>Ga0007854_10002035_pt1 | contig 12693 bp, 8 predicted proteins | sample CryBogCBH12Aug08_FD_60382 | JGI IMG/M metagenome (GOLD analysis project Ga0007854, IMG submission 60382) | Freshwater microbial communities from Crystal Bog, Wisconsin, USA - CBH12Aug08 | ecosystem: Environmental > Aquatic > Freshwater > Lake | place: Crystal Bog, Wisconsin, USA | collected...
GTTCTGCACCGTCAAACCCCAGATCGGAATGCCAGCCTTTTCGTACGCATGAATGAACTTGCCGTAATAACGCGCCCAGGATTCAAAATATTCGGGCAGCAATTTCCCGCCATGCAACATGCTGTGGTTATCCTTCATCCATGCCGGCGGACTCCAGGGACTGACAAATAGCGTGAAATGATCGCCGGCTGCCGCCATCGCCGCCTTGATGAACGGAATACGATATTGCAGATCATGGGAAATGTCGAAGCTGTCCAGATTTGTGTCGCCATCCTTGACGTAGGTGTAACTCTCGCTGGAAAAATCGCAACTGTGAATGTGGGTGCGGCCCAGGGTGTAACCAATCCCGTTTTGCGGGTCAAAATAGGCCCGCAAGATTTCCTGCTGCTTATCCGGGGGCAGTTTATAAAAGGTTTCCGCCGAGGCATCCGTCAAGGCGCCGCCAATGCCGATGACCGTTTGAAAGGTTTTGGCCGGGTCGACAAATATGGACGCCTCCTTCTCGCTCACCGGCAGCCCGGCGGCGAGTTCGGCATCCGCCGCTTTGGCCAGGCGCTGCCCTGTATCCCTGGCGGTGACATAAATTTCAACATGACCTGGCGACAGGGCGGCAGTTCCAAGAGACGGCGCGGCGATTAGCAATGCCAGCGAGAGCGAATTGATGAGTGCCAGTTTCATATAATATAAGCGAATAATTTCTGACGGGTTGGTAAACGAATCAAATCCTGTCATTTCGAAATCAAATCCACAAACAAAAAATCAATACACCCAAAATCGGACGCCGTTTCGTTAGTTAATACCCGAGCATTTTTCAATATGAAGGACAGACAACGACGCCAGACACATTGGATATTTCGGGGTTTCGGCACTGCGATAACGAGGCCCGTGAATCAACGAATTTCTGGCGCATGGTTCATACCTAAAACCCGAGCGAAGTTTTTGCGGGCATCGGTGTAATCGGGCTTGAAGCGGATGGCTTCCTGAAACTGGCTTATCGCCTCGGTAATCCTCCCTTGCCTGACGAGAGCGATGCCAAGATTGTTCCGGGCTTCGGCATAATCGGGCTTCAAGCGGATGGCCTCCTCGTAAAAACGAATGGCTTCATCATTACGACCTTTCATGCCTAGAACGATACCCAGATTATTGAGGGCCTCGGCATAATCGGGTTTCAAGCGGACGGCTTCCTGAAACTGGAGAAGGGCATCATTGATTAGACCTTTCATGGCCAAGGCATTTCCCAAGTTATAGTGGGCTTCAGCGTAAAGGGGAATTAGCCGAATGGCTTCCTGATATTGACGGATGGCTTCATCCGTTTGGCCTTTCATGGCAAGGATTATGCCGAGATTGTTACGGGCCTCGGCATAATCGGGGTTTAGTTTTATGGCTTCCCTGAATTGGCCGACAGCATCTTCTGCATGGCCCTCCCTGACAAAGGCCGTGCCGAGGAAGTAATGGACTGGGGCGTAATCGGGATTGAAGCGGATGGCTTCCTGATACTGATGGATGGCTTCGTCAGTTTGGCCCTCCTTATCGAGGACAATACCCAGGTTGTAGTGAGCCTCAGCGTAATCGGGTTTTATACGAATGGCTTCCTGGAAGTGATGGATGGCATCGTTATTTTGACCCCTGGCACCTAGCGCGCCGCCGAGGTTGTTGTGAGCAAGATAATTATCCTCAGTTACTTCGAGTGCATGGCGGAAAAGGCATGTGCTATCCTTCCAATACCCGATTTGCACCCGCGTCAACCCCAGGCACAGCACCAACGCCCCGGAAAAGACCATCAAGCAGGCAATCCGATGATAAGCCCAAGGTTTGACCCATTCACAGGCGCCCCAAATGATGAAAATCAGAATCCCGAGCGACGGAATATAGGCGTATCGGTCCGCCATCGCGTGGGCACCCACCTGAACCAATCCGATGGTTGGAACGAGTGTTCCACAATACCACAGCCAGGCTATGAGTAAGAAAGGGGATCGCCGGCGAAGCCCTAGCAAGAGCAACGAAATACCCAAAATGAGTCCGCCAGCCAACACTACCTGTTCCATTGGCCATTGGCCGGGATGCGGATAGAAAACGGCCAGATCTGTCGGCCAGAACAGCTTGCCCAAATAGCGGCAGTAGGAAATCAAAGCGTTACCAATACGGGCGCCGAGCGGCAGGTTTTCAAATGACCATAAAGCACCTCCTTGAAATTGAACAAGGAAAGTCACAATACTGCTTGCGGCTGCCAGAATAAAAAAAGGGATTTTTTCCCGAACCAAGTCCAAGGCGGTTGTGAATTGAGGGGCTGCGTGCAACCCGGCTTCGCCTTGTTTCTTTCCACCTGGCGGTTGAGAAATTCTGCCTGAACCATCAATCCGTTTCAGAGGCCAGTAATCCAAGAGCAGCATGACAAAGGGCCACGTCACCAGCATCGGCTTACTCATCAGGCCCAACAAGTAAAACGAAAGTGCGATGATGTAATTACCGGAGTATAATTTCGAGGGCAAGGAAAGGGGCATTCTCCGGTTTTTCAGATCATACTTTTTAATCATGTCCTGGGCATAACGGACATAAAACATCAAGGCGAGCAGTCCGAAACAGGTACTCAACACATCTTTACGTTCCGCCACCCAAACCACGGATTCCACATGCAGCGGGTGAACCCCAAACAACGCGGCCACCCCCAGACTCCGCCAGAAGGCCCGGGTCAGGCGGTGAAGCAACAAAAAGACCAAAGAGGTGTTGATTGAATGCAATAAGATGCTGGTCAAGTGATGGCCCCATGGTTCCAAACCAAAAAGCTGGCAATCGAACATGTGGGACAAAATTGTTACGGGGTGCCAATTCCACGCAACCGGATTCAAGAAAGCCCATTGAAAATTTCCCAAGGTCAGTCCGTTTTGAACATTGAGATTAGAGGTGACGTAGAGATTATCGTCGTAATTGATGAAATCACAGACCGTTGCCGGCCAATAAACGACGACCGTCATTAGCGCAAGCAAAGCGGCAGCCAGCGGCACCGGCAACCGAGGCTGGATGATTAGGTGCTGATAAAAGGGTTTCACTTCTTATCCGAATTTGAGTGCGAACCTAGAGCTTTATTTTGGACATTATGAATCAGCGTTCACCCCACGCCAAGACTCCAGACACCTCAAGATTAAAAAAAGCCACCCGACTTGCATCGGGTGGCTTTTGAAAACCTTTAAATCAATTATTTCCGACGGCGGAGCAGCGCCAAGGCAGCAGCACCACCCAAACCGGCCAAAGAAAGCGTCATGGGCTCCGGGACAGGGCTAACAACTATGGTGCCGAACAGGCCAACGTCGGTAGCCCAAACGTCGGGTCCAATCGTTTCAAAACCATATTGAATGTGTCGGGTCGGATCGTTGATGGTTGCGAGGCTGATGTTGAACACCCCGTTTACAATCGGGGTCGAGGATACGACAGAGCTAGAATAGTCCGGTGCGAAATCCTTAATGAAGGCAATGCTAGTCCAACCATTTCCAATGGCGTTTACATTCCCCACATTCAACAGGGTGCTAGATAACACATCACCTGAGAAAGTAAGGGTTTGGCCCGTATAAACTCCTGTGCTTTCATTATAGAGGTTGGCATCCATGATCTTGTTACCCACAGCACCCGCCTGGCCTGTAGGCGTATACCAATAATTGTTTGGGTCACCAATCTGGTTCGGCCCCAGAGTAAGGGTGGAACCTGCGAACGAGGAGGTGAGATCGGCCACACCCCAAGTGCTGCCGAATTGATTAGCTCCCTCTCCAGCCGCACCAAGTCCAGGTCCGCCGACATTGAAGACATTCATGTAACCGAGGGTCAACGTGGAGGGATCCACGGTTACGGTTTGAGCGTTTAAATTAATTGCTGCACCGATTACGGAGCAAGCGAGTAGGCTTTTGATTGGGTATTTCATTACGTGCTTTGGTTTTTTGTTTCTTTCAGGCTTACGTCGTCTTTTATATTACAAGTTTCAGGCCATGTCAACACCTTATTTTAATTATTTAGATCCGATGCGTGTTTTTTTGCGGTGGGCTAGCAAAAAAATGTAATAAACTATTTGACACGCAAATAGTGTCGTAATATATTTATCCTAAATTACCGCTACCACCCAACAACATCATGATTGATTTTGTAAGGAGAACGGCGGTGAAATGCGTAACAAATAAAGAAAGAAAACACAACTGCATCATCGTATTCAACGATATTGCGAGTATATTGGCTACCATCGCTATCACCATGAAATCATTTATCAAAAAAACAATTCTGACTGGCTTGACCGCTTTGGCCCTATTGGGCACAGCGGTTCAGGGTTATTCACAAGTCACGCTGCTGGTCGATTCCACACAGAATTGGATAGGCTACATGAACTTTTTCTACATGCCGGCCACCCCTGGTTATGGCAATTTGGGTGGATATGCGGGTGGCCAAGTTTGGGGAACGGCGGATTTAAGGGCGTTTTTTGATGCAACCAAGACCAATACATTGACCCTAACCCCTAACACGAACGTTTGGAACCCCGCAGATAACTTTTGGACGACTAACAATGGAACCTTGCCAAACACCTTGCCAAACAAAATCATGGACGCCAATATGTATGTGCAAAACGACGCTCTGGCGGGACAAAGCCTCACTTTTACAGGCGTCTGCGTCAGCACGACTCTGGTTTTCCCATATACCAACACCGTCTTTATCAAAGACTTGAACTCCGGTTATGCCATAGTCCAGCAAGCGGTGGCCCAGCTTATTCCCGGCCAACCATTCAGCATCAGCCTGACGCCAAATGTGGGCGACCATGTTCAATATGGCTTTGAAACCGTCGGTCCGGATGCCAATCCTTCGACATTGGCCAGTTTAGGTCAGGTCGTGGTTCAAGTGCAGATTCCGGCCTTGCGAATTGCGGCACTCGCCAATCAGGTGTTAGTGGAAGGGCAAACTGCGACCTTCACGGCAGTTCCCGGCGGCAACGCCCCGTTTCACTATCAATGGGCTTATATTGACAATACCACCACGCCACCCACCACGAATAACCTGAGCAATGGCGGCCGAATTTCCGGCGCGACCACCAACGCACTAAACATTTCGAATATTTTGGCAACTGACGCGGGGACCTACCAAGTCACGGTCACCAATGCGAATGGCCTGGTGGCATCAACAGCCTCCCTGGTGGTGTTGCCGCTGGCCCAAGCCCGGACGAACCTCCTGATCGACCCGAGTTTTGAATTGGGACTCATTGATAACAACGGAGGCACAGCGGGCTGGGATTATTACAACGGCTCGGTCATTCAAAATAACACAGATTATTATTACCTCACCGCCAACCTCGTCAATGTACTGGATGGAACGAATTGCGTGCAGGTTTACAACTACGGTTCCTACAACGGCATATATCAAGACCGTCCCGCCACGCCAGGTGCGATTTACATGGCCAATGCATGGATGTACACCCCGTCCCTGGATCAGGTCGCCGGAGGAAACTGCTATTTGGAAGTTCAGTTCAGGGATGCCGGAAAAAACCTGCTGCAAGATTATCAATCAGCCAACCAGGTGACCACCGCCACCCCGGCAGACACTTGGATCAATTTTTCCATGACCAATGCCTATGTGTATTCCAGCACCTTCGTTCCGCTGGGCACGGCGCCCTATCTGCTCGCCCCCGCGGGCACGGCTTGGGTGCGCACGCAAATCACCTATGCGAATCCGGTTGGCGGGTCAGTCTATGTTGACAACCTGGATTTGATGCTGAAGTCACCGGTTGCCAAGGCGGCAGCCAGCGGGTCGAATATTCAAATCTCCTTCCCGACTTTGTTTGGCCCGACGTATCAAGTGCTCTACAAAACCAACCTTACAGACGCCTCGTGGACGCTGCTGACCTCGGTGGTAGGTGATGGAACTGTGAAGAGCGTGTCTGATCCGGCCACTTCCAAGACGCGCTTTTACACGGTGCAAACGCATTAAGCAGACCACGCGAATCACCAACTGAAGGCCGGCCCTGGAATACCAGGCCGGCCTTTAGAATTTAGCCGAGAGGGGCAATGGAGGCCGGCGGCAATAACAAGAGCTTTTCTTTTCGCGGCGGGCATGTTACTGGAAAGCCAGCATGCCACCGCCAACGGCCAACAATCAGGGTTTGCATCGGTTCTGGCGGGCCCTGCTTTTTTCCGCGCTGCTCGGCAGCGGGCAGTCATGGGCAGCCGACAACCCCGGTTTTACCAATGTCATTCAAACCGCGGCGGAAGTCCGGAGCCTGACTTCGGAACAGGCGGCCCAACATCTTCCGGTCAAGCTGCGGGGTGTGGTCACCTTTTTCGACCGGAACATCTTCATACAAATCATCCAGGATGACACCGCGGGTATTTACCTGCCGACGAACAACCTGCCGCCGTTGTCTGCCGGACAATTGGTGGAAGTTGAAGGCGTGACGAGCCCGGGCGAATTTGCCCCGGTGGTAACGGCAGAGCGGATCAGGGTGCTCGGCACGAACGCACTGCCGCCGGCCAAGCCCGTTTCCTTTGAAGAATTGGTAAGCGGCGCGGAAGACAGCCAGTTTGTGGAAATCCAGGGCGTGGTTCGCTCCATTGGCGTGGATCCGCAATCTCAATATAACACCATTGAAATCGTATCGGGTGGAGGCCGTTTCAAAGCCCTGATCGCAAACATCCCCCCGGAGCTGAAAGCGGTGCTGGTGGACAGCAAACTAAAGGTCCGGGGCGTTTGCGCGAGCCATTTCAATTCGCAACGCCAATTATTTGATGTGCGGCTCATGGTTTCGCAGCTGTCCGATCTGACGATTGAAACTCCCGCCCCCGCCCAGCCATTTGCCCTCCCGACCCGGCCGATCGAGCAGTTGTTGCAATTCACCCCGCAAGGGCCATACGGGCACCGAGTCAAAGTCCGGGGAGTCGTCAGCTACCGGCGCGATAATGTCCTCTACATCCAGGACGGCCAGGAAGGACTTTATGTGGAAACCGAACAGCCCGACAGCCTGCTGCCCGGGGATGTGGTGGAGGTGGTCGGCTTTCCCGCGGCCGGCGATTACACGCCGATGTTGCAGGACGCCATTTTTCGAAAAATCGGCGACGGCCCGGCACCGGCGCCGATCGAGATAACGGCCGACGAGGCATTGAAAGGCACCTACGATTGCCGGCTGGTGCGCATCAAGGCGACCCTGCTGGATCGCGCGCGGCACAGCCGGGAGCAGTTTCTGGTTCTGCAATCCGGCGGCTTTATTTTCGACGCCTATCTGGAGCGCACCAATATCGGCGTGGATTTTGCCTATCTGAAAAACAACACGAAACTTGCGGTGGCGGGGGTATGCCGGATCGAACCGGGCAACGTCTGGCAACCGAGCGCGGACTGGAGGGCCAAGTCGTTCCGGATTCTGCTGTTCACCCCGGCCGACATCACCGTGCTGGCCGAACCGCCGTGGTGGAACTACGAAAAGATGCTATGGGCGGTGGGCGTCCTCGGGGTGGTCGTCCTGGTCACATTCACCTGGGTGGCCGTCCTGCGCCGGCGTGTCCAAAAGCAAACCCATATCATCCGGCAAAAGCTGCAGACGGAGGCGGCCTTGAAGGAACGTTACGAGGATCTTTTTGAAAATGCCAACGACATGGTATTCACCCATGATTTAAAAGGCCGGATCACCTCGATCAATAAAACCGGCGAGCAATTGCTGCAACGACCCCGGCACGAAATCATTCACAAACGGCTGGTGGATTTTGTCGTCGAAGAACAACGGGCGGCCGCCGAGCAGTGGTCGGCCCAAGTGGTCAACAACCCGGAAATCCAGCCGGCGGAATGGGACTTCATCAACGGGACGGGCCAGCGACTCCGCATGGAAATCGGGGTCCGGATGATTGAGCAGGAAGGCAAGCTGGTGGAGGTTGAGGGCATTGCGCGGGATGTCACGGAGCGCAAGCGCCTGGAGAGGGAAATTCTGGAGATCAGCAACCGGGAGCAACGGCGCATCGGCCACGACCTGCATGACGGGGTGTGCCAGTTGCTGGCCGGGGTGGCCTACCGGATCGACATTCTGGCCGACCAGCTCCAGGAAAAAAACATGGCGGAATATTCCGAGGCGGAACGCGTGGGCAGCTTGATCAACGAAGCGATTACGCAAACCCGGGGGGTGGCGCGCGGCCTGTTTCCGGTGCAGCTGGAGGAGAACGGCCTGAGCTGGGCGCTGGAAGATCTGGCGGCCAATGCCGGCAACATATTCCGGATCAAGTGCGAATTAGCGCTTTCAAAACCGTTTCCGAATGTGGAAAACGATGCGGCCTTGCATTTGTATTACATCGTGCAGGAAGCCGTGCTCAATGCGGCCAAACATGGCAAAGCGACCCAGATCAACATTTCCTTAGCCCGCAAAGACGACCGGTTTGCGCTTAACATCCAGGACGACGGTTCCGGCTTTGAAACAGCCAGCGGCAACCCCACCGGGATGGGCATCCGCATTATGCGCTATCGCGCGCGGGTCATCGGCGCCACTTTAGACTTGAAAAGCAAGCCCGGTCAGGGCACCCAAGTCACCTGTATATTTTATTCCGCCGTGCCCAAGGGCGGGAAAGAAGCGAAGACCGGGCAAAAACCGGCGGCGGATGAAACCGCAGCCACGAAAGCGACCCCAAAGCCATGAACGAAAAACCATCGGGAAAAAAGCAGATTTTCATCGTGGACGACCACGCAATGTTTCGCGAGGGGCTGCGTCAATTGATTGACCGGGAAGCCGACCTGGCGGTGTGCGGGGATGCCGCCGATGCCACGGAGGCGCTGGAAAAAATCAACCAATCCGAGCCCGACCTCGTGGTCGTGGATATTTCATTGTCGGGCAAAAGCGGCATTGACCTGATCAAATCCATCAAGGAGAAGCATGAAGATCTGCCGGTGCTGGTGGTCTCGATGCACGAGGAGTCGCTGTATGCCGAACGGGCCCTGCGGGCCGGCGCGATGGGCTATGTGATGAAGCAGGAACCGGCCAAAGTAGTCAAGTCGGCCATCCGGAAGCTGCTGGCGGGCGACATGCACCTCAGCGAACGAATGGCCAGCGGCGTCATCTCAAAATTCATCCGCGGAAACGACGAACTGCCGCCGTCGCCGCTGGAAAAATTAAGCGACCGGGAGCTGGAAGTCTTCCGGATGCTCGGCCAAGGCAAGGGCGTCCGACAGATCGCCGAGGAACTGGGCCTGACGATCCCGACCATCAACTCCTTTAGAAACCGGATCAAGGAAAAATTACAGCTGAATTCCTCCACGGAAGTGATGCTGCATGCCATTCACTGGTCGCGCGAGGAGTCGGCCAAGTGATCCACCACCGACGGGTCGCCAATATCCGGTGGGCCCTATAAGTCATTTCGCCAGATTCAGCACCGCCAGCACCACCACCGTGGACGCCAGAATCAGGCCGCTCGGCATGAATTTTCTCGTCTTGGCCAGCCGCACCGCGAACACCACCAACAGGACGACCAACGTGATATTCGCCAGACCCAGCGCGAAGCCCGGCTGGAACACCCCGCGCAGCGTCGTCAGGATCAACAGCGCGGCGAACACCGCCGAGGTGATGAGCGACACCTTGCTTTTGGCCTTGAGAAAACCGATGAAGCCGCCGACGAGCAGCAGTACGATATAGACCCACAGGACTTTGACATCGAAATGATTCACGAGGGCAGGCTGCCTCAATTTCCCGAGACGTCCAAGCTCAGAATTTCGCCCGGCTCGCATTCGACGGTGACCTCAAACGGCCGGCAGCACACCTCGCAATCCGTCGTGAACCGCTGGCTCGGCACACTGGTGTCGATGGCCACCTCGGACGCCTGCCCGCAAAATGGACATTGGATTCGGACGTATTCTTCCATGCGATGAATCTAAGGGCGATATCGGGAAACGCAATTCGGCTATGGACAAACAATTTTACCGGAAGCAAAGTTGAACACGGGCAACGAATCCCGTATGAAGACCAACAACCCAATAGTGCATGGCGGCGGCTGGGTGAAATATCAAACCGCCGGCAAGCCCAAGACGCGCTTGTTTGGCCTGCTCGCAGTGATTTGGCTCGGGGTCGGCATTCCGGCTTCGGCCCCATTTTGGTTAAATGACTGGCCACCGCCTTTTTCAACGCCGGAGTGGCTAGGTTTATTATTAATGCTGCCGGAACCGATTTTTATCTGGCTGACGATCGCCTTCGCCCTGAAAGAAAAAACGCAAAACATCACCGCCCGGATTCCCAACCCGGACCATGACATTCGCTAGCTGTATTGATTGGTCTTCGGGACAATCGATCTGATGCTTTACGATTTGCCACTTCCGCAAAATTAAGAGATAGTGGGCATCCGTTTTTACGGCATTTATGAAACCCCAAGTTGAAATCTATGACACGACCCTGCGCGACGGCTCGCAGGGCGAAGGCATCAATTTTTCGGTGGCGGACAAGCTCCGCATTGCCGAAAAGCTCGATGCTTTTGGCGTTCATTACATCGAAGGCGGCTGGCCGGGCAGTAATCCCAAGGACATCGAATTTTTCACCCAGGCCAAAAAGAAAAAATTCAAAAACGCGCGGCTCGCAGCGTTCGGTTCGACGCGAAAAAAGGGCGTGCCGGTCGAACAAGACGACCAGGTTCGCCTGCTCATCGAAGCGGAAACGCCGGTCGTAACGATCTACGGCAAGACCTCACTGCTGCATGTCAAAGAAGTGTTGCGCTGCACGCCGGAGGAAAACCTGGCGATGATCGGCGACACGGTTAAATACCTCAAGGATCACGGCAAGTTTGTGATCTACGATTGCGAACATGCGTTTGACGGCTACAAGCTGGACGCCGAATACGCGCTGGACACGTGGCAGGCGGCGGAAAAGGCCGGCGCCGATTTCGTGGTGTTGTGCGACACCAACGGCGGCTGTTTGCCGGGCGAAATCGCCGCCATCACCAAGACAGCCATCGGTAAACTGAATTGCAAGATCGGCATCCACACGCACGACGACATCGGCCTCGGCGTCGCCAATGCGCTCGCCGCGCTCGAAGCGGGCGCGGTGCATGTGCAAGGCACCATCAACGGCTACGGCGAACGCACGGGCAATTGCAATTTGACGAGCGTGATTCCGTGCGTGGCACTGAAGATGAAAAAAACTTCGGTGCCGGCGAAGTCGCTGGCCAAGCTCAAGGAACTTTCCGCATTCGTGGATGAGGTCGCGAACCTGCGCCATAATCCGCGGCTGCCGTGGGTGGGCTCTTCGGCATTTGCTCACAAAGGCGGTGCGCACGTCAACGCCGTGCAGAAACTGGCGTCCAGCTATGAGCACGTGGATCCGTCGCTCGTCGGCAACGAACGCAACATTCTCATCAGCGACCTCGCCGGCCGCAGCAACATCGTGATCAAGGCGCAGGAACTCGGATTCAAGCTCACCAACGACACGCCGGAGCTGAAGCCGATTCTCAATCGCGTCAAGGAACTGGAAAACAAAGGCTACGAATACGAGGCGGCCGAGGGTTCCATGGCGCTGCTGATCAGTACGGCGCTCAAGCATCGCGAACCGGCGTTCAGGGTCGACAGTTATCATGTTTCGATGCGGCGCGACGAAAAAGGGTCCGTGTGCGAGGCGACGGTGAAGGTGCGCGTCGGCAAAAAGCTCGCGCAGACCGTGGCGGAAGGCGACGGCCCGGTAAACGCGCTCGACGCCGCGCTGCGGCTGGCGCTGGCGAAATTTTTCCCCCAGTTGAAACGCATCACGCTCACGGATTACAAAGTGCGCATCCTGGACGGTGTAGCCGGGACGGCGGCAAAGACACGCGTACTCATCGAATCCACCGACGGCAAACGCGAATGGGGCACCGTCGGGGTGAGCGAAAACATCATCGAAGCCAGCCTCGAAGCGCTGGTGGACTCGATGGAATACGCGCTGCTAAATAAATTGTTCAGACAGAATTTACAGAATTAACAAAATTGGATTTGATTCCATGCCGGCAAAAATAATTCTGTAGATTCTGTTAATTCTGTCTAAATCATGACTGAAATTTCAAAAGCCTACGAGCCGCAGTCCGTCGAGGACAAATGGTATGACTTCTGGCTGAAGCAGGGGTGCTTCACCGCCGATCCGAAGTCCGCCAAGCCCGCGTATTCCATCGTCATCCCGCCGCCGAACGTCACCGGGATGCTCCACATGGGCCATGTGCTCAACAACACCATCCAGGACATCCTCAGCCGCAAGGCGCGTATGGACGGCAAGGAAGTCCTCTGGCTGCCCGGCACCGACCACGCCGGCATCGCCACGCAGGTGATGGTTGAAAAGCAGCTCAAGAAGGAGGAGAAAAAATCCCGGCACGATCTCGGCCGCGAGGAGTTTTTGAAACGCGTCTGGGTGTGGAAGGAAAAGCACGGCGACATCATCATCAACCAGCTCAAGAAGCTCGGTTGCTCGTGCGATTGGACGCGCGAACGTTTCACGATGGACCCGGAGTATTCCCGCTGCGTGCAGAAGGTGTTCGTCGAGCTTTACAAGAAGGGCCTGATTTATCGCGGCAAACGCATGGTGAACTGGTGTCCGGTGTCGCAGACCGCGCTCTCCGACGAGGAAGTGGAAATGAAACCGCAAAATGGTTTTATGTATCACTTCAAGGTGCAGGTCGCGGAAGCGCCGGACACCTGGCTCACCATCGCCACCACTCGCCCCGAGACGATTCCCGGCGACACCGCCGTGGCCGTGAATCC
>Ga0007854_10002036_pt1 | contig 12693 bp, 5 predicted proteins | sample CryBogCBH12Aug08_FD_60382 | JGI IMG/M metagenome (GOLD analysis project Ga0007854, IMG submission 60382) | Freshwater microbial communities from Crystal Bog, Wisconsin, USA - CBH12Aug08 | ecosystem: Environmental > Aquatic > Freshwater > Lake | place: Crystal Bog, Wisconsin, USA | collected...
CAGCGCCTGCTGCCGCTCTACACCAACAATTTTGTCCTTCAGTCCGTCGCGCCGGATTCGGGCCGGGACACTTTTGAGATTGAGAGCGCCGGTGACAAAATTGCCCTGCGGGGCAACAACGGCGTTTCCGCGGCGATGGCGCTTAATTATTATCTGAAAAATTTCTGCCATTGCGACGTGTCTTGGAACGGCAACCAGCTCGCCTTACCCTATCCGTTGCCGCCAGTGTCGCCAAAGATTCACCTCGCCAGCCCGCACAAATACCGGTTCGCTTACAATCCCTGCACCTTGGGTTATACGATGGCCTGGTGGCAATGGGCCGATTACGAGCGGGAAATTGATTACCTCGCTTTGAACGGTATCAACGTCGCTCAGGTGGTTCCCGGCACCGAGGCCGTTTTTCAGTCCGTCCTGCGCGACCAGTTCGGGTATGGCAACGCGGATGTCGCGGCATGGCTGTGCCTGCCGTCGCATCTGCCGTGGATGTTGATGGGCAACATGTTTGGCTTCGGTGGGCCGGTCCCGCAGGGGGTGATTAACAGCCGGTGCGCCCTTGGTCAGCAGCTTTGCCAGCGGATGCGCGACCTGGGCATTGAGCCCATGATGCAGGGTTGCTTTGGCATGGTGCCGCCGGATTTTTCCACACGCTATCCGTCCGCCAGCGTCATCCCGCAGGGCGGTTGGGGGGTGTTCACAGAGCCCAACCTGCTGAACATGACCGACCCGCTGTTTCCCAAGTTGGCCACCAACATGTATCTCGTCGAAACCAATTTTTTTGGGCCCGTCCGGTTTTTCACGGCCGACCCCTTCCATGAAGGTGGCAGCACCACCGGCATCACTTTACCCTCCGCCGGCGCGGCCATCCAAAATGCCATGTTCACCGTCGCCACCAACGCCGTGTGGGTCATTGAGGCCTGGTCCGGACAACCCAATCAGACGATGCTGGGCGGCACGGTCCGGACGCAAATGCTCGTGCTCGATTTGCAGTGCGAGGACAACGAGCAGTGGCGCGCCAGCTCGAATTTCAGCGGCACCCCCTGGCTCTGGTGCGCGATCCAAAATTACGGCGGAAACAGCGGCCTTTATGGCAAACTCTGGGCGCTCGCCCAACGTCCCGTTGCGGCTCTTACCGATCCCAACCGGGGCAATTATTCCGGCATCGGTTTTGTGCCGGAAGGCAGCCAGACCATTCCGGCGGCCTATGAAATGTTGTTCGAAAATGCCTGGCGCACCAACATGCCCAACCTTCACCAGTGGGCGTGCGATTACGCGCGCCATCGTTACGGCAAATCCCTGGCCGGACTCGACCAGGCGTGGGCCGTGCTGGCCGACACCGTTTACGCCTCGCAGCGTTCTGACATCCAGGGCCCGCACAATAGCGCGATGGACGCGCGCCCCTCGCTGAACTCGGGCATCCTCGCGCGGACTTGGTCGACCACCACCATTCCCTACGACCCGGTGCGCCTGGTGTCCGCCTGGCAATCGCTCGAATCCTGCGCCAGCGACCCCGGGCTCCAGCAGGCTGACTCCTTCCGTTTTGACCTGGCCGATGTGACGCGACAGGTGCTTTGTGACCTGGTCACGCGCAATCAGCAGATGCTCAGCCAGGCTTACACCAACGGCAACGCCGCCGCCGTGCATGGGTATGGCAACCAAATTTTGAATCTCATTTCCGATTTGGAGACCCTTGCCGCGACCCGGCAGGAATGGCTGTTGGGCAAATGGATTGCCGAGGCGCGCAGCTGGGGTTCCACCGCCAACGAACAGAATTTGTGCGAATACAACGCCCGCCTGCTGTTGACCACTTGGGCCAATTCAACCAGCAGCCTGAACGACTACGCCAACCGCGAGTGGTCCGGGCTGATCGGCGGATTTTATCTGCCGCGCTGGCAACAGTTCATGACCAACTTGTACTCCGCCGTGGATAACAGCCAACCGTTCAATCAAGCCACGGTGCAAAACCAGATCGCCGCGTGGGAACTGCAGTGGGTGACGCAGCATCAGGTTTATTCCACCAACACCACAGGCGACACCTTGGTCGTGGTCAGTAATCTGTTCACAAAATACTATGTGCAGGCCGCCAGCGCGTTTGACCGCACCAATTACCCGGCTGCCACAACCTGGGCTTCCGGCATTTGCTCCCTAACGCCCGTCATCTGGACGAACAATGTGACCGCGCAACTGTCCGGCCCGGGCGATTATGTGGCGAATTTTCAATATACCGGCGGGAACAACGCAATGGTCGTCTCATCGGCGTCGTTGCTGCAAAACGGAACCAACCTCAGCACCGATGCGCACTACGGCTGGACCGGCTTCGCGTCATATTTGAACAACTTTTATTTTACCATCACCAACACCACTGCCCCGACCAGCTTGAGCGTGACCGCCACCTCGCAAGGCGGCACTGCTTCGACCGGTAATATCACGTTTCAAAAATGCCGGGCGCAAAGTGTCCATGGCAGCTGGATTCCGACCAACTGCGCCACCTCGCCCACCGTATGGACGTGGGATGTCAGTTCGCTCGTCACCAACACCGGCGATTATCTGGTCACGTTTCAGTTCGCATCCGGTGCCAGTCAGTTGAACGTGGACCGCGCCTGGTTCGCCCAGAACAACACCACGCTCGATGTGGACGCGCACCCGGCGCAAGTTTTCACCACCAGCACCAACAACACCTACTGGCTGCGCATCCGCTCACTCAACCCCGGGGCTTCCCTCTTGCTGAAGGCGGCCATCTTCACCTCTGGCGGAACCAATTCCAGCGGCACCATTTTACTCCAACAGGTTGCGGCGCTGCCGCCTGTCCCGCAGACCTTTGCCGACTGGTCAGCGGCGTGGAATTTAAGCCTGGCGAATATGGCCGGAAGCGTCCCAGCCCCCTATGTCGCGGGCTATTTCAACGGCAGCAATCCTGGCACCCCCGGTGCCCTCGGCCTGTTGGCGGCCAACCTGCAGAATTCCGGACCAACCAATTCCGCCGTGATCAGTTATGTCTGCCAGCCCAATCTGAAGGGGGTCACTGCCGGGCTGGAGACCTCGGTGGATTTTGTCAACTGGAGCCCCCTCAGCGGGCAACTGAATTATCTGGGGCAAACCAATCAGACCAACGGTGGCATCAAAGTAAGCTACACAACGGCTTTACCGGTGAAGCCTGACCTCTGCCGGTTTTTCCGGCTCAAAGCCACGCTGGATTGAAGCGCTGGCAGTTAGGAAAGTTTGTGCAACCGCTTGTGCAAACGGGTAATCTTGGCACATTAAACGAGTGGCCAGACTCTTGCAGTTTTGCTTTCGGGCCGGCTGGCCGGGCTTGGTCCCGGCGGCGGCCCTGTTTTTGGCCATGGCGGCGCCGGTCCGCGCGACCATCTTGTGGAGCGATGCGCACATTTATCTGGTGCACACCAACGGCACGGGCGAGGACATCTTGCATGGCGTCGTCAAGCCGCGGGACGACACGTGCAGCGGCACACTCTATTTTAAACTTCAGGTTGAGCCGCGTTCGGACGGCCCCCGGAAAGGCATCAGCCGTTCGCTTGCGGGACTGATTTTCTACCAGCAAGGCCGGGAAAAAATGGGGGTGGGCAACGCGCCCATGGCTTGGGGCTATAGCGCCTTTAACGTGCCCGGCAAGGGCCCCAGCAATCAAACCGATGGCGAGTATAATTTGGCTTCCCAATATCCTGAACTGGAAAGCGCGGGGGCCTATGAAATTCCGCGGCGCGGGGTCGTGCGCACCATTGTCTTCAAGGTGGAATATCTGCCCGGCAGCTTGGATCGGGTTACCGTCTGGTTCGACCCCAATCTTTCGACCGGCGTCACCGAACAAAATCAACCCGCCAATTCGGTCACCCGCTTCCTCGCCGATGCCTCGTTCGATGAAATCCACCTTTGCCATCGCGGAGTGGGCGAAGGCTGGAAAATCAGTGAGCTGGCCATCGCCACGGCGTTTGAGGATTTTGTTCCGTTGCCGCTCTGGGAACGGTGGTGGTTCATTGGGCTGGTCGTTTTGGTCGTCGGAATCTTCGGCGCCGGGCCGGTTTGGCTGCTCGGGCAGCGCCGGGCCCAATTGCGCATCCAACAACTGGAGCGAGAGAGAGCGCTGGAACAGGAACGCACCCGGATTGCGCGGGATATTCACGACGACCTCGGCTCCCATCTTTCGCAGATGGCCTTGCTGGGCGAAATGATGGGCAATAAAGTGCAAAATGTGGAACAGGTGGTTTTTCAAGTGCATAAGATCTCCGCGGCCGCCCGCACGATGCTCGAGTCGCTTGAGGCCATCGTGTGGGCGGTGCGCCCGGAAAACGATTCGCTGCACAGTCTGGTGGAATACATGGAGCGCCGCACCGACGAATTGTTTGAAAACACCTCCGTCAACTACCGGTTTATTGCCCCGCCGGAAATTCCCGAACAAAACCTGCATGCCGAGGTTCGCCATAATTTTTTCCTGGCCTATAAAGAATCGCTGGCCAACGCACTGAAACATTCGGGCGCCACCGAAGTGACCATTGATCTGGTTTGCGCGGACAACTTGTTTGCCGTCACGATTCAGGACAATGGCAAAGGGTTCGACCTGCAAAATCCGCGCGAGGACGGTCATGGGCTGAACAACATCCGCCGCCGGATGGAAGAAATCAGCGGCCAGTTTGAACTGCAAACCGCGCCCGGCCAAGGCACAGTTATTCGCCTGATTGTCCCGCCGCAACACCAAAAGTCAAAACCATGAGGCCGGAAGAGGATAATATTGCGAACAAATCCCTCACCGTGGTCATTGTCGAAGACGACGGCCCGATGCGCGAAACCATCGGGAGCTACATCGCCCACGCCAAAGGTTTCCGGCTGCTCGGCACTTTTGCCGAGGGGGAGAAGGCCTTGCGGGAATTGCCGCTCCTCCAACCGGACGTGGTGCTCATGGACATCGGTCTGCCCGGCAAATCCGGCATCGAATGTGTGCGGATTCTGAAAGCGAAGAATCCCGAACTCACCGTAGTCATGTTCACCGTGTATGACGAGGGCGACTTTTTATTTGAAGCGCTCAAGGCTGGGGCCAGCGGCTATCTGCTTAAACGCACGCCCTTGGCTAAATTGTTGGAATCGCTTCGCGAGGCCCATCTGGGTGGCATACCCCTGACCCGGCACATGGCCGGCAAAATCGGAACCTATTTCAAAAATCTCGGCAAAACGCAAATGGAACTGGCCGCGCTGACCGCCCGTGAACGGGAAGTGTTGGCACTGTTGGCGGAGGGCCTCCTGTACAAGCAGGTCGCCTCGCATTTGGACATCAGCATGAACACCGTGCGCCAATATTTGCGCAATATCTACTACAAACTGCACGTCAACTCCCGCACCGAAGCCGTGGTGAAATTTCTGGGACGTTGAACCGGCCGATGCTGCCTAAATGACACTGGCCGATGGCTAACAAAATGGCTAACAAACCCGATTATTCTCAGGGTTCCAAACAGTGGCACCATCCACTTGAATAGCCCGCAATATATGGTTAGATACCGTTGTCGTTCCGCACTTTAACAGACGATTCCGCCCCTCGCCTCCAGCCCCAGATTCCCAGCAAATCCGCACGGTTTTGGTCGCGCCGGATGAGTTTTGAGTCGATTCTTCAACGGTTTCTTCAACGATGGGGGCTGTCCGCCAACGGTCCACCCAACGTCCGCCCAGCTCCATATCCGCCTCCATTTCTTCCGGGTCGTAAGGCGTGTTCACACGCAGGGCAGGTTCAAGGGTCTCGCTCAAGCGGCGAAGCATCTTGATGACGTCACGGGCATTCCCGGCGCAAAGGGCATCATGTGATGTATGCTTCCATTGCACCAAGTCGGATATCCTTCCCCCTCTCCGGTCCACCCTGCTTCAGAAGCAATTCGCCGCCGTCGATTTTTGTTACGGTTCGGCGACGATTGTGTCGGTTGTGTAATATTGTCAACAATCCTCATTAATGAGGATGCGCGTGGAGGGAAGCCGGGATAAAATGGGTTAGTTGTCATGAAGAAAATGGCATTAGTCAGACGCCATGTGGGCGCCTGGTTTGAGGAGTTTTTTGCCGGCAATACGGGCCGCTGGCTGCCGAATAACAGTTAACGATGATGAGAGTCTATTTGCCTCCTTTTTTGTCCCCGCGGCCGGCTTCTTGGACCGGCGGCGGGGCGGGCGATTGCCGTGGCGTTTTGGCCGGAGACATTTCAACTTTTTGGACCGGGTTGAAAGGCCGGTTGACCGTGCAGTATTTCCGGTCCGACATGGATGTCGCGTTTGAACCCCATGTTCACCCGGAATACACCGTGGTCATTTGTTTGCAAGGGGCGGTCAGTTTGGACCAGTTGGGCCAGTCAGTAATGATCGGGCCGGGCGAGGCGCTGATCGTAAACGGTGAATTTGAACATTCCGGCTCCTGGCATCGCCTCGGTGCGGCGGTGAATGAGATTGTCTGCGTATCCGTGCGCCCCGACTGCTTGTCCCGGCTGCTGGCGGGCTTTGACCTGCCGGCTGGCGAAGGGGCAACAGTCCCGACATTTTCGGGCACCGTGGCCCTGCCCGTATTGCGCGAGAGCGTCTTGGAACTCATTGGCGAAATGACCGGCGAACGTCCCGGCCGGGGGGTTCTGTTGGAGAATTTGGCGACGCGCTTGGTGATTCACATTCTCCGGGACTGGCCCCGCGAGGCGATCCGCCCGGTCAAAACCGCATCCGCCCCGCGACTCTCCCGGCGCGAATTTTATCTGGCCCACGATTTCATGCGTTCCTGCCGCAAGGAAGACTTCCGGCTCCAGCGGCTTTGCCGTTTGCTGGGCACGAGCGAGGAGCGTTTTTCCCGCCTGTTCGTCAACACCACGGGGCGGACTCCGGCCAATTTTTACAACCGCCTGCTCCTCGACCGGGCGCAGGATTTGCTGCGGAATCACAAGCTGTCCGTCAAGGAGATCGGCTACGAGTTGGGGTTCAAGACGAGCAGTCACTTCAACACCGCCTTCCGGCGCGAATTGGGCGTCTCACCCTTGGAATATCGCCGGCAAGCACCGCCGGTTTCCAGGTTACAGTCAGGTGAAACCGGTATTCCAAAACCGACGTTCCCCGACGCGGATGCCGGAAACCGGAAACGGCATTCCCTTGTCCCCTCTTTCAGGGTGATGGCATAATTTTCATTTATGATAAAGCCTATGAGTTGCAAATTTCGGCGGTTGCCTGACCGGGCCGGTTCGTTCCCCGCCGGGAGTGCCGGCGGGTTCACCCTCATTGAATTGCTCGTGGTCATCGCCATCATCGCCATCTTGGCAGCCATGCTCCTTCCGGCTCTGAGCAAATCAAAAGAACGCGCCAAACGCATCGGCTGCGTCAGCAACCTTCACCAACTCATGACCGGCTGTCTGATGTATGCCGCGGATTACAACGGCAACCTGACGGCACCCTCCTGGATTTCCACCGAATACCCCAGAAACATCACGGCCACCTGCGACCGCAGCGCGTCGGATGATGATGCCAGTTATCTTTACCCCCTTTACATCCCCGCGACCGGCGTTTTTATCTGTCCTTCCACCCAAAATTACATCAGCCCCATTACCGAACCGGGCCCCAACGGTTCCACTGTGCCCGTGGATTTGACCAACAACGCGCAAAACAAAAACCACACCCGTGGAACCAGTTACGAGGTGTTCGGCGTCATTGGCGGGGTGAAAAAAACCGAAAAAAGCATGGGGGCTTATGCCCTGCGCTCCTACGCCGGCCATATCGGCATGGTTCCCGGCCCCTCCGCCATCAACCTGTTCTTGGACGGCGATGACACCGGAACTGGCGCCGACCCCACCAATCCGCACAACAACTGGCCTGACCCCGGCAATAATCACGGGGCCGAAGGCACCTGCATGGGGTTTTGTGACGGTCACGCCCAGTGGATTCCCATCCTCAAATTCCTCGATGTTCTCAACACCAGCCAGGATGGAAACGACGTCGCGCCGGTCCCGTGAACCATCCGCTCTGATTCACCGATTGGTCTGGCCGGTGTAACGATTGCTTGGAGATCGACTTGGTTGTTCCCCACTCCCGGCGGTTTACCGGCTTAAGCAGGCTCATGGGCCGACGGTTAGCCGGCCTGTCCGGTTGGCTGTCATCCGACGGCGATCAGGGGGAACAAAACGGCCGCTTGGCCGTTGCTCGCTCTCCCTGGATGGCGCAAGCCGAACCGTCACCTCACTCCCGCTAGCGTTGCCCGGGCCAGCCGTTCCTTCATTCCCCGTGGCAGCCCTCGCCGAAGCCGGCTTGGCAGCACCTTTGCCGAGTCGCTTTCTTCGTCCGCACCGGGATGCCTCGCGCCAGTGGCGCCTTTCAGTTCGCGATTCCAAGGCCGCGCTATGTCTTGGCTTCGGCGGCGGCGCCGGGTGAGCCCTTTGCCATCAGGGAGCGGGCACCGCCGGCCGATGCAACTACCCTGCCGGCCTTGCGCGGATTTGGCACCAATCATTTAGCCGCCCGCAACTCATTCTGGAACGGGAGGTTAGCTTGGTGGTTTGCCAGCAAAAAAGGGCGCAGGCCGAAGCCTGCGCCCTGATGAGTGGTGCTGCCGGTCAGAAGGAAACGCGGTAGAACGCGTTGTCAGCCGGCGGGGAGTTGTCGATATAGGTCGCCGAACCGTTGGTGCCGGGCGTTGCCGAACCGATGATGCTCCAACTGTTCTTGAGGTTGGTGGTGCGCCACACATTGTAGCTGACGCTGGGAGTGCCGGTGAAGGTCACCCACACCTGACTGTTGGTCAGGGACAGGGACTGGATGACCGGCCGGGTGGGCGTGATGCCGCCGGTGTAATAAACCCGCAATTGCGGACGGCTATTGGTCGTCGGGTCCTTGGAACTGGCGCTGCCCCAGCCATCGCTGCCGCCGGGCCAGGGAATCATCGCCCAACCATAGTTCGGGAGGGTGCCGCTGGTCCAGTTCTGCACGTCGGGGGTCACGTCAAACGAGTGATAGGCGGCGGGGAATTTCGGGCTCAACGAGCGGTTGCCCGCGGCGGCGGTGGCGTTGGTCGCCGCCATCACCCCGTTGGTCAGGATCCCGGTCGGACCCCAGGAATTCCACGTGGTGTTCGTGTCCTGCCACGGCTGAAGGAGCGCATAGAATTGACCGCCGTTGCCCGGAGCGTTCACGTCGTTGATGCTGGCCAAATCCAACACGGCCGCTTCGATGTGCGCATTCGGCGGAATCTGCCCGGTACCGTAGCCGATGACGTCATTGAATTGCAGCAGCGCCTCCGTCTGGTCGGCGTAGCCGACGTCGTTCGCATCACTCCACAACGTCACCGCCGAGGCGTAATTCGTGTCGCCATACGCCTGCAAGATGTTGGCGTCATGGGCACTGGCGTAGTTGTTCACGCCATTGCGGAAACTGGTGCTGGCGGTGCCGCCGGGCAGCCAATACACCCGCAGCAGCGGCCGAACCGCCACATTCGTGTCCTGGCCGGACGAGAAACCAATGCCATCCGTCTCTTGCGTGAAACCCTGCAGGAACCAGCCGTAATTGGTCTGGCCGTTGGCCCAAGCTTGAATCTCGGGAGTCACGCCAATGGACATCTCACCGGTTCCCGACGTGGTGCCGCTTACGACTGCCGTGGTCGGATTGACCAGGTAGACGCCAAATTGGGAGTCGGATTCGGATTGGGCCGTGATGTCGTCGGCGAATATGCCGGTGTCGCCGAAACTGTCCTGGAATGTGCTCCAAGTGGAATTAGTCGCGTCCCAAGGAATCAGCATGCGATGGAATTTGAAGCCGTTGCCGCTGTTCACCACATTGAGGTTCAGGTCGGCGGAGACGATGACGGAACCGGGCGGAATTTGGCCCGCGTTGGTGCCGATCAGGTTGTCATACCGCAGCAAGACCTGGGTTTCCTCCGGGATGCCGGATGCCGGGGCGTCCACAAACAGGCCATTCGCCGGACTGTCGCCGGTCGGATAGGCGGTCGTCGGGGCTTTCTGGGAAACCTCGATGTTCGCCTCGCTGGCATACGTGCCATAACCGTAGTCCTGGCTGTTTTGGAACTCCAGCAAGCGGAGCAGCCCCACGCGGACCGTCTTGCTCGCGCTGATGACGTTGCCCAAACCGTCGTTCAACGTGACCGTGACCAGACGGGGCGTCAAGTTGGTGGCCGTGGTGGTGAACGTCAGGGCCCGCACCAGCGCCTGGACCGAGGCCACAGTCGCGCCGGTCTGAACGGTTACGGTCAGCGGGGTTGTTCCGGAGCCGCCGGCAAAGGTGGCAATCTGGCTGCCGCCATAGCTCACCGTGCTGCCGGAGACGCTGATCTGGTTGGCATTGGTGCCGTCATTGCGGATGCCAAGCGCGTCCGCCCCCAGGCCGTTGGTCACCAAGGTGGCCGTCAGGCTTGCCCCGGTGAAGCTGGTGACGGTGGTTTCCAGCACCAGTGCCTGACCCTCCAGGCCCACCGGCGGCATGCCAAATCCGTAGACACACGAATTGGTCGTGAACAGGATGGCGGTTTGCAACAGGGTCGTGGCCGTGATGTTGGGCAAGGTCAGCGTGGCGTAGCCGGGATTGACGCTGGTGACCACCGCGCTCAGCGGGTAGCTCACCGCGCCGGCATTGACGGAGTTGCTGACACCGGTCAGGGTGACGGTCTGCGGCGTGTTCCAGTTGTTGCTGGTGAAAGTAAGCGCGGCGGGCGAAAGCGTGCCCACATCCGTATTGCCCGAAGTATAGGTGATCACGACGTTCGTGACCGGTTGGGCGGTCAGGACGACCGTGAAGTTGGTGCTGGCCCCCTCGATAACCGAGATGGCGCTGCCGGTGCTGACCGACACGCCGGCAACCTCATTGTCAAGGTTTGTCACGCCCACGGCGGGGGCAATTTGGCCATTGTAGTTGGCATCGCCGCTGACCGCCGCCGCCGCGATGATGGAATAGGCCATATTGCCGTCCACCACCGTGTCATCCACCCCGGTCACAGTAACCGTTTGGGCGCTGTTCCACGTGTTGGTGGTGAAGGTCAAGGTGGCGGGGGAGGCCACGCCTTCATTGGTGTTGCTGGAAGCAAAGGTGATGACCACGTTGGTGGTCGGCTTGCTGTTGAGCAGCACGGCAAAAGTGGCCGCGCCGCCGGCTTCCGTGGTCACCAAACCGTTGGTCGGCCAGATCGAGATGCCCGGCAGATTATTGTTCACATTCACCAAAGAAACAGCCGGAGCCGTGACCCCATTGTAGGTGGTGTCCGCACTGACCGCCGCGCCGAGATTCACCGTATACGGCTGGATGCCGCCGCTGGCAATGTTGTTGCTCACCCCGGTGACCGTCACGGTCTGGGGCACATTCCAGTTGGAGGCGGTGAACACCAGGGAATTGGTGGACACCGTCGCGTTGTTGGTTTGGCTGGAGGACACGGCAATGCTGACCGTGTTGGTCGGCGGCGCGTCCAGCACCACCGTGAAGGTCGCCGAGGCGCCGCTTTCACTGGTCATCAAGCCGTTGGTGGGGGTGACGGTGACCCCCGGCGTCGGAGCCGGGATGTAGACAAAGGAAACCACCCCGTCGCTGGCCGGCAGATTTTGGAGTCCGGGATCGGAGGTCGTAGCGGAGCTGCCCGTGTCACGCGTCTGAATATCCCAGCCGCTGCCCGAGGCTTGATAGCTTACAATATTGTCGCTGTCATAGGTGCCGCCGGCCTCGCCGGAAATGATCAATACCCCTTTGCTGGGAGCGGCCCCGGGAATAGCCAGATGGTAAGTCCCGGTGGAGGTGTTGGTGACGTAAAAAGTGGCATTCTGCATGGCCACGCGACCGTCGCCGTTAAAGCGGCCGGCAATCACTGTATGATTGGTGAGCGGAACACAGACGAACGCGTTGGGGTCACCCTCCGCACTGCCGGAAATATCATCCCGGGTGGTGACAGTCCAGGTGCCGTCCGCGTTGGTTTGGCAGGAGGCATAATTCTCCTCATTCTTGCCGCCGCAACAAATCAGGACGGCGTTGGACCGGGAATCCAAACCGAACCGGAGCAGGTTCACATTGACCTTGCCGCCGCCGAGCGGATTGACGTCTTGGCCGAGAATCATGTTGGTGTTGCCAATCCAGTGGTCTGAGAGCAGGTTGGTAACCACGGAATTGTTGGTGCCGCCTTTGTTGACCAGCCAGCCGCCATACCAGCCTTTGGAGTAAGGAAAATAGGCCGCCGCAAAATCGAAATTATATTCCGGGAAAGTGGCGCTGGTCATGTTGGGGGAACCAAAAACCGGCACCCACCATTCCCCAGCCGAGCCGGGCGAGTTGGTGGTGTTGCAGTCAATGGCACAAGTGCCATAGTTGGTGCCATTACCTTCGCCATTGTCACGGCCGTTGTCTGAAATCGAACTGATGAGAATGCCGTTGGTCACGTTATTGAACGGATTGGATCCGACATACACGAAATAGTCGGCCCGGCTGTTGCCGCTGGTCAGCCCGTTGGTGATGTGAAAGTCATTGATGAGCAACGTTCCCACCTCGGTGATGGAAACCGCATTGTTGCTGATGTCGTTCTGCACGATTGAGACGTTGCCGGCGGAAATGCCGTGAAACACCTGCGTGGCCCGGGCGGGCAGCAGCGTCGCGCAGGCGGCGGCCATCGCCACGAACACCAGTTTGAAGGACAGGAGACCGGAGGAGCGAGCCGCCGGGCGTTGACGGCCCGGCCACGGACCGGAAGACAAGTTGGAT
>Ga0007854_10002037_pt1 | contig 12692 bp, 8 predicted proteins | sample CryBogCBH12Aug08_FD_60382 | JGI IMG/M metagenome (GOLD analysis project Ga0007854, IMG submission 60382) | Freshwater microbial communities from Crystal Bog, Wisconsin, USA - CBH12Aug08 | ecosystem: Environmental > Aquatic > Freshwater > Lake | place: Crystal Bog, Wisconsin, USA | collected...
GAAGTCGTCGGCGTCCATGTGCGCCACGTTGGTCTTCGAGTCCGCCGTCCACGCCCCCATGCGATGGGGGTGCGAGCGGGCGTAGCTCTTGACCGAGGCGGGCGCCCTTCGGTCGGAGTTGCCCTCTCGCAGGACCGGGTTGACCGCGCTCCCGAGGACCTTCTTGAAGCGGGCGAGGGTGTCGGCGTCCTCAGGGCTGGTCGCGTCCTCGACGTAGTCGGGGATGGCAAAGCCCTTCCGCTGGAGCTCGTCGATGGCGGCCTTGAGCTGGGGGATCGAGGCCGAGATGTTGGGCAGCTTGATGATGTTGGCCTCGGGCGTCATCACGGCTCGGCCCAGCTCCGCCAGGGCGTCCTCCGTGCGCTGCTCCGGCGCCAGGCGGTCGGAGAACGCTGCGATGATCCGGCCCGCCAGCGAGATGTCCCGCGTCTCGATCACGACGCCCGCCTGGGCGGCGTAGGCCTCGATGATCGGGAGGAGCGAGTACGTCGCCAGCAGCGGCGCCTCGTCGGTGTGCGTGTAGATGATGGTCGAGTTGGGCACTCTCACGCTGCCTTCGCTTGGGGTCTGGGGCCACCCCCAAGTTAGACCGCCTCGGGTGGCCCCTTCGCCGGAGCGGCGGCTCCGCACGGCCACCTCAGACCGCAGGGACGTCCACCGTCAGGTCGTGCGGCACCTCCCTCGCCGCGATCACCTCGATGGCGAGGTCGCACCAGCGGAGGTTCTCCGTCTCGAACGCGATCCCCCGGAGCAGCGTGAGGTAGGGGCCCACGCGATCGCCACGTCGCAGGAAGTCCTCCTCGCCCATGCCGCCCCGCATCCGCTCGCCCGTCGCCGAGTAGGCCGCCACCTTCGCCTCGGCCATGGCCCGACGATCGAGGATCGACTCCAGGACCGCCCGGGGGTCGCCGGCGTCGATCGTCTCGACCTGCACGAGGAGCTCGTCGCGGATCGCCACCGCACGGGGGGCCTGCCGCGAGAAGCGCAGGATCTCCTCCCGGCCGGCGTCGGTCAGCGAGTAGACCCGCTTGGTCGGCCGTCGCTCCTGCTCGACGCGTCGGGCCGCGACCAGGCCCTCGGCCTCCATCCGCTCGAGCTCCCGATAGAGCTGCTGGCGCGTGGCGGTCCAATAGTTGGCCACGCCGAGGGCGAACCGCTTCGAGAGGTCGTATCCGGAGGCCTCCCGGCCCTCGAGGGTGGCGAGGATCGCGTGTCGCAGGGCCATCGCGCCGACGTCAGAGCGCTGCGGCGATGCGAGTGCCCTGGTCGATGGCGCGCTTGGCATCGAGCTCGGCCGCCTCGTCCGCCCCGCCGATCAGGGTCGCCGAGATCCCTCGGCCTGTCAGCGCGTCAGCCAGCGACCGGTTGGGCTCCTGCCCAGTGCACAGCACCACCGTGTCCACCGTCAGGATCGAGGGCTGCCCGTCGATCGTGAGGTGGAGGTCGAGGCCCTCCCCGTCGGCGGAGGGCGCGATGGACTCATAGGTCACCCCCGCGACCATCTCCACGCCCCGATGTGCGAGCTCGGTCCGATGGATCCAGCCCGTGGTCTTCCCCAGGCCGGCCCCGACCTTCGACGCCTTGCGCTGGAGGAGCGAGATGCTCCGCGGGACGTCCTCGGGCTCGCGCTCGGTGAGGCCACCCGGATGGGTGTGGTCCACGTCGACCCCCCATCGAGCGAGGAACCCGGGGATGTCGCGCGGCGCGCCGGGGTCGGTCAGGTACTCGGCGACGTCGAATCCGATGCCCCCCGCACCGAGGATGGCCACGCGCCGGCCCACCGGCGCCTCGTCGCGCAGGACGTCGAGGTAGCCGAGCACGCCCGGCAGGTCCACGCCGGGGAGCGCTGGGGTCCGAGGCGTGACGCCGGTGGCGACGATCACCTCGTCGAAGCCCTCGAGGTCGTCGGCCCCCACCGCTGCCCCCAGGCGGACGTCGACGCCGAGCCGATCGAGCTCGTGGGCGAAGTACCGCATCGTCTCGAGGAACTCCTCCTTGCCGGGGATCTTGGCGGCGATGTTGAACTGCCCACCGATCTGGCCGGCGGCGTCGAAGAGCACGACCCGGTGGCCGCGCTCGGCCGCGGTCGTGGCCGCCGAGAGCCCGGCCGGGCCCGCCCCCACCACGGCGATCGACCGGGGCGCAGCCGCCGGAAGGAGCACGAGCTCGGTCTCGTGGCAGGCGCGTGGGTTCACCAGGCACGACGTGATCTTGAGGCTGAAGGTGTGGTCGAGGCAGGCCTGGTTGCAGCCGATGCAGGTGTTGATGGCCTCTGGGGTCCCCGCGGCGGCCTTCGCCACGAAGTCAGGGTCGGCGAGGAAGGGACGGGCCAGGGACACCATGTCAGCACAGCCGTCCTCGAGCAGCGCCTCGGCGACCTCTGGGGTGTTGATCCGGTTGCTGGTGACCAGCGGGATCGAGATCTCGTCCATCAGGCGCTTGGTCACCCAGGCGAACGCCCCTCGCGGCACCGAGGTGGCGATGGTGGGGATCCTCGCCTCGTGCCACCCGATCCCGGTGTTGATGATCGTCGCACCGGCAGACTCGACCTCGCGGGCCAGCAGGACGACCTCGTCGAAGGTCGACCCCCCGGGGATGAGGTCGATCATCGAGAGCCGGTAGATGACGATGAAGTCCTCGCCGACCGCCGCGCGCACGGCACGCACGACCTCGACGGGGAACCGCATCCGCCGGTCGTAGCTCCCTCCCCACGCGTCGGTCCGGTGGTTCGTCGGCGCGGCGATGAACTCGTTGATCAGGTAGCCCTCCGAGCCCATGATCTCGACCCCGTCGTAGCCTGCCTCCTTGGCCAGCCGAGCGGCACGGGCGTAGTCGGCGATGGTCTGCTCGACCTCCTCGCTGGTGAGGGCGCGGGGCGTCGCCGGGCTGATGGGCGCCTTGAGGGCACTCGGGGCCACGAGGTCCTCGTGGTAGGCGTACCGCCCGAAGTGGAGGATCTGCATGGCGATGCGCCCGCCCTGCTCGTGGACGGCGTCGGTGACCAGCCGATGGTTGCCCACATCGTCGGCCGAGACCATCATCGCCCCGCCGGGATACGGCCGCCCCTCCTCGTTGGGGGCGATCCCGCCCGTCACGATCAGCCCCGCTCCCCCGCGGGCCCGTTCGGCGTAGAAGGCCGCCATCCGCGCGAAGCCGTTCGGTGCCTCCTCGAGGCCGACGTGCATCGACCCCATGAGCACCCGGTTCGGCAGGGTGGTGAAGCCAAGGTCCAGCGGCTCGAGCAGTCGGGGGAAGTACGGCGGCGTGGCGGATGGCACCCGAGGGCTCCTTCGGTGAGATAGGCAAAAAGTTGACTAGATCAGGGGAAGGTAGCACCGCAGGTGCCCTCCCGCTCCTCCCCTCGTCCGTCGATCCCCGCCTCCCGACCCCAAGGCGGCTGCGTCCGAGACGTCCTGTCGGTCGTGCGACGACGTGGCCAACCATGCGAGCATGGCGGACCGTCCGCCACGCCTGAGGAGTGCCATGCCCTTCGCCATCGAGCCCGCCGACGTGGAGCCGGTCGTGCGTGGCCTCCTCGGCGGCATCGACGTGTCGGGCGGGCCCACCGACGAGCAGCTGTCGCTCCTCGGGGCGCTGTGCACCCGCGTCTGGGACCGACCCGACCTCGACCTGCGCTCGCTGGAGCACCTCGACCCCGAGGCCACCGCCCTCGCCATCGCTGACCCGACGACCCGCCGTCGGTTCCACGAGCTGCACGTCGCCCTCGAGTCCTGTCGCCACCCCCAGACGGTCGAGCAGGTCGACCTCGTGGAGCGCTACGCCGACGCACTCGCCATCACCGGACCGGACCTCGCGCTCTTCCGCACCTTCATCGTCGAGGGGATCGAACGTGCCGCGCTCGACTACCGCCGCTTCCTCGACCGCCTCGTCGACGACCGGGTGGAGCCCACGCTCGGTGCCAGCCTCGAGGCCCCGGAGCCCGAGCTCGTCGCTCGGCTGACCCGGCTCGGCGACTGCCCCCCGGGATCGCTCGGTCGCGCCTACCTCGACTTCTACGCCGCCACCGGCCTGCCGCTCCCCGGCGAGGTCGGCTCCGGGCTGAACCACTTCTTCGTCGCCCACGACATGACCCACGTCATCGCCGGGATCGCCACCACCGCCGCCGGCGAGGTGGCGCTGAGCGCCTTCCAGATGGGCATGGACGACACCCCGACCAACAGCAGCGCCCTCCTGGCATCGCTGATCGCCCACGAGGCGGGCTTCGGCACGCCCGGCACCTTCGCCATGGAGTCCGAGACCCTCGCCGAGGAGGGGGCGATCACCCTCCTGGTCGACGAGCTGCGGCGTGGCAGCCTCTGCTCCGCCGACTTCTCCCTGGTCGACCACCTCGCCCTCGCCGACCTGCCGCTCTCGGTGGTGCGCGAGCGGTTCGGCGTCATCCCCCCCGAGCGTCCCGACGATGGCCACCACCGCTGGTAGCGGTCGCCCGCCCGGCGACGAGGGACACCGGAGCGCGCGACCGGGAGCGCGGCATGCGGTGGCCTCCCGGCGGCCGGGCGGGCCACCCGACGATCGCTGTGGTGGGCGATGAGCTGGCAGGTCGAGCTGGTCTGCGCGCTCGCCGTCTGGGTCTCGGCCTTCCTGCAGGGGCTCAGCGGGGTTGGCTTCTCCCTGATCGCCGCACCGGTGATCACCCAGGTCGTCCCGGGATCCGGGGCGATCGGCCTGGTGAACCTCCTGGCCCTGAGCCAGAACGCGGTCATGCTGTGGCGGGAGGAGGGACGGATCAACCGGCCCGTGGTGCGCAGCCTGCTCCCCGGGCTCGCCGTCGGCGTCGCCATCGGCCTCCTCCTCACGGCCTCCCTGGCGCAGTCGTGGCGGCCCCTCGTCGTGACCCTCTCGTCGCTGCTCTCGCTGGCCGCGCTGCTCCTGTGGCACCCCACCATGGGACGGATCAGCGCCGCCGTGTCCGCCACCTGGAGCGGAGCCGTCAACACCTATGCGAGCGTCGGTGGCCCTCCGCTGGCGGCCTACCTCGTCCGGCTCGACCTGCCCTACGGCGACTACGTCCGCACCCAGCAGCTGTGCTTCGCCCTGCTCAACATCGTCAGCATCCCGCTGCTCGGCCTCCCCTCGGTCTCGCCCGTCTCGGTGATCGCCGGGATCGTCGTCGTCTACGTCGGCACGATCGTCGGCCGGTGGACGAGGCGGTTCGTGGCGCCCGAGCAGTCGCGGCAGCTCACGGTCGTCGTCATCTTCCTCGTGGCGCTGGTCGCCCTGGGTCGGTCGCTCGCCCAGCTGGCGGGGTGAGGGGCGCCGAAGAGCCTCAGTGCGCCGCCGCAGCCCGCTCGAGCAGGATCAGGTCGCGCGGACGCCGACGGCGGGCCAACCGATGCTCGAGGAGCGCGGCCGCCTCGTCCCCTCGACCCGCGGCAATCAGGGCGGCGATCGCCGTGTCGAGGACCACCTCGCGCTGGGCATAGCTCCCGCCGATCGGCGTCAGCGCAGCGTGGATCGACACCATGGCGTCGGCTGCGGCATCCATCTCGCCGTGGAGATAGGAGCGCAGCCCTTCGACGAAGGTCGCCAAGGTGCCCCCAAGCACCGGGTCGGCCGATGCCGCGCACGCATCGCGCAGGCGGGCGAGCGCGTCGCAGTCGCCCACCGTCGCCCACGCCACCGCCTCGTGCAGGACCGCGAAGGGCGTCGTCGACGCGAACGCAGCAGGTCCGGCAGCATCCAGGACCGCCCGAGCATCGCACCCTGAGAGGTCGACCTGTTCGAGCATGCAGCGCCACAGCAGGGAGGACCCGTCGACGAGGGCGCGGGTGCCGATGACGGTCGGCGGCGCGAGCTCTCGGTGGAAGCGCTCGACCACCGCCGTGGTGTCGTCGAGGGCCAGCTCGTAGAGGGCAGCGTGCCAGGAGAAGTGGCACCGATGTGTGGAGTCCTGGCCGGCGTCGGCGACCCACTGGTCGATCCACGCCAGCCCCTCCTCGTGCCGACCGGTCTCGTAGTACACGTGCGCGGCGGCGTGCGCGGCATTGCCGCCGCGCGGCTCGAGCGCCAGCGAGTGCTCGGCGAGCTCACGGGCCTCCCCCATGCGGCCCTGGTCCTGCCGGGCGAAGGCCAGGAGCCCGGAGAACCACCAGTCGTCGTCGAAGTGCGGCGCCATGTCCTCGAGGGCCACCCACGCCTCGTCGGGCACCTCGTAGGCGCCGGAGAAGGCGATCGTCGGCATGGCGATGCTGACCCCCAGCACGTCCCGAGGATGGGACCGCAGGTAGTCCAGCAGGTGGTCGAAGTCGCCGGCGAGCCGATGGCCATAGGCCTCGACGAAGAGGCGCTCGCGCTCGCTCGCCCCCTCGAGCACGGCGCGTGCGCGCTCGAGGTGGACCTGGGTGTCGAGGTCGAGGCCGGACTCGTGCCCGAGGACGGCGAGGGTCGCATGGCCGAGCGCGAACGAGGGATCGCAGGCCACTGCGGCGAAGAGCGGATCATGGGCGTCAGACTCCAGCCGCAGGATGCGCCCGAGGGCCTCGTTGTAGTGCGCCGCCGCATCGGCCGACGTGCTCAGCGCGTTGCCGTAGAGGTCCACGACCCCTGAGGTCGCAGGAACGTCCATGCCATGCCTCCTGCTCCGTCCCCAGCGTGCGCACCCACGCAATCTGGGTCCTCCACCTTGACCATGCACGATCCTGGCGTCCACGGTCTCCACGCCTGCCCGGTCGATGCGGGATGGACCTCAGCGGACCCTGACGGCTCCCAGCGCCCATGTCCTCGGATCTTCGAGGGCGCTGCGACCGGCGGCTACCCGGCGAGATTCCCCTCATCGCCTCGGGGAATGAACGAGGCCCTCGGATCGCTCCGAGGGCCACGCCGTTGGTGGCGGGGGTGGGATTTGAACCCACGACCTTCGGGTTATGAGCCCGACGAGCTACCAGACTGCTCCACCCCGCAGAGGAGACGATAGCCGCCGACGGTGGGCCCCGCAAAGGGAGCGTCGGCGAGGCGCCCGCCTCGAGCACGATCCGTCGCGACGGTCCGGCCGCGCTGCGGAGGGCGCCGCGCACGGCAGACTGGCACCGTGGACGTGGTCGACGAGGGTGCCAGCATCGACGAGGTGGCGGAAGCCGAGGCACTCCGCGCCGAGGTCAAGCGCCTGCGCGAGGAGCTTGCGCGACTGCGCGAGGAGCTGCGGCGCTCGCGGCGCGACCACCACGAGGTCCCACCACACCACCTCTAGGGCACCCTCGGCCCCTGCCTCCCGAGGGTGCCAAGATGGGGACGTTCGACCATCGAGGAGGAACCCCATGTCGGAGAAGAGCGAGAAGGCCTTCGCACTGTTCAGCGCCGCCGTCGGCGAGTCCGAGGGCACCGGTGACTGGTTCACGGTCACCCAGGGGGACATCGACACCTTCGCCGACGTGACCCACGACCACCAGTTCATCCACGTCGACCCTGAGGCCTGTGCGGCGATGTCGCCGTGGGGCGTCCCGATCGCGCATGGGTTCCTCACCTTGTCGATGCTGACCCACCTCTCCGCCTCGATCCCCAACGTGCCCGAGCGGCTCGATGGCATCGTGATGGGCGTCAACTACGGCTTCGACAAGGTCCGCTTCGTGAGCCCGGTCAAGGTCACCAGCCGCATCCGGGCGACCTCGGCGATCGCCAACGTCGACCTGAAGGGCGATGCCCTCCAGGTGACCCGGACGATGACGGTCGAGATCGAGGGCGAGGACAAGCCCGCCCTCGTCGCCGACTGGATCACCCGCCTGGTCTACGGCTGAGCGGTCGAGCCCGCCGCCACGCGCCGATCGTGCCGGTGCACGGCGGCGCCAGACCGTAACCTGCGGGTCGTGGCGAGCACCCAGACCCCAACGACCGGGACCCGGTTCGTCGCCCTCGACGCCGTCCGCGGCATTGCCGCCGCCTGCGTCGTCCTCGCCCACATCACCGCCACCAACGCCGCCGTGGCGGCCAAGGGGACGCCGACCTCGTGGCCCCGCTGGCTCACGGTGCTCACCCCGGTCCACCTGCTGTGGGACGGGCCCATCGCCGTCACGGTCTTCTTCGTCCTCTCCGGGTTCGTCCTGTCGCTGCCGTTCCTCCGGCACCCCGCCCGGGACGCGGCGGCACGGGTCCGCTGGGCCGCCTTCTACCCCAAGCGGCTCGTCCGGCTCTACCTCCCCGCGTGGGGAGCTCTGGTGGTGGCCTACGGCATCATGCTGCTCGTGGCCCGCCGCCCGACGACCCACGGCAGCGCCTGGCTGGCCCACAACTCGCACCACCCCACCCTGCACGCCCTCGGCCACGGTGCCGTGCTCGTGACCGGGGCCGGCAGCCTCGACGGACCGCTGTGGTCGCTCGGGCTCGAGGTGGTCTACTCGATGCTCCTTCCCGCCGTGGTCCTGCTCTGCGTGCTGCGGTGGCTCCCCGAGTGGGCAAAGTGGCTCGCGGCCATCGTCAGCGTCACGCTCGCCGGGGCCGCAGCGTCCCGATCGGCAGCGCTCCTGTGCGCCTTCGTCTTCGGCGCCCTCCTGGCCTCGGCGCACGTGCGTCGCCCGACGCCGCCGCCCTGGCTCACCGCGCCGGCCTTCGTCGTGCTCGCCCTGGCGTCGCTCGTCGGCCTCAACGCCGGTCCGGTGGTCGGCCTCGCCCACCTCCCCCACCACCTCTCCGGCGGGATCACCCGATGCCTCACCATCCTCGGTGCCACCGGCGTCGTGTTCGTCGTGGTGTTCTGGTCTGCCGCCGCCCGGGCCCTGTCGGTCCGGCCGCTCGAGTGGCTCGGCACCCGCTCGTTCAGCCTCTACTTGATCCACTTCCCGGTGGTGATCGCACTCTCCCACCTGATCGACCCCGCCCACCTGGCCGTGCTCATCATCATCGAGCTCGCCGCGTCGCTCCTCGCAGCCGAGCTCTTCTGCCGGGCGATCGAGCGACCGAGCCACGAGCTCTCCAAGCGGGTCGGCCGGTGGGCCGCCGACCGGGTCATCGCTCGCTCCGCCGCTCAGCCCAGCTCAGGATCCGAGAGGTAGGCCGTCAGGGCGCCCTGGCGCTCGTGCGCCCAGTGCCCAGCGCGGGCGGTGCCCCACCGCCAGAGCCACACCGCCGTCGGCACGGCGATGACCTCGCTGATCATCAGGTTCACGTCGTCGAGGAAGTTGCGCGACCCCAGGCCGTGGGTCACCCACAGCAGCAGGCCGGGGACCACCAGCGCCAGCCAGCCCACGGCCGGCACCACGACGTAGGGGGCCGTCACGAGGATCCCCCACCGCAGCAGCATGGTGCGCCACTGACGACGCTTCGACCAGCGGTCGACGAGCGAGATCGGGTGGTACGGCCACCGGACGCCGATGAGGCACGACAGGCCCAGCCCGGCGAGCGGGACGGTGGTCACCCACACCGTGGTCGTGGCGAGGGTGAACCAGTGGTGGGTGACCATGCCGTTGAGGACGGCGGTGATGATCGCCACCGGCACGACCAGGAGCATCAGCGCCACCTGCTTGGCGCGGAGCAGGTACGTGATCTCCTCAGGATCGTCGAGCAGGCCGATCACCCGGGTCGACTCCGGGGCCAGCTGGTTGGTGGCGGGCACGTCCGCCAGCATCCAGGTGGCGAGGACCGCCGGGAAGAGGAAGTCGAGGTGGAAGCTGAAGAAGAGGCTGTAGACCTCGATCGGGGAGAAGAACCAGAGGCCCGTGGCGAGCAGGCCATTGCCGACCAGGCAGACCAGGACCTCGAAGGGAGGGCGCATGATCCGGCGGAGCTCGCCGGGCAGCAGGGCCAGGACCGCTCGACGGCCCTCGTCGCTCCGAGTGGTCGATCCCCTCCTCACCATGGACCCCGCCCGTGCCGTGCGCTCGGGCTCAGTGCTTCTTGACCGGAGGCTTCATGTTGCCGACCTTGCCGGTCGACTTCGTCCCTGGCCCAGCGGTGGTGGTCGTGGTCGACCCGTGGCTGGCCGTCGGCGTGGTCGTCGTGGTCGTCGTCGGGACCACCGTCTGCGTCCTCGAGGGCGATGTCGTGGCCCCCGACCCCGATCCGCCCGTGGACGACGAGTCGTTGGCCTGGCCCTGGGCCTGCAGGAGCAGCTTGTACATGGCGTCCACGGCAGCCTGGTAGCCGGCGAGGTCGCCGCCCTTGAGGGCGGTCTGCGCCAAGGCGTACTGCGCAGCCGCCTGATCGAGGAGGTCCTTGATCGAGGAGTTCGTGGTGCTGCCCCCGGAGCCGCCACCCCCCTGGTTCGGCACCTTCACGTCCGCGGACAGCACGTTCGACAGGGCCAGCGAGAGCGACGACTCGATGTCCACGTGGCTGTTGAACACGGCGATCACGTACTTGAGCTGCGGCAGCGAGCTCGTGGCGCTGGTGACGTAGAGCGGCCGCACGTAGAGCATCGACTGGTTGATCGGGATCATCAGCGTGTTGCCGAGCAGGACGCTCGACCCGTGCTGGTCGAGTGGGGTGATGATCGATGAGACCCGGGTGCTCTGCTGGATCTCCGAGTCCGCCATCACCGGTCCGATCACGTTCTGGCCTGAGGGGGTCACGTAGACGTTCAGCTGCCCGTAGTTCTCCGGGTCCGACGTCCCCACCATGAAGGCGGCGAGGTTCTGGATGTGGTCGCTGTTCGACTTGGGGACATAGGCCTCGGAGATCGTGAACGTCTGGCGCGTCGTCCCCGGGAGGGAGTTGACCTGGTAGATCGGGCTCATCCGCTCGGCCTGGCCCTGGATGATGTAGCCCTGGGCGTTGACCGTCTGCTGCACGGCGAGGGTCTGGGTGGGCGAGCCGGCTCCCGACGTCTGGGAGATCGTCCACGCGTCGCCGGCGTTGTAGAATGACGCCGGGTTGGTGATGTGGTAGCGGCCGTAGGTGGCCACCTGGGCGGCGAAGATGTCCTCCGGGTACCGCAGGTGGGCGACGAGCGCCGCCGGCATCTTCGCCTTGGGCGTCAGCAGCGACGGGAAGGCCTTCTCATAGGTCTTGATGATGGGATCCGACGGGTCCATCACGTAGTAGGTCATCTTGCCGGTGTAGGCGTTGATCACCAGCTTCACCGCGTTCCGCACGTAGTTGTAGCTGCCCGGCAGCCCGCTGCCGGAGGGGGTCTGAAGGTTGCTCGCGTTCTGGGCGTAGGGATAGCGGTCCGTCGTGGTGTAGCCGTCGAGGACCCAGTTGATCTTCCCGTCGACCACCACCGAGTAGGGGTTGGCGTCGAAGCTCAGGAACGGTGCCGCCTTGGTCGCCATCACCTGGACGTCGCGGACGAACATGATGCGGCTCTTCGTGGTGATCAGGTTCGAGATCAGCAGGTTGAAGTCCCCGAGCCGCAGGGCGAAGGCCGCACGTCGCAGCGCTCCGGACAGCTGTACGCCGCCGTCGCCGGCGTAGTGGTTCTGGACGTCGACGCCCTGCGGGGTCTGGTAGTCGAGCTCCGCCTGCTTGGAGTTCACCACCACGTAGCCCGGGTTGTTGAGGCCGAAGAACACGCCGGACTCGGTCACCTTCGGGAAGTCGTTGGACGAGGTCGGCGGGACGTCGGAGATGCCGAACACCGGGTTCCCGTTGGACTGGACCTCGCTGGCGCTGCCGAGGGCCACGCCAGAGCCGTGGGTGTACTCGAGGTGGTCGTTCACCCAGGATTGCGCGGGGAGCCCAGCGGTGTTGAGCTGTCGCACGCCGGCCAGGGTCGGGATCATCCGCCCGGCCACCGAGTAGCGGTCGACCCCGAGGGACGGGAACGAGTAGTACGACCGCAGGCCCTGGAGCTTCTGGTAGGTCTGCAGGGAGATGTCCGGCGCGGGGTCCCAGAGCCGGATGTTGGCGAGCGTGTCGGCGTTCGCCGAGAGCTCGGCGTTCGACGGGACCTGGCTGCCGCTGAAGGGGTGGCGGATGACGCCGTTCAGGTTGAAGGACTGGCGCGTGGCGACGATGTTGCGTTGGATGTAGGGCCGCTCGAGGGTCGACTGCGCCGGGGTCACCTTGAGCGCCTGCAGCAGTGCGGGGAAGGCCACGCCGATGATCAGGGCCACGAAGGCCCACAAGCCGACGGCCAGGGCGGGGAGCGACCACCCCTGCCGCCAGATGTTCAGCAGCAGGATCGCCGCGGCGAGCAGCGAGATCCAGAAGAGGAGGTTGATCGCTGGGAGCCGAGCATGGATGTCGGTGTAGGTGGCCCCCTCGACGTAGCCGTTGGTCGAGGTGGTGAGCGCGTACTTCTGCAGGAAGTAGCCCGCCGCCTTGACGAGGGCCAGCAGGGCCAGCAGCACCGACAGGTGCACCTTGACCGAGGGTCGCACGCGGGGGATGGAGCGGGCGCCGCGGATGCCGCCGTTGAGGTAGTGGAAGATCCCCACCGCGAGGGTGATCACCACGAGGGAGATGAGCAGCCAGCTGACGAGGAACTGCAGGAACGGCAGGTCGAAGACGTAGAAGCTGACGTCCTTGTGGAACTGCGGGTCCTTGGTCCCGAATGGGGTGGCGTTCTCGAAGAGCAGCCAGTTCTGCCACTGCCCGACCGTCCCGGACCCCGCGCCGATGCCGAGCACGATGGCGAGCCCGAGGTAGAGCCGTCCGGTGTACGGGGCCACCGCCTCCTGGTAGCGCCGGACCATCTCGTCGTCGTGCTCGACCGGCGGCGAGCGCCGGGCGATCCGCCCGACCAGCAGCAGGTTTCCCCAGAGCACGAGGAAGAACGCGATCCCGAACACCAAGACCAGCCC
>Ga0007854_10002039_pt1 | contig 12689 bp, 12 predicted proteins | sample CryBogCBH12Aug08_FD_60382 | JGI IMG/M metagenome (GOLD analysis project Ga0007854, IMG submission 60382) | Freshwater microbial communities from Crystal Bog, Wisconsin, USA - CBH12Aug08 | ecosystem: Environmental > Aquatic > Freshwater > Lake | place: Crystal Bog, Wisconsin, USA | collected...
CACTGAGCATGGGCGTTTATAGCACCTTCTTCCAAATACTAGAGGGCGCCGAGGTGCAGATATACAGGTCGTCGGCATTGTCCCGGGCCAGCGTTCCAGCGGGAAACCCGGTGCATGACGACAGCGCAGTAATCACCAGCCACGCGCCCGCATTTAGCGGCATCCACGAAGTGCCGTTCCAGACATAGGGAATTTGCGTGTCCAGCGTCAGGCGCAGCATGCCAGTGGGCGAACCGCTGGCTGGGAGGGCAGAAAGCGTAGCAACCGGATCGCCGAAGAAATAGGTCCCGCCAACGCCCTGGTTCATCTGGGCGACAGTCATGGTGCGTACACCGTCGTCACCCTGCGCCGAGATCAGGGCCTGCGCACAGGATGTATTGAATACTTTGTCGGGCCCGGCACTGACCAATGCAAACTGAGGCGTGCTCTGTAGCGCGGGGTTTGCGCCGTTAAGCCGTCCGGGGGTGCTATTAACGGCGCCATTGGCCCAAGGGCAATACTTTATAGCCGTACCCCATGCATCTACTTTGGGCGCACCGGATGTAGCCGGAACTTCCCAGCCATCGTCCAAGGCCACCAACCCCGCCGGAGGTTTGGCTACGCCGTCGCCATAGGTATTTGAGGCCTCGGTTGTGAGCGTATAGGCAGCTTGCGTCAATAGGGCCGAAGATCTGGCTCGGTTGGCGGTGTCCTGTGTACCCCTAGCTATCTGGTAATAGCTACCATAGGCAATAGTAGCCAGCACAGCAACCGCTGCCAGGCCCAGCAAGGTTAAGGACAGCACACTGCCGCTTTCCTTTTTGCGCTCCATGCACTTATTGCTCCTCATTCAATCACCTTGACCGTGAGGGTGTCACCACTTGCAATAGCCGAACTACCCAAATGGGTAGCTGCGTCGGAAATAGCCGCCGTGTATTGACCGGGCCGGATGGCAGTGACAGATATCACCACCGGGCTTGCGTTGGTATAAGTCCAGCCTGAAAAGTCAGTAATGGCCACCGGCAAATAAACGCCGTCTGCTCCGCTCCAGAGATTCTGGCCACTTCCGGGACAAACCAGAGCGGCTACCGGTATAGCGCCAGGGTTTCCATCCGCCGGATAATTAATGTGCGAAGCCTGACCGTTATTACCCGCTGGATAGTCGGTGGCACACTTGACGATACGTTGCGCTATGAACTGGGCCTGCGCAATCAACTGCGTTGACTTCTGGCCGGCCACCATGCCCGCCATATTGGGACCGTTGCCTATGAGTAAAAAGGCCAGGCCCGCAGCCAGAATAATGGCCCCGAACAGCAGCGTCAGAACCGAAAAGCCTCGTTGACGCCGCCCGGATTGACGAAAAAACAGGGGGCAACACATGGTTGTCCCCCTGCCATTCTTACTGGGCCAGCAAGGTGTGAATATATACGTAGCTATTTGCTGTTGCAGTTTGATAGCAGCCGTTAGCCCAGCCGGAAACACCCAGTGCTGGCGTTTGCAGGTCTACAGCAAGGCCGGTAAAAGTAGGCGTTGCTGCGGTAACGGTAGTGCCGAATAGCAGCGCATCAGTAATACCGGTTAGCGTGGGCGGGGCAGCAGTCAGCAGCGTACCGTGCAGTGTAGTGTTGATTTGCTGGCAGGCCGACAACTTCAACCCTGCTGCCAGAACAGTGTAGTCGCCGGTTGTATGAGTACCAACGCCATAGAGCCGGATATCGCTGCCACGATAAATCCAGTATCCGTCAGTGGTCAGGGCACGTCCAAACAGGGTTGGATCCAGATTCTGCACCGTTGCGCCGCCAGATGATGGATTAAAAATGCCGGTTACGGCAGTGGTGTCAAAAGTGACGTTTGCGGGTGTTGTGCCCGCCAGCGTGACGGCATCAAAACCAGTGCTGATATATCCTGCCGATGCCAGCATTGCCGAAACTTTGGAGGTGTTGGCATAGGATGATCCAAACCCGGCGTTGATACCCTGCCCAGCCAGGAAAAATGCCAATGTGCCAAACATGATGATGGCAAGAATAAACCCGGTGAGCAGTGAAAACCCACGTTGTATAGCCCTGCCGGGCAGATTCGGTTTCATATCGTTTCCTTAATAGTTCCGCTAGTTATCATCTTCGACCTATTTATGAAAAACTTGAGGTTAAAGGGAAATAGACTTCCGTTCACCGGTCAGACTTGCCTTCATAGCTTCGCCCGTAGGGCACTTACCTGAGCACAGGTAGTCAATTTTCCAGCTAACGTCCGGGTACTCCAGCAGGATGCGGTCGAGTGTCAATCGCCATGCCGCGTAGTCCGACAATCCCAGCGCAACCACACTCAGCCCATGCGTGTCGACCGACACCTGAACTGTGCCGTATAGCGGCAGTTTTTTCTGTATTGCCTGATAGTCGGCTGCACTTAGCGGGGTTTCACTCATCTTTGCGGCGCGCATTCCTTGCAAGGCCACAACCTGATCAACCAATTCCTGACGCTGGCCTAATTCCTTCAGCGCACCCAGCGCACAAAGCGCTGCAAGGACCCAGATCAGCAGCAACTTGGTAGTCATTTGCTGGCCCCAAAAACAATTCGTCCGTCAATATTGACCGACCAACTGGAGTGGCCCCCCTGATGTTCAAACTGGACCAGCGCACCCCCTTCGCGTGCGGCCTGCTCCACCGCTATCTGCAAGTTGGCAAGCGCCGGTGGGTACGAAGATGCAGGTATCGCCTGTACTACCGATTTGGTGGAAGCGCGCTGAATAGCCTGATAGTCAGCAGCCTGCCGCGAAAGTTCCTGCACCTCCAGCGAGGCCCATAGCCATGCACTACAACCCAATGTTGCCACGGCCAGCCCCAGATACGTGCCCGCCGCAAATATCCGCTTCTGGCGTGCTGCGGGCTGAGGCGGCGGCAATAGCCAAGTCAATCCCGGCTCCTGACAAGTGTGTGTAGCGGTAACTCCCTCCAGCGTCAGGAAGCGCTGCACCATGGTCGCAGGGCCGACGAAGCTGATCAGGCTATCCGCTTTTTTAATAACTACTGCCTGTAAATCGGTGGCTAGTTCCAATACGTAAGCACCCTCCCCTTTGTGTCCGGGCGCTGCGGGTAATGCGCAAGCCAGCGGGCATGCCGATTGCAGGTGACTGGACAGGTCATTGAGGGGTATCGCCAGATACCAGGCAACGCCTTTTTCATGTGTATAGATAACAGCAACGCTATCGGTTCCCAGCACTGTCTGCGCAGCAGTGCGCACGGCCGAAGCGACGCCATAACTGACACCACTCAGCCGCCCGGCTATCACGCTGCGTGGAGTAAATAATTCCATGTTTAACGTCACCTGAACGCTGTTAAAAACCGTTTTTGAGTGCTTCCAGACCAGCACCCAACGTGGCATCGTAGGTCAAATAGATCCATGCGGCAACCGATAGCGTCATGAATACATAGACCACGGTAACTACAGTTGCGCCCACCAAAAGTAGGTCGCGGGCTCGCCTGGCCCGATAGGCGCGGCCGTCAGAAAGTACATTGCAGGTCTGGGCCAGTTGGCGCGCGTTGGCGTGGCTAGCCAGAAGGGATTGTTCTTCAAGATATACGCCTCGCTGAAGCAAAGCCTGCGCTGGCTCAATAGAACTTTCCAGCTGATGGTTTACTGCTTGCCAATAGCGTCTGGCCCAACCGGGCGCCTGCAACGCTAGTTCTCGCGCAGCTGCCTCAATAGTCACCCCCGACTGCAACATGGCAGCCGCCAGTCTGAAGCCGACAGACATGGACCCATCGGCAAAAAACATCAACACGCCGGGAGCGGCCAGCAACCGGCGCACACGGTATGCGTTAACTACTGCAAACAGGAATAGGAGAACATTCAGCACCAGCAGTGCGGTCGTTAGATTTTGCGCAATTTGCATATCGCGGTGGTAGGCCATTAATGCCGCGGGTGCCGTCGGCTCACTGATGGTTCTGCGCATCCAGGGGAGTATTTCTGTATATAAAAGGACCGGGGCGTAAGCCACCGACAGCATTTCATTGGCCAGCACAAACCACACCACTGCATGCTGACGGAACCACGACTGTCGGACCTGCAAATGCGTGACCGCAGCACTGATTGCAGCCGACATGCCTGCACGCTCACCGGCAGTCAGAATGGCGATAACGGTGGGATCGAAAAAGCCCAGCCGCACCATGGCGGACGCTACGGTTTCACCCGCTTCCAGCGCTTGTAGTGCCTGCGCCATGTCCCGTCTTTTGGCCGGATGGGACTCCGCCTCTATAACTGCCCGCAATGCCTTTCCCGGGCTAACTCCGGCGCGAAGCCTCAACTCCATTGCATTCAAAAATGCAATTTTGTAGCTCGGCGAAAAGTATTCCCGCTGTAGGCTCTGGAGTAATAGTGCGAAGTTCATACGCGTGGAAAATAGGTACATCCGGCCGCCGTAGCCAGATCAAACGCGGGGTCGTACCAGAGAACTTGCTGCCCAGGAGGATTTGCAAATAGCGCTTCTATGCGCAATTCCCTCCCGTCTGAATGTGGCACCAATTGCTGATTAATAACAGCGTGCAGTCTGGACTGCAGCGTCATGCGTCCCAATTCACGGTAGTCGGGGGGCAGCAAACTGGTTAGCCGGTAAACGGTTTCCAAAACCGACCCCGCGTGAACCGATGCCATCACCCAATGGCCCGTCTCAACCGCGCGCAGCGCTATCTCGGCAGTCTCGGCGTCCCGAATTTCACCCACAATGATGACGTCCGGATCCTGCCGCAAGACTGCCCGTAATAGCTCGGCAAAACCCAGCCCCTGTGCCGTGTCCACTTCCAGATGGTCAACGCCCGCCGTACGAATTTCTACTGGATCCTCAATAGAAACCGCCTTCAGCCGGTCCAGTGGCAAGGCAGCGGTCAGTGCTGCAAGCGTTGTAGTTTTGCCGGCACCAGTAGGACCAGACACCAGCACCAGACCACCCTGCTTTGCACCAATCTGAACCAGTTTCGCAAGTTGGTGCGACAGTTCCGGATGGCTGGTCAAACGCGACAACGACAACTTGCGGCGCGGATCGAGCAGACGAATAACCATCGTTTCGCCCTCCGACTGGCCAGAGCAACTAACCCGAAAATCCAGCGTAACACCATCCGCAAACAAGGAAAAGCGGCCTTCCTGTGGTCGCACATGTTCCGAAGAATCCAATCCGGAGCGCTGTTTTACCCACGTGATGAATCGCTTTCCTACCGTTGATTCAATGTTCGTCGGCGCCTGTAGCAGACCATGAACCCGCCGGCGCATGTGGCTGACCTCTCCATTGTTCATCAGGCGTATATGTATATCTGATGCTTGTGCTTCCGCCGCCTCGAGCAGATAGGCAGAAAAGCCGGATGAATAGTCTGCATCGCCAGATAGCTTGCTGCCAACCGCGGTACTGCCAGAAATAGATCGGAGATATTGCAAAACTTCCGCCCGGTCCAGCGGTTGTTCCATGACCGGCAGTCCAGCTTCCGCTTGCGAAATGGCGCGCAACTCTTCTTGCGTTAATGGATATAACGGCGCTATTACGACTACGCCGTTGTGCGCTCCGAGGGGCTTGATTTGCAGGGAGCGCTGCAGTGCAAGTGGTATGCCCATGTCAGTGCGCCTCGCCAGTCTTGGTTATCAAGGGGTTAGCCGCCCTGTAGTTCGTCCCCCCCAACCCAGGATCTGTACCAGCAGATAGCGGCGGAATATAGCGTATCTGCGAAGTATCTGCGGGCACCGTTGGCGCCGACTCTCCAGCCAGATAGCCCTCCCAGACCAGCCTTCCGGAACTGGCGTATAGCCTGATACTCGACGGAGCCACCTCAACATGAAAGTCCTGCTCCAGCAAACGCAGCACCGAACCGCTGCGCACCGGAATCGAATGCGAACCGGGCTCGCCCGTATTGAGCAAGCCCATGGCATTTTCGCGAATCAGCAGCACCCGAAGCCCGGCAGGCAACGTGGCATGAACGGGCGGCGTGGCTGAAGTCGTGGCGGACGCAACGGTCGTAGCGCTGCTTTTGGGTGTGGGTGTCGCAACTCGAACAGCCTCAGCCTTGGCTGCAGCCGCAAACGGATCAACCAGCGGATTGCGCACAGGCCCGCTACTTGCAGGCGGTGCCTGGGCATCAGCGCAGGCCACCTGCAGAGCCCAGACCAGAGGAATAAGCAGTGCACGCATGGTGGTTTATCGCTGAAGCACCAGAGTGTGCGTGCCAACAACCGACTGCGCACGATCGGTCCATTGGCGGGCAAGGATTCGCGACTCAAACGGCCCGGCCAGAACCCGGAAACTTGTGCCATCCCTAGCGGTCGAAATAGCACTAACCTGAATGTTGCTCGTCAGTTCGGGGATGGCGTCGAGGCTTTGATTCAGGTCCTGCCTTAAATTTTCGGCATTAGTTTTGATGGCGAACGCGGCCAGTTGAACATAGAAACTACCAGCCGCATCAGGTGCGCGAATAGGTTGCGGCTGCGGACGATAAACAGCCGGAACCATTTCAACCTTGGCTTCTGGCTTCTGATATCCGGGGGGTGCCTCTGCCACCGGAGCTGGGGCCTGAATTGTGGGTGATGGCGAAGTTGCAGGTGATAGTGCCTGCGGTCGAGTCTCTTGCTGCGTTTGCGGCGCAGCTGATTCTGGCGCCACGCTGGAAGGTGTACTCGGCGTGGAAGCTTCTGCAACAGTGCGGGTTATAAAACGTTTGATGCGTGGCTTCAGAATAATAATCAGTTCGTACCTGGATACGTCGGCCTGATTAGACCTTTCCACCCCTAGCGCACTGGCGGATGAGCTGGACTTTTTGTCGTACTGAATTCCTGCCAGCAAAATAGTATCGCCCTGTTTTGCGCGCACGTGGGTGTGTAGTTCGCGGCTGGAGGTTTTAGGCAATGTGATAGTGGTGCCGCTGACAATGGCAGAGTCCATCGCGATCAGGTCCGATATACGCAACGAGATATCTGAATAAATAGTTCCATCGGACACGTCGCCGCTGACATCCAGCGTGACCCCTGTTTTTACTTCGCTGGTCTCTACGGCACCCGGAATTACGGTGCCGGCAGATATGCTGGAACTGCCCACACGCGATACATAGGTGGTTGCTATTTCATCCTTGAGAGTGGCCTTCCCACCCGCCAGCAGCTGTATTTTTGGCTGAGACAAAGAATTGATGGTGCCTTGCGATCGCAGAAAATCCAGCAGCATATTGACCGACAAGCCAGTGGTGGCCAGATTGACTGCCAGTCCGGTGCCTCCGTTAGCGCCGTTGACCAGGCCCGCTGTAAATGAATTTTGCACTGCGGGGGCCGCAGCACCGGCACTGATCGCTGTTGCGGGCGCGGCCCCTGCCAACGCACCCCAGTCTATGCCCATGCGGGAGGAATCGTTGAGCGTTACTTCCCACAAATAGGTGTCGTATACGATGAGTGCGCGGTTGCGCCGGGTCATCTCCAGATAGTTACGAATCTTTGAAAACGACTGAGAACTTGCCCGAAACGTAATCATGCGCGCGCTGCGATCCAGAAACACATCGGTACCACCCAGCGTCTTGACCATGATGGGTAGCGATTCAAATAGATCCGCTATCGGGGGAATGGGCGCTACATATTGGCGGTCTGCAGCGATGTGGAGCATGCCGTCCTTGTATTGCCAGTAAAAGCCATAGCTTTCAGCCAGTTTGTTGAGAACGCTGGTCAGATCGCCACCCAGTTGCGACATTGAAACCGTACTCCGGTTGACCTTGCTATCCGGGCTATCCCAGACCACTGCCAAAGCCAGATGTGCATCCGCAACTACTGCCTGCAATACGTCCTGAAGCGGCGTATTGTTAAATGAAAGACGCGCCACGGTATGTTTTGGCAACGGATCGGACTCTTCAATAGCACTTGGTATAAGGTCGTCTCGTGCAGCAAATGGCTTGTCATTGTCCGACTCATCATCAAGTCCCTGCACATTGCCCGGGCGAACCAGATCGGCAAGATGATCTACCTTGGGCTTGACCGGGTCTGTGCCCCTGGCCATAGGTGTTGCACAGGCTGCCAGCCACAGCGGGACCGTAAACAAAACGATCAACCACAGACGGCGCCGCGCAACCTTGAATAAGGTTGGCACGGGCGGTGGCATAGGCCTTTGCTTCGATGCGGTGGCGGAGTACATACGTATAGTTGTAGTTATCCGAATTTCACCATTGACAGGCTGGCGACAAATTGCAGATATAGCCGCAATTTGATGGGCTATTCGTCAAATAGCCTTTAGCGTGCTGCAGATTGCAGGCCACTCAGATTGGTTATAGGGTGGCTATCTGGTGGGGTGGTCGGAACATGCAAGGCCTGAACTATGGACTCGGGTCGGCACATGACGGTTGCAGTGACCAAGTCCCCCGAAACCACGTTCACGCCACCTTCCTGAGCCTGCGAATAAGGCATCGGGTGCAAGGAGGCAGATGCCGATTTAGTGCCCCAGAATACGTTGTATACCGTGTTTCCGTTAGGTACATCAACAGCATAAAAGTCCCAGCGCGTAGGGCCGCGCCATTGGGATTGCGCAATCTGCGCCTGTGGCACCCGTAAACGCATCTCCACTCTGGAGTTGCTGCCAAACGTATAGGTTACGCCGCCTTCGACAGAACACACCTCTATTTGCTTTTCCTGCGCTGTTTTGCACGCAAACAAGGTAGTGCTGTTTACAGGGCATGTGGCGCCCGCGACTGCACAACAAAGGCAGTTTGCGATTGCCAACAGGAAACGCAAGTTGTTCATAGTGCCGAATTCTGCGGGTCAACGGACTATTCAAATCCCTAAATTGACAGGCTATCCCGCGCTATTTGCCAGAATGGTCAGATTACATGCCGCATTTTTTTATAGCCAATGGGATGACTTCATCAGACCAGGCGTGTAACACAATAAACAAAACGGTACGTTAGGATTGACTGCATGCACGCATCAAATCTGCAAAAACCTCTGGTTCTTTTGGCCCTGACTGCAGCCTGCCTGGCACCTATGCAGGCTTCTGCTTTGGTCGGCGGTGCCGGTATAGACCCCAACTCTGGGGTTTCCCCGTGGAACGGTGTGGGCAGTCTGGATGTTGGTGGCAGCTTTTTTACGGCTACCCTGATTGCACCAGGCTACGTTTTAACTGCCGCACACGTAGTGCAAGGTGCCGCCGCATCTAACATCAGTTTCCAGATAAATGGCGGCACCAGCTATTCGGTGGGCGCCAGCAATGTATTTGTAAATCCCGACTACACGGGCACGACTACGGGCAATTTACAAGGCGATCCTACAAACCACAACGACCTTGCAATCATCCAATTGGCAGGCAGCGTGGGTTCTGACATTCCCACCTATTCGCTCTACAACGGACCCATGGGTGGGCAGGACCTCAATTTTGTAAGTTATGCCAACAGTAGTTCGGTAAAGAAAACTGGTGAAAACATTGTCAATGTGGTGCTCCCCAGCGCTGGCAATGCCAATCAGAACTATGTTTTTACTTATGACGCACCCGGCACCGGCGACTCATTGGGCCTGGGGCGCGAAGCAGGACTTGAACATGGTGATTCTGGTAGCGCCGCTTTTGTCAACGTTAACGGACAATGGCAACTGGCTGGCATAAACACCTTCGAGGTTTTCTATCAAAACGGCCCAACCAGTGGCTACGGAACCGGCGGTGGCGGCGTGGCAGTGGGATCTTACGCATCATGGATAAACAGCGTAATTGCCACACAGGCCGCTCCCTTAACGCCTATTCCCGAACCGCAAAACTGGCCCCTGCTGGTGGCTGGGTTGGCGGTTTTAGGTTTTACAGTGCGGCGAAAAAAGGTGCTTTCGCCTGCGGGCTAACCTTACATCGTTGCGCGCAATTAGTCTGCGCTTTCAAATACTTTGTACATCCGTGGCGTTATTACGCCTGATGCTTGTATACACTGCTGGCAAATGAAACGGTAACAGTGCGGGCCAGATGGGGACTCAATCCCGCTTCCCCTATCAATCAATCAAATTCAACGCGCCCAATGGATTCAAGCCTCAAACTGGACAGATCCAGAATTACATCCCTGGATGGTTTAAGGGGACTCGCAATAATTCTGGTGGTTTCTTTCCACGCATATGCGCGCTGGCCTGACCTGATGCCATGGACAACAACGCAGAGTGATTTTTTCAAACTAGGCTATCTCGGCGTCGAACTATTCTTCCTGATATCTGGATTTGTCATATATATGACTCTGGAAAAATGCAGGTCATTTGGTGACTTTATATTCAGAAGGTGGTTGCGACTCTTTCCGGCCATGCTAGTTGCCACAGTCATAATTTACACCACATCGTTCTTACTGACCGAACGACCCAACGGACCGATAAAGTTTCTGGATCTTTTTTCGGGCCTGCTATTTATCGAGGACGGGATTTTAAATAGTCTTCAACATTATGTTCATATCATAACGATTGAAGGTGCGTTCTGGTCGCTGTTTGTAGAAGTTAAATTCTATTTGATATTTGGCATTCTGTATTTTTATAATAAAAAAACAGCAATGAGGAATTTATCCCTGATTTTCTTGTCGTATTTCGTTTATATATCAATATTCCGGGCTGCGCCTTCGACTATGCCAGCAATAATTGACAAAATATTAACTGGATTATTATCTTTGCAATACTTTGGCTGGTTCTGTGTGGGCGCCATGCTTTATCGCGAATTTAACTCGCACAACAAATCATTTAGCGCACTTTCGGCGGTAATGATGATTCCGTCAATTCTAGTGATTAAAGATCTAAACGCCGAAATCGCCATTGCCTGCGTTGCCTTGTATTTGATTTTTTATCTGTCACTCCACAACCAGTGGGTGGTGTCTGTATTCAGTTCTCGTGCCTTTGTTTTTGTTGGCTTTATCAGCTACCCCTTGTATCTGATTCACGAGAACGCAATGGTGGCCTTAACCATCAAAACGCATACGTCCTTGCCCTTCGTTCCCGACGCAATGACACCCTGGCCTGGCCTGATGGCTATAGGACTGGTGGCGTATTTGATAGCTTGGCAAATCGAACCACAAACCAAAAAGTTATTGTTTAGGGTTGTTAAACGCCACTAGTCGGGTGAATGCTAGCTGCCCGGCAATACTATTCCCACTCAATAGTCGCCGGCGGCTTGCTGCTCACATCGTAGGTAACGCGGTTGATTCCACGCACCTCATTGATGATCCGACTGGAAACCTTCTTTAACAGTGCATAGGGCAATTCGGCCCAGTCTGCAGTCATGAAATCGCTGGTTTGCACGGCACGCAGGGCCACCACGTAGTCGTACGTGCGTCCGTCGCCCATCACGCCGACGCTCTTCACCGGCAGAAACACGGTAAAGGCCTGGCTGGTTAGTTCGTACCAATTTTTGCCGCCGGCCGAATCTGTAAAGTTGTGCAGTTCTTCTATAAATATGGCGTCAGCACGGCGGAGCAAGTCGGCATATTCCTTCTTGATTTCGCCCAAAATACGTACGCCAAGTCCGGGGCCCGGGAACGGATGCCGGTACACCATATGCGCTGGCAGGCCCAGCGCGATACCGAGTTCACGCACTTCGTCCTTGAACAACTCACGCAAAGGCTCGAGCAATTTCAGCCCGAGTTGTTCGGGCAGTCCGCCCACGTTGTGATGGCTCTTGATGGTGACCGCTTTTTTATTGCCAGCCCCACCCGACTCGATCACATCCGGATAAATAGTTCCCTGCGCCAGCCAGGCCACGTGGCGCGACTGGTCGCTCTTTAGTTTCGCAGCTTCGGACTTGAATACTTCTACAAACTCACGGCCGATTATTTTGCGTTTGGCTTCGGGGTCGCTAACGCCCTTCAGGTGGCCCAAAAATTGGGCTTCGGCGTCAACGCGGATAACTTTGGCGTTCAGTTTGCCGACAAACATCTCCATCACCATGTCGCCTTCGTTCAGACGCAGCAAGCCATGGTCCACAAATACGCAGGTCAACTGGTCGCCAATAGCACGGTGTATCAGTGCGGCGGCTACTGAAGAATCTACACCGCCAGAGAGGCCTAAAATCACTTCCTCGGTGCCCACTTTTTCGCGAATAGCCTGCACTGCCTCGGCAATATAGTCGCCCATGATCCAGTCCGCGCGAACCTTGCATATATCAATCACAAAGCGGCTTAATATCGCGGCGCCCTTGGCGGTATGCGTTACTTCCGGGTGGAACTGAACCGCATAGAATTTGCGCGCTTCGTCGGCCATGCCCGCTATCGGGCAGCTATCCGTGCTGGCCATGCAGACAAACCCCGGCGGCAACTGTGTCACCTTATCGCCGTGGCTCATCCAGACCCGCAGCATGCCGTGTCCTTCGGGCGTTACATAGTCCTGCAGGCCGTCGAGCAATTTTGTGTGGCCGCGAGCGCGCACATCGGCATGGCCAAATTCGCGCAGGTTTCCGCCCTCTACCGTGCCGCCAAGCTGGTGCGCCATGGCCTGCATGCCATAACAGATACCCAGCACCGGAATACCCAACTCGAATACCGCCTGAGGCGCTTTATCGGTGGTTTCTTCGTAGATGCTGGCGTGGCTGCCAGACAAAATAATGCCCTTCAGCGCACCATCAGCAGCGTAGTTGCGCAGCCACTCCGAAGTCACATCACAAGGATGCACTTCGCAATAAACATGCGCTTCCCGAACCCGGCGCGCGATGAGTTGGGTTACCTGAGAACCGAAATCGAGAATCAGAATTTTTTGATGCATGGCGTGCCCGT
>Ga0007854_10002040_pt1 | contig 12684 bp, 8 predicted proteins | sample CryBogCBH12Aug08_FD_60382 | JGI IMG/M metagenome (GOLD analysis project Ga0007854, IMG submission 60382) | Freshwater microbial communities from Crystal Bog, Wisconsin, USA - CBH12Aug08 | ecosystem: Environmental > Aquatic > Freshwater > Lake | place: Crystal Bog, Wisconsin, USA | collected...
CTATCGAAAGGCTCCTGCCGTAGCGCTGGCCAAAAAGTTGATTAGCGAAGGTCGCTTGGGTCGAATTTTCCACATGCGAGCGACGTACCTTCAGGACTGGATTGCTGATCCAAACTTTCCATTGGTTTGGAGGCTTCAAAAGGAAGTTGCTGGTTCGGGCGCTCATGGAGACATTAATGCTCACATTATCGACTTGGGACGGCATTTGCTCGGGGAATTCGATGAGGTTTGCGGTACGTTGCACACGTTCATCAAGGAACGACCTTTAGCTGGCGAAATTGACGCCAATTTGGGCGCGAAGGCGAGTGCGACGATGGGAGAAGTTACCGTCGATGATGCTGCGATGTTCCTTGCTCGGTTCAAGAGCGGTGCATTGGGCACGTTCGAGGCCAGTCGCTTTGCTGTAGGCCGCAAAAACTACAATCGATTTGAGATCAACGGTTCGGGCGGTAGCTTGGTATTCAACCTGGAACGAATGAACGAGTTGGAGTTTTACGATAACAGCACTCCAGAAGAAACTCACGGATTCACCCTTATCCAAGCAACGGAAGGCTCTCACCCATATGCTGGGCATTATTGGCCGGTTGCGCATATCATCGGCTATGGCGAAACGTTTACGAACTTACTCGCTGACGCATTTACCAATATGGACGCTGGGAAGAGAATAGAACCGGATTTTGTGGATGGATTTGAGAATCAGCGCGTCTTAGACGCTGTCGAGCAAAGCCACGCTACTCGAGGCTGGATAAAGCTCTAAGGATAGTTCTTAAAGCTCTGGATGGGCCATACGACCTATGGACCATTCAGAGCTTTTTCGTTTTTTCTTGATGTATTGGGCGTAACTGTTAACTCCGAGAGTCGTACAATATGTGGTAGCGGTCTAAAAGTGGTCAGCAAGGATGCTGAATACGTTAAATCGACGCCAAGATCCGGTTGGATCGGGGGTTTATAGTTTAAAATAAGGGTGGGGAGAGTTATGCCCCAAATCAAGCCATGGGAAGGCTAAACAAGGGACTGATAAGCGCGGTTGTAGTTAGTGCGTTGCCGGTGGCGGCAAGCGCTCAGTCTCCTTTTGCGCTTGATAATAGTCAAGTCTCCTCCCAAAAGTCAGCAGAAGTGGGTGGTACCCCAGCCGTTGACATCATTACGCTTTCAGCATCCGGTCCCGGTGCTCCCCTTCGTTTTGGCAATGTCGTAGCGAATTCTGAGACCGTTCAGTTCGAGGGAATGACTCTTCGATCTGGCGTCGATTACATGATGGACTACGAAGTTGGCGTGGTTTATCTGATGCTGGCCCAAAAGGCTGGTCAGACGCTGACTGTTTCTTACCGGTATAAGACAGGGGCAGGAACGACGGCACCAGCCACGGGAAGCCTGAACAAGCTCACGACGTTCAACTACTCTCTCGTTCCCGGCCAAGTCAATATGTTGACTGGACTTGGTCTTGCTGAGCGTGGAACAGATGGGTCTGTGGCATCCAGCAACGTCTACGGGATGAGCAACTCGCTCAAACTGACCGGTGGTACGTCGTTGGATGGAATCTACATCCTGAATGATAAGCAGAAGTCGAACAACGTAGCAGGGTTGAACTACGATCAGTCTGCAACAGCTGGGAAATCTGGAGTCGCTGCTGGTCGGTCTGATTTAATCGTCGAAAGTCTGCACTCCAACTTCTTGGGTGGCAAGACTTCGATTGACTACCAAGACATCAGCAAGAACTTTACGAATTTTGGTGCCGCTTCAGGCGGTAGCTTGGATGATGCCGCACTTAAGCGACTTACAGGGGAGAAAGGGCTCACTCGACTAGGTTTCTCCGCCAGTGATATGTCGTTTGGCGGACTCAAACTTAGTAATTCGTACAAGTCTGTTAGCGATGGGCACAACGGTATCGACTGGAAGAGCTTTGGCGTTAGCAATGGCGGCTTTAAGCTCAACTATTCTTCTCAAAAAGTCGACCATAACTTTTTGCGTGGTAAGGATCTTGGAGAAGCTGATCATGATCAACTTGCAAAGGAAGCCGGGCTTAGTCGAGCAAACCTTGCTGGTGAGTTGGCTCAGAAATTCGGAAAGCTAAGTTTCTCAGACAATCGCATTGTTGACAACGTCAACCACAAAGAGATTTCCCAGAAACTCGTTTCGTTGGATGCAGGAAAGTATCGCTTCAACGTTGGAGACGAGGCAGTTGATGGCGGATTTATGCGCTTCGACAGCCTGCTCGCTCCGGAGAAAACTTCCTTCGGTCGGGAAGCGGGTGTTCATCGTCAGTGGTTAGGACTTCAGGCAAGTTTCCTCGGTAAAGACACTCCAATTTCGTTTAATCAAACTCGCCTGCATTCCGCTTTGGGTGAATACAAGAGCCAAGATGTCGTAGTCACCAACAAGACTTGGAGTCTTCAGCACTTCGATCGTGGGGCCACATCCAAGTTCGTGTCGATTGGCGCAATGCCAGATGCGGAAATCGATTCCAATGTGAAGACCATTGCGTCGATGTATGGTCAGAATGTGCCGTCTACGCCCAATGATCGTATGCAGTTCATCAACTCGCATGGGATCGATCGAAAATACGACGGCTTTAGTGATACGTTCAAAGGAATCAACCTCACCGCCAGTGAAGTCCGGCTCAAAGGTTCATCCGATGAAGGGAAGTTGGATTCGTTCGCGATTTCAAGTAAGAATACGCTTCTGTCATATCGACACGAAAATTTGGGTGCCAAGTTCAATGAAGTCACATCAATGATGGACCTTGAAAAGATGCGCTTGGGCACGCTTGCTGGACTCAATCGAACTGACCTCAACTTCTCCACGAAGATCGGTAACAAGAGCTTGGCTATCGATAATCTGGATGTCAAGACGCTCACCGGTACGGCTCAGCGAACTACAGTTGCGTATACGGATACCAAGATCAATATTCAAGCTGGGTCGAGATCTGTATCCAGTGCGTTCGTGGATGCCCCAAGTTTGGTTGATCCTGCCAAAGATGTTCTGAACCAGATGAAAGGCTTTTCGGAGCAAGACGTCAAGGTCAAATGGCAACTACAGAACAATATGACCTTGGATTCTGTTTACCAGGACATGCACAATGCCGAGACCAATCAGAATTGGAGAACTCGCAACAATGTGCTGAATTGGAGCCCAGATAAGAGCACACAGATCAACATTACGGATTTGGAGCAGCGCAACAGCGACTCGCTTACCCAACTCTTTGATAGCTCCATTGAGAAGTTCTCCCTGAACCGCAATCTGGGGCGTTATGGCAACCTCACAATTCTTAGGGAAGAAGACAAGTATCAAGGAATCGACGCCAAAATCCTGAGTCAAAACCGTGACTATCTAGCTTACGAAGCCAAGGTTACGGCAAACACAAGTTTCAAGACTGAACAGACAATTACTCAGTTTGCCAACGGCACCCATGAGAACATCAATTCCAACACGATCAGCACGACTCTGACGAAGAATGCGGGTGTAAGCCTTACTGATACGCAAGTCGATCGGGAAGGTAAGAACGATGAGGCGCATCGTAACTACGGTTTTTGGTATGACTTGGGTGGTGGAGTCAGGATCAGCTATGGTTATGCCCAGCAAGGATTGCCCAACAATCAAGGTACTTCCAATTCAAGCTTTACAGTTGGGCAAACCACGAATCCCAATGCTCAAGTAGGACAAGCCCAGCAGATTCAACAGGGCACAATCGGTGGTATGCAGGTCGGTGGTGGTTACTTCGCAAACCAATGGGATGCAATGAACCGAACCCAGACCGCTGGCAATTTATCACTGACAACGGCCAAACCATTTAAGTTCGGCATGATCTCAAACGCCAAGTTGACGTTTAATATGGACACTGGTTCAGATAGAGCCAACCTGACCAAAGAGAACAAGCTTATTGGGGGATCAGGGAACATCGGAACCAATGCGGTTGCCTACGAATATCGAAGCCAGCTCGATCCGACGGGGCTTCGTGCGATTGATCGTACCGTCAAAGTTCAAACTGATCCATCAGAGAAGAAGCTTGTGTCGGCAAACGTGTCTTACAAGGCTAGAACGCTTACAAATGACTCTCAGATCATGATTCGTGATTTCAACTTGGTATTCCGTCCAGTTAAGAATTTCACGCTCACCAATCTATTGCAGACTAATCCTGAGGTCGCCAATCCTTCAGCAATTCTTGGCACCATTCCACAGGCTTCCAGAAGTAACAAGTGGCAGTTGGACTACAAGCAGAGCCCGAATATGACGATCGGCGGAAGTTGGCAAGAGCTCCTGAACGATCAGACTCATTCCATGTCACGAACAGGTGGTCTGACTTTCAAGATGTTCGAACAGACTGGATCTCCGCTCTCAGTGTTCATTGGAGTTGAGCAAGCAAGTCAGGTCAACCTGTGGAGAACGACCGAGCGTTACAGTATTCAATACGATCGCAAGCCAGCATCTAACCAGACAATGAGTTTGTTCTTTGGCAGTATGTCTTACGACCATACCACTCCAATTGGGGCCAGTGTGCGGAACTATACGTTGCGCTTAAACTACCAATTCCGATTCTAGGACTTGGCGAGAAACATCTCTGGACAGAGTCCTGTTGGGTCGGAAACAGGTAAAACCCTCCCGTATGAACGTCGTTCCATTTGGCGGCTGGCAGCGTAACGCCAAGATCGTCTGCAATAACATCGAATTGATCGTAACCTTAGAAGTTGGCCCTCGCGTCATCTTCTTTGGCACCCAGGGAGGACCTAACTTGTTTGCTGCGCATGCAGCAGAGGCTGGTCAAACGGGTGGTGATTCTTTTGTCTCTTATGGTGGTCATCGATTGTGGATCGCACCTGAGGAGCCCCTCAGAACACTTCAGCCCGACAATGTTGCGGTCGAATACACGCTGGAAGGAGATTGCCATGTATTCACGTCTCCAAGCGATGTCAATCATATTCAGAAGCAGATCCGCATTACTGCAGATTCGGAAAATGGGCGGTTCATTCTCGTTCATCGATTGATCAATCACGGGGCATATCCAGTTGAACTAGCTGCTTGGGCACCAACTCAATGCAGTGGGGGAGTCGTTCTGTTCCCACAAGCACCATTTGAATCGCATAGCGATCGACTTCTTCCTACTCGCCCGTTAACAATGTGGGGTTACACGAAATTGCAAGACCCGCGGTGGACTTGGGGTGATCGTGTCGTGCGGCTACGACACGATGCCAATATGGGACCGACTAAAATTGGCACTCTCATTGAGCAAGGATATGCAGCATGTGTCAACCATGGCTCTGTGTTCCTCAAACGATTCGCCTATGTCGATGGAGCAACTTATCCCGATTTCAATAGCAATTTCGAAACGTTCACTCGTCAGGATATGCTTGAGATCGAGACGCTGGGGCCGATGGTGACTGTAGCCAGTGGTTCTTATGTGGATCATCAGGAGACTTGGTATCTGATCCCAGATCAAGTCATTCCAGAATCGGACGACGCTTGTGCAGATTGGCTTGCTGGACTGGCAGCCGACCGACCATTATAACGGAACAATTCTGCCACTAAAACGGCCTTGTCCATTAATGGACAAGGCTGTGTTTATTGGTGATGCCTAGCTGTGAGAGGCATCGGCCAAACGCCGTAGATGTTGCCGTCTCGGCGAAGCACACGGGCAATATCAGGATGCATCGACCGAAGTTGACCGGTGACGGAAAGAACAAATGTTCCTTCGTCGTGGCGTCCTGCGCCTTCCTTGTTGAAGCTTAATCCCTTTGTGTCTGGGAAGGCCAAACGAGTCACATACTTCGAGGTTTTATCACCTACGAAATTGTCGTTGTCCCAGCCGATTATCATTCCGTCGTAAGGAAGTACCTTACCGGCAGAATCCTTGAATGGAATAGGATCATAAGTATTCAACGCCCCCATATTGCTAGATTCTGCAACCAAGACCGCTTCATTTGGATCGTCGACTTGTGATCGACTCATAGCGCCCAAGGGTGCAAACATACCGTATGTATTGGCGAACCGCTTGGAATCGGCGTGGGGATCTTGAGAATAACTGTATTCTGATTTTTCCGCGGTAGGACAAACAAAAGAGGCACGGCTACCCATGTACTCATAGAGATCGCTTGCCCAGGTGTAAGGGGCGCCTGATGTCTGAAGCATAGGCTCCTCAGCACCGCCCGTAGCGTAAAGTGGAGGAAACTTATCCTCATTCAAAGTCGCATACTGGTTCATCGCCTCCATGATCGCCTTCATATTGGTAATACAGTGCGCCTTCTCACTCCTACGTGCCAAGACTCGAAAAATCGGATACATCATGAAGCCAAGTAGGATCAGAGCTACGCCAACGATTTTGACGTCCTTACGAGTGACATAAGCCGAACCTGCACGAGATTCACCTTCTGGTGCAGTCGGATCGTAAATTGCGTTTTCGCTCACTAGTGATTCCCCGCTGAGGATGTTGCATTGTCTTGGGAATCGGTTAACCGAAACTGAGCCAATGTTTGGGGAAGCTTATCCTCGTCGACGTTAAAGTTAGTTCCTCGCCCAGGCACTACCGGGATTTGACCCCACTGGATATTTTGAGGCGGGACCGTCTTGGCAAATCGGGCAAGGGAAGCGATTTCGTCTGTATTTAAGGCACCGCCGATGACCTTGACTCCCTCATCAATAATTGTCGGGAGTTCTGTCCAGTCTTTCAGTACCTGCCCCTTGAATGACATCAGGAATTGCTTCTGGCGCTGTTGCCGGGCAAAATCGCTGTCGCCATGTCTGAAGCGGACATAACACATGGCGTTGTATCCATTCATCATTTGGGGACCTTTCTTGATATGAATATGCAGATGCCCAGCGTTATCGTCGTAGTCCAAGTTCTTCTCTGAGTTAATGGGAACCCCACCTACAAGGTTTACTACTTGTTGGAAAGCGTCGAAATCCAGAGTCACAACGCGGTCTATCTTGACATTGGGAAGCAGGAACTCGACAGCTCTTTGAGTAAGTTCCGCTTCATGCCCCTTCTTCGCAATGTTGTGGTAGGCGTTAATCTTGAGGCGATGATAGCCTGGGAGCTGACATTCAGTGTCACGAGGAATTGATACACCGGTAATCATGTGGTTAGCAAAGTCGAGCTTTGCGACCAACATCATGTCCGACCTAGCTTGTTTCTTCAGGACTTTCCCCGTGTTGTCCTGCAAGTCTTCATCGCAACCTAAAATGAGAAGGGTTACTGAATCAGAGCCAAACGTTTGTTTGGGATCTTTGGGAGCGAAGATCATCTTTCTAATCACTTCACTCTGATTTAGCCATCCGGCACCAGTTCCGATCGCCAACGCGAAAACCAAGAATACGGCGTAGCCGAGGGATCCCCAGCGATTTTTGGTAGGTGCTTTTGACTTGGATTTCTTGCTCATCAGATTCGACTCGTCGGAATTATGACAGACGAGAGATTCAACCCATGGCAGGATGCGGCGGTTCCCGCATAATCGACATCCAAAGCGGATTAAGCAACACGATGAGGCATGACCACACGGAATGTGGAACCCTTTCCTAGCTCACTGCAAATACTGACTTGAGCATCATGGGTTGCGGCGAGTTCTAAGACGATCTTCATCCCCCAGCCAGAACCACTCGTCTTGTCCCATTGACTTCGTGCGTTACCACTAAGAATTCGTTCAGCAGTTTGGGTTGACATGCCTGGGCCAGTGTCTCGAACCTCAATGACATGACTCCCATCGGCAAAGAAATAGCGGACATCCACTTCACCAAAAGTAGGTGGATCTTCGTCTGAATCATCAGCGTCTGGATCTGGCATAGTCCAATCGTCAGGGACCGTTTCCATAACGGCTTTGATCGCATTGCCCACAAGGTTCTGAACGATGCGAAACATATAGAGCTCGTCGTGAAGCGTGGGTGGTGTGTCTTGGACAATCTCATAGACAAGGGATACACCGTGCGCTCTTGCTTCAGTACTGAGATAGGCTGCACTGGTCTCAATGGTGGCTCCCAATGGACCAAGAATCTTGTTGGGGCGAAGCTCCCTTCCTGCCGAGATGTCTGAAACCAAACGTGAGTATCCGACGATGCGATCCACTGAGGATTTCAACTCTCCAAACATCGGGTCTAGCATGTCGACGTATCGGCGTACAGACTCGTCTGGGCTTTGCTGAGTGAGATGTTCGCGAAGCCCACTCATCGCAAAATCGCTATAGTTGAGCGTCGCGTATAGGCTTGCTGCCAAGTTGCCAATATCGTGACTGACCTTGCCCATTCCCAAGAGTGTTGATGCGCGGGCACTTTCTTCACTCAAGCGATAGTTCATGTAGGCCATTGTTGCCACCGCAGCAATGATATCAAGAACCGCTACGTCAGTCGCGTTAAAGCTTCCATCCTCTTTGTTGAGAAGCTGGACGACCCCAATCGGTTGTTCGTCTTCCATCATAAGCGGTGTAGCAACAATGGAAAGGACCGGTACGCCAGTAGCAATCTCAAAAGCGTTCCATTCGCTCTCTGGCTTGGGTGCAAACTCCCGCGTGATCGTTTCCCGAGACTGAAACGCCTTTCCAGCCATGCCAAAATCTTCTGCTATATCTTTAGCTGGTAGCTTGTCTGCAATCGCTTCAGGGAGGACGTGTTGAAACCGTAATCGGTGTGAAGCAGGATCATGAAGGTAGATCGTTCCAGCACTGGCACCAACCGCTTCGACGCAGATAGCCAGCACATCTTTCATCAGCAGGTCAAAATTCCCGCTACTGGCTAACTTGCGAGTGGCAAGTTGTACCGCCCTAATGAGCTGGTAGTTCGTTGTCATACCTTCCTTGAGTTTACTTGAGGATGCCAAATCCTTTGTTGATGGATATGGTGCCGTCCGGGCAATATCTTTATCTTCGACCCGTTGTTGATGTTTTCTATTCCCGAACGTGTTACGATTCGTCCGACTTTTTGCTCACCCTCAATTTGGCTTCGTATCCTCGATCCGTTGGATGATAATACCGCTTACCTCGTAATTTTTCGGGCATATGCTCCTGGTCGACGACCGCACCTTCGAAATCATGGGCATATAAATAACCTTTTCCGTATCCAATATCCTTCATTAACTTCGTTGGAGCATTGCGAAGGTGAATTGGAACCGGATCATTCCTGGTTTGTTGCACATCTTCTGTGATGGCTCCCCAAGCTGCATAAATCGCGTTACTCTTGGGGGAGGTCGCTAGAAATGCAACCGCCTCAGCTAGCGCCAGAGCGCCTTCTGGCATGCCTATAAAATGTACGGCTTGTTGGGCTGCCATTGTGATAGACAGAGCGGAAGGATTGGCCAATCCAATATCTTCGGTTGCCATCCTGATAATGCGGCGAGCCAAATAGAGTGGGTCTTCACCACCATCCAACATCCTGGCTAGCCAATAAAGACTGGCATCCACATCACTATCTCTGACGCTTTTATGCAAAGCAGAAATGAGGTCAAAATGCATTTCGCCGTTCTTGTCGTAAAGAACTGCTCGACGTTGAATTGCACTGGTTACAGTCTCCAGGTCAATGGTGACTTCTTGACTCTCAGATTCCTCACGTGCCTCGGCAACTGCCACAGCCAGTTCCAGCATGTTAAGGGAAGATCTGGCATCACCATTCGCCAGGTTAACCAAAGCTAGTTCAGCTTCTTCGGTTATGTGAATCGATTGAGACCCGTAACCCCGCTCAGGATCGGACATCGCCCTTTGGACCACGAATCGAATCTCATCATCTGTTAAGGCGTTTAGGACATACACTCTGCTGCGAGAGAGTAGAGCGGAATTCACTTCGAAAGACGGATTCTCAGTTGTTGCACCAATCAGGATGACGGTGCCATCCTCCACGACGGGCAAAATTGCGTCTTGCTGGGCCTTGTTGAAGCGATGAATTTCATCGATGAATAGGATCGTCCGTTTACCCATCGATTTCTTTTGGCGAGCGTATTCCACCACTTTGCGGAGGTCGGCAACCCCCGAAGATACGGCACTGACCCTTTCGAAACTCGCGGATGTTACGGTCGCAACGATCTCCGCAAGCGTCGTCTTGCCGACACCAGGAGGTCCCCACAAGATGACTGATCCAAGCCGATCAGACTCAACCAGTCGGCGAAAAGCAGCTTTGGGACCGACCAAGTGGCTTTGACCGAAGAATTCATCAAAGGTTCTCGGCCGCATTCGTGCCGCCAATGGGGCATGGGCCAAGCGCAGGGAATCTTCAAACAAACCAACTCGATCCTCTGTATCCCGCCTCATCAAAGGTCACGATACGCTATGAGAGGCCCAATTGCATCCTGTAATTGAGCAGATTCTCTCTTTTGATATGAATCTAGCCTATGATGGCCGTTGTTAACCAAATCTTCCAGAGATGTAATCTTCAGTTTGGCGCTTTTCGGGGAATAGGAATATATTCTCTGTTTTGTTAACCTCAACAAGCTGGCCACTCATAAAAAATGCCGTGACATCACTTGATCGCTGAGCCTGTTGCATGTTGTGGGTCACGATGATGATCGTGTAATCCTTCTTCAATTCAAAGATAAGATCTTCGATCTTGGAGGTCGCAATTGGATCCAGTGCCGAACAAGGTTCATCCATGAGGATGATCTTGGGATCAACTGCCATCGTGCGAGCGATGCATAGCCTTTGTTGTTGCCCGCCAGACAGTGACAGTCCGGATTGTTTCAATTTGTCTTTTACTTCGTCCCAAAGCGCTGCCTTTCGCAAGCTCGATTCAACAATGGCATCAAGTTCAGTTCTGTCCTTAATGCCGTGGATCCTTGGCCCGTAGCAGATGTTGTCATAGATCGACATGGGAAATGGATTGGGCTTTTGGAACACCATGCCGACTTCCTTGCGGAGCTCAACGGGATCAACTTCTTTGGCGTAAATATCTAAACCATCCAGGAAAACGTTGCCTTCGATGCGAGTACCTTCAATGAGGTCATTCATCCGATTGATACATCTCAGGAACGTCGATTTCCCACAGCCTGAGGGACCAATAAACGCAGTGACACGATTTGCTGAGATATCAATGGTGATTTCTCGCAGTGCCTGGAATGGACCGTAGTAAAAGCTAAGGTTCTTAGCCTGTATTTTGGGTGAAGGGATCACCGAAGTCGGCGCGCTCATCTGCAGAGTCATGATGCCAGATTTACTCTAGCTTTCGAATGTTAAGAAACAATTATTCCGCCAACTCTTAGCCAATTGCTCGCTGGCGCAGAGCATGGTCAACCAGGGTAAGAGCAACCATTGCTTCAACCATAGGCACAGCACGGGGAAGTACGCACGGATCATGACGGCCGCGCCCTTTGATTGTAGTGTTCTCGTGGTTGTTGGTTACGGTGTGCTGTTCTTTCATCACCGTAGCTGTAGGTTTAAATGCGGCTCGAATTACGATCGGCATCCCATTTGAAATCCCGCCCTGAACTCCGCCACTTCTATTTGTCCGGGTAAAAACTCGTCCTTGGCTGTCTGCTTCAAATTCATCGTTAGCCTCCATGCCAGTAAGTTCGGTAAGACCAAAACCGTCACCGATCTCAAAACCTTTACAGGCCGGCAAAGAAAGGACTGCTTTCCCTAAATCAGCTTCAAGTTTATCGAACACTGGCTCTCCCCATCCGGCAGGTACGCCACGAGCCACACACCCTACAACTCCGCCAATTGAGTTTCCGTCTTTTCTAACGCTTTCGATGTGTTCAAGCATCAGTTTCGCCATTTCTTGGTCCGGGCATCGAACAATGTTGGCTTCTACTTGATCCATCCTGACCGAAATTGGATCAATGGATGCTCGGAGGTGGTGTACCTTTTCGACATAGCCGACTATCTCAACTCCGTAGGTGGCAAGAACTTTTTTGGCAATCGCGCCGGCAGCAACTCTACCGATGGTTTCTCGTGCGGAGGATCGTCCACCTCCAGACCAAGCACGAATGCCATATTTCTGGTCGTAAGCGTAGTCGGCGTGGGATGGACGATATTTGTCCTTCATTTCGTCGTAATCCTTGGAGCGCTGATCCTCATTTCTTACGACCATGCTTATTGGAGTTCCAAGGGTAAATCCGTCAAGCACACCGCTAAGAATCTCAACGGTGTCAGATTCCTTTCTCTGGGTGACGATTCGGGATTGACCGGGACGTCTTCGGTCTAGCTCTGATTGTATTTCTTCGCACGAAATCTCTATTCGAGGTGGGCAGCCATCAATGACAGCACCAACGCCACCACCATGGGACTCTCCCCAGGTGCTGACTCGAAAGAGAGTGCCAAATACGCTAGACATATCGAATAGTCTACCGTTCCAGATGAAATGAGGACGGTAGTGGTCTGTTGCTCGTGTCTCTGGGTTGGGTACGCTCGGGCGCCGATTTTCGAGAAGCAGAAATGCCACAACCATTTCCGGCCTGGTTGATATATGATTTTCTCGAAGCTCGCAGATATTTGCCTTGAAAACTTCACGGATGGCAATCAGTCAGATTCAAAGGGTTGGTCATGCTTCCACACTTCTACTACGATCCTCTTAATCTTAGCTACGATTTTGGTCCACAACACCCGTTGAGGCCAGAGAGGTTACGTCGCGCCATTGAGCTCATTCAACGCTACGATGTGCATCCAATTCATTCTGGTCCAGGAGACTTGGCTGACCTTTTAAGGGTTCACAGTGAGGCTTATGTTGAGACCGTCCAGGAAGTATCGAATCGCTTAAGGGATGGTTCCTTGCATTCGGATGAGG
>Ga0007854_10002043_pt1 | contig 12674 bp, 9 predicted proteins | sample CryBogCBH12Aug08_FD_60382 | JGI IMG/M metagenome (GOLD analysis project Ga0007854, IMG submission 60382) | Freshwater microbial communities from Crystal Bog, Wisconsin, USA - CBH12Aug08 | ecosystem: Environmental > Aquatic > Freshwater > Lake | place: Crystal Bog, Wisconsin, USA | collected...
AAATATCAGAACAGCCAAAGTCCCCCTTGTTGCCCATTGGAATAGTCCCAACCAAATGAGCATCGGCACCTGGTATTGCGACGTTATAAGAGCCTGGTATTTGGTATGCGCCGAATTTCATTAAATTTTTTGACAATTTTTTTGATGCAAATTTCAACCCCAGAATTGCTTCGTTCGATAGACCACCCTCCACAATAATTTCCGGACCCTGCAATTTTTTATCCTCTTTAGCCCTTGAAAGACTAATAAAATTTGAACTAAAACTTCCAGGTAAATATGTTGTCGCCAATAAAAGTGACGGGCTAAGGGTGTTAGCAAGCCTCAAAGAGGTTGGATTCGAAAATTCCATATGACGTGCGAAAGAATTTAAAGGAAGACAGTCTCCGCCATAGATAACACCTGTTGCATACTCACTGCCCGATTGCAGATCCAATCTATAACTTAACTGCCCCAAACTAAATGATAATGGCTCAAAGTTACTTCCAATATATTGAGGAATCACATAAGCCAAGGCTGCAACTGGGTTACTTAATAGAGGCAATTGATAATCATATGCCCCCAAATACTCGAGAATCATTGCAGTTGAATTTATTGTTCCCGCAGCAATAATTAGATTTCTCGCAGAAATAGATTCGCCGCCCTTGATCTGCACTTTTTTGTTGTCTGACTTTAAGTCAATAATACGATCGATTATTACTCCACTAAAGTGCTTAAAGTTAGCGTAAGTTTTTAGCTGATCTAATTCATATGCACTGTTATATATGCTTTTCCTAGAGCATCCATATAAACACAAGCCACATTGATTGCAACCATACCTACCATTTAAGTTCGAGGTAATAACCGCATTTCGCGCTAGACCTAACGTAAAATCCTTGGTACGAGTGGATTTTTTATAATTATCATAAATATATTTTGCAGGCTTAGTTAGCGGACTGGGAGGCTGAAGCGAGCAATCTACGCCATGAAACCCCCCCAAATCATCATGTATCCCGCATATACCTATTCTTCTAGAGACCTCATAATATGAAGACTTTATATCTTCGTATCCTATTGGATATCGAAGAAGATCCTCTTCGTCATAAATTGAGCAGTGCGCACCCCATATATTAGAAAGTCCTCCAGTTGCTCCAGTTCTTGCTGCGGTCATATGATCCAAACTTAATCCTAAAAAACCTTTGGTATCATTTATTACAGCATTACCAATAGGGGTGGAAAATTTTAAGGATATATCTTTATCCGCATATAAACCCTCTAAGTCATCACCCAAGAAGTATCGCCACCCATCAGCACTTTTTCTCAAATTGCTAATAGTTGTATTACTAGGGGAATTAGGAATATTGTTATTGCTGCCATCTACCATAACTACCGAAATGCCCGATGCAACCAAAGGCCAAGCAACATTAATGCCTGCCGGCCCACTGCCAATAATAAGGACTTCTGCATTATTCATTTTTTACCTACTTGAGCCAGAATTCTTGCCAAAGCAATAAACATAAAATCAACGCTCAATCTAATAGTCAATCCAATCAATGATAAAAGTTTGTATTTCGTATTGGAATTAAAAAAAACTTTTCCGCCATCTTCGGAATTCTCAGAAAGGAGGCTTGCGATTTCCAGTCTTTCAATAAGGGAGGCATTTCTGTTTAATATTTCCATTAAACAAATCAGAGATGGGAAAGCAATCGTCCAAAACGGTAACCCAATAGGAGATTTTTTTGATAATGGGGCCTGCAATGTTACCGCCCTTACATATCTCTTCATCAATGCTATGGAAGGTTTCCTACACAATATGTAACGAATAAGAGTGGATCCCTCTATCAACAGAGCTTTGACCCCTAGGGCGCTTGTGCTGAGCCCATTCATTTGACCAAGTGTGACACCAATTTCATTGAGGTCGTCTTGAGAAGACACAATGGTCGCGCCAGCTAATCCAAGCACCCGCTCACGATCTATTGTTGGCAAACCAGGTATAAATTTAGTTAGATAAGCCCCCAAAAGCGCCAACTTTAGGGATATTGGAATTACAATTAAACTTGAGCCGTGCTCTACACGTGAAACATCCTTTAAAAAATCACCAAATCTAATGGGAACAGGATTTGCTATAAATTTAAACCCAGTTAGACTTGACTGCGAAAGCTTTAGAAGCGCGTCAGAAACTTCAGACAAGTGAATTGGTTGAACAAGACTGCTAGGTGTAAGCATGGGCAGCACTGGTAGCCTAGTTAATTTAACCAAGCTTCCATACTGACCCAATTTACGACCGCCATAAATTAGGCCAATTCTTGCCGAAACTCCATTTTTTTTAGTAACTAAATTCTCGATCCGCCATTTAACCCTTCCATAAATATTAATTGCATCCTCACGAGCGGATTGAGATGAAGCAAATACAAACCTAATAACTCCAAAATTAGCCGAAGAATCCAAAAGGATTTGTGTTGAGGCTAAATTAAAATCTTCTAATTCATTTTCAATATTTACGTTCCAGTCATGAGCCAAATGAATAACAGCGCAAGATTGCGGATGAACAAAAGGAGTAAATACCTCTGCTGGGATAGGCTCACCTAGTGACCACTTAATAAAATCTACATCAGGAATTTCTTGTTTATGTCGCCCAAGCATAATGACATTAAATCCTTTGGCGACAGCAGCACTTACAAAAGCTGCGCCTAAATATCCAGTTCCACCCGTTACAATCAGATTAGGAAAGTGAATATCGTTGCTTGATTCAATAAAATTTATCATTAACTGTCAATTCTGAACTTTTGATAAATAAGTTTTCCAAAATAATAAATAGAGAGGAAGGATGCTAAATCAAGCAACAAAAAACCTGGACCGAAATAAAGTGGAGTTAAGCCAGGAAAAGATGATATATCAACTAGAACCAGAATAGTTGATCTAGTAATTAATAAGATCCATATCAGAGTAATTATAAGATATAAAGAAGAAATACGTGACCTCAAAAATCCTATAATAAAAATAGTTACTAAATATGAAAAAATCCCAGCGTAAAAAATATAGGGAGTTACTATTTTATATAGCTTAAAAATAATTCTTTTTATTTTATAAATACCATTAAATTCTTGGGTATAAATTGTATTAATGACTGCATTAAAGTAGAGCTGACCTCCCCCAATATTAAAACTACTATTGGGCTGCTGAATATCCGAAATCTTTACCACTTCAGCGCTATTTGAATATGGAACAGAAGAGGAATTGATAATTATTTTACAATCATCATCTCCATATATTTTAATTTTGAAATTTATATTTTCTGCATTTTTGCTTTTGAAATAATCCATTAAACCTGGACTATATATTCTGGATATCTGAGTAATTTCTGGTTTCCCAAGTGCATTTTGACATTGAAGCGCAATCCAAGACCCCTTATTTGAATAATACCAACCACTCAGCTCGGCAATTTTTTCCGATGGTGGCCTAACAAAAACTGGATTGCCAAGAAATATTTTAGTGTGCAATAGTAAATCTGCAGGACCCCAACTAGGGCCGGCATCATTTAAAGTATCACCTTGAATCAATGCAATCGCTATTAAGTCTATAAATTTTCCAGGAATTTCAGCCCACTGCTCTTTTGTTAGCCGCGGCATAAATGGTATTTTGGTAGCGTGACATGAAATTACTCCTTTACTACATGCATCAGAAATTTCAATATAAATTTGGCGGTAAAAATTATCTGCATCTTTTGGGGATGTGTAATACCCAGATCTTGTTACTGCTGCACGCAAAGCAAACATAAACCATCCGCCAGCAAAATCGCCGCAAGTATCGGGATAAATATCACAGCCAGGTTGCGTCCACCAACGACCATCTCTTTCAAAATAATCTTTTAATTTCAAGAAAGATGGACTAACTTTATATGCCTCAGATCTCTTAGCGTAAGATACCGGTATGTGAGGTATCTCAGGGCCAGACTCAATAGAATTTAAGATTTTTAGGGTATCAGTATAAGGACCTTTGGCAATAAAGGATTCCGTTGCTATAAATTGGCCATACTTAAAATAATTAATCGTAGAAACAATACCTATTGGGACATATATTGAAAATAAGAATATTGTTGTTTGAATTAAAAATTTTTTAAATATAATTTTATTATTAAAAATAGCGATAGACTTAAATATCAATAAAAATATTAATGCAGGGAAAACCCAAATTCCCTCCTCGCGCGTAAGGAGAAGAAAGCCCCCGGCTACTCCAAATAAAGAAATACTATATTTTCCGCTAATAAATTTATCAAAATTATATAAATTAATAAATCCAGTTATAAATAGCAATGTTAATGCTGGATAAATATTATCCCTGATAACTCTTCCGGGAAGATAATATGGTTGAAAAAGTAATAATATTAATATTGAAAATAATATTACTTTATTTATATTATAATATTTTTTTAAATAGTATAAAAATAAAATTATTGACAGTAAAAAAAATACACTAGTAGATAGTGATATTGGGAATCCTATTAAATAATTCAAGGCTAGAAATAAAGGGAAACCTACGCCTTTAATTAACGTTAGATCATTATAATCTCCAAGCCAATTACCTCTTAATATGGATGATGCATTGTTCCAGAATAAGGCATCATCATAGTTTGCAGTTGTATAAATACTTACAGGAAGCTTCAGGCATAAGGATATATATACAATAGAGATTATTAATAATATAATCTTGTCAATTTTATTCACTAAAACTACCTCGCTACAACTGGTACTGCCCAGTCCATTGGCCAAACTATGCCATATTCATGATAATTTTCTTGGCAAATCCTATGACTAGAAAAACCAGCCTGACCTAATAGATTTAAAAGATCCGGCTCAGAAAATATTCTCATTTCTAATGTAGACCCCGGGCCGCCATGAAAAATCAAATCCTCAAAAACCTCCATATCCCCATTAATATTTCTATTTACAACATAATATTTTCCTTTAGTATTGACAACTTTATAATCGAATAGAGTTGGAAAGTGCTCTTGACTACTTCCAGTTTTAGTAAAAGGCACTGTTAATAAAAAAATTCCATTATTTTTTAATAATTTTTTAGTATTAGAAAATGCATTTTTCAATTGATACATAGGGATATGCTCATACACATCACTTGAAATAATAAAATCGCAATTATTAAATCTTCTATGCTTGATATTAACTATGTCGAGCATGGGATCTTTGTGATAATAAGTATTCGTATAATTAAATTTATCCTCCAGTATCCTTGAATACCCCTCCCAATCACTTAACCCAACTCCCTTTATTTTTTTGTTTACAGGGAATTCTGGGAGGGTCATTACCTTTCCATAAAGCTCTTTTGACAATGCAAACATTAATGACCGCATGCGCAAGCTGCTTCCGCAATACTTGCATGATTGAAACTCCCTGTTCTCAACCTCTGACAATAATGCCTGTATATTTTCTTGTCCACATAAATTACAAATAAAATCAATTTTTTTCATTGTATATTCCACCTTAAATAGAATAGTGATAGCTAAATTTCGTACTTATTCCAACCCTTTTAGAAACTCTTCTTATGGGATTATCCAATATCGGGATTGGAGTTTTATATTCCCATGTAGTGCTGGATAGAGATAATCCTGGGTTATAAAAAAAATCTCCGCTTACTATCATTTCGCTCCATTTTTCAAGGAAATACTTCGTGTCTTCCGGATGGGTGTCAAAATAACTAATCCCCCTAGTCTTGGATTCATGGTGGATTAGCTTTATATTTGGGCTAATTAGAACTGAAAACCCTAAAGCAAAAACCTTTAAGCAAAGATCCACATCACCAAAACCTACTTTTATTTCTTCGTCAAAGCCACCCACCTCTTTGAATATTTCTTTTTTGATCAACAAGCAAGCGGCTGTAACGGCTGATACCTCATGATTCAGTATGTAAGATCCAAGATACCCAGAATCTAGATGACTCACACTTAATTTGTGGAACTTTCCAAAATGCTCTGCTCGCCCCTCAATCCCGAGACAAACGCCTGCATGCTGTATGGTTTCAGAGTCTCCATACATCAGCATAGGACCCACTATTCCCACATTTGACTGTTGAGCTATAGCTAACATTCCCTCTAGCCAGCCATTTTCCAAAGCTTCTATATCGTTGTTACAAAAAAGGATATGTGTATATTCACCCTCTAATTTATTTACTGCCCAATTGTTTATTTTTGAAAAATTGAATTCACCAGAATAATCCATGACATTACATTTTTTTGATATTTCAGAAAAATACTGCAATGATTTTTCTTCTACTGATTCATGATTTATTACGAATAGGTCGTATATTTCTTCATTTGTAGTATTCTGTATGCTTTCTATACAAGCCCTTAATAAATCTACGCCATCTTTCGTAGGAATGATGATTGCGACTTTAACTGGTTTATTTAAATCATATTCCACAGAATACCAATTGAATCCTTGTCCGCTTTTGGACTCTGCATCTAAATTTAATCTTTGAAAGTGCCCCTGAAGTATCTTGGTCGATGCATCAGTCACTAAATGCTGCAGTTTATGTCCAGCTGATGATTTATGCGTTCTCCACCTATATAGAACCTCCGGAATATGCACAATCACATTGGCAGCCTCTGTTGCTCGTAAAATAAGATCATAGTCCTGTGAAATTTTTAATTGCTCATTCAGGCCCCCAATCTTACGTAATAGGGTTGCTTTAAAGCCGATTAAATGAACAATATAGGGGTGCCCTCTGAGTAACTCTGGAGAAAATGAGGGTCTGCAAACCATCTGCTCTACCTCAGATAGATCTTCGGAAACCACTACCTCGTCTGTGTATAAAAAATCTGGACTGTCTTTTTCTATGCTTTCGGCAACCCTCATTAAAGCTTGCCGCTCTAATACATCGTCGTGATCAAGAAAAACAATAAATTCGCCAGAAGCGATATTAATTGCAGCATTCGTAGCTGCAGCAACACCCTTATTAGACGCAAGGAATTTAATTTTTATCCTCGGATCCTTTTTTGCTGCATCTTTCAATATTTGCTCTACATGAAGCATAGTTGAACAATCATCAACTATGCAAAGCTCCCAATTTAAATATATTTGCTCCTTTACAGACTTGATTGTTTCCAATAAATATTCTGGGTTTGTGTTGTACGTTGGAATCAAAACAGAAATTAGAGGTCCAGTCTCTATAAGTTGTTTATTTTCCTCTAGCCTAGGTAAAACTTTTTCCCTCACCTCAATGACATACTTTTCCCAATGCTTTTGAAATGAGTCTTTTTGCTCCTGCATCTTAGCAATGGAGCGCCTTACATTTGACCATCCGCCACTCTTCCATGCTCTATAAATCTGCTTGCTGCGCTTACTCCAAATTCTTGGATTCTTGACAGAGGACCATACAGTCCTTAAAACTCGGCGAATACGTGCCAACCATGAGCCAAGCCATCTTAACGGTTTTGTTACCCTCCAGCTATTAGAGCTTAGTAACGCATGAATCAAATTTCCATAATATTCCACTGAAATATTAAGCTCTCTTGCGCGATCCTCGCTTTCTCTTGCGCGATCTTCGATTTCTCTTAAAGAACATGCAAGTTTTATAGATTTCAATCTTTCTTCTTGAATCTCAAAAACTTGTAATACTTGATGGCCTAAGGTGGAGAAATAATTTCTTATAACATCCTGATCTTGCAAATCTAGATCAAATATTGGTAGCCGTTGATCTTGCTCGGCTTTACTTAGTCGCAAAACACCCAATCCGTGTGAGTGGATAAATTCAAAATTATTGGGATAGATTGCCTTTAACTCCTCCCAAAACTTCCAAACTCCAAAATTATGTTCTTGCACTCCAATATCATGGAAAAACACGACAGCGCCGATTGCCAACTTTGGCAGCCAAGTTTCAAAGTCATGTCTAACCGCTTCATAGGTATGCAAACCATCGATATGAAGAAGGTCAATTGTGCCATCATTGAAATTGCTCAAAGCTTCATCGAATGTCATTCGCAATAGCGATGAAAAATTTGGGTAGTTTTTTTCATTGAAAGAAGAAACTGTTTCAAATACAGCCTCTTGATACCCTCCCGCGTGATCATCACCAATCCAAGTATCAACAGCGTAACATTTTGTTTCTAAACTCGATTTTTTTATTGCCTCGCAAATTGAAAAATACGAGTTACCAGTATGAGTCCCCAATTCAACAAATATTCTTGGGGTAATTTTTTTTACTGCCCATGCAGCAAATGGAATATGTCCCACCCATCCCGTTGGGGCCTGTAAGGATGCCGTAGAAAAACTAGCGGCATCTAATAATTCTTTATCTACATATTTCATCTAAGAAAATTCCAGTCTGAAGGAGTCAAAATACCAATTGACCCAATTGATGCGCCATTCACAATCGATCTGAATAAACAAGGATCCAATAGAGCAAAAAAACAATACCCAGGATCATCATAAATTATTTACCACAATAAATTCTCAATATTTATATCCAACTTGCCAATATCGTGATATTAATTTTTGAATTCATCAGAACTTATATCGCCCCTCCCTACACCACCAAAAAAATGATTATCTTGACTAAATATCTACCTAATGAGTCTGAATCCATCTTTTAAATCCAGCATGCTGGAATCAAACCTACGTAATTTTAAAAATTATTGCTAAAGACTTAAAAAGGCGCCTATCAAATTCTTTTGCACACTTATTATCCCTATCAGCCATGCATAACTTAAATCCGAACTTATTATTAGCTTAGGGATCCATGCCAATTCTGGGAGCATGTTTTATTAAATGAACCCCTTTTTGGAATACAACAACACTGTCATAAAAATGAATTGAGATTGTATTTTTGGTAAATTCAGATACCTTGAGATCCCCATTTGTATGCTCTGCATTCAATTCATCGACTAATGATTTAGCAGTCTGGATAAATGTACCAGTTCTATTTAGGCCTCCACCCCATTCCGGCCAATATGCAGTATGAAGGTCTTCTACCAAATACACTCCATTTTTTGCCAATTTTGGGTAAAGGACATTGAAAGAAGTTTCAATATGCTCCATGACATGACTGCCATCATCTAAAATAATGTCCGGAGTTCCAAATTCATCTATTACTGACTCCAAAAATTTGGGATTATTTTGATCCCCAATTCTTATTTCTATTTGATCCTCTTCATAATGCTTGCATTTGCTATCAATATCTATACCGACTATTTTTGCATATGGGCCAAAATATCTTTTCCACATTTGCAAAGATCCACCGTTACCACAGCCAATTTCTATAACCACTATTGACTTATTTATATATTGACTAAAATGAGCTTCATATATAGGAAAATAGTGCGTCCACTTATGAATAACACGATTTTTGTTATCAAGAAATATATCCCAAAGGGCCATTACTAAACTCCCGTTAAATATTATTAATTATCAGCTAAACTACTATTTTGATTTTGACGGATTCAAATGGGATTGCTACTAGGCCGTATCTAATCTGGTCAGATTGTATTTGAATTATTACAGCATCATGCAGCCAGTGATGTTGAATATGTTCTTCCAGAGTTCCGTCTGCTATTGATACTGTCATTGAATATTTTCCATTTGGCAGCAATGGAAAATTAAATCTGAATTCAGCCTCCAAATATTCGCCCGGCATGATATTTACCTGACCATCACCATATTTAAAGGTATTTTCACCAAATAAAGCTTGACCTAAACGATCTTTTATCAAAAATCCAAGAATAGGACTCTTTAATTCAGAATGGGCAACAGCTTTTATTTTAATTGCCACGGATTCCCCACCTGAAATTATATTTTTTGACTCTGGGGTAATAAAGGAAACGCCTACTACTTCTGCCCCACCAGTTTTCCAGCCATCTGAGTTTTCGATATTGCTAAAAAAACTAACTTTTGTATTCGAATCAATATATTGAGTCCCAATAACATCCCCAAATGACTCTACTTTAGGGTCGTTATCATCTCCCAATGCAATTACCTCGGTGGCATCTCCCCCGATACAATACTTCGTATAAGCATTAGCAACCAGGGATACGTCGTCAAGTAACTCGATATGGCCACCATCCAGCCAAATCGCTCTACTACACAAACTAGAAATTGCACCAATATCATGACTGACAAAAAGTATGGTGCCCTCCTTCATAAACCTCCTAAGAAAACGCATACATTTCTGAGTAAAAATTGCATCCCCAACTGCAAGAGCCTCATCTATCACTAAAATGTCAGCTTTAACATGCACAATCACGGAGAATGCTAAGCGCATAATCATTCCGCTACTATAAGTTTTAACAGGTTGGTCGATAAACACACCGATATCTGCAAAATCTATGATGTCCTGATAGGCCAAATCAATTTCTTGCTTGGTGAGTCCTAGCACTGAAGCATTTAAATAAACATTTTCTTTGCCGGTAAATTCTGGATTGAAGCCGCTGCCGAGCTCAAGCAAAGCTGCTATACGGCCGTGAACTTTTATACTTCCAATTGTTGGATTAAGTGTTCCACAAATTAATTGCAATAAAGTTGATTTGCCGCTTCCGTTACGCCCAATAATCCCAACTGTCTCGCCCATCTTAATATCAAAGGAGACGTCATTAAGCGCTTTAAACTCCGTAAAGTATTGCTTTTGCTGCCTACTAAAAAGTCTATTTAGCCTGGGAAGAATTGATTGCTTTAATCGATCTTGGGGATTCTCATAAATTTGATACGACTTGCTGAGATTTTCTACTTTAATAGCAACATTAGAGGACATCAGCAAAGCCCTTTCTGGTTTTTTGAAACCAAGTAAATCCTAATAGCGCTACCGTCAACGATGCCAACGAATAAATAGTCCAAATTTCAAGATTTGGCACCTCACCCCAAAATAGTACTTGTCGAATTTGCTCAATTGCGGGAGATATTGGATTAAGCTGAATGAAAAAACGAAAGCGCTCAGGAATTGCTGTGATTGGATAAAAAATGGGTGACAAGAACATTAAAACTGTCACAGCCATCCCTACAAACTGCGAAACATCTCGAATGAAGACTCCAAGGGAAGCCAAAGCCCAACTCATTCCAAGAATAAAAAACAGAAGAGGAAGAATTACTAAGGGGGTAAGTAGTATCGTTAAATGCGGTGTACCAAAAAAAATATAGTAGGCAATCAACCAAACCACTAAACCGATTAAGGCATGAAAAAGGGCGCCTCCCAGTGCAACGACTGGCAAAATTTCCAATGGAAAAATGACTTTTTTTACATAATTAATATTTCCCAGAATCAGGCCAGGCGAACGGTTAATACATTCAGCCACAAGATTAAATACAATTAGGCCAGCGAAAAGCACAAGAGCAAACTCTGTTCTTGAGTCACTACCGCCGCTCCAGCGAGCCTTAAATATCACACTAAAAACGAAAGTATAAATAGTGAGCATAAACACTGGATTAAAAAAGGACCACAAAATCCCCATGACTGATCCACGATAGCGCCCCAAGACCTCACGCTTAACTAAGGTCATAATTAATTCCCGATTGCGCCAAATGCCTGCCAACATTTCCTTTGGAGAGGATGAAAAATTTTGCATTAAATCTTCTTAAATAAAGCAGCCAGGAAAAGACTGAATGTTCCGCGGCGAGTCTGACGGTAATTACCACAAATTTCCATCAAACGAAAGCGATCTTTCAAATGTGCGCTTCTAAGAGTTTCAAACAACCTCAAAATCTCTTGATGGTTCTTAATAAGCAAATGCCTAACTTCTTTTAAGGCGGCAATATTCTGGGTATTCCAATCCTGAAAACGTCCCTGCCACAACATCATCACCCGTTCAACCTTGGCTGAAAAGGAGTTATTCCCAACCACCAAGGCGCCATCATGCTGACGATATAAAAGATAGGGCACGGGGTCATAAAACACATCACCTTCCGCGCCGGAGATCAACTGATACACCCACCAATCATGAGAAGGCACATTGAGCGGCCCCGCTTTTTCAATCAAGAGTTTGGCCGCTAAATTAAAGACCATCGTATTCCCGCCAGCAATACTTTGCACCAAGGCATTACGAAAACTCGGTGGAAACACAAACAGCGGGGAAATACCACAAGGTTTTAGTTGCTCAGTAACGTAAGTCGTGCGCCCGCAATACACAAAAGGGACATAGATATTTTGATTGGCAGCGATCGTTTGCAGCGCAACCGTAAGCTTTTCGGGTAACCAGACATCATCTTGATCGCAAAAGGCGTAGTAATCGGCCTTAATGTCTGAATCACACGCTAAAGATAAGAAGTTCTGACAAAAACCGTTCTGAGGGCCTTTGCGAATACTCATTTTCCCTGGGGCCATTTCGCTTGATATTGCAACAGGATATCCACAGTAGCGTCGCTTGAGCCGTCATCCCTAGCCACCAAAACCCAGTTTTGGTGCATTTGGGCCTCTAAAGAATCTAGTTTTTCGGCTAAAAATCGAGCACCGTTGTAAGTGCAGAGCAAAATTGCGACTAAGGGAGAGGATTTTGGTAACGCTAAAAGAGCGTCTGCGCGAGGGTCAAAATTAGTATTATTTTCAATAAGATCAGTCACTTACAGTTTTTTCCTATAAATTGTGACCAATAATCAATGAACAAAACGACCCCCAAATAATGAACCATATATATACAAGCATTATAACGAAGTGACCTCCACCCTCAAATCGGTCAGCTCTGAGCTAGAAAAATCGACGGTGTG
>Ga0007854_10002044_pt1 | contig 12668 bp, 11 predicted proteins | sample CryBogCBH12Aug08_FD_60382 | JGI IMG/M metagenome (GOLD analysis project Ga0007854, IMG submission 60382) | Freshwater microbial communities from Crystal Bog, Wisconsin, USA - CBH12Aug08 | ecosystem: Environmental > Aquatic > Freshwater > Lake | place: Crystal Bog, Wisconsin, USA | collected...
GCGCCTGGTCTACGTGAGCTGCGACGCCGCCACCTTCTCGCGCGACGTGGCGGCCCTTCGAGGTGGCGGGTACCGCCTGAACGATCTCAGGACTTTCGACCTGTTTCCCCTGACCGAGCACGTGGAACTGGTCGCTGTCCTTGACTTGGCCCCGTAATTGGTCCAGAGTGCAAGTGGGGACGGAATCGGTTCGGACCCGCGAAGGGGGTTGACGTATGTCGATCAAGTTGGATCACCAGCACCGCATCACCGCTCAGAAAATCTTCGGTCACCCTCTCAACCACAACATCCAGTGGATCGACGTCTGTTCGCTCCTGGAGCGCTTCGGGGAGGTCCACGAGACGCACCGGGGGAACTGGGCCGTGACGATGGACGGTGAGACCATCTCCTTCGGCTCCACCCGGACCCGCGACCTCACCGAGGACCAGGTCATCAAGGTGCGTCACTTCCTCGAGAGCTGCGGCGTGACCGCCCAAGTCATCGCGGCCTAGCCCTAACCTGGGGTGGTGAGCGAGCGCGTCTACGTCCTCCTGCCGCCCTCGGAATCCAAGAAGCCCGGTGGTGACCACGTGGTCGCGCCGGGCTTCTTCGATGAGTCGCTGGGCGACGCCCGACGGGCGGTGCTGAGCGCCCTGGGAGCCGCGGAGGCGGCCGCGAGTGCCGAGGAGGCGACGCGACTGCTCAAGGTCCGCGGCGAGCTGCTCGAGCGGGCCCGCGCGGCGACGCGGCTCCTGGTGCAGGGCAGTGCGGCCCTGATGCCGGCGTGGCAGCGCTACGACGGCGTGGTCTGGACCCACCTCGGCCCCGAGCGCCTCGACGAGGCGGCCCTCGAGCGCGTGCTGATCCCCTCCGCCCTCTATGGTCTCAACCGCGGGACCGACCTGATCGCGGAGTACCGGCTCACCTTCAAGGTCTCCCTCGACCCCCTGGGACCGCTCGCCAGATACTGGCGCGAGCCGCTGGGCCGGTGCCTCGAGGGTCTCGCAGGGGTGACCCTCGTCGACCTCCTGCCGAAGGAGCACGCCGCGGCGCTGGCGGACGTGGGGCGGGTGGCGAAGGTGGAGAGGGTCCCGGTGCACTTCCGACGCGCCGACGGCGACGCGGTGGCGGGCCACGACGCCAAGGCCGCCAAGGGCGAGTTGGCTCGGCGGATCCTGCTCGAGGGCCTCGGCGCCGTCGGGGCCTTTCGCTGGCGCGGTTGGCGCGGTCGAGAACGAGGGGGAGTCTTCGAGGTGCGCGCGCCCAAGACGCGCGCAGCCAGCTAACGACGCGCGGTCAGCTAACGACGCGTGCCGTCGAGGGAGCGTCCTCCACGGAGGCGTGATCCCCCGCAAGCCGTTCTCGAGCGCCCTCGCCCCTCATGGTGCGTAGCAGCGAGAGCAGGCTGACGGTGAAGGCGCTGGGGGCCAGCACCACCTGGAAGAACCAGGTCGGCTGCGAGGCCCAGAGGTGCTGCCAGACACCGTCGCGCGGGAAGGCGACCAGCACGGCGACCATCAGCCAGATGGTGCCGCGACAGCTCCGACGCGCCACGACGTCGCGCAGGACCAGGGTGGCTGCGGTGGCCAGCAGGTAGTAGCCGAAGAGGTTGATCTCCAAGAGCACCCGCAGGGAGAAGGCCACCGCGAGGACGCCGAGCAGGAACTCGGGGTCGCGCGCGAGGTCGCGGCGCCGTCGCGCGGCCCACGAGGCGATCACGCCCGCGAGGACGAGCGGGAGGACGCGCGAGATGACCAGGCCGGTGACTTCGGGCAGGTGCAGCTCGTACATCCAGGTCCCGTACTTGATGCGGCTGTGACCCGTGCCCAGCAGGGCCGCGCGGACTCCGGTGGCGCCGAGGAAGGCCCCGATGAGCACGACCAGCCCCGCCAGGGCGACCGCACAGCTGCGCAGGAGTTGGCGCCGCTCGGCGCCGAAGGAGATCGCCGCTACGACGACGAGGGCCAGCGAGGTGTACTGCTGAGTGACGAAGGCGAGGGCGAAGAGGGTGCCGGCGAGGGCGAAGCGCTGGCGCAGGGAGGCGCCGACCGCGACGAAGACGAGGGCGAGCGCCAATTGGTCCTGGGGGTGGAAGTACTCCTGCACGGCCATGAAGACCGCCGGGGTGACGGCGAGGGCGAGTGGCGCGATCCAGGCTTGACGCCGGCCGTGCAGTCCGGTGGCGCCTAGGAGGTAGTGGGCGGACAGCGCGAGGGCGATCCACGCCAGCACCGAGAGGTGGATGACGGACCAGTAGACACCGGAGAGGTGCAGCCACTGCGCGAGGGCGCCCGAGGCCTGCGAGCAGTTCACTCCGAAGGCGGAGGGCGAAGGGAAGGCCGGCACGTAGCCCAAGTGGAGCAGCCACTGCGCCGCGGCCGTCCAGACCGCGTAGCCGGGTCCCGCCATCGGGACAGGGAAGGGATTGGAGGCGGGGTAGGCGCAGGCCAGCTGGCCGTGGGCCATCAGGATCGAGGGATAGACCGTTTCGCTGGCGTCCCCCGTCTGGAAACCGCCCAGCAGGGTGACCACGCTCACGTAGAGTGCCGTGGCCACGGCGAAGACGCCCGTCGTCTCCCACCACCGCGTGGGTTGGAGGAGCCACTGGCGCAACTGCGTGGCGACGCGCATTCGTCGCGCGGGAGTTTCACGCGAGTGCGCGGCGTCGTTGGACGTCGCTCGTCGCGTCGGGTGGATCGCGGTCATCGGAACCTTCGGTTGGTGGTGGGTCGTGAGCCCCTCTGCGTGCCGGTCAAGGCCGCCGTCGCACCGATTGGTGTCGCGGCGAAGAAATTCTAGGACAGGTCCTTGTCAGAACCGAAGGAGGAACTTGTGAGAAGTCTGTGACCTGAGCCGCGGGGTGCCAGCGGCGGTGGTGCCGTCATCGCGGCGCCGCGACGACGACCGAGGCGCCTAGCGAGGGTCGAAACGCAGGAGGACCTTGCCGCGCACCTGGTCCTCGGGGACGCGGGCCAGGGTGTCGAGGGCGAGGCGCCACTGATCCAGCGAAAAGCGGTGGGTCACCAGGAATCCGGGGTGCACCACGCCCTCATTCAGCATGGCCACCACGTCGGCCCAGGACTGGCGGGTGTAGGAGAAGCTGCCCTGGATGACGAGGTCGTTGTTCACGACGTCGTCGGGGAAGAGCTCGACGGCGGTGCCGTGGGCCGGCAGGCCGAGCAGCACCACGCTGCCCCCGCGGTCGGCCGCCGCCAGGGCGGTGGCGATCGCCGAAGCCTGCCCCGCCGCTTCGATGACGACGTCGAATCGCGCCTCGCCGATGTCGGTGACGAAGTCGTCGACTCCCGCTCGGGCGGCGAGTTCGGCTTGCGCCCCGCGCAGACCCAACATGGTGACCCGCGAGGGGGAGAAGCGCCGCAGCAAGAGCGCCGCGAGGAGGGCCACGGTGCCGTCGCCCACGACGAGGCAGCGCGCCCCGGGCCGGAGCGCGGCGCGACTCAGGGCGCGCCACGCGACGGCCATCGGCTCGACGAGGGCGGCGTCGTCGATCTCCACGCGGGGCGCCAGTTCGTGCACCAGCTGGGTGGGCACCGCGATGTACTCGGCCAGGGCGCCGTGGCGGGTGAAGCCGATCTCGTCGTAGCTGCGACAGCGATTGGTCGCGCCGCGCAGGCATTCGTCGCAGTGGCCGCAGGGGACGATGCCCTCGACCACGACCAGCGGTCCGTCCGCGTCGCCCAGGCGCCGACCCACCCATTCGTGACCCAGGGCCACCGGGTAGCGGACGTAGGCCTCGTCGATGGTCCCCGCCACGATCTCGAGGTCCGTTCCGCACAGTCCCGACGCCAGGGGGGCGAGCAGCGTCTCGCCCTCGCCGGCGACGGGCGTCGCCAGGTCGTCGAGTCCCACGTCGCCGGGTCCGCGTACCACGAGTGCCTTCATCGTCGTCCTCCGCTCAAGATGCTGGTGATGCGCTGGGCGTAGTCGCGCACCAGCGCGCCGAGGCGGCCGATGTCGCCCTCGGACATGTCGGCCTTGAGGCCGGTGAGAGAGATGGCGCCGGCGCAGCGGCGATGGTGGTCGAAGATGGGAGCTCCCACGCAGACGATGCCCTCGGACTCCTCCTCGTTGTCCACGCCGAAGCCGACCATGCGCACCCGGTCGAGTTCCTGGCGGAACTCCTCGGGCGAGGTGATGGTCGAGGCGGTGTGGCGCGGCAGTCCGGCTTCGGCGATGACCCGCGATACCTCGTCCGAGGGCAGGTGGGCCAGGATGACCTTGCCGGCCCCCGTGGCGTGGGGCGACTCGCGCTGACCGAGGGTGGCGTGGAAGCGCACCGAACCGCGCCCGTCCACCCGTTCGATGAAGACCGGGTAGCCCTTGTCGTTCATCGCCAGGCGCGCGGTGAGGCCGGTCTGCTCGGTCAGCTCGTGCAGCAGCGGCAGGGCGATCTTCGAGAGCGAGGTGTGTTGCGAGACGAGGTCGCCGTAGCGTAGGAGGGCGAAGCCCAGGTGGTAGCGCGGACCGGGGAACTCCACGTGCAGGAGTCCGAATTGGGCCAGGGTGCGCGCGGCGGAACTGGTGGAGCTCTTCGCGAGTTTGACTTCGTGGGCGAGTTCGGTCAGCGAGAGACCGCCTTCGCCGGCGCCCGCCACCGCTTCGAGGATCTCCAGCGCGCGGCCCACGCTCTTGACGGGGTAGTCCTCAGGCGTGGTCGCGTTCGGCATCAGCGAACATAGTACCCACTTTCTCAAATTCCGTCGGACAATGGTTGACGCGCTCCTCAATCACTGCTTAGATGGCGTTTTGAATTGACGAACGGAGTTCTGTGATTCCGAACACGAGTGAGTTGCGCCGTCGACGGGTGGAGCACGCCCGCGCGCGACTCGCCGACGTCGCCGAGCACTTCGCGGGTCGCCCCCTCGTCCTCTCGACCCCCGGGGCGGTGGCCTGGGCCACCGGTGGCCTCTCGACCCCCATCGACCGGGTCACGCCGGTGGATCCGCTCTGGGTCATCTGGCGCGACGGCGAGATGACCATCGTCGCCTCGTCGGTCGAGGTCGAGCGCATCCAGTCCGACTTCGACCTGTCGGAGCTGTCGATCGAGGTGGTGTCGGCCCCCTGGTACGAGAACGACGCGCACCGTCGCCGCGCGCTCTCGCTGGCGGGCGAGGACTGCGCCTCCGACGTGGCGGGGCTGGGCCTCGACGCGGGATTCGAACTCGTCCGCGCGCGCCTCGGCCTGTCGGGGGCCGAGCACGAGGTCCTCGCGGGACTGGCGCTGGTGGCCACGCAGGCCGTGGAGGGCGCGCTCGAAGGCTGGCAGCCCGGTCACCACAGCGACTACGACATCGCCGCGCAGGTCGCCGGCTCCCTCGAGCGAGAGGGCGCGGACGCGGTCTGTCTAATCGTGGGCGGCGACGAGCGTCTGGCGCGATTCCGCCACCCCATCATGTGCGGCGCGCGTCCGCGCGAGAGCCTGATGGTGGTCGTGGTCGCGCGCAGCCAGGGCCTGCACGTGGCCCTCACGCGCCTGTCGAGCACCGACGACCGAGCGACGCGCGCACTCATGGATCAGTGCGAGGTGGTCAACGAGAGCGTGCGCGAGGCCCTGCACGTCGGCGCCACCTGGGGCGAGGTCTATGACGCGCTGGGTCGCGGCTACGCCGCCATCGGTCAACCCGAGGCCTGGCGCGAGCACTTCCAGGGCGGTCCCATCGGATACGGTCAGCGGGAGTTCGAGCTCTCGCCGGAGTCCCAGGAGAGCCCCTGGTGGAACGAGCCCGTGCCGGTGGGCTGCGCGGTCGCCTTCAACCCGAGCGTGGCGGGCGGCGCGAAGATCGAAGACACCTACCTGGTGGACGGCGAGGGTCTCACGCTCGTGAGCGACAGTGGCCGCTGGCCGCGGCTGGACGGCCCCTTGTCGGGAACGGCAGTACAGACGTCGAGAGAGAAGAAGGCGACATGACAGAGTTGGACATGGTGCAAGGGGTGGGGACGCCGCTGGCGAACCGGGCGCTCGACGCGACGATCGGGTGCCACCGGGTGGACGTGCGCGCGAGCGCGGCCCGGTTCCCCGACGGCGCGCAACTTCGCGTGGAGATCCCCTCGGTGGAGAACCCCCTCGCCATGGCGACCGTCATCGAGGAGGCGGACCGCCGCGGCGTCGTGGTGCACCGCGTCTCCCAGGGCAGCGGGGCGATGCTGCTCACCCAGGGCGAACTGCGCGAGATGGCCGCGCTCGGCGCCGACCGCGGCATCGAGGTCAACCTCTTCATCGGTCCGCGCGAGGAGTTCGGCGTGGGCGGCAGCGTGCGCGTCGGCGACGGGCGGGCGCTGGCGGGTCACCTGCGCGGCCTGCACCAGTTGCGCTACGCGGTCGAGGACGTCCTGCGGGCGGTCGAGTGCGGCATTCGGGGATTCCTGATCGCCGACACCGGTCTCATCGAGGTGCTGAGCGAGATGGTCGCCACCGGTGAGTTGCCGGGCGACATCGTCTTCAAGTGTTCGGCGGTGCTCGCGCCGTCGAACGCCGTCAGCTTCCGCCAGTTGGCCCGGATGGGCATGACCACCATCAACGTGCCCTCGGACATCACCCTCGAAGAGATCGCCGAGATGCGCGCGCTCGACCCGGCGCCCATCGACCTCTACCTCGAGGCGCCCGACGCCCTCGGCGGCATGGTGCGCGGACACGAACTCGCCGAGATCGTGCTGGTGGCCGCCCCGCTCTACGCCAAGTACGGCCTGCGCAACGCCCGTGCCGTCTACCCGGCCGGCTACCAGGTGATGGGCGACGTGGTGGAGAACGTGCGCGAGAAGGTGCGCCGCGCGGCGATCTCGCTCGAGTGGCTCGCGCGCAGCGGCCACGAGGTCGTCGTCTCGGAGCCCGGCGCCGTCGGCATCGGGGTACCCCAGCGATGACCCTGCGTTCGCGCGCCTGGTTCGTGGGGGACTCCGACGTCTCCTTGGACGCGCGCGTGGCTTTGGCCATGGGCGGCAACCGACGACCGAACGACGACGCGCCGGTCATCGCCCTCGCGAATTCCTCGAGCGACCTCAACCCCTGCAACCAGCCGCTGCGCGACCTGGTGCCGGCGCTGCGCGCCGGTGTCGAGGCGGCCGGCGGCGTCGCGGTGGAGTTGCCGGTGATGAGCCTCGGCGAGGACATCATGAAACCCGCCGCCATGCTCTACCGGAACCTGGTGGCCATGGAGCTCGAAGAGACCCTGCGCAGCCAGCCCGTCGACGGCGTGATCGTCCTGGCCGCCTGCGACAAGTCCGTCCCGGCGGGCCTCATGGGCGCCTTCTCCACCAACCTGCCCACCTTGCTCGCGATGTCGGGACCGCGTCCGAGCGCCACCTTCCAGGGGCGGCGCATCGGCACCGGCACCGACCTGTGGCGGGCCTGGGACGACCGTCGGGCGGGCCGCCTCAACGACGAGGAGTGGGCCGACTTCGAAGCCGCCCTCACCCTCGGGCGAGGCACCTGCAACACGATGGGCACCGCCTCGACCATGGGCATCTTGTGCGAGACGCTCGGCCTGGCCTGGCCCGGATCGACCTCGACGCCGGCCGGCGACCCCCGTCACCAGGAGGTCGCCTACGCCCTGGGCGGGCGCATCGTCGAGATGGTCCGCGAGGACCGCCGGCCCGCCGACATCGGCCGGCGCGGCTTCGTCAACGCCGCGCGGGTGCTGAGCGCCATCGGCGGCTCGACCAACGCGGTCATCCACCTCACCGCCATGGCCCGTCGCCTGGGCGTCGACCTCACCTTGGCGGACTTCGACGAGGCCGGACGCAGCGTGCCGGTCATCGTGAACGTCGAGCCCTCGGGTAGCGGTCTCATGGAGGACTTCGACCGCGCCGGCGGCGCGCCGAGCGTCTGGCGCGCCCTCGGCCCACTCCTGGACGCGCAGGCCCTCGCCGCTGACGGACGCAGCCTCGGCGAGGTCGCGTCGCAGGCCCATCCCGCGGGCGAGGTGATCCGCGAGCCCGCCACGGCGCTCGACCCCGCCGGGGCGATGCGCGTCGTCTACGGCAACCTCGCCCCCCAGGGCGCCCTCATCAAGCGCTCTGCCGCCACGGCGTCGCTACTCGCGCACCGCGGTCCCGCCATCGTGATGCGCTCGGCCGCCGAGGCCGAGGCGCTGGGCCTCTCGACCGAGGAGATCGACCCCGAGAGCGTGCTGGTCCTCGCCTACGCCGGACCGGTGGGCGGACCGGGCATGCCCGAGTGGGGCATGGTCTCGCTGCCCGCGAGCGTCCTCGCGAAGGGGATCACCGACATGGTGCGGGTGACCGACGCGCGCATGAGCGGCACGAGTTTTGGCACGGTGTTCTTGCACGTGGCGCCCGAGGCCGCCGTTGGCGGAACTTTATCCCTGGTCAGGGACGGCGACATGATCAGTGTCGACGCCGACGCCGGGGTCATCACCCTCGAGGTGGACGAGGAGGAATTGTCACGGCGCCGAAACGAAGCGGCAACACCGCCGACGCCGACGCGGGGCTACATTTCCTTCTACAGCCAGCACGTGATGCAGGCGCCGGATGGATGCGATTTCGATTTCCTGGCGGGGACGCCGGGGGAGACGCCGCGGCTCATCGAGCCCGTGGTGGGTAGGTCTTGACCGATGCGCGCGACATTCGTGGCAGCGGTGAAGGGAGTCGACCGTCAAGGTGGCGGTCGGGCGTTGACAAGGGGATGACTATGAATTTCATGAGGAAGCGGGGCGTTTCGGCCGTCGTGGCCGCGACCGTCCTAGCCGGCACGGTGCTGGTGTCCACACCGTCGTGGGGTAGTTCAACGACCACGCTGACCATCTGGGAGAACTACGGGACCGAGCAGAACGCGGTCGCCCTGAAGAACCTGGCGAAGGCCTTCACGGCGCAGAACCCGAGCATCAAGGTCAACGTGGTCTCGGAACCCGCGTCGAACTACTTCTCGCTGTTGCAGTCGCGCGCCATCACCCACAACGGACCCGACATGGCCGTGATGTGGACCGGTCTGTACGCCCTGCAGTACTCGGGCTTCCTGGACGGCCTCAAGGGCGGCGTGCCCGCGGCGGACCTGGCCAAGATGGAGGGCCTCAGCTGGATGTCGCCGGGCCTCTCGGGCTCGTCGGACCCCCTGGTGATGCCGCTCGAGACCCAGTTCTACATCGGCTTCTACAACAAGAGCCTCTTCGCCAAGGCCGGCATCAAGTCGATGCCGGCCGACTGGTCGCAGCTGTTCTCGGCCTGCACGGCGCTGAAGAAGATCGGCGTGACGCCTTTGACCTACGGTAACGGCGGACAGGCCCTGGGCGCCGAGTTCTACCCCTGGTACGACATGAGCTACATGATGATCGGCAACTACTCGGTGCCGCAGTGGAAGAGCCTCTACAACGGCAAGATCAAGTGGACGGCCCCGGCCAACGTGACGGCGCTCGCGAACTGGGCCAAGCTCAAGTCCATGGGCTGCACCAACTCCGACGTGCTCACCAAGACCAACAACATCCAGGACTTCGAGACCGGCAAGGCCGCGATGATCATGGACGGCACCTGGGACACGGCGCAGTACACCTCGGCCATGGGCTCGAAGGTCGCCGCCTTCGTGCCGCCCTTCTCGGTGAAGCCGATCAAGGGCGTCGTGCAGTTCCCCGGTGACGGCATCAGCGCGATGTCCTACTCGTCGCACAAGGCCGACGACATGAAGTTCTTGACCTTCATGACCACGGCCAAGGCGGCGCAGATCATCAACGCCGCCGGTCTGATCCCCGACATCTCGGGCACGACCACGAGCAACCCGGTCAACCAGCAGATGCTGAACTTCGTGACGAAGCAGCACATGGCAGTCTACCCGATGCTCGACAACGTCACCCAGGCCGACGTGGTGAACACGGGCTCCACCGAGTTGCCCACCGTCTTGGACGGTCAGACGACGCCCCTGGCGGCCCTGACCAAGATGTCCCAGACGCTCAACTCGCTGCCCGCGTCCCAGCGCGGTTCGCAGTACGCCGGATAACACCTTGGCGAGCCACTGGCCGGCGCGGGGTCCCCGCGCCGGCCAGGCCTCCCCCCTTCGAAAGTCAGGTTCATGAGTCTCACCTCCTCCCTCGCCGCGAGCACCAGCGAGCGCCGCCGACCGGCGGCGTCACTGCTGACGAGGCGCCGCCGGCGCGTGGGGATCATGCTGATCCTGCCCGCCCTGGCGCTGGTGGGACTCCTCATCGCCTACCCCATTGGCCAGGCGGTCTACTACTCCTTCACCTACTGGAACGGCCTGACCACCCAGTGGGTCGGCGTCTCGACGTGGACCCAGGCCTTCCACAACACCGAGATGTGGACCGCCCTGAAGAACAACGCCGAGCTGCTGTTGTCGGTGCCCTTCGCCCTCGGCATCCCGCTGCTCGTGGCGGTAATGTTGCACCAACGCGTCGCGGGCTGGAAGATCTTCCGCTCGATCTACTTCTTGCCCACCGCCATCTCCTGGGTCGTCATCGGACTCGTGGCGGAGCACTTCTTCGCCTACTCGGGCACCCTCAATTCGCTCCTGTCCGACATCGGTCTCTCGGGAGTGCACACCAACATGCTGGGTCAGGAGAACCAGGCCCTCATCGCCCTCGGCATCACCTTCATCTTCTCGATGATCGGGACCAACACCATGCTCTTCTTGACGGGACTCGCCACCCTCGACCCGTCTCTCGAGGAGGCCGCGCGCATCGACGGGGCGAGCGCCTGGCTGATCTTTCGCCACATCACCCTGCCGCACCTCAGCCGCTTCATCCAGCTGGCCTTCGTCATGACGGTCATCTCCGCCTTCTCGGCCCTCTTCAGCCTGATCTTCGTCATGACCAACGGCGGACCGGGCTACTCGACGACAACGATGGAGTTCCTGGTGTACCAGACCGGCTTCAACCAGAGCCAGTTCGGCACCGCCGCGCTCTACGGCATCATCCTCTTCGTCATCACCGCCATCGTCGGCATCGGCCAGCTGCGCCTGATCGGAGCGAAGGACTCGTGAGCGTCGTCACCCCCGCCCCCGCATTGACCGAGGTCTCGCGCACCCGCCGGCGTCTCGGGCGAGCGCTCATCTTCCTCGCCATGTCGGTCATGGCCGTGGTGATGCTCTACCCCTTCGCCATCATGATCCTGGTCTCCTTCAAGACCAACGCCCAGTACCTCATCGGTCACGGCACCTCGGTGCAGACCTGGCGCGAGATCAACGCGACCCTGCCGGTGTACCAGGAGCTGTGGAACTCGACGGTCGTGTGCACCCTGTCGATCCTCATCATCCTGGTGGTCGGGGTGATGGCGGGCTTCTCCTTCGCCAAGCTGCAGTTCCGCGGGGGCAACATCGTCTTCTTGGGCATCGTGAGCGCGATGATGGTGCCGCTGCAGGCCATCCTCATCCCCGAGTTCGTCAACATCGCCCGGACCGGCCTCACCAACAACTACTTGGGCGCCGTGGTCGTCTACGCGGCCCTGGGCACGCCCTTTTCCATCTTCCTCTTCACCACTTACTTCCGGCGCATTCCCGACGAACTGGTCGAGGCGGGCATCGTCGACGGCCTGGGCTACTGGGGCGTGCTGTGGCGCCTGGCCCTGCCGATGGCCCTGCCGGCCATCGCGACGGTGACCGTCTTGCAGTTCATCCAGATCTGGGACGACTTGCTGGTCGGCCTGCTCTTCTTGCAGAACCCCGGCGAGCGCACCATCACGGTGGGGCTGGCGGCCCTGGCCGCCGGCCACACCACCTCGATCCCGCTGCTGATGGCCGGCTCGCTGGTGTCGGCCGCGCCGGCCATGCTCGTCTACCTGGTGTTCCAGCGCTTCTTGGTGCGCGGGCTGACCCTGGGGATCGACCGATGATCGAGACGTCAATGAGAGGAATGCGTCGTGGCTGAGATTGTGTTTGACCGAGTGGCCAAGGTCTACCCCGGTGGCAACACCGCGGTGGAGAACCTGTCGCTGCACGTGGCCGACGGCGAGTTCATGGTGCTGGTGGGGCCCTCGGGCTGTGGCAAGACGACCGCCCTGCGCATGATCGCCGGCCTCGAGGAGGTGAGCGACGGGACCATCTCCATCGGAGGCCAGGTGGTGAACAACGTGCTGCCGAAGGACCGCGACATCGCCATGGTCTTCCAGAACTACGCGCTCTACCCGCAGATGACCGTGGGCCAGAACATGGGCTTCGCCCTCAAGATCCGCAACGTCCCCAAGGACGAGATCCGCCGTCGGGTGGAGGAGGCCGCCAAGATCCTGCGGCTCACCGAGTACCTGGACCGTCGCCCCAAGGCGCTCTCGGGCGGCCAGCGTCAGCGCGTGGCCATGGGCCGGGCCATCGTGCGCGAGCCGCGAGCCTTCTTGATGGACGAGCCGCTCTCCAACCTCGACGCCCAGTTGCGCGTGGAGATGCGCAGCGAGATCTCGCGTATCCAGCGCCTGCTCGGCGTGGCCACCATCTACGTGACCCACGACCAGACCGAGGCGATGACCATGGGCGACCGCGTGGCGGTGATGCGCGGCGGCGTCCTCCAACAGGTCGCCACCCCCGACGACCTCTACGACCACCCGGTGAACTCCTTCGTCGCCGGCTTCATCGGCTCGCCGCCGATGAACCTCATCAACGCGACGCTGGTGGACGAGGGGGGCGCGCTGCGCGTGCGCTTCGGCGACCAGAGCGTGGCGGTGCCCGAGAAGTACCACGCCTCCCACCAGCTCGCCGCCCACCGCGACCGTCCGGTGCT
>Ga0007854_10002045_pt1 | contig 12664 bp, 10 predicted proteins | sample CryBogCBH12Aug08_FD_60382 | JGI IMG/M metagenome (GOLD analysis project Ga0007854, IMG submission 60382) | Freshwater microbial communities from Crystal Bog, Wisconsin, USA - CBH12Aug08 | ecosystem: Environmental > Aquatic > Freshwater > Lake | place: Crystal Bog, Wisconsin, USA | collected...
TTCCAGCAAGTTGAGAAGGCAAACATAAACAATGAAGGCCAACGCTACCGGTGGGTTGGCGTTGGCCTCATGGAGATCCAGAGGATCAGTAAGTGCTGCTCATGAATATGCGTGGGGCTTTCGCTTTGCGGCGCTTTTTCTCGCTCGGCTTTTCAAAGTGCCGGTGCGCACGCGCTTCCCGCAAAGTGCCTTCACGGTCGAGCTTGCGCTTCAAACGACGCAGCGCCTTCTCGACGGGTTCACCTTTTTTTAATTTTACTTCTGACAAATTCTCTCAGCCTCCTCTCGCTGTTGATTTCCCGCATGATACGGAGACCGGCACGCCCTGTCGATAGATTTTTACTGAAATGGGAACACTAGAATAAAAGCCAATGAAAATAAAACAGACATAACGCCTTGTTTATCAATGTGTAATGATGATTAGTTTCGTGGCTTTTCACCAACTTACCAACCCACCATATGTAGTCCCACTGACTCGGCAACCATCAGCAGTCGGAATGTTAGACAGTATTTAGTCTTACCCCGAAACCCACCTAACAATCACCCATTCCGCATGGCCATTATCAGACCGGCACGCTGACTGCCACAATTCGTAGTATAAGATGGTGTTAATACTTTTTTAACGTTTTACGTTCGGCTTTTAATTATCCCTACCGGAAAGGTTGAGCCATAGTTCAGCCATGAAAACGAACGAATTGGTTCAACTATTTTTGTTTTTTGGTTTGTTGATTGGATTGACGCCGGTCTTGGGCGGATTCATGGCACAGGTGTTTGAGGGACGGATAAGATTTTTGGCTCCGATGGAAAGATGGATCTACCGGCTCGGTGGCGTCCGGGCGGATGAGGAGATGTCTTGGAAACGGTATTTCTTTGCGGTGCTGCTCTTCAATGTTGTCGGACTGATTTCGTTGGTAGTCATTCAAATGGCGCAGAACTGGTTGCCGCTGAATCCGCAACACTTTCCGAATGTGCCGTGGGCGTTAGCGCTGAACACCGCCATCAGTTTCATCACGAACACCAACTGGCAGGCGTACTCCGGTGAGAATACGATGAGCTATTTTACGCAGATGGCCGGATTGGCAGTTCATAATTTTCTCAGCGCCGCCACCGGCATTGCCGTGTTGTTGGCGTTGGCGCGCGGACTTAAGCGGGCCTCAGCGATGACGCTGGGCAGTTTCTGGGTGGACCTAACCCGCACAACGCTTTACGTGTTGCTACCGTTGTCAGTGATTTTTGCGGTGGTGCTGGTTAGCCAAGGCGTGGTGCAAAATTTTAAGCCGTATGCTTCAGCGAAGCTGATTGAATCCTATACGACGCAGGTACCGAAGACCGACGATAAAGGTCAGCCCATCAATGGTGCGGATGGCAAGCCGGTGATGGTTGATCAGACAGTCGAGATGCAAGACATTCCGGTGGGCCCGGCGGCCTCGCAAATTGCCATCAAACAACTCGGCACCAACGGCGGCGGATTTTTCGGACAGAACAGCGCGCATCCGTTTGAGAATCCGACACCGCTCACAAATTTTCTCGAAGTATTCGGTTTGCTCATCATCGCAGCGGCGTTGGTGTATACGTTTGGTTTGCTCGTCGGCGATGCGCGCCATGCGAGATGTTTGTTCGGTGTAATGCTCGTGCTGTTAATTGGCAGTTTCGCATTGTCGTGGTGGGCGGAAGCGCAACCGAATCCAATTCTCGGAAACGCTAGTGTGCTGATGGAAGGCAAAGAGCAGCGCTTCGGCGTGATGAACAGTGTGCTTTTCGCCGTCGCTACCACCGGAACTTCCTGCGGTGCAGTCAACGCGATGCACGACAGCTTCACGCCGCTAGGTGGATTGGCGCCGTTGTGGAATCTAATGCTAGGATGCATCGTTTTCGGCGGTGTCGGCGCGGGGTTGTACGGAATGTTGATGCACGTACTAATCACGGTGTTCATTGCCGGTCTGATGGTTGGACGCACTCCGGAGTATCTCGGCAAAAAAATTCAGGCGTGGGAAGCATCGTGGGCGGTAGCGGCAATTTTACTTCCTAATTTTTTGATTCTCATCGGCTCGGCGGTGGCATGCTGCGTTACAACCGGATTAGCTGGCTTAGGCAATGCCGGTCCGCACGGGTTGAGTGAAATTTTCTATGCCTACGCTTCCAGTGCGAATAATAATGGCAGCGCGTTTGCCGGATTGAGTGCCAATACCAATTTCTATAACCTCACGCTCGGACTGGCAATGTTCCTCGGTCGTTTCAGTGTGATTCTTGCCGTCCTAGCCATTGCCGGTAGTCTCGCGGCAAAAAAAACTGTACCGGCTTCGCCGGGAACATTCCCAACCAACGGCGTGACTTTCGCGTTGGTGTTGCTCGGAATCGTCGTTATCGTTGGTGCGCTGACATTCTTTCCTGCGCTTTGCCTTGGCCCAATCATTGAAAACGGTCTCATGTTGACCGGGAGGACTTTCTAATGAGCACAAAAATCGAAACAAAATATTCTACACTTGTTCGTCCAGCGGTGGTCGCCGCATTCAAAAAACTCGACCCGCGTGACCAGATTAAAAATCTCGTCATGTTCGTCGTGTACATCGGCGCAATTTTGAGCACCGGCGTTTTGTTCCAGGAATGTTCCGGCTTCAATGTACAAATCTGCATCTGGCTCTGGTTCACGTGTCTGTTTGCGAATTTCGCAGAGGCGATGGCCGAAGGTCGCGGCAAGGCGCACGCCGATGAGCTTCGCAAGATGCGCACGACGACGATGGCGCGCAAGCTTACCAACAATACTGAAACCAAAGTGCCCAGTGCTGCTCTGAAAATCGGCGATTTGTTTGTCTGTGAAACCGGTGATGCGATTCCGGCGGACGGCGAAATCATTGACGGCATTGCGACGGTTGATGAATCGGCGATTACCGGCGAGTCCGCACCAGTGGTTCGCGAAAGCGGTGGCGACCGCAGTGCTGTGACCGGTGGCATAAAAGTCATTAGCGACCGAATCGTTGTGCGCGTCACGGCTGAAGCTGGACACTCATTTCTCGACCGGATGATTACGATGATCGAAGGTGCGCGCCGTCAGAAGACGCCGAACGAAATTGCGCTCAATATCGTACTCGTTAGTTTGACGGCACTGTTTATTCTTGTCGTGCTGACGCTGCCGTCGTTCGCGGCATATAACGAGAAAGCCGCTGGACAAACCGGCGCGGTATTGACATCGCTGCCGGTGCTGCTGGCGTTGATCGTCTGCCTGATTCCGACGACCATCGGCGGTTTGCTCAGTGCGATTGGCATTGCCGGTATTGACCGGTTGATGCGGCGAAACGTGATGGCCACAAGTGGTCGCGCAGTCGAAGCCGCCGGTGACGTGGACGTGTTGTTGCTCGACAAGACTGGCACAATCACGCTCGGCAACCGGATGGCGACTGAGTTTATTCCGGCGCCCGGAGTAAAAATCGAAGAAGTTGCCGATGCCGCCCAACTCGCTTCGCTCGCTGACGAAACGCCAGAAGGCCGGTCAATCGCGGTGCTGGCAAAGGAGAAATACGGTCTCCGGGGTCGCGAAATCGCTGAGCCGCACGCAACATTTGTCCCGTTCACTGCCCAAACGCGAATGAGTGGCGTGAATTTTTCCGATACCCAACGGCGCATTCGGAAAGGCGCGGCTGATTCCGTCCGTCGGTTCGTCGAGGAGCAGGGCGGCGTTTATCCGAAAGCTGTCGCGAATGCCGTGAGCGAAATCTCGCGGTCCGGTGGCACACCGTTAGTTGTCGCTGACAACGACCGCGTCGTCGGCGTCATCCGGTTAAAGGATGTTGTAAAAGGCGGCATCAAGGAACGGTTTACTCAGCTTCGCAAAATGGGTGTTCGGACTGTGATGATCACCGGTGACAATCCACTCACCGCTGCTGCCATCGCTGCTGAAGCTGGTGTTGATGATTTTATCGCTGAGGCGAAACCTGAAGACAAACTTGCGCGCATTCGGCAAGAACAAGCCGGTGGCAAATTAATCGCGATGATTGGCGATGGCACGAACGACGCTCCAGCGCTCGCGCAAGCCGACGTCGGCGTGGCGATGAACACCGGCACGCAAGCCGCCCGCGAAGCCGGTAATATGGTTGATCTCGACTCGAACCCAACGAAGCTCATCGAAGTCGTCGAAATCGGTAAACAACTCTTGATGACACGCGGCGCGTTGACGACTTTCAGTATCGCCAACGATGTCTCAAAATACTTCGCAATTCTACCGGCAATGTTTGGCGTGCTCTATGCCACCAGTGCGCTGGGTAAAGGCCCACTCGACAAGTTGAATGTCATGCACCTGCACTCGCCGGAGAGCGCGATTCTCAGTGCCGTCATTTTCAACGCGCTCATTATCGTTGCACTGATTCCGCTGGCGTTGCGCGGTGTGAAATACCAACCGCTCGGCGCGGCGGTGATTTTGCGCCGGAACATGCTGATTTACGGAGTTGGCGGCATCATCATTCCGTTTATCTTCATTAAACTAATCGACATCGCGCTCGTCGCATTGAGGCTCGCATGAAAAAACTAATCATCCAATCCATTCGTCTGACAATCGTGTTCACCGTGTTGACCGGCATCGTCTACCCGCTCGTTATCACCGGCATCGCGCAACTCGCATTTCGCGAAAAGGCCAACGGCAGTCTCATTGAACGCGATGGCAAACTCGTCGGCTCAGAGTTGCTGGCGCAACAGTTTACCGGTGCGAAATATTTCTGGCCGCGTCCTTCCGCCGGTAGTTACGCAACGGTGCCGTCGAGTGCGAGCAATCTCGGTCCGACCAGCACGGCGTTGCAATCGAATGTCACTGCGAACGCGACGGCTTTCCGTACCGGCAATAACCTACCGGCGGATGCGCCAGTTCCAGCGGACATGGTGTTCACTTCCGGTAGCGGTCTTGACCCGCACATAAGTCCAGAAGCGGCGCGGTTGCAAATTTCCCGCGTCGCTGCGGAACGCAAACTTGGCACTGAACAGGTCAGCGCGCTGGTAGAAAAATTCACCGAACAGCCGCAATGGGGTTTTCTCGGCGAATCGCGTGTGAATGTTTTGAAATTAAATCTGGCGCTCGACCAAATATAAATGAGCGGACACCATGAAAATTAAGCCCGGCATTTTATGGATGGCCACCGGAGCAGCAGCGCTGTTGGCCTGCATTCTGATGGTGTGGCATTTTCACAGCGACGTGACTCCCGCGACGCAACTCGCCTTCAAAGCCCGGCGCGCGGATTTGGTTGGGCGAATGCAATTGGACTTGGTGTCAGCATCGGAGGCGGAGAAAAGCGCGGTGCTCGCTATTACTGATCAAGATTCGCAGGCTTTTGCCGACCAAGCGCGCGCCGACTCGGCAAAAGTGGAACAGGCGCGGCGTGAAATGGGAGAACTCCTGGCCACCGGTGGCACTCAAGGCGAGAAAGATTTGCTGGCGCAATTCACGACGGCCTTCACTGAGTTCCGGCGGATTGACAAAGAGCTACTGGCGTTGGCGGTCAAAAACACCAACCTCAAGGCGTACAGTTTAGCCTTTGGCCCAGCTGCCACCGCGCTCAAGGAAATGGATGCTGCACTGGCGCGGTTCATGACCGACGATGTGCAAGTCCTGCGTCTCGCCGACAACGCACGCATTGCCGCGTGGCGGTTGCTGACGTTACTGCCGCCGCACATCGCAGAAGAGGACGAAAAGAAGGAAGACGAGATGGAAGCAGCAATGGCCGCGGAAGATGCGCAGGTCCGCAAAAATCTGGAAGCACTCGCGAAATTCAGCAACGATTCTGCATTCGTCACAGCCGCTGCACACTACGCCGAGTTCAGCAAACTCAAAACACAAATCATCGCACTCTCCCGCGAAAATACCAATGTCCGCTCGCTGTCAATTTCGTTGCATCAAAAACGTAAAGTGATGTTGGTGTGTCAGGATGCATTGAGTGCCTTGCAGCAAGCCATCTTGGTGGAACCCATTGCCGGAATCACGTATGGAATACCTGTCAGCCCGCGCTGACCACTGGCAAGAATGGTTTTTCTATTTGAATGAAACTGGGGCTGCCAGTGATGCCATCGCCGGTCACGCATAGCCGCAGTGTGCCAGCCGATCAGGCTAGCTGCGCCGAACTACGACCGGGGGACACACTAGACGGACGGTTTTTTCTGATTGAGGAAATCAATCACGGTGGGATGGCCACGGTGTTTAAGGCCGAAGACCTCCAGCAACATCAACGTGTTGCTGTGAAAGTCCCGCACGCAATATTCGCTAGTGGTGTCGGCGCGTGGTCGCGGTTCGAACGTGAAGCTGAAATCGGCAGCCAACTCCAGCATCCGTCGATTTTGAAATTTATTTCCGTAGCCAACGTCGGCCGCGGCACATACATCGTGACTGAATATCTTCACGGCCAGACACTAGCCGAACAGCTCCGCAATGGGCCATTGCCGGAGCCGGTGGTGCTCGTCCTCGCTAGACGTATCAGCGCCGCATTGCAATATCTGCACGAACATGGCGTGGTACACTCCGATTTAAAACCCGGTAACGTCATGCTCTGTAGCGATGGTTCAATCCGTGTGATTGACTTCGGCATGGCCCAGCCGGTTGAAACCAGCCGTTTCCACCTGCGGGCCGCCACGCCGGCGCTGGGTACGAGTGACTACATTTCTCCGGAGCAGCTCCAACACAAACGCGGCCAGCCTAGTGCCGACCTCTATAGTTTTGGCGCGATGCTGTATGAGATGTTGACAGGTAGTACACCGTTTCCCGGCGACGATCCATTCGTCATCGGCAGCAAACGACTACTTGGTGATCCCATCGCGCCGCGGAAATTGAACCCGGCAATTTCGCCGCAACTTGAGGAGATTATTCTGCGTGCGATGCAACGTGATCCTGCCCGACGGTATCCGACCGCTGCGGCGATGCAGAAGGATTTGTATGCTCCGGATCAAGTTCAGGTGACCGGCTTATGTAATCAGCTCGAGGTGGCGACGGCCGGTAAACGCGTCTGGTCGTTCGTTCGGTACATTGCGTTGACGTGCATTACGCCGGTCCTGACGTTGGTGCTGCTGTTTTTGCTGCTTTGGTATTACTGTGCGAAAGGTCGTTGAATGAATACTAGCACGTGGATTGTTTTCGTTGTTGCAGCACTGCTCGAAGTCGGTGGTGATGCCACGATGCGCCGTGGTCTGCGCGGTCGTAGCCTACTGTTCGTTGTGGCCGGTGCTGTAACGTTGACGAGTTACGGCTTGGTCGTGAATACTGTCAAATGGGACTTCTCTAAGCTGCTCGGCGTTTATGTTGCCGTGTTCGCGCTCGTCAGTGTGCTGGCTGGGCGGTTCTTATTTAAGGAAGCGATTCCATCGTCCACTTGGCTTGGCTTGATTGTGATTATTGCCGGCGGATTAGTCATCCAATTTGGCCACCGCTAAACAAATAATCATGGTTCTGGTTCAGAGTGGAAATTTTGAATGGTCAATTTTTGTCAAAAAGCTAAAGTAGAGATATGACCGAGCCGCAACGTCCCAATCCAGATGCGATTCTCGCGGAAATCAAACGCGAGGAGCGGACGGCAACGCATGGGCAGTTGAAGATTTTCTTCGGCATGTGCCCCGGTGTCGGCAAGACTTATGCGATGCTGGAAGCGGCTCAAGCCCGTAAACGCGAGGCCACGGATATTGTAATTGGCGTAGTCGAAACTCACCGGCGTGTCGAGACGGAGAAATTGTTAGCCGGACTCGAGAGCGTGCCACAAAAACAACTCGATTATCGCGGCGTCACGCTGACTGAGATGGATATTGATGCTATCCTCAAACGCCGTCCGAAGTTGGTGTTGGTGGATGAACTGGCGCACACCAACGCTCCCGGCTCTCGGCATCCAAAACGTTATCAGGATGTGCTTGAACTGCTCGATGCCGGGATTAATGTTTTTACTACGCTGAATGTTCAGCATCTCGAAAGCCGGAATGATCTCGTCCAGCAGTTTACCGGTGTCGCTGTGCGCGAGACAGTCCCGGACTCGGTTCTCGACCAAGCCGATGACATTGAGTTAATCGACATCACACCGGACGGATTACGACAACGTCTCGCTGAGGGTAAAGTCTACCTTGGCGACCGGGCCGCAACAGCGGCAGAGAATTTTTTCCGCGAAGAAAACCTGACGGCACTCCGGGAGATGGCATTGCGAGCGACGACTGAACAGGTGGATCGCGAACTCCGGGACGTGATGCGTTCGAAACGAATCGGCGGTCGAGCATCGGGACAGCGACTCGCGGTTGCAGTGGGGCCGAGTCCGTTCAGCGCGGCGTTGATTCGGCGGACGCGCCGGATTGCCTCGACGATGGATGCGTCGTGGATTGCAATTTATATCGAAACCTCAAACCCAATCGACGAAGACGCGAAGTTGCGGCTGACGAAAAATCTTTCGTTGGCCCGGCAGCTGGGTGCGGAAATTGTAATGACTCGCGGTGATGATTTGGTAGCAGCAATTTTGACAACTGCTCGCGAACAAAGAGTAACGCAACTTGTCGTCGGTCGACCGGTCGGAAATCGGTTGATGGAAATTTTACGCGGCGGCTCAGTTGTCAGCAAGTTAGTCCGGCGCGGTGGCGATATTGATATTCACGTGATTCGCGCCGAACGCAGCAGTAGCCGGCAGACACCGGCGGTCGCGCAGTTGCTAGGAATACATTTGGGTCGGGATTTCGGTTGGGGGTTGATTACGGTAGCGGCGGTAACTGCGGTGTCGTGGTTTTTGCAAAAGTTGACTGGCTATCAGGCGATTGGAATTTTGTATATGTTAACGGTGGTGGTGCTGGCGACGATGTTAAATCGTTGGGCGGTACTGTTTGCGGCAGCATTGAGCGCGTTGGCTTGGGATTTTCTGTTCATTCCACCGGCGTTCACGTTTCGGATCGACTCCGTCCAAGATAAGATGATGTTCGCAATGTATTTTGTCGTAGCGGTGGTGGTCGGTCGGTTAACGAGCCGGTTGCGGACCCGTGAAATTGCCGAACGGAAACGCGACCAGCGCACACAGGCGTTGAACCATTTACTGGAAAGTGTATCGGCGAGTACGTCGTTGGAGGATGGTCTGCGACGGGCAATCAGAGAGGTGGATGGAACATTTCGGATGCAGACGGCGATACTGTTGACTGGTGTGGAAAGTGGAAAACTCGATGAAAGTACGCATCCAGTCAGCACATTCCAGCCTGACGAACGCGAAATCGCCGTGGCCACTTGGGCGTTTGATAAGCGCCAAGCTGCCGGACGGTTTACCGATACTTTGCCGAATGCGGTCGCGTTGTATCTACCACTGGAGACATCAAAGGGTGCGCTCGGTGTTCTCGGTTTGAATTTTGGTGAGCGGACAACATTGACGTTGGATGAACGCGAGTTACTAGAGACATTCGCCGCTCAGATTGCCGCACTTGTTGAACGCTACCGGTTACTCGATAGCGCTAGCACGGCACGGTTGACGGCGGAGTCGGAGCGATTGCACCGCACGCTGCTAGATTCAGTATCGCACGAGTTAAAAACGCCATTGGCTGTGATTGAAGCGGCCACGGACGGACTGGAAGGTCAATTGGATGAAGCTGTCGTGCCGCTAGGTAAAACATTTCTCGACGAAATCAAACAAGCCAACAAACGCCTAAGCCGGGTCGTGAGCAATCTGCTTGATATGACGCGCATTGAGACTGGCCGGTTGCCGTTGAATCTCGAATGGTGCGAGCCGGTGGAGTTGTTACGTTCAGCGGTAGAGCAAGTCAGTAACGAGATTTCCTCTGAACGCATTCGTATCCATGTGCCCGCCGATTTACCATTGGTTCGGATGGATGTTGGATTAATAGAACAATCGCTGTGCAACCTGATTAATAACGCTGCTGCCTACAGTCAGTCCGGTGCGCCGATTGAGTTGTCGGCACATTTGGAGGATAGAACACTCGTGTTGAGTGTCGCTGACCACGGGATTGGATTACGTCCCGGTGAGGAGACGAAAGTATTCGAGAAGTTTTATCGCAGTCCACATGCCCGCCCGGGTGGCGCAGGATTGGGTTTATCCATCGTGCAAGGTTTCGTTAAAGCGCACAACGGCACAATCAGTGCAGAAAACAACGCCGGTGGTGGCGCGAAATTTACATTGCACCTGCCAGTTGAAACTGCGGTTAAACCGTTATGAAACCGGTTGCCTTGATTATTGATGACGAACCGCCGATTCGACGGCTACTGCGATTAACACTCGAACCACACGGTTACGTCGTCTGCGAAGCTGAGACCGGTCAACTCGGATTGCAAGAAGCTGCCGCAAAACGTCCGAATGTCATTCTGCTTGATCTTGGCTTGCCGGATTTTGACGGGTTGACGGTTTTGAAACGGCTCCGCGAGTGGAGTCAGACGCCGGTGATTGTGTTGACGGTGCGCGACAGTGAAGCCAACAAGGTTGCTGCGCTTGACAATGGCGCAGACGATTATCTAACGAAACCATTTAGTGCCGCTGAGTTGCTCGCACGATTACGCGCCGTCCAACGCCGTGCGTCTGAAACAAATGAGGAGCCCATATTTGTTACCGGCGACCTAACCGTAGATCGGACGACGCGAACGGTAACGATAAAAAAACAGGCTGTTCACCTAACAGCAACCGAGTACGCATTATTGCATGAATTAGTCCATCACGCCGGTAAAGTGGTCACACATAAATACCTGTTGCGCGCCGTCTGGGGGCCAAATGCTGAGGAGCAATCCCAGTATCTGCGTGTGTACATTACGCATCTCCGGAAAAAACTAGAAAGTGATTCCCATCAGAAGTTAATTCAAACAGAATCGGGCATTGGTTACCGATTATTTGTAGAGTAATTAGTCTAAATAGATTCATCAACCAGATTAGATTCTCGGGATACTAAAGCTGCGAGTAGATAGGATTTGCAATAGCGTTTGACCTGTCAAAACCTATCTCACCGCGTTGCCAAGCGTTCATCCAGAATTGTCAGCTTCCGGTAATCCTCGACCGCCAGCTGTTGAATCAACTGCGGCAACACCGGCGTATGTTTCGCCGCCAAATGCGTGAAAAGAATCGGCTGTTGCATCACCAGCTCGAAGTTTTGGTCCACCGCTTGCCGCAAAAAAATGTAAAACACATGCGCCAACGCTGCCGCCACCGGATTATCCGCCCGCACAAACAACTGCCCGCCATACTCGATTTCCGTCGGCGTCACCTGCCGGAAGTTCACCACCACCACGCCGCGGCCGCGCGCCGTGACCACGCCGCGTTGCGCGCCTTCCACATAATAAATCCGGCAATTCTCCCCGCAAAACACCGGCAAAATCCAGCCCGCCACATCCGAATGATTGTCCGCCACCAACCGGCCGTCTGGCATCAACACCGGCCGGTAATCCAACATTCCGGCCTGCTCGGCTAACATCGAACACACCTCCAAATTATCCAGCATGAACTCGAAATCCGCGACCTGCCCGGTGAACCGACGCGGCGCGTACTGACGGTGCAACGTGTAATGCGTCATGACCGGTCGCGCGAGCGCCTGATGCGCCGGCGTCATCAATTCCAGCGAGATTCGCACCGGCGGTTCTGCCCAAATCGGCGTGAGTGCTAGAAATAAAATCCAAACCCAGCGCATTGGTTTAACTTCGCTCCAAAAATGTTTTTACCGTCGCTGCCAAAATTGGCCCAATGCCCGGCGCTGCCGCCAACTCCGCTACCCCGGCGGCACGCAATCGTTGAATTGACCCGAAATGTTTCAGCAGCGTCACTTTCTTCTTGTCGCCCAACCCGGTGATTTCGTCCAGCACCGATTCTTGAATCCGACGCTGCCGGAGTTTTTGGTGGTACGCATTTGCGAACCGGTGCGCCTCGTCGCGCAACCGTTGAATCAAATGCAACGCCGGCGAATTACTCGGCAATTGCAACGGCTCCGGCACGCCCGGCCGGTAAATTTCCTCCATCTGTTTCGCCAGCCCGATAACCGGTAGTTGCACTGCGATTCCACTCAGGGCCTGCAACGCCGCGCTCAACTGTCCGGCCCCGCCATCCACCATCACCAAATCCGGTAACGCGCCACCTTCCTCACACACTCGGACATACCGGCGACCCACCACTTCCGCCATCGCCGCAAAATCATCGCTGCCGGTCACCGTCCGAATTCGATAATGCCGGTAATGCGCTTTGTGCGGTTTGCCATCTCGAAAACAAACTGATGACGCCACCGACAACGTGCCGGAGATATTCGAGATGTCGAAACCTTCAATGTGTGTTGGCATCACCGGTAGCTCCAACACTCGCTGCAAATCCACTAACTCCGCTGCCGGTAAAATTCGCGCCGGTAAACCGCGGGCGAATTTCCGTTCTCGAGTGGTGCGCGCAATTTCTTTCAAGCTGCCGATTACGTCGCGCAACTCCGCGGCTTTCTCAAAATGCTTACCGGCGGCGGCGGTCGCCATTTGCTGGTTGAGTTCGGCCAGCGCTTCTTGGTTTCGGCCTTCCAAAAAATCGCACGCCTGCTCCACGCGCCGGTGATATTCCTCGCGCGACAAATCTTTCAGCGGCACCGGTACCAAGTACGACGAGTATTTCAAATCTTTCGTTTTTGGAGTTCCGGTGCCTTGCACGAGAACGCCGTATTTTTTGCGCGCCCACTGCATCGCCAGCCGGACCGCAGCGGCGTGAGCAAATGGACCGAAATACCG
>Ga0007854_10002047_pt1 | contig 12658 bp, 12 predicted proteins | sample CryBogCBH12Aug08_FD_60382 | JGI IMG/M metagenome (GOLD analysis project Ga0007854, IMG submission 60382) | Freshwater microbial communities from Crystal Bog, Wisconsin, USA - CBH12Aug08 | ecosystem: Environmental > Aquatic > Freshwater > Lake | place: Crystal Bog, Wisconsin, USA | collected...
TGCCTATGCTGTGGTTTTGCGATTTCACCAGAATGACGCCACCAATACTAGGCAACGCGTGTCCCTGCTCGGACTCTATCAAGGTGGCCAGTGGCGAATAGAGGTTCTGATGAATGGATAACACGACGTAATGTGCCGGTTGCGTCAGCACCAGATCTACCCGCCGCTCCCGAACGGCCTGCTCGAGTTCCGGGTAGTCGTACGCTTCCAGGATCACCCGATGCGTCGGAATTTGCCTGGCCAAATAGTCGGCGACAGGTTGCCAACGCTTCAGTGTCTCTGGTTTTGGACGAAAGGCCAGAACACCAAAACGCAGTGAGGGAAGTGCCGTGGCCTCATTTTGTCCACCCACTGTAGGTCTGCCCACCGTATTGGCGGCCAATGCATTGGCCGCAAGTAGCCAGATCAGGAGCAGCAGCAGCAGCAGACATTTGCTGGCTGAAAATATAGGAGGCAGGAGTCGCTGTGTCAAAGTAAAACCCTGAAACACCATTGATATTGGGACGCCACCTCCCTGAACCGGCGCTGTCACTCGACCCCGGAGTCGAAGCACTATTGCTAAACAAATATTACCACCGCAAGCGGGGATTTTGCACGGTCTAAAGTACTAACTACATTCGTGTCGGGATGCGTACATGGACGTCAACCGGATACCAGAAGCTTCGCCATGAAATCTGAGGATGCAGCGCATAGTCCAGCAAATTGTGCTGTCTGGCGAATGGAATCTGGGGCCTGGCTGCGCGGTATTGGTCCCCAGTCCCCTCATTCCAGAGTCTTTAGCCAATTGACCTGACCGGGGATTTCCAGACCATTTGAAGCTTGGAATATGGTCACTTCTGCAAGGAGTGACGGGAATGAAGCAGGGTCAATTCAGCGACGAACAGATTGTTCGGATACTGCGTGAGACGGATCAGGACGGCGTGGCGGCAGTGCAATCACTCGCATTAGCGGAAAGTTCCATTTATTGATGACGCTTAAAGCCCCTCGTTGATTAAAGTGAAAGGCCTTAAATGAAGACCATCGGACTCATCGGCGGTATGAGTTGGGAGTCCACAATTCCCTACTACCGCCATATTAACGAACGCATCAAAGAGCGACTGGGTGGACTTCACTCTGCAAAACTTATCCTCAACAGTGTTGACTTTCACGAGATTGAACGGCTTCAACATATCGGCGACTGGGATGCCGCGGGCGCAATTATGGCGCGCGCCGCGCAGTCACTGGAGCGCGCAGGAGCTGACTTCCTGATCGTATGTACAAACACCATGCATAAGGTCGCTTCGGCCATTGAATGCGCAACGTCGATTCCCCTACTTCACATAGCCGACCCTACCGCTAATCAAATCAAACTCGCCGGGCATAGTAAAGTAGGGCTTTTAGGGACGCGATTTACGATGGAACAAAGCTTCTATCGCAATCGCATGGAGCAACGGGGCCTTGAAATCATCTCCCCTGACGCAGATGAACGGACGGTAATTCACCGTGTGATTTACGAAGAACTCTGTCTTGGTATAGTTTTGCCACAGTCAAGATCAGTGTTTCAAAAAATAATATCAAACTTGGTTCAAGCCGGGGCCCAGTCCATCATACTGGGCTGCACAGAGATTTGCCTTCTCGTGAGTCAGTCCGACGCGGATGTACCACTTTTCGACACTACGACAATTCATGCATTGGCTGCTGCCGATGCGGCGCTGGCAGAGGATCAGGATTCAGCAAATTAATGACCGCCTGGAGAATACGAATCTTCAGCGCTTTGTGAGCTAGCGCACATTGATGATGTCGCATAATCATAGGTTCGGATATTGATCCTGCACATCAATTCATGTTATACCGGGAGCCAGTCAAGAAACACTAACCTGACCCAAATACAACGCAGGTGGAAACTCATGCCGGAATTTTCTGTCACATGGAGAAAAACCATCGCAAATGTCAGTTAGTTCACGACGACAGCGTATCAAGTTGACCTTTCTGGCGAAAATAAATCTATTCAAAAGTCAGTAATTTTTTCCACGGACCAGGCCGAATTGCGTCACTACTGCTCAACAATATTGGCACATATGTACCGAACCAGTCTCATATTGGCCATCGTATGCGGCTTTCTTACATGCAGCAGTGCCTTGGCTGTACAGGTGTTTCATGTCGGCGTCACCGCATTCAGGGACAAATCCGTGACGCTACGTCAATGGCAGCCGACCATGGACTTCCTTAGCACCCATGTGCCAGATGCGCGGTTTGAAGTCGTACCCTTGGTTTTGTCCGAATTTGAAAACGAACTAAAGAATCAGAAACTTGACTTCCTGATTACTAACCCCCAGCAATACATAGCAGTAGAGGTCAAATACGGCGTTTCACGGATTGCCACTTTGGTCACGAGCCAAAACGGAGTTGTTATGAACCGCATAGGGAGCGTTATTTTTGCCCGAGCGGATCGCACCAACATCACCGACTTAAAGCAAATCCGAGGACTGCGCATTGCAGCGACTGACAAGTCGTCATTTGCGGCATTTTTGATTCCGCAGGACATGTTGCTCGACCAAGGCGTCGACTTATTGCGAGACTGTCAAACCATGTTCTTGGGGTTTCCACAGGATTTGTCTGTGCAAGCCGTTCTGGACGGACACGCAGATGTAGGCTTTGCGCGGACAGGCTTGCTGGAGGCAATGGCAAGTGAGGGCAAACTCGATCTGGCCAAGTTGCGCATCATCAACCCGCAAAGTTACCCCAACTTCCCGTTTTTAGTGTCCACCGCCCTGTATCCGGAGTGGCCGTTGGCGGCCGCCCCGCACGTCCCAATTGACATCACCAATCAAGTAGTTGCTGCGTTGTTGCTGATGCCGCCAGACTCCATTGCTGCAAAAAGCGGTCGCTATTACCGATGGTCTACGCCACTGGAGTATCAAAGCGTTCAGAATTTCATGCGCCGACGCCACATTTATCCATTTGATCAGCCTGAACCTGTCTTATTAAGTACATTGTTGCGTGAATATGCTCTTACCATTGTTGGCGGCGCTTTGGTGATTGTATTGGCCATTACGCTGCTCTACTGGCGGTCCAGTCGGCTGAACCTGGAGTTGGTGCAGTCGCGAAAGGCGTTGAGCGACATGGCCCATCATGACGCACTAACGGGCCTGCCCAATCGAAACCTTCTCTTTGATCGACTGGAGCAAGCGCTCGCGCGCGCCAAACGCAGTGGGACACCATTGGCACTTTGCATGTTGGATCTGGACGGTTTCAAACCCGTCAATGACAGCTATGGCCATGAAATTGGCGACCGAGTATTGATGGATATTGCAGCCCGTATCAAAAACACGCTGCGTGTGGGCGACACAGTCGCGCGCTTTGGTGGTGACGAGTTTGTAGTACTGCTGGACGGATTTGAAGGCGAAACAGTGCTGAAGGAAATCGTCATACGAATCATCGCAGCGGTTGCTGAACGATTCGAATATTGCGAACAAGCACAGCTGAGCGCCAGTATCGGAATCAGCGTGTTCAATCAGGACACACAAGATGCCAACCAGTTGCTTCGCAACGCAGACGAGTCGATGTACCTAGCAAAGCGCGCAGGTGGCAATCGTTTTGTCATACATCTCAACGACCACCGTGCCGGTCAGGTTTGATCCGTCCGCTACTTCGCTGGCATCACCTGACCACGTACCTCGCCCGCTTGATTTGCTGCAGTATGCAAATTGACGTACCACTTTCCAACCGTCAAATCTGCAACCTGAACGGCCGTCTGCGTGGCAGATCACTTAATAGGGCGCTCAAGACTTGCTGCAAAGCCTAGTGCCACTCCAGCATTGGAACCAGAAGCTGCCGGTCCATGTAAGTCAGGACTGGCGCCAGGGAAATAAGCGATACCGCCAGCGCTACGTGGCCATAATCGGTAGAGAAAAGGTCAAATATCAAGGCCATCGGGGGCAGATAAAGTCAGATTTTCATCATACGGCATTGAAAGTCTTCTGTGATATCTGACCGAAAATGATCTGGACCCTTAAACCGCCAAGTTGCGGAGAACTTTCAAATTGCATGCGCGCTTCGTGCTGGTCCACTATAGTCTGGACTATCGCAAGTCCCAACCCACTTCCACTGCCATCGGCATTGGGCATTCTGTAAAACCGATCCAGCACACGTGTACGCTCAGATAATGGAATGCCAGGCCCGCTGTCATCTACCTGCAAAATACATGTGTTCGATGCTTCCAGTACTGAGACCTCGACTCTCCCTTGCGGAGGAGAGTACTTAATTGAATTTTCAAGAAGATTTCGAACCAGAATGCGTAATGCGTCTTCCTGTCCTGACACCCTTAGAGGCTTGGAATCCACAATCGTCAGCCTAATTTTTCTAGCTTCAGCGCGGGCATCCATTTCCAGAATGACAGCCTCAGTCAAGCAAGTTAATTCGACCTCGGATTTGACGATTCCGTTAAAGCCCAATGCTTGCTGTCTGGCCAAATTAAGCAGTTGTTCCACTAAGTGTGTTGCACGGTCAACTCCTGATCCAAGCCGTTGAACAGCAATGTCACGGCTGCTGACTGTCTGCGCACGACGCAACCCTTCAACTTGCAACTTTAGCGCAGCCAAAGGCGAGCGTAATTCATGGGCAGCATCCGAGACAAAATTGCGCTGTGCTTCAAACGCCTGATGAACCCTCGAAAACAGCAAATTCAATTCGTGCACCAGCGGTCGCACTTCGTCAGGAACTTCATCCTCACTAACTTGGTCAAGGGAATCTGCGTGTCGACTTGCCACTTGCTGACGCACCCGGTCCACAGGTGCCAAGGAGGTGCTAACAACCCACCAAACCAGAAAAAGCAGAATGGGAACAAGAAAAGCAATTGGACTTACTGTGCGCATTGCCAAAGTTCGTGCAAGGCCTTGACGTGCACCCATATATTGCGCTACTTGGATAAATTTATCTCCGTCACTTGTCAAAAAAACTCGATAAATGGCGCCGTTCACAACAATGCTTGAAAACCCAATTTTTGATTGACGGGGCAACCCAGCCCGCTCGGTCGAGCGAAATATGCGCCGTCCATCTGCTGCTGCCCAAATCTGCACGACAAAATCAAACTTCTCGTCCAGTGTCTCGGGCTCGATGGACTTACGGCCAAATTCATTACTGATTGGCAACCCCTTGCGAAGAGATTTAGCCATTTGTTGCATTTGAAAATCAAAAATGGAGTTCGTCTCATCCAGTGCGGTCTGGTATGCGATTACTGCCTGCCCACATGCGATCGCGACGATAGCCGCGAACAAGAGCCATAAAAGCCGCGCGCGCAGAGAATGAGACATTGTCATTTTTCTGTGTCCGAGCGGGATATGACATACCCTACGCCCCGGACGTTCTGTATCAACCCGTTGCCCAATTTTTTCCGTAATCCATATATGTAAACTTCAATTGCATTGCTGCTAATTTCATCTTTCCAGCTATACAACTTGTCTTCGATTTGTTTTCGCGAGAGTGTTACACCCGGTCGTGCCAATAATTGGTCTAGAACCGCCCACTCTCGGGAGGACAGAACCACGGTGCTTCCTTTTACCGTAACTTCACGCGCAGAACTATCGATCACGACACCAGAATTGGCGTAAATGCCTTGTGCAATTCCAACCGTGCGACGCAACAACGCACGGATGCGGGCAAGCAATTCATCAAGGTCATAAGGCTTGACAATGTAATCATCGGCACCCAGATTGAGGCCTTCGATTCTTTGTGCGACAGCGTCTCTTGCAGTGGCAATCAACACCGGAGTGAAATTACGATTCACCCGCATGGAGCGCAGCACTTTAATCCCATCCATTTTGGGCAAACCAAGGTCCAGCAGTACCAGGTCGTATTGCTGGGAAACTAATGTGGACTGCGCGACCAAACCGTCCTTGACCCAGTCAACCGCAAAACCTTCGTCTCGCAACAAATCGAGAACAACTTCGCCAATCATCAAATCATCTTCAACCAAAAGCAAGCGCATATCTGTCAACGCACCGTAGTGCGCCCTAACGCGTTGTGCCCCGATTGATTTCGTCCTATAGCAATCCGTTCTAAATCACTTTGAACTGTGCGAGCATCAAAGACTCTGGACGAATTTGCGCGTGCATTGAGCAAAACCATCGTTATCTGGTCGCCAGCCTGACGGATGCGCATAACTAAGCAATGGCCAGCCTCATTGGTAAAACCAGTTTTCGACAGTAACACGTCCCACCCCGGAGAACCGACAAGTCGATTCGTGTTGTGCAGAGTATAGTTGCGTCCATTCATTCGAATGGAGTTTGTTCGGTTCGTTGTAATGCGAACAATCTCCGGATACCGTGAAGCGGCCAACGCCATTTTGGCAAGATCGGCTGCAGTTGAAGTGTTTTGCGGCGACAGACCAGTTGCTTCGTGTATCACCGTGTTGTGCAGTCCCAGTTCCCGAATTTTATTATTGACAGCTTTTATAAATCCAAAGTTGCCCCCGGGGTAAGTTCTTGCCAATGAAGCAGCAGCCCTATTGTCAGAGGCCATCAGTGCCACACGCAACATTTCCGCACGTGTCAAAGTCGTACCAACCGGGATGTGTGACAAGCTGTGCTTGAGTTGATCTACATCCTCTGCTTTAATTGAAATTGGCTCTTGCATGTCTGGATGACAATCTAAAATCACCATTGCAGTCATCAATTTGGTTAGTGAGGCTATGGGGACCTCTGCCTCGCCATCTTTGTCCAATAAGACTTCACCTGTATCGTCACGTATGACGAATACATGCTTCGAATTGAGCTGCGTCGCATCTGCATCAGAGAAGATGAGAAGCGAGCAAATAATAAGTCCTGTCACAAGCACTTGAAACATACGAGCAACTCTCCTTTAATGGATTGCGCTGAAACCCGACCTAGTCCAAAAGTGTCGCCTAAACGGCTTAACGGATACTTAAAAAACTCTCAAGGTCGCCGCCATCCGTCGATACCTTACTGAACGCAGAAAATTTAAGTTTGGGCTAAGTTTTGGGCGCAAAAATCCATACTCAGCATGAACTGAGCGTTGGTTCGGCTTATTACCGGAGTACAAATTATGAATTTATTGCATCGCGCTGCCCTGTCTACAGCCATTGCATCGGTTGTTTTACTTGGGGCCTGTAGCAGCACGCCAGTTGCGCCAGTTACACCAGTGATGTCGCCTAAGGCTGAAACAGTTGCCCCCGCGCCCAAGGCCGTTGCCGAAAAGCCTGCGGCACCGGCGCCGACCATGACAGGTAGTGTCGACACAAAACCATTGCCACCTTATCTTGACCCAAAGAATGCATTATCGCGTGACCGTAGCTTTTACTTTGACTTCGACAAGGCACTTCTAAAGCCTGAAGCGACAAGCTTGCTGGAAATGCATGGAAAATTTTTGGCCGCCAACCCGTCCGTCAAAATTCGTGTTGAAGGAAATACGGACGAAGCGGGTGGAGAAGAATACAATTTGGCTTTGGGTCAACGACGTGCTCAGTCTGTCGTAACCGCCTTGAAGGTGTTTGGTGTCAAAGACTCACAAATGGAGGCCATCAGCTTTGGGAAGACCCAGCCCAAAGCGATGGGCCATGACGAGGCCGCCCACACGCAAAATCGCCGTGCCGACCTGGCCTATCCAGCACAATAATCCCGACCTGTGCCCGCGCAATGCGCGGCACACAATCACCCCACACTTAAGCCCTGCACTTCAAGTTTTTACAATTGGCCTTCCGGTCAGATCAGCAACTCCAAGTGCTGAAATGCCATTTATGGAGTTTGAATAGCTTCGAGATTGCAAATATCGCAGAGCCTGTCCAGAGCGCATGCCAGTTTTACAATAAACCACAATTCTCTGCCCTGAATCCAATTTCAACTTTGACAGTTCAGCTTCGAAATTATCCAGAGGCAAATTTATCGCCCCCGAAACATGCGCTTCTTGATATTCGGCGGGACTGCGAACGTCCAGAATAGTGACGTTTGAATCAGAATTCATATTGTTCATACTAGGTTTATAGACAGAGGTTTATCGTTCTCTTGAACTGTTATTGACTATTTGCTGAGTCGCGCAGCAAAGTATTAATCGGATCTAGGTCGCTTGCTTGCAAGGTGCCAGCGGCCTGACGCAGACGCAATGCTCCTATCAGCACGTCATAGCGTGCCCTTGCCAGCGCAGCTTTGGTGCTGTAAAGCTGACTTTGTGCATTGAGGACATCAATATTTATTTTTACTCCCACCTGATAGCCCACTTGGTTTGCGTCGAGTGCACTTTGAGATGATGTCTGCGCAGCCTCATAAGCATGAACCTGCGACAAACTGGACTGCAAGATCAGGAAGGTGCTGCGCGTCGCCTGAACGACGTTTCGCCTGGCGGCCTCCAGGTCGTTGCGCGCTTTTTCTTCCAGTGCCAGCGTCTCCCTGATTCGGCCTGACACCGAACCACCAGAATATATAGGCACGTTCAGGACCAAGCCAATGCTGGCTTGATTTAACGCGTAGCTGGTGTTCGTCAGCATTGAACCATTGTTATTCGACGCACCATAGCTACCCACCAGGTCCAGGGAGGGCCCATTTCCGGCTTGAGCCTTTCTGGACTCCAGTATTGCTATGTCAAGAGCAAGTTGAAGTTGCCGAAGTTGCGGGCTACTATTTTGTGCCTGATCTACCCAGTATTTGAGATCGGCAGGTTCTAAGGTTGGCAGCGCTACAGAATCACGCAATGGCTTGGGCGTAATGCCCGGCCTGCCCACGAGCTGCTCCAATGCAAGCGCTTTCACGCGCAGGTCATTATCACCAGCGATTTCCTGCGCCACCACCAAGTCATGGCGAGCCTGAGCGTCACGCGTATCGACCACAGTCGCGGTTCCGACATCGAAATTTCGCCTTGCCGCGGCAAGCTGCTGGGCGACTGCCTCCTTCTGGCTACGCGCCAGATTCAGGTTGTCAGTCGCCGCCAACACGTCAAAATAGGCTTGGCTAACACGGACGATCAGATCCTGTTCGGCAACACGTAATCCAATTTGCGCGCTGTCAATTTGCTTCTTCCCCTGTTCATTGGTATCCCAGTTGGCCGGCCGGTACAGTGGCTGACTGGCAGTAATAACACCAGACTGTGTGTTGTAGTCACGCGAACCGTAAAGCGGTAAGTTACTGTTCTGGGAACTCTGACTGACCGCCAAACCCAGATTGACGGTCGGCAGAATGCCTGCACGTGCCTGCTCGCCCTGAGCCACACTGGCCTGCGCCTGAAAGCGCGCAGACTGATAGCTGGCGTCGTAGTCGAGAGCCGCAAGGTACAGGTCGTGCAGGCCCTGCGCATGAGACACACAAGCAGATCCTGCAAGGTACACAAATGTCAATATGCACAGACTTATTTTGGATCTAATTTTCATACACCTACCTTTATGCAATCCGCCGAAGCATTGTTTCCATTTCCTTTAGCATCAATGCCATCTGACGATCGGTAGAGTCTGAGTTTTTCGCGTGAGTTTCCATTTCCTGGGTCACAAAGCACATTGTCATACGCAGATATGTGCTATCGAGAGCCTTTCGCACCGCAGAGAACTGCCGTCCGATTAACTGGCAGTCCTCTTCATTCTCGAGCATACGTTGAATGCCACGCAATTGGCCCTCCGCTCGTCTCAAACGATGCAATAGATCCGTGCGTGCCTGTTCGTCGATCAATGCGCTCATATGCAAACCCCATTTTTGCGGTTATTCAGGCCCGACTAACTCCCGCATGCTGCACTATCCGGCACGCCGAGCTTTTTTAATATCCAACCCATCGGACATTTATCAGTGATGCCAAACTGGAATAGATTGGCACCGACAAAGGTTGTAAACGCCAAGCTCCATTTCGACACAAATACAGGACTCCCCTCGATTCCCAAGGCTAGGGAGATAAGGATAAATGTTCCGGCGAACAAGTGGATATAGCGATTTACTGTCATATTGGTGCCCCTTTTATAAATGCAGTGGTCAGGATTTCGTAGACGGATGGGCCACCTTGTCGGCAACACGCACGATACCAAGCGCCTTGAGAACATATTTCTCGTAGACCGGCTCAGACGTGCCTTTCTTGATCTTTCGAATAAAGTATTTTTCGAACGCAATTTTGGCCAGATGCACCCATTTGCCCTTTTTGAACCAGTTCACATTGCGGGGGGGAATCTGCGGCAGCGCCACAAAGGCGGCACCGGTATCGCCCATGTCAGCGAGGCAAATGGCATTCCATGTACCCTTGTGGTCGGCCGGTTGGCCTTTGAGTTCCGCTGCGATGTTGTGGACGATTGCACCCACCATGCTTTCGATCATGTATCCGGTTTTGGGGGTGCCTGTTGCGACAGGCGTTGTCTCAACCGGCGGAATGGCTACGCACACACCAGCGGAAAAGATATTTTTATAAGCCTTGCTGCGCTGAAACTCATCAATCAGCACGAAACCACGTGGGTTACATAAGTTGGGGACAGCCGCAACTGCATCAACACCCTTGAATGCGGGCAGCATCATGGACAGCTTGAAAGGAAGTTCGTGCTCTTTGTAAACATTGCCGAGATCATCCAGCTGCGTCACAAACATCTTGCCCTCCTCGACCTTGGTGGTTTTGGCATTGGTGATCCACTTCATGTCGCGATTTCTCATTTCTGATTCGAGCATCGACTTACTGTCGCCCACGCCACCCAACCCGAGGTGGCCGATGTACGGCTCGCTGGTGACGTATGTAATTGGCACCTTGTTGCGCAGCTTGCGCTTACGCAAGTCGGTATCTAGAATAAATGCGAATTCGTAAGCGGGACCGAAACAGCTAGCTGCCGGCATGGCGCCGATGATCACCGGGCCGGGGGCCTTCAAAAAATTTTCGTAGTCAGCCCAGAACGCTTGTGCGTGATCTACGCTGCAAACCGAGTGCGTAAAACCTCCACCACCGTGCGCGGCGGGACCTGCACCAGGGATTTCGTTAAAGGCCAGCTTGGGACCGGTCGTGATGATCAGATAGTCATAGCTAACTTGCTTTCCGTCGCCCAGCGTCAATTTACTCCCGGGAGCGTCAATTTCCATAACCGGTTGAGCAATAAAATTGATTCCCTTGCGCTCCAGATAAGGCCTGATGGGCAAAGTGATGGAATCGCGATCGCGCCAACCCACTGCGAGCCAAGGGTTGCTTGGCACGAACTGGAAATAGTCGACCGCATTGATCACGGTGATTTTGTGCTCTTTAGGCAGAGTTTCACGTAGTTCATATGCGGCGGGCATTCCGCCAATGCCTGCACCTACGATCACGATATGGGCCATTTTTGTCTCCTGTTATAAATTCGGTTTGCGATTTAGGCTAATTGCACGTTCGCTTCTGCGCGCGATTCCATCTTTTGCTTGTATAGCGCGTAATACAACACCGGAATAACCACCAGCGTGAGCAGTGTGGAAACCAGTATTCCAAATATCAATGAAATAGCCAGACCGTTAAATATCGGGTCATCGAGAATGAAGAAGGCGCCAATCATGGCGGCCAGTCCGGTCAGCACTATGGGTTGCGCGCGCACCACCGCCGATTCCTGCACCGCATCCTTGAACGCCACACCGTTGGCCACCTGCAACTCGATAAAGTCCACCAGCAGGATGGAGTTGCGCACGATGATGCCTGCCAGCGCAATCATTCCAATCATCGATGTCGCCGTAAATTGCGAGCCCAACATCGCATGGCCCGGCATCACGCCGATGATGGTCAGCGGGATAGGCGCCATGATCACCAGCGGTGTCAAATAACTCCGGAACTGTGCCACCACCAGCAAATAGATGAGTATCAGCCCGACGCCGTAGGCAGCGCCCATGTCGCGGAAAGTTTCATAGGTAATTTGTGACTCGCCATCCCATTTGATGGCGTATTGACGATAGGTGTCTGTGGGCTGGCGGATCCAGTATTCGCCCATTTGGCTGTCCATTGCTTTTGTAGCCATCGTGTCGCGGATGGTGCTGCGTATTCCAAACAACCCATACAGCGGCGAGTCGAGCTTGCCCGACATATCTCCAAATACATAGCTGAGTGGTTTCAGGTCTTTCGTATAGAGCGTTTTGTCGATCACGCCACGCTCAATCTGCACCAGTTCCGATACCGGCACCAGCTGACCGTTGGCCGCCCGCATGGGCAGGGCGAGAAGTGATTCGAGCCCGGTCTGGCGACTGAGCGGCAACTGAATACGCACCGGCACCGGATACTTGGACTGCCCGTCGTGCAGATACGTTGCATCTGCCCCCGACAAGGCCGCCGCCACAGTCTGCGCCACCGCCGCAACTGGAATCCCAAGACTCTGCGCGCGCTGAGCGCGTATGCGCAAAAAGGCGCGCTCGGCATTTTCCTGCAAGCTGGTGTCGATGGCGACTATATCTGCAGTTGCACGATAGGCCTGCGACAACTGATCTGCCAGCTTCTGTCGACCCGCCTCATCGGGCCCATAGACCTCCGTTACCAGCGGCGCCATCACGGGCGGCCCTGGCGGGACTTCTACAACCTTGATGCGCGCCTGGTGCGCGTCCCCTATTTTTTCCAGTTCCGGGCGCAGGCGCTGTGCTATTGCGTGGCTTTTCTCACTGCGATGGTGCTTGTCCACCAGGCTAACCTGCAGGTCGCCCTGATGGGCATCCGAACGCAGGTAATACTGGCGTACCAGGCCGTTGAATGTGATGGGCGACGCTGTGCCGGC
>Ga0007854_10002048_pt1 | contig 12658 bp, 10 predicted proteins | sample CryBogCBH12Aug08_FD_60382 | JGI IMG/M metagenome (GOLD analysis project Ga0007854, IMG submission 60382) | Freshwater microbial communities from Crystal Bog, Wisconsin, USA - CBH12Aug08 | ecosystem: Environmental > Aquatic > Freshwater > Lake | place: Crystal Bog, Wisconsin, USA | collected...
ACCATAATTGGCAGCAACACGAATTTATGGCCTGGCAAGAGTTCGTACAAGAGAGTGGAGTGCGATACGTCTATCGTGGTTTCGCCGCCCGGGGCGGTCAGGTCTACGTAAAAATTCTCTAATCTGAAGCAGACGGCAGGGGTGGCAAATAAAGTAATGACAAATATTGTCATTCCAGGAAAATCCCTGCTGGTCTTTTCCGCTCAGGATGCCATCCGTTCCTATGGCGCCGGCACCTTGACCACGCCCGCGGTTATTGTTGACTCGGCTGCGAATGTTGCGGCTTTTCTGGATAATTTGCAGGTTTTGGCCACAGCCGGCTTGCTAAGTACGATCGGCTTGTCCGACTTTGGAACACCCACGCTCAGCATAACTGCCGAACAGGCGAATAATGACGCCGCGGTCTTGGCGGAAATCTCTGGCAGCTATGCCTTAAATGTCAGTGGGGTGACGGCCGCTACGGCATCGACGGTTGCCGCCATGGCCAATGTGACGGCCATTGAACTCTCCGACAGCGCGCTCAATGTGGGCAGTTCGTTGGATCTTTTGCAAAGCCTGGCGGCCTCGGGTCTATTGACTTCGGTCCTGTTGACGGACGGCGGCACGCCAACTCTTTTATTGTCTCAAACCCAGTGGTCCAATGATCAAACAGCTTTGAGCCTTATTGCCGGCAGTTATCAACTCACCGTTGCCTTCGTTGGTGCGGCCAATGCCACCGTCGTCGCCGCTTCGCAAAATGTCGCCTTTGTTGCGGTTTTTGATACGGCCCAGACCGTCAGCGCCAATTTAGACCTTTTGCAAACCATTGCCGCTCAGGGAAAATTGTCCGGCATTACATTGTCTGATGCCGGGACGCCGGTGCTGGCGGTAAGCGCGTCACAATTGATTGCTGATGCGTCGGCGCTTTTCACGATTTCTGTCCCTTACACGCTGAGTGTTCCCGGCGTTGCGGCGAGTCTCGCCACATTTGTCATGCAGCAGGATGCATCCGGTCGCGGGGTAAATGGTGTCGCTTTGGAAGAACCGGGCCTGGTCGCAGATGGCCGTAATCATGTGGTCGGGTTCCAAAGCGCAAGTTTTACCAGCGGCACCAATGTCGTCGTTCTCGACCATGCCCGAACCAGTTATGCGATCAAAATCGATGCCCAGGGCGTTACAACCCTTCAGGATATTGGGGTGGGCGATAGCAATTACGGCAAGTCCGTGACGGTCAGCGGCGAAAGCATCCTTCTGTTCAATGCCGCCCATCTGAGCCTCAGTGACCCATTGACCGTGGCAGCCATGACCACGCCGCCAGGCGGCAGTGCGGCGGTCTTGAACTATCCTAATGACCTCTATTTTGTGCTTAACCCGGCCAATGCTCAATTGGCGCAGCTCTATTCGTCGGTTTTTTCCTGGGAGCCACAGCCTTCGCTAAGCGACTTCGAAAATTGGATGAACCAACTGGCGGGCGGTAAATCAATCACCACCATCGCACAAAGTTTCATGAGCAACAGCTATTTCCAGCAAACGATTGGTGATCCTGGAACCACCTCGGCCCAGCATCTTGCCTTTGTCCAGTCGCTCTATAGCCATATCCTGGGAATTAACCTTGGCACAACCAATGCTGGCGTTGTCTACTGGGCCGAGCAAATGGATGATGGAATCCTCTCGGCGCCGGCCGCATTGCTTAGTTTTATCAATGCTGAAGCCAGCAAATCTGGGCTCAATGCTTATTCCGGAGCCACAGCGGGGGGCGGCAGCGGATGGCTGATTAATCCGGCGCTGACCGGTGGCTATGCTGATCCAGGCCTGCAGATGGATGCGCAATCTGTTTTAAGTGCGGGCGCCGCAGCCAATTTTTATAATCTTAGCCTGATCGATCCGTCCACTGTTCCCGCTGCCGGAATTACCCAAGGTCCGATCAACCTGTCCGCGGGAATGATCCAAATCAGTAGCGGTCTGACGGCGGGCATGGTGGTTCTGTCACCCAATTTTCCGAATGCGAGTCTTGCGGCATCGGGCCTTACTTTGCGGGATGGCCCCGGTGTTGACAGCATCACGATCAATGGGTCGCAAACTCTTCTTTTCCTCGGCAATGCAACGACCGACAAACTGCATCTGTCCAGCGGGTTGGTAACAAGCATTGTTGGTTTCAGCCCCGGTAAGGGCTCTGTGCTGGATGTCAGTGGCACGGTCAATGAGTCTTCGGTTCTGTTGCTGGATGGAACCGCCACACCGGTGCATGGGGCTGCCCTCAATTTTGGGACGGCGGGCTCGTCGGTCGCGTATTTCGTTAATATTGGTTCGATTGGTGATGGCAGCGCCGCTGCGGTCGCGACCGCCGCCAATGCCGCCTATCTGGTTGCTGATAGCGCGGGCAATGCCAATACGGGCGCATTGGCCGAGCATGTGATGTTCATTGGCGCGTCAAGCAGCGGGGAAACCGAAATCTGGGCGTTTCGCACCTCAAGCCTGACGTCGGTCAGCGTAAATGGTCACGCGGTGCTGGTTCCGATCAACGCCGCGGATAGCAGCGGTCATGTCACGGCTGGAGAAATTTGGCTGGTTGCGACGCTGCTGGGCGTCAGCCCCCAGGCTTTGGGGGTTGCCGATCTGGCGTAAAAAAAGCCGCCCCGATGAAGGGGCGGCTTCTTGGTCAGTGCTGCTTTCCTTGTTTTAGAACAAGGGCTTGCCAACTGGCAAAACGTCACGGCCGAACAGATCAAGGAAGATCACATGGGCCATCATATACCAGGCCAGCAATGCGCAAGCCATCAGGTCATAGCCGGCATAGACGGTCAGTTCCGGATAACCAAAATGAGCGAGGTCAAGCAAAACGAAGCCGATCATCAGGGTTAGGAAGGTCAGGAACATGGCCATATGGACCTTGGTCGAGCCAATAAACAGAATGAAAGAGAACAGCGTCCAGGCAATAAGGAAATAGCCGACATCGGTCTTGCTGGCAGTGAACAGGTCAAATTTCCCGGCGACGATCATCGCGCAAAGCGAAATCCAGAAGGCGCCATAGGCGGTAAAGGCACAGTAGCCGAAATTATTTCCCATCTTTTGTTCTTGATAGCCGGCGATGAACTGAGCCAGGCCACCAAAGAAGAACCCAAGCCAAATTACCGGACCAATACCACAAAGACCGATGTTATGGAGCTGCAATACAAAAGTGGTAAGGCCAAAACCGGCAAGTCCGACGACAGCAGGATTGCCAATCTTTGGTGCAGTAGCGTTTGGTTGTGCCATTTCTATTTTCCTTCTTTTCGCTTCAAATTATAGGTAAGAGACATTGATTTCAGGTCCGTCTGCCAATAACTTTTGGAATTTACCAAAGCTTCGAGACGCTGGAACTGTTGTCAAGATGACCATTCTGTTGGGTGTGTTCCTCTTGGGAATCGCGGTCATCGCTGACCAGAGCGACGGCAACAACAGACTGCGGCCCCAAGAACATCCAAAGGGCATGGCTTAAGAACAGTTGAGAAACTTCGCTCGCCACGAAAAATCATGGCCATCTCCCTCTTGACATTTCTTAATTATTGTTAAGACCATCGATTGCTCAAGGTCAGCGTTTCTTCGTCGCTGCGCGCAAATCTGTGACAGTTGGCCTTTTGGTGCAAGTGAATCTTGCAAGACCTTCAGTTAAAAGTGTCACAAAAAATCCAGATTGGTCACCAGGCTGACAAAATGCCCCTGCAATCACTTGTCCGGATTGCAGGGGCGTAAGGTCGTTTTGTGCTAAGATTTAGCCCAATGCTTAGAACATATGCTGGCCGCCATTGATGGAAATATTCGCCCCGGTCACGAAGGCTGCCTCTTCCGAGGCGAGATACGCGACCAAACCGGCAACTTCATCGGGTTTTCCCAGGCGAGACATGGGAATTTGCGGCAGAATCTTGCCTTCAAGCACATCCTCGGGGATGGCCATAACCATCTTGGTGCCGATATATCCAGGCGAGATGGTGTTTACGGTCACCCCTTTTTTGGCAACTTCAAGGGCCAGAGACTTGGTAAAGCCATGCATGCCGGCCTTTGCCGCCGCATAATTGGTCTGTCCGAAGGCGCCTTTGGTGCCGTTGACCGATGAGATATTAATGACACGGCCCCAATTGCGCTCAACCATGCCGTCCATGACCTGCTTGGTCATATTGAACACGGAATCGAGATTGGTATGGATCACCGCATCCCAGTCGTCCTTGCTCATTTTCTTGAAGGTGGTGTCACGGGTGATGCCGGCATTATTGACCAGCACATCAATCGGGCCAACATCCTTAACGACTTGATCCACGCAGGCTTTGGCGGAAGCAAAGTCCATAACGTCACAGGGATAGGCTTTGAAGCCGAAACCCATGTCGTTCATTTTACGAAGCCAATCCTTTGCACTGGCGTTGCTGGGGCTGTAGGTCGTGACAACCTTGTCGCCCAGGGCGGCCAGTTTGATACAAATAGCTTCACCAAGGCCACCCATGCCACCGGTTACCAATGCAATTCTCGGCATATTCACATTCCTTCCTTCAGAGCGCGTTCGGCCTGCCCGTGCGCTTTCTTTTGCTACAATAGCCGGGGTGTTGTATTCGGGAAAGTCTGGAAAAGCATAATTTGACCGGGAGTTCTATAATCTTGGCGTGCCAGCGCAGATCCCGCGAAATTTTTAACATTTGCTCAGTCTTTGGATGAACAGCAATGAATGAAACAAGTGAGCCACTGCGTTCGCCTTCTGATGCCTCGGGCGACGCGCCCATCCCTTTCAGTGTCGCAGAGATAGGGGCCCTTGCGCATCTCTATCGTGGCGAAGTGTATCGCAGCACCATTTGGCGGACACGTCTCGACACGACGACCAACTGGGCCGTGGTTACCACTGGCATTGCCTTTTCCATTGCTTTCAGCGGTGCCAATGCTTCGCCTTTACCACTGATATTGGTTGGGATGCTGGTGATTGTTTTTATTTCTTACGAAGGACGTCGCTATCGTTATTTTAACGTTTGGCGTGCGCGGGCCCGCCATCTCGAGACTGAGTTTTTTGTGCCAATGTTGCGCGGGCAGGTGCCGATGGCGGACGCCGCCATGCGGGAACTTCTGGCCGGGGATTACTGCGAACCGCATCACCATATAACGCTGTCCAGAGCCTGCGGTCGGCGCTTGCGCAGTAACTATGCCTGGATACTGAGTATTCAGGCGGTGGCATATTTCGGCAAATTGGCCATTCATCCGACGCCACTGACCCAGTTGAGTGAGATGTTTCATCGGGCTGCCGTCGGGCCGATTCCCGGGGAAGCGATGGTGCTCTGTGGCGTCCTCTTTCACGCCAGTTGGATTGCTTTCGCCTTGGTCACCTATTTGACCGAACTGCGGGACCGCCGTCGCCGCCGTAGCCGGGTGGCGATGGGATGAGCCCTTTATTCCGAAAGGTTTTTGTCTGGTAAGGGCAGCGAGGGCTTGGTGCCGTCATAGTTGCAGGCAAAGTCCAGGAACTCATCCTTGCTTAAAGGATTGCTGAACAAATAGCCCTGACCAAAGTCACAGGCGCGCCCTTGCATCATTTGCCATTGCTCGGGGGTTTCAATGCCTTCAGCGACGACGCGAATGCCCAGCGAGTGGGCCATGGCGATCATCGCTTCCGTCAGCAAAGCGTCCTCGCCACCCGACTGCAGGGTGCGGACAAAAAGCTTGTCGATTTTCATAACTTGCACCGGCACATTGCGCAAATGCTGCAGCGAGGTGTAGCCGGTGCCAAAATTATCCACAGCGAGCCCGATGCCAAAGCTGGATAGTTGCTTCAAGGCTTCGCGGATCTTTGGTGAGTCATCCTTGAGGATTCCTTCTGAAATTTCGAATTCCAGCAGAGTCGGATCGATCTCTGCCGCCTCTAAGCGTTCACGGATACTGTCAAAGGCCTTCGGGTTCCGTAATTGCTGGGGCGATAAATTGATGGAGATCCGGACCGGGCTGGGAATCTTGTCGCGCCAGCTAACCAGGGCGTTAACCACTTTATCAAGAACGGTTTCGCCGATGCGAACCATTAGGCCGGCATCTTCGGCAATTGACACAAACTCAGCTGCCGGGATGGTTTTGCCGTCCGGTCGGTTCCATCGCAGTAACGCCTCAGCGCCGACAAGAAGGCCATTTCCAGAATCTATAATCGGAAGATAATATACATCAAGCTCATCATTAATAAGTGCATGATTTATGCTTCTAATATATTCCATTCGTAAGACGACATCTGTATTCATATCTTCTGAGTAAAAGCGGTATACGTTTCCACCATCACGCTTAGACTGATATTTTGCCATGTCAGAAAATTTAACAAGTTCCTCGGCCGTTTTCCCATCCAAAGGCAGCAAAGCAATTCCAATGCTTGCGGAAATGAAGGTTGGCGCTTGGTCTCCCAGTTCGAAGGGCTTGCCTAATTCCGTCAAAATCTTCCGGGCTACGACCTCGACATCCTTCATTTCAGTGAGTTTGGCCAAGATAATTGCAAATTCATCGCCGGCGATTCTGGCAACGGTATCGGTATCCCGAACGCACCCCAACAGACGGCCCACCGTCTGACTGAGCAGCCGGTCGCCCGCATCATGGCCGAGCGCGTCGTTAACCAGGCTCAGATGGTCAAGATTAATCAGTAAAAGTGCTGCGTCATCGTGATTGCGCAGGGCGCGGGCACAGACCCCGGTCAACCGATCCATAAAAAGAGCGCGGTTGGGCAGGCCAGTCAGGGAGTCAAGATTTTCCAGGCGGGCAATGCGTTGGCTTTCATCCTTGCGGATTTTGGCATCGCTCATCACGGCGACAAAGTTGCGGACATTGCCGCCGATGTCGCGAAGCGAAGAAATCGACACCCACTGGGAATAAATCGTGCCGTCCTTGCTCCGATTCCAGATTTCACCAAACCACTGGCCAACCAGTTGCAATTCTTTCCAAAAGTTCTGGTAAAAAAGCTTGTCATGCCGGCCAGACTGAAGAAAACGTGGATTTTTTCCCTGAACTTCCTCCTCGCTGTAGCCGCTGATGGTGGTGAAGGCGTCATTGACGTGCAAAATATCGCCATCTTGATTGGTTATCATCATGGCTTCGGGGGCTTGATAAAATGCGTCGATAATGACATTCGCCATTTAAGAGGATCCTACTTCTGCCACGAACAAGAAGATCATTTAAGTCGGTGCCGGCGTCGAGTCCAGGCGAGGGCCGTTCACAAAAAAATCACGTCTGGTGATTGGGGAACAGACTATTGGGCGGATTGCTCGGTCGTGCCAAGCGGCAGCCAGGCCTTGCGGTCAGACAAAGCGGCGATAGCGACCGTACGGAGATCACTGCGGGTCGGTCCGGCGTTCAAGCGGGCATGGGGCAGGCCATCCGTGGCTGTCCACAGGGCTTCAACCCGCCAGACAGTTTGGGATTTGTCGTCCGCTTTGACAAAGCGGCTACCCAGTTGAATGTCTATATTCTTGCGTGCAAACATGAGCGGAGAATGCCGGAAAGTGGATCATCAGGCAACCAAGTTATAGAGAAAGACGACAACCCAGCTGGTTGCATTGCCGGGTTGTCGCCTTGCCTGTTAAGTCTTACAGCCGTTCAAAAATTACCGCGATGCCTTGGCCACCGCCAATGCACATCGTCGCCAAAGCATAGCGACCATTGATTCGCTGCAATTCATAAAGGGCCTTGGTAGCGATAAAGGCACCGGAACAGCCAACCGGATGGCCCAGGGCGATGGCGCCGCCATTGGGGTTGGTCTTGGCCATGTCCAGGTCAAGTCCGCGGGCCACCGCGATGGCCTGGGCGGCAAATGCCTCATTGGCTTCGATGACATCCATCTGGGCCAGGCTCAAGCCTGCCTTTTGCAGAGCCAGTTTGGTTGCCGGGATCGGGCCTTCGCCCATGACGTCATTGGGAACACCGGCAATGGCATAGGACACCAGCCGACCGATGGGCTTCAAGCCGGCCTTGGCGGCGACGGCGGCGTCGCTCAGGACGAAAAAGGCCGCACCGTCATTGATGCCCGAGGCATTGCCGGCAGTCACCGTGCCGTCCTTTTTAAAGGCTGGCCGCATTTTGGCCAGAGTTTCCATGGTTGTGCTGGGCTTGCCATGTTCATCGGTGTCGAAGACCACTTCACCCTTTTTGGTCTGTTTGACGATCGGCACGATCTGGGATTTAAACCGTCCTTCGGCAATGGCTGCTGCGGCGCGGCGCTGGGATTCACAGGCCAATGCGTCCTGTTCTTCGCGGGTGATGCCCCATTTGGCGGCGACATTCTCGGCGGTGATGCCCATATGACCAACGCCAAACGGGTCGGTCAGGACGGCGACCATCATATCGAGAAGGGTGGTGTCACCCATGCGGGCCCCGCTGCGCATGGCTGGCGACATATAGCCGCCGCGGGACATCACTTCGACGCCGCCACCCACACCATAGTCGCAATCACCCAAAAGAATATTCTGGGCCGTCGTAACAATCGCCTGCAATCCCGAAGAACAGAGCCGATTGACATTCATGGCAACGGACTCCATCGGCAGTCCGGCCTGGATCGAGGCCAACCGGGAGACATAAGCGAAGCGCGAATCGGTGGGGATACAGTTGCCGACCGTGACATAATTGATCTGTTTGGGATCGACGCCGGATCTTTTTACGGCTTCCTTCATCACGGTACCGGCCAATTCCGGCGGTTCAATGTCACTTAAGGATCCGCCAAAACCGCCGATGGCAGAACGGACGGCACTCAGAATAACCACGTCACGATTGGCCATGTCGTCTACTCCCGCATAAAAAGCCATTGTCATTCAGATCGCCGTCCTGAAGGCTTGCCCCCGGGGACGTCGACCCAACATCTCATGATGAACCGTTTGCCGGTCATCTTCGGGGGGGGAGAATAGCCTGATGCATCTCTTTCGACAAAGAGCGAATATTTTCTTTCGGGTGAATTTGTTTTGACAGGAGCCCCCTTCGCCTGGTTTGTGCCCGGCGGTTGCGGTGGTCCGCCGTTCCCTGGGTGTTACTTCTGGCGGCTTATAAGGAAATTTAAGGAAATTTAAGTCAAATGCCCTATGTCATGGTCAAAAGCTAATTGACGTTTCAGTGCCGAGGAAAAATCTGTTAGCTTCGCAAACCGATTATTTTGGGTATGAGCGATTTTGGTTTCAGTAGACTACAGTCAGGTGCATTCGCTTGCGGTACTAGAAAACCCAATCATCCGCCGAGGCGTTGAAGACGCCCTTAAGCGGGTCGGGTTCGGGCCAGTTTTGTCTGTGCTTACGGTCGATGCCTTGCATAATGCCATGGCCAAGACGGCCTATGACTTGATTATTTTGCCGGCCGAAATCGGCGGGATTTCTATGGCGCCCCTGATCGTTGATATGCGCAATGGGCGTTTGGGGCCTAATCCGTTTCCGATTATCATTATTCTTTTGAATTCTCCCGATCAGACCGTCGTTCGTAAAATTATTGACAGCGGTCCGGATGACCTTCTGCTGATCCCGTTTTCACCGAAACAACTGCTCGATCGCTTGGAGGGTTTTACCAGGCAACGTAAACCATTTGTGGTAACCCAGGATTATACGGGCCCGGACCGCCGCTCGGCAGCGCGCCCGGGCACCGAACAGATTCCGCAAATCGGGGTTCCCAATCCCTTGATGGCTCGCACCCGGAAAATGCCGCCGGCGCAATATGAAAAAGATGCGGCTCGGGTGGCGGCACAACTCGATGGTCTTAAATTGGAACGCTACGCCGTTCAGGTAACCTGGTTGGACAAAACTATTCGCCAGCTTTTTGTCAAAGACATGGATGTGGGCAAACTCAGTTCTTACAGTTTCCGTCTCAGGCAGATTGTCGAGGATGTGGGGGTGCGGGTTAAGGGCACGATCAGCGAATCCTTGGCGGCGGTTTTGCGTGATCTGGAGGCTTCGGCTGAAGCACTGTTGTCTGATGGCGAAAATCTGTCCAAAGTACAGCTTGAGGCATTTTCCCGGCAGTCGGCGGCTTTCTCCGCTGAAATTCTAAAGCAAATTCCTTGACGCGTTCCTTGACGCGCGGGGCTGTCCTGCTTACCCCCTTAACCCTACTCTGGATCCGTTTTCGCTGATGGTGGTCGCGTCGTCCAACCAAAAATCCCTGATCCTGATGGCGGTAAAAAGCGCCTATGCCCGACGGCTGCTGAGCTCTTTTTTAGATGAGGCAGGGTCTGCAGAGGTTGTCGAGGCTCAAGACCGTGACACGGCCGTCCAGTTGTTGCGCCAAACGGACAGGAATTTCGCGCTGCTTATCGCCGACCCTTTGGTTGGGAATGAGCAAGCGGACCTGCTGAAGTCACTTCGCTGGGATTTGCCGGAACAGATTTGCCACCTGCCGGTGATTTGCATCCTCTTAAAAGCCGATGAGCGTGAGGTCCAGCATTTGACAGATGCCGGAGCCGATGCGGTCCTTGCCATGCCCTTGGCGCAACATATGTTTCATGCGGCCTATAATGCCGCCGTTTTTAGGAAAAAAGCTTTTATCACCGAAGCCGTTTATCGTGGCCCCGATCGGCGCGTTGAAGCGAGCAACGGCTATCGCGGGCCTTTTCGTCGCGCCAAGGATGGTGCGGGTCCGGTCAATGAGGATTTGGACTGGTCGGTTCTTGATGCAACCGGCATTGCCGAAATTGATACAGAACACCGCCTATTGATGAAATATGTAACGGATTTTAAGACAGCCATTGATACCGGCCAATCAGATGCGGTAATAAAGAAAATATTGCAGGACATAAAGAAATTTATTGCTGTTCATTTTACCCATGAAGAAAAAATAATGGATTCATTCGATTATGATGATCGAATAATCCACAAAAAATTTCATCAAAATATGTTAAAGAAACTCGAGGAAGATTCGTTATTGGTTAGCGATCAGCGATCTAAATATTTAGATATTGCGTTCTTTATTTATGATTGGCTAATTTCGCACGTTCCTGATTTTGACCAGATCATGGTCGCTAAATTTAAGAATCGTGGCAGCACCATCATTGGTGCCGATAGCGGCCCGGATGTTTGCGCAGCACAAACCTGGACGGTAATTAGCCAGGCCCATGGAATGGCTCTGGAGGTCCGTAAGCTTTCGTCGCGTCTGGACAAAGTGCGGGGGGCCAGACAACGCCAGATCCTCTGTCGGCGCATGGGCGATATATCCGAACGCATGACCAATTTGATGGTGCTGGCGCAATCGCGCATCCAAATTCATGGCTGTAGTGAGACCCATGTCAGTCTTTTGCAGGAGATAAGAGCCGCCGTGGCCGTCAATGCCGAGGCGCTGGTGGAAGAGGCGGCCAATCGCATTCTGAACTATAGCCAGGCGATTCTTTCCGGGGCGCACGGCTTGCCCTTGGGTATTGGTGCGGCCATGGCGTCACAGATGGCCAGAGTTTCGGGTCTTCTTCTGGTCGTGGGCGGTGTCGATGCCTTGCAGGAGCGGACAAAGGAAGCGGTTGCATCCGCTGCGCAATGCGTTGAAAAGATTATGCGCCTGGAAATAGACGGGTCCGCATCCTTGACGAACTATGACGAACCGGGGCCAGACAGCCATTCTTAATTGGGAATAACGTGATGTCCATTAATCTGACCAGTCGCTACCTGGGTTTGACTTTGAAAAACCCACTGGTGGCGGCGGCGTCCACAGTTGGAATGAAAATCGATAATATTCGTCAGCTTGAAGACAATGGGGCGGCCGCTGTCGTATTGCCGTCCATCTTTGAAGAAGAAATTGATTTTGATATCGAAGAAGCGGAACGTTTGCTCTTTGCGACGGGATCCGAGGCTTCTTCTTATTTGCCCTATGGCGGCGAAGACGGCATGGGAGCCGAGAAATATCTCGACTTGATCCGTCAAGCCCGCGAGGCGGTTGATATCCCCGTGATTGCCAGTTTAAACGGAATTTCGCGGGCCGGATGGACCCAATATGCCAGTGAAGTTGAGCAGGCCGGGGCCAACGCTATAGAATTGAACATATATTTTCTGCCGACGGATTGTGCCCCCACCGGGCGCGAAGTCGAGGAGCGCTATCTTGATATTCTTCGGGCGGTCAAAGCCTGCACGTCAATTCCAGTGTCGATGAAGCTCAGTCCCTATTTCAGTTCGCCGGGTCATTTCATTAAGGAACTTGACGATGCGGGGGCAGATGGTTTTGTGCTTTTCAATCGATTCTATCAACCGGACATCGATTTGCGTGAAACGGCCATGACCCGCGATCTCAGGCTCAGCAATCGGGCCGAGATCCGTTTGCCGCTCCTATGGATTGGCAGTTTGGCCGGTCGCATTAAGGGCTCCATCGCTGCCAGCACAGGGGTGGCGACGGCCGACGAGGTGCTGAAATATCTTTTGGTGGGGGCGGATGTGGTGATGACGGCATCGGCCCTGATCCGACATGGGATTGGCCATATGCGGAGCCTGCTCGAGGGGTTGCAGGCTGGCATGACGGTTCGGGAGCTTGATCATCTGGACCAGTTGCGTGGGCAGTTGAGCCGCCGGTCCGTGACCGATCCAACGGCCTTCGATCGGGCGAATTACGTAAAGATTCTTAAGGCTGTGACGCCTATCGACAGCTAGTGCACTGAGTCAGACAAGGGATACAGGGAGACGGCGAAGTTTGGCCAGGATGGCTGCGGCGGGTTGTGTCCAGACGAATGGCTCTGCGGCCTTGTTGTGTTCCTTGA
>Ga0007854_10002049_pt1 | contig 12651 bp, 12 predicted proteins | sample CryBogCBH12Aug08_FD_60382 | JGI IMG/M metagenome (GOLD analysis project Ga0007854, IMG submission 60382) | Freshwater microbial communities from Crystal Bog, Wisconsin, USA - CBH12Aug08 | ecosystem: Environmental > Aquatic > Freshwater > Lake | place: Crystal Bog, Wisconsin, USA | collected...
GCCACAAGATGATCAGCAAACTTTTCTGCATAGTTTTGAATACGAGTGTCGCCTGATGGTGCTGACTCAACCAATTGAACAATCTTTGAAGCAACCGTATCTTCGCCTGCGTTTGTAATGCGAATAGTAACCGAGCCTTCCACGATTGATGATCCAGCAAATAATGAGTCTCCTGATCGCACGGTGCTAGGAATTGACTCACCCGTAATATGTCGTTGATCAACAGATGCAATTCCACTGATCACTTGACCATCCGCAGGAACAAGATCCCCAGCAAGGACCATCACCAACTGATCTTGGATCAAGGAATCCGCCGCCACCATGGTGATTATTCCGTCCATCTCAAGCAATCGTGCCTGAACGCTGTGAAAGTCAAGAAGGTCATGAATATGACCTCTAGATTGTCTTGCAGTTCGTTCTCTAACAACGTCTCCTAAGTGAACCAATAGTTCCAGTAAGGCTGCTGTGTTTGTTTGAAGACGCACAACAGCTATAGCTAAAGCCAGTCCATCGAGAAAGTCGACATTCAATCTTTTTTCTATAAAAAGAGTGGAAAGTGCTCTGCGCCAAATAGGAAGAGCGCTAAGTAAGACTAGGCTCATCGAGAGAAGAGGTCCTGAAGAAATACTAAGTACTAAAGCGCTTGCAGATAGCAAAAGAGAGTGGATAGGTTTTTGAGCCCAAACATAAGAGGATAGGACCTCAATTTGCAAAGTGTCTCTACAATTATTTTGCTTGATAGGTAAAGGTTCAATAAGCATCGAAATTAATTTATCATAGTTACCTCGATAATTAATTACGACTGAGTTACACGCAAGATTAATCTGGAAATGATCAATGAACGTACAGTTTTTAAGCCTTCTTTCAAAATTAATTGAAATGTATTTACTCTCTCTCAATGAAGCAATTCTTAATCTACAACGACCAGGTATATCGTGTAAAACCTTAAATTGCAGAGACGAAAATGCGTGATCAGTGCCAATAGTTAAAGGTGTTAAAAGAGATGAATTAGACTCAGGTGAATTTAATTTTGGAAAATTTATTGATGTTTGCATCTGAAAGTATCACGTTCTTTTAGATTTTCGGGTGAAAATTTGAACGTAGGGCATGTCAATGCGGTTATGGTGCAGTGTTAGAAAGGTATTAAATGCGAAAGTACCTAGCGAAAGCCACATTGGCGTGCCCTTTGCTCTCGCCTTATTTAAGGAGGTTGCAATAGCGATACCTGTTGGTAATAAAACCTTCAGATCAAGGTACCCGTTACTTGCTTGTCTTAGTTTGTTATCGATCTCCTCAACAATGCTAACAATTGATTCTGCAAGTCGAGAGTGTTGCTCAGGATAGACAAAGCTCTCTGTAACAGGTTCATATATCACAGAAGTCAATCCCTCAAGATCCGTGACAGATAATCTAGATTTGACTCGTGGATCTTCTTGTAATCTTGAATGAAAACCTATATCTTTGGAAAAATAATCAACAACAATACTAGAAGATCTCCTGTTTACGCGAACTCTCTCTACTCCTGAAACACTTGCAATAGCTTCTTTTAAGCCTAAATAAAAATCTGGACTGGCTGGCGTACCCATCACTTTAATCCTTAGTCTTCCAGGAAGGTGGTGAACGATATTGCCTTGCCTTACTGATTTAGTTTCTAAATTTTGCATATATGAGTTTTTATTTGCATACTGATTAAATTTTTAAAACTAAAATTTTCTTAGTGCGTAGAAAGCTCTTCAAGATGCGATTCAGTTTGGATTTTCGCAGAGGAGGTTGCAGATGAATTATGTTCTGTACTGTAGCTATTTGATTCGTTTTGTTCGTGCTTGACCTCTGCAACTAAGTCATTAACTTGCTCATTGGCTTCAGCTAATATTTGTCGTACTTTGTGTGTTGCTGAGAATCCAGCTTTAACGATACCTTTGAGCATGGGACGCACATAGCCGCTCATCTCAGGAAATAGCTTACCCAAAACAACCGCTCCAGCTCCAATCATAAGGCCCGGTATTAGTTCAATTTCAATTAGTGCTGCTCCCACAACGATTGCAACCGCTGTGGCAACACCACTAGCCTCACTGGAGAGAATATCTTTGCCTCTTTCAACTATGGTCTCCCGCCATTTACCTTCACCGTTGACATAATTTTTTCCGTTCATGTGATTCACGTTTTCATCGTTCTTTACGCTTGCAGCTGAACCATCAGTATGACCGGAAGATTCCTTCAAATTAAGATCATTTGAATGATTTGAATGTTCTATGTTCATATGTTTGTCGTGGGCTTTTTCGTTTACTAGGCTATTTTTTGTTTCACTATTTTGATTTTTATCATGCTCTGATGCAGAGTTCATTTTTTTCACTGTTACCATTTATTTCTCCTGAATCTTCAGTACAAACCGAGTTCAATTGAACTCGTAAAAATTGTGCCAATTCCGATCATTACATTTTGATGACAGAGGATCTGTTCGTTTTCGTACATAAAATTGCAAAGTCAAATATTATTTATCTTTACTATTTAAATATAAATTTATAGAATAATTTCATTTTGAGATTGAAGACTTGTCTAAATTTAATATCGTCCGAAAGCATAACCTTGGATTAATTAGGATGCGAGCGATTGCTTTTGAATGGGCTGAAATTGCGGAAGCTGAGCAGCAAATGAGTTGTATCTATGAAGAGGGTGAATTAAGAGATGTACTGCTTTTTACCAAGCCAAGTGTGAAAGGTCGCTTATCAATTGATCAAAATGTACTTGAAGTTCAAGTTGAATTAGGAATTCTGATGAGCCCTCTCAAGAATTTAATTAAATTAGAAATTTCTAAAAATTTAGATAAATTGCTTGAGTTAGAAATCTAAATATCTGAGAAATATTTTCCTCAACATTTTTAGCTAAAGTGTTTGATGCCGTACGTACTATTTTTTGCTTAATTTTTAAAATAGTTTTTATCTCATTTTCTTTTATGAACTAATTTATAACTCTCAATTCTCCTAAGGTATCCATGATTTCAACAACGGCTAGTTGTCCTTTTTCCGATGTATCCCAAAAAAGCCCTACCAATCAAGACTGGTGGCCAAATGAATTAAATCTTCTTGCATTACATGAAAATTCAGCTAGTAGCTGCCCATATGGTGAGGGGTTCGATTACGCCGCTCATTTCCTTACTTTAGATTTAAAAGCGGTGATGTTGGATTTGCACTTCCTGTTGACTGAATCTAAGGATTGGTGGCCTGCAGACTTTGGTAATTATGGACCGTTCTTTATTCGCATGTCATGGCACAGTGCGGGTACCTACCGAATTGCTGATGGACGGGGGGGGGCTGGAAGTGGAGCTCAACGTTTTGCGCCATTGAATAGTTGGCCCGATAATGTTAATTTGGATAAGGCAAGAAGACTTCTTTGGCCGATCAAACAGAAATATGGACAAAAATTGTCTTGGGCAGATTTAATTGTCTTAGCAGGTACGGTTGCACTTCAATCCATGGGGCTGAAGATATATGGTTTTGCTGGTGGTCGCGAAGATACGTGGCGTGCTCAGGAAACAGACTGGGGACCTGAAACTTCTTGGCTTGGAGATGAGCGGTATAAAGGTGACCGAGAATTAGCGAATCCATTGGCTGCTGTTCAAATGGGGCTTATATATGTCAACCCCGAGGGGCCCAACGGACGGCCTGACCCTTTAGCTTCAGCGATAGATATTCGCGAGACATTTGCAAGAATGGCAATGAATGATGAAGAAACTGTTGCTCTAATTGCAGGGGGCCATACTTTTGGAAAGGCACACGGCGCAGCAAGTCCTCTAAAAAATTTAGGTCCTGTGCCTGCTGCTGCATCTGTCGAGGAGCAGGGCTTAGGATGGATAAACACATACGGCACGGGCAAGGCGGGTGATACTATCTCAAGTGGACTTGAAGGTGCATGGACAAGTCATCCTACGTTTTGGAGCGGAGAATACTTTGACAATCTCTTTGGATTTGAATGGGAGCTTACACAAAGCCCAGCGGGGGCCAATCAATGGACTCCAAAGGGCACTTCAATCCCTAAGACAGTTCCAGATGCTCACGACGTAAGCCTAAAACATTACCCTAATATGTTAACAACGGATTTGGCCCTGAAACTAGATCCAATTTATGCAAAGATCTCCAAACATTTTCAAGAAAATCCAGTTGAGTTTGCTCAAATATTTGCCAAAGCCTGGTACAAATTAACTCACAGAGATATGGGGCCTGTATCTCGTTATCTAGGTCCCTTAGTGCCAAAAGAACAGTTAATATGGCAGGATCCTTTGCCATGTATTGATAATAAATGGACTCGATTAGATGAGACTAGCATTCAAAAATTAAAAGAGAAAATTACAAATTCAGGATTAAGTATCTCTCAATTGATAAAAACTGCCTGGGCTTGCGCAGTAACATTTCGTTCGGGCGATAAAAGGGGAGGTGCTAATGGATCAAGGATACGGCTTCTTCCGCAAAAAAACTGGATAGTCAATGAGCCAGATGAATTAATTAAGGTATTGAAAGTCTTTGACAATTTACAACTTGAATTTAGAAAAAACTCTACATCAAAGTCTATTTCTATTGCTGATTTAATTGTTTTGGGAGGCTGCTTAGCAATTGAGCGTGCTGCTAAAAATGCAGGACACGTTGTTAAGGTTCCATTTGTGCAGGGACGAGTCGATGCTCTTCAAGAGCAGACCGATATTGATTCATTTGCCCCCTTAGAACCTAAGTCAGATGGATTCAGGAATTTTATAGGTGAGTGCCCAGTAGATGTTTCTGCAAAGCTTTTGGTTGATCGTGCAAGTCAACTTAACTTGACGTCTGCTCAAATGACTGTATTGGTTGGTGGCATGCGCGTATTAAATTCGAATTTTAATGAATCCACATTAGGGGTTTTTACGAAAAGGGTAGGCTCATTAACTAACGATTTCTTTACCAACCTTTTGGATATGGACACAATTTGGCAAAAATCCACCATACCCGGTGTCTTTGAGGGTAATGACCGTACTACAGGGGTGCTAAAGTGGAGAGGCTCACAGGTGGATTTAACCATTGGATCAAACCCTGAGCTGAGAGCGATTGCGGAGATTTATGCCAGTGATGACGGAGAGACAAAATTCATCCAAGACTTTATAGCCGCTTGGAATAAGGTCATGAATCTAGATAGATTTGAAATCAAGTCAATACATTAGATCTAGAGTTAAATATTTAGCTATCTAGCCAGATATCCACCATCTACCGGATAAAAAGCTCCGGTTACAAAGGAGGCTCTATCAGATGCTAGCCACGCAACTAGCTCGGCTACTTCCCTAGGTTGACCAAGTCGTCCGAGAGCGTGGGCTGCAAGTAATGCTTCATGAGCTGAGGCTGAATTTATGAGGGACCGCTCAAGTGGAGTTTCTACATAGCCTGGTCCCACAGCATTAATTCGCAGTCCTGAGGTACCGTATTCCCAAGCAGCGGTTTGAGTTAAGCCAATGACTCCATGCTTTGCGGCAACGTACGCAGGAGATCTAGGTGTACCAACGACGCCTAAAACTGATGCAATGTTGATAATTGACCCACTACCCTGGATCATCATAGCCGCAATTTGTGCCTGCATTCCGTAGAAAACACCCGATAAGTTTGTTCTTATGACATGGTCCCAAGCCGTTAATGAGTAATCTGCAGTAAGTGCACTTGGTCCACCAATACCAGCGCAATTGCAAGCAACATCAATCTTACCAAATTGTTCCACTGTCAATTTGACAAGGTCATAACATGCCTGAGCACTGCCAACATCACTTTTAACGGCAATTGACTCACCCCCTTGTGCATGTATTAATTCTCTAGTTTCATTGACTAGCTCAACGTTCAGATCAGATAGGGTAAGTTTTGCGCCCTCTCGCGCAAGAACCAATGCAATGGCTCGTCCTATACCAGATGATGCGCCAGTGACGAGTGCTATTTTATTTTTTAACATGCTATGAGTCCTAGTTTAGTTTTATATAAATAATTGACAGCAATTTAGAACTGCAATTGATTTATTTGTTCGCTTGATTATTTTCAGTTTTGCAATTTTTCATTAAATCCAATGGGCACAATTTTCACCATTTGCAATTTATTCATCCGTTCGTTAAACAACAGACGTTTGAAACTCTTATTTAGAAAATGCACTGTACCAAATTAATATTTATCGTTAGCAAATCGAAATTTTCAAAATCCGTATTAAATGAGAAATGCAAATTTAAAATACCGAACCACACCAGGAAATAAATTAATTACAGCCGTAGAGGCTGTGCGTCATATAAATCAAGGTTCAACTTTAGCTACTGGAGGATTCATTGGGAGTGGATTTGCTGAGGGTTTGGCTATAGCACTTAAGGACCGTTTTATAGGCGAAGACTCTCTATCCTCAGTTGGTACTCCTGGTGATCTAACTCTTATTTATGCTGGTGGGCAGGGCGATGGATGTGAGCGAGGACTAAATCATTTCTCATTGCCGGGATTGTTGAAGTGTGTAATTGGGGGACATTGGGGCTTGGTACCCAAACTTCAACAATTGGCATTAACCAATCAAATTGAAGCATACAACTTGCCACAAGGTGTAATCAGCCAATTATTTAGAGACATCGCAGCCCACAGGCCAGGTCTAATTACAAAAGTGGGATTAGGAACATTTGTAGATCCAAGACAGACAGGTGCTCAGATCAATGAAAGAAGTAAGCGAGAGTTGGTTAGGCTAATAAAAATCGATAATGAAGATTTTTTATTTTACAAGGCCTTTCCAATTGATACTTGTTTCCTGAGAGGAACTACAGCAGACGAACGTGGCAATATCACAATGGAGAAAGAGGCGTTAACTCTAGACTCACTGGCTATAGCAATGGCTACTCATAACTCTGGAGGACTCGTCATAGTTCAAGTTGAACGAATAGCTAAAGCAGGATCTTTACATTCTAGGCATGTTCAGATCCCAGGAATCTTAGTTGATTATGTGGTTTTGGAGACAAATTCTTCTTACCATATGCAAACCTTTTCAGAGACCTACAGTGCGGTGTTTTCAGGGGAGCTTTTGGCACCAGTCGAAACAGAGAAAAAATCTGGGCTCGACCTAAGAAAAATTATTGCTCGAAGAGCTGCCCTTGAACTGCGAGCTCACGATATCGTAAATTTAGGGGTTGGCATTCCTGAGGTTATTGCAAAAGTTGCCGAGGAAGAAAATATTAGCGACTTAATGACCCTAACAGCCGAGCCAGGGGTAATTGGAGGTATTCCTGCTTGTGGACTAAATTTTGGAGCCTCAACCAATGCTGAGGCGGTTATAGATCAGCCGTATCAGTTCGATTTTTATGATGGTGGCGGGCTGGATATAGCCTTTCTTGGTTTGGCTCAGGTCGATAAGATGGGTAATGTAAATGTAAGTCTTTTTAACAATCACCTAGCGGGGGCCGGAGGGTTCATTAGTATTAGTCAAAATACGCAGAGAGTTGTCTTTGTAGGAACTTTTAGTGCAGGTTGCATCAATACTGAAGTGGTTTCTGGACAATTAGTTATTAAGTCTGAGGCGCACATCAAAAAATTTGTAAAAAATGTTCAACAAATTACTTTTAATGCGATGGATGCAGTCGAGCGAAATCAGTTAGTGTTGTACGTAACAGAGCGTTGTGTTTTTCAAATGACTGAATTAGGCCTAAAGTTAATTGAGATCGCACCAGGAATTGATATAGAGAAAGATATTTTGGAGCTTATGGAGTTTCGACCTATCATTTCATCTCATATAAAACACATGGATTCTCGTATTTTCAGCGATAAACAGATGTTAATAAGACGAGATCTATTGAGTGCAAAGGATGTGGTTAGCGAACTAGTGCCTGGATTGGCTAATTAATGAAAATAAAGTTCATTAAAGAAAATGCTTTTGCGATGCCTTTTACGAGTCCAGCATTCCCTTATGGACCATACAAATTTAAAAATCGTGAATTTTTGGTGATTACGTATTTGACCGACTTGAAGTCTTTGCGATCAGTCGTCCCAGAGCCCCTGGAAATTGTAGAGCCGTATGTAAGGTTTGAGTTTATAAATATGCCTGACTCAACTGGTTTTGGAAATTACACAGAATCGGGGCAAGTCATTCCCGTTAGTTTGGACGGCATAAGAGGTACATATGCACATGCAATGTATTTAAATGATCATCCACCTATTGCTGGAGGACGAGAGTTATGGGGATTCCCGAAAAAGCTTGCGAATCCAAAGCTTGAAACAGAGATCGATACTCTAGTAGGGACCTTAGAATACGGCAAACTTCAAATTGCAAAAGCAACAATGGGATATAAACACAGGGAAGTTAATTCCGAAATTGTGAAAAAATCTCTTGATTCACCTAATTTTTTATTGAAAATAATCCCTCATGTTGATGGAACACCGCGTATTTGTGAGTTGGTACGTTACTACACAACAAATGTTAAATTACACGGCGCTTGGAGCGGTCCTGCTACGCTTGAGCTACACCCACATGCATTGGCTCCAGTATCTGAATTGCCAGTACTGAAAATCATATCGAGTTTGCATTTTGTAGCTGATTTGACATTGGAATTGGGCGAAGTGGTCTTTGATTATTTGAAGTAAAAAGCTGTGAATGAAAACTATAAACAACCCAAGTGTGTTTAAGTACATACGATTAGATACAACTTAGGTAAAGTCATATTTTATAAACAATCTAACGCTAAGGTAAAAAAATATGCTCATTAATTTAATACTGATTTTTCTGTTTCTGATGCTTATAGGTGCTGTTCCCACTTGGCCTCACAGCAGGAGTTGGGGGTATTATCCAAGCGGTGGACTAGCTACCGTTTTACTTATTCTGATATTTTTACTACTCGCCGGAAGGATCTGAATTTCACCGAGAAGAATCTAAAAGTTATTCTTTTTACGACTTGAATCATTCGTTCGTATCCATACAGACTATAAACTTTTAGTAATAAATAATATCTATCTCTGAATGCACTTCGTGCGCGAAGATATAAAACTTTAATAAGGAAATATATGAATAATTTAATACAACGCAGTGCTGCAAAAGTGTTAGCAATTTCTCTATTTGTTTTGACTGGAGCAGTTAGTGCCCAAACCAATAATGAAACCAAAAAAAATGATGTACATTTGAAATCGGATCAGTCGGCTCTAAAAGCAGATGAACAAAAGATCAAAACGGATGAAATTAAATTGGAAGCAGATAACGCATCTGAGCAACTCAAGATAAAAGCTAAAGAAAATGCAAATATCAAGGAGGATAAAAGTAACATCAAGCAAGACAAAAAACAAATGGAGGCGGATAAATCTGCATCAGAGGAGCGAATTAAAGATAAAAATCTCTTGCGTGCAGACAGGGAGAAACTCAGGGAGGATAAAGCTAAATTAAAATCAGATAAAAGTACTCATGAAGATGAGATGATGTCGGATGATAAGAAAAAGATTGAACAAGATAAGAAAAATATTGCTAGTGACAAGAAAATGATTAAGCTGGATAAAAATCTTATTAAGGAAGATAAAGAGTCATCAAAAGGTGACGATAAAAAGTAATACGGAGAGTGTGTTTTTCGATATTGATTTATCGAGAAACACTCTTTTTTTTAATAAAGGCAAGCTTATTTTTCTAGGCTGGAGAGAAATTCATTAATTTCATATTTCATATGAATGGTTAATCTTTTTGACAATGTCTCATTAATTTTGTAAATTGATCCAAAAAAATAAAAACCTCCTCCAATAAATAAAAAAATCATAGGCAAAGCAACTAGAACCCAATAATGGTTGGGATTTAATACAGGCAGTGCTCCCCAAAGTAGGATGGATGCAGCACTACAGATAATCCCAAGTCCTATAAAAAAAATGCCAACCATATAAAGTGCAATTCTAATCTTTAAGGTGGTTATTGAATTTTCGACTTCAGTTATAAAAAAATCTACTAAATTTTTAAATCGAACAATTAAAAACCTAGGCCGTATCAACAATAATTGTGAAATTGTTTTGAACATTGCTTTTTGATACTAATTTGGCATGTATGTATTTTTAGGGATTAATCATTCTTATGATGGAGACTCGGTCTTGTTAAAAGACTAATTAGCGCAACTGTAGCAGCCCCTATACCTGCAGCAATAAACATTGCTTTAAATGGTTCTTGTCTGATAGTGTGTACAGCCTGATCAACCAAGTCATGGCCTTTTATTTCAATTGATAATTTACCCTTGTTAGCTGCAACTAAACTTTCCTTTGTTAGCTCTGTTATTCGTTCTGTTGCCTCGTGAATTAATGGTTTAGCCTCTTTAATTAATTCATTCACAGTATCAGTGATTCCAGCTCCAAATGCTTCGATTTTTTCGCTTGTGAATTTTTGCTCATTCATTGATGTAATCCTTTATTGATCAGTTTATTGGTTCAATGCATATATTAAATTAATGGTGTTAATTAGTCTGTGTGATAGCCAACAAAGTTAATAAACGTACAGACCAAGTGTTTGGGGAAATTTAACCTTAATAGTGTATTTTTATATTTCACTTAAGGATTCATAATGAAAACAATTTATCAAGCAGTCATTACTTCAATTTCTATATTCTCGCTTTTCGTTTTGGTAGGTTGCTCTGGGATGTCCACGCAAGATAAATCAACTGCTGTTGGCGCGGGGGTGGGTGCCATAGGCGGTGCTGTACTGACTGGCGGAAGTCCAGTGGGCACTGTTGGTGGTGCAGCTATTGGGGGCTATATTGGACACGAGACAGAAAAATCAAAAAAATAATTAAAACTTTTTTTGATTGGTTACCCAAAATGTAAATTTTCATTTTGGGTAATCTTTATTCACTCCTCCTAGTTTCGAATTTCAAGTTGATTTTTAACTACTTTTACCCCTTTAACCTTAATTGCGATGCTTTCAGCATTTTGCTTTTGATTTGTACTTTTTACAAACCCCGAGAGTAAAACCGTCCCATTTAACGTCTCGACAGTTATTGCAGATCCATCCACTGCCTTGTCTTCAAAGAATCTAGTTTTAATTGAGCTTGTAATTACACTGTCATCAACATAAGCACCCATTGTTTCTTGGTCCCTAGTGACTGCGCATCCTGAGCTAATTAATATCGCTAAAAAACTAACATATATAAATATCGCTTTCTTGACTTTCATCATGGCTCCTAATTTTGGTTAAAAGAAAGATTTCTTTGCACTAATTTAAAACCATACACCGTCCAAGTCTGTTCGTTGAAGTACATCAGTTTAATAATTAATAAATTCAATACGTTCGATAACATACAGAACAATTCATTAATTTCTTATCAAATCTAGTCCATGGAATGTGTTCGTGTGGATACTCCAAACGAGGGTTTTTTATGAGACAGTTTGAATTTTTAAAGATAAATAGTCGTAGCAGTTGTATCGTACTGCTTTCTGTTTTCTTGTTTGCTTGTGGCGGCGGGGGGCAGGCACCTATTTTAGGAACCCCAGGTGTCAATGATCTCTCACCAGTAACATCAACAACACCAGTAAATCCTGTAACTCCAGGCGCAAGTGGAACTCCAGGCGCAAGTGGAACTCCAATAGTTCCTCCAACCCCAGTTCCTGCCCCAATATCTGTTATTGCCCCACAAGTCATACAAACTTCACCTATTAATTCAATACCGATTGTTAATGGAATCTCCACTAACTCAGTTATCACGGCTAAATTTAGTCACGATATGAATCCAACCAGTTTAAATAATAGTTTTACTGTGGCATGTCCGTCTGGGGTAGTGATTGCAGGAGTTGTAAACTATGATTCAGTTAATTACTTAGCAACCCTTTCTCATTCTGCTTTATTTCCTGCAAGTACAACCTGCGTTGCTACTATATCAACTGGGGCAATTGATACTGCCGGGACTCCGATTGCTACCAATTATGTGTGGAGTTTCACGACAGCTGCAGTAATTGATATCGTAAGACCAACGATCACGACAAATAACCCACTTGACAACGCAACACTCATTTGCTTGAGCCAGCCTATAAGCATTACTTTCAGTAAAGAAATGGATTCTTCCAGCATTAACACTTCCAATTTTTACGTAATGGATCCGTCAATTTCATCTAATCCCAATGCTACACATATGCCTGGTTTAATCACATACGATATACCTAGTAATACGGCTACATTTTCAGTGACTAATCCTACAGGATATGCTGCCAATACACCTTATGTTACTACTATCACAACCGGAGTTAAGGATTCTGCCCAAAATGCATTGTTAGTGAATAAGATACTTCATTTCTCCACTGGCGCACAATCTTGCACACCTGTGGTTCCTGTTAATTTAGGTACTATTGCCAGTTATGGTGCTTTTGGTGGGGGTGCTGGTGTAACCAATTCAGGAGTGAATACTGTAGTAAACGGAAACTTAGGAACTACAGCTGCTTGTACTTTGTTTACTGGTTTTCATGATGCAAATAATGGATATACAGAAACCACTCTCAATATTGGCAAAGTTACTGGAAATATATATTGCGCACCACCTTTACCGGGTACTACTGGATCATTGGCTTTAACTACTCAAGCAGCAGCTGATGCTCTTGTTGCATTCAATGCAATCGCAGCTCTCAATCCTACAACGATTCTTGGTCCCACATCCGGTGAGTTAGGCGGACTCATCGTCACTCAAGGAAC
>Ga0007854_10002051_pt1 | contig 12643 bp, 11 predicted proteins | sample CryBogCBH12Aug08_FD_60382 | JGI IMG/M metagenome (GOLD analysis project Ga0007854, IMG submission 60382) | Freshwater microbial communities from Crystal Bog, Wisconsin, USA - CBH12Aug08 | ecosystem: Environmental > Aquatic > Freshwater > Lake | place: Crystal Bog, Wisconsin, USA | collected...
CCCGTGGCAGCAATCCTTTTGCTGCCAGACCCGCCACAGCATGGCCAGCCCGACCGCGGTGATACCAAAATAACTGAGTGTTTCCAGGGTTCCCGCCTGAGCGAAGATCTCCTGCGAGCCAAAATCGAAAACCAAAGCCAACAAACTGACCAAAGCAATGGCGGACAAGGCCTGAACCAACGCGGCGGTGCCGCTCATCATCAGGCCATGGACCAGGCGGGCGCGCCGGCTTAGAAAATAGCTGCCGACCACCAGCTTGCCATGGCCGGGTCCAAGGGCATGAACGACCCCATAAAGAAACGAAAGACCAATTATGGCAAGAACCGGGCTAAGGGATCCGCCGTCCCGCGCCTGGCGCAGCTGACCACGCAATTGGGCATTTAGCTGGCTTTGCAGCGAAACCATCTGGCCCAGAACCGTCCGCAAGGGTTCCGGCAGGGGGCTGTGCGCCTCGGCCGACAAAGAGGGCGTCGGTCCCTCGGGGCCATGACCAAACAGATCAGCCGCCTGGACGGAGACCCCCACCGATAGAATCACAAAAAATAAGAAAAACGCCCCTATTTTCATGCTTACCCTTTGGCACAGCTGACGGCGATGACCTTGGGAATCACCGCCCCAAAGTAAAGAGGATGATCCTTGTCATCCACCAGTTTAGCCTGACAGCCTTCAGCCCCGTCGCCTTCCAGGGCCGCCGCCCCGCCTTTGGCCGGCCCCACATCGACATAATAACTGTCATCCCAAATGCCGATGCGCAGACGGTGCTGCCGGGGATCAATCGGCTCGGCCAAAGTGACGGTGAAACGATAGGAAAGGCGACCTCCCTCCATATGGGCCGCAAAGCTGGTGACCTCCTTGCCGATGGCCACCGGCTGGGCATCCCGCCAGACATGCGTGAAATAGGCATAATTGGCCAGATTGGCAAAGGCTTGCTTTTTCAGGCGGTCTATTTCGGCATCCGTCAGCGGCTGCGGCCTTGCCGCCGCCACACCCTTCAATTTCCGGATATCGCCAAGAACCGTGGCGGTAAAATCCTCGTCAAACCACCAATCCTCTTGGAGGGCGTTGACCTTTCCTTCGCTGAACAAGGCCGTTACCACCATATCCACCCAAACATGCGGATGGGCCTGTACCGGCCCTTGCCACAACAGCAGAGCCATCAATGGCAGCCAGAACTTCACGAGACGCCAAGCCGGGTCAGCCACGCAACAACCCTTTGGCGCAGTAAATGCGCGCCCTGTTTCAGCCGGGCAGTCAGCCGATGCAAAGTTCGTTTAACCCAGCGCCACCAAAGCCATTGATTCATCAAATCATGAGCCCAGGCACTCCAACGCCGCAGTTGGGTTTCGATCCAGACGAACCAAGGCAGCTGATGTAAAGCCGGGCGGCACAGCGCGTAGAGCCTGGCCAGCAACGCCATCCCAAGAACTTCACCGAACAGAAAAAGAACCGCGCCAAGGCCGGGACGGCCGCTGGCCAGCAGCCATAAGGCAGCCAATTTCACCGGCAGGATGATCGCCCAGGGGACAATAAATAACACCATGGCCGCATAGGGCGGCAAGCGACCGATCGCCAGCTCAAGGCGCGCGACAGGCGCCCAGCGGCCCAGTTCGGCCATTAATCGGCCAAGGGGCTCCCACAACAGGTCTTCAATCAGAACAAAGACCGCCCACACCGCCAGCAGCAAATATTTGAGGATTTGCTTGATACGGATCAACAGCATGAAATGACCGGAATACTCAGCCGTCGACCCGGACGATGACATCAACCCGGCGAATGGTGGTGCCGGCTGGGGCGTCCGGCATCTTGGTCACCGTCACCATATGGCCGGCAATGTCTTCCAGATGGCCAGATCGCTCGAAAAAGAAATGATGATGTTCGGACGTATTGGTATCGAAATAGGACCGTCCCGCATCAACGACGATTTCCCGTAACAAGGCCGCCGAGGTGAACTGATGCAAACTATTATAGACGGTGGCCAGAGATACACGAATATTGGCCGCCAAGGCCTCGGAATGCAGCTGTTCCGCGGAAACATGCCGATCACAGCCATCAAACAGCAATCGCGCCAAAGCCAGCCGCTGCCGGGTCGGGCGCAGGCCGGCCATGCGCAGACGGTCGAGCACTTGGCTAAAGGGTCGTTGCGTCGCAATGTTCATTATCGGCCTCAAAGAAAAACTTGGGATCAACTTTCCCATAACATCAAGCTGATAAGTGGACTTCTTTGGTTGTTTATTCAAGCCCCAGTTTTTAATCGATCCATCAATTGGCCGACCGTCGGAATAAAACCGTCCCGGTAAAAGGGATCGCTGGCAAAACGGTGCACATTATGTCCGGCGAACATCAGTTCCAACTCAATATCCCCATCATGGACAATATTTTGCAGCGTCTTTTGAATACAGAACGAGCGCGGATCGGCTTTTTTGCCGGTGGTGCCGGTTTCTCCCTGGGCCCAATTTGAAAAACTGCAGGCCGACAGGCAGCCCATACATTCGAACTGATCCCGACGGATCATTTCGGCGCGCTCGGGGGTCACGAAGATCAGGGTCGAATCCGGACTGCGCAAGGCTTCGCTGAAGCCTTCGGCCGTCCAGGCCATCGCCCGGTCATGATCCGTCGGCGCGACATAAACCAGCCGTCCCCGGGCGCCGATGGCCAAGGGAGCGGTATGCTCGCCCATCGGTTCGGCAGAACAGGAAATCTGATGTTCTAACCTCTGGCTCAGTTCATTGATGAAGCCATTGCGAACGGCCGACGAGTAAAAACCGGTGGGGCTGAATTTATGCAACAGGACATCGCCGGGCGACAAACTGACCAGCCGGCGTTTCCAGGCCATGGAAATCGGACTTTCCTGGGTCAAGAGCGGCCGCGTACCAAATTGAAATGCCACCGGCCCTAAGTCAGGGTTATCCAGCCAATCTTCCCATTCATCCAAGCGCCAGACCCCGCCGGCCATAAAGATCGGCCGCTCCGGGGCGCCCGCCGCCCGCATGGCGCTGCGCAGTTCGCGCACTCTTGGCAAAGGCGGCTGTGGCTTCTGCGGATCTTCGGAATTGGACAAGCCATTATGCCCACCCGCCAGCCAGGGATCTTCATAGACAACCCCGCCCAGCAAATCGGCATATTTATGAAACGCTCTTTTCCACAAGGCGTTGAAAGCCCGCGCCGAAGAAACGATGGGATAATAATAGACCCCGTAGGAGGCGGCGATTTCCGCCACCTTATAAGGCATGCCGGCACCGCAGGTGACCCCATGGACCAGCCCCTTGGCGCCTTCAAGAACGCCGTGCAGAATGCGTTCGGCCCCGCCCATTTCCCAAAGCACATTCATATGGATGCGTCCGACACCGCCAGCCATGTCATGGGCGATACGGGCCTGAGCGATTCCGCCGCGAATGCCATAGGCAATCAGTTCTTCATGGCGTTCCCGTCGGGTCTTGCCATGATAAACCACGCGCACCAGCGCCCCGTTTTCATCATAGAAATCGGCATTGACCCCGGAAAAGGTGCCAACCCCTTCGGCGGCGGCCCAGGCCCCGGAACTTTCGCCGTTGGAAACGGCTACGCCCTTGCCGCCTTCCACCAGGGGAAGAACCTCGCGGCCGGAAATCATCAAAGGCTTGAGCGGCTTCACTTGCTTTTAAGCTCCCCTGGGCCATCTGTAGGGCCCCTCGCCCCAACGGCTCGAGACTGTACCTCGCCATCAGCGAGAATTAAACCGCCATTTAATGCGCCGTTAACATGGTTCAAGGGCCCCACACCAGAGATGGGCCCGATCGCTGAAAATTGCCTGAACCCCCCAACCCCAAAGCCGGGTGGCCAGGACCCGGGAATTGACCGTATAGGCCAGAACCAGGAGGCCAGCGGCACGGGCCTCGGCAATGCGGGCCTGGCTCAGCAAACCATGATGAACATGCAGACTGAGACAGCCCAGACGGCGGGCCCGCGCCACCGCACCGCGCCATTGGCCGGCGATCAACAAGCCGCGCGGCCAATGAGGCGCCAATCGCGCGGCCTCCGATAAAGCCTCGGGAGAAAAACTCGAAATTAAGGGGGGCGGCAAATGGCCGGGCCAATATTCAAGGGCCCGTTCCAGAGCAAGGCCGGCCGTTCGGACGGCACGGCCGGCGTCTGCCTTGATTTCCAGATTAAGCCCGAGCCCCAAACCGGCGATAACCGTCAGAGCCTCGGTCAGCAAGGGAATCTTTTCGCCTTGAAAGGATTGTTTGAACCAGGACCCGGCATCCAGTTCTCTAAGAACAGACAAAGGAGTCGTGACCAGGTGACCCTGGCCATTGGTGGTCCGCTGCAGATCATCGTCATGAAAAACCACCGGCTGTCCGTCGGCGGTCAGTTGAACATCCAGCTCGACCCAGGGCACCCCCAGCCGAGCCGCTGCGCGGAAACCGGCCAGGGTGTTCTCGGGGGCCATCGCGGCGATGCCGCGATGGCCGATCACTTTTACCGATAGCCCCTCTGTCGCCATAGCGACCCAGCGGCTTAGGCCTGCTCGGCCTTTTCTTCTTTTTCTTTCTTACTGATATCTTCACCGGTGGCTTGGTCAACCTGCTTCATCGACAGTTTAACCTTACCGCGATCATCAAAGCCGATAACTTTGACCTTGACCAAATCGCCCATCTTTACCACATCCGTGACCTTTTCGACCCGACGCGGCGCCAGTTCTGACACATGAACCAAACCGTCCCGTGAGCCCAGGAAGTTGACGAAAGCGCCAAAATCAACGGTTTTCACCACTTTGCCATTATAGACGACGCCCATTTCCGGCTCGGCCACAATGCCTTTGATCCAGTCAATGGCCCGTTGCGCGGCCTCGCCGTCGACGGATGCCACCTTGATGGTGCCGTCGTCTTCGATATCGATCTTGGCACCGGTCTGTTCGCAAATTTCGCGAATGACTTTGCCGCCCGTCCCGATCACTTCGCGGATCTTATCCTTGGGAATCTGGAAGGTGGTAATACGCGGTGCGTTATTGCTGACCGCATCACGGGCGTGATCCAGGGCGCGGGACATCTCCTTGAGAATATGCAGACGGCCATCCTTGGCCTGATCCAAGGCAATCTGCATGATTTCCTTGGTGATCGAGGTGATCTTGATGTCCATCTGCAAAGCGGTAACACCGCTTTCGGTTCCCGCCACCTTGAAATCCATGTCACCAAGATGGTCTTCATCGCCAAGAATATCGGACAGCACAGCAAAACCATGGTCTTCTTTGATCAGACCCATGGCGATGCCAGCCACCGGACGCGGCAAGGGCACACCGGCATCCATCAGGGCCAAGGACGAGCCGCAAACCGAGGCCATCGAGGAGGACCCATTGGATTCGGTAATTTCAGAAACCACCCGCATGGTGTAGGGAAAGGCCTCTTTGGACGGCAGGGTCGGATGCAGTGCCCGCCAGGCCAGCTTGCCATGGCCGATTTCGCGGCGCCCCGGCGAACCCATGCGCCCAGCTTCGCCCACCGAATAGGGGGGGAAGTTGTAATGGAGCATAAAATTCTCGCGATATTCGCCAGCCAGCGCATCGATAATCTGCTCGTCCTGTCCGGTCCCCAAGGTCGCCACCACCAGCGCCTGGGTTTCCCCGCGGGTGAACAGCGCCGAGCCGTGTGCGCGGGGCAGAACGCCAACCTCGGCTTCAATGGGACGGACGGTCTTGGTATCGCGACCATCGATGCGCAGACCGGTCTTCAGGATATTGCCGCGCACGACATCAGATTCCAGATGCTTCAGGACGCCGCCCGCCACTGCCAATTCGGCGGCATTGTCACCCAGCAGCTCGAGAGCCGCCTTTTTGACTTCGCCCACCTTGGCATAGCGTTCTTGCTTGACCACATTTTTATAGGCTTCGGATAGCTGTGCAGGAACCCCGCCGGCCAGCAATTTTTTCGTCACCTGCTCAACCTCAGCCGGCGGCGGAACGATATCCCAAGGCTCTTTGGCGCATTGCTCGGCCAGTTCGACAATCGCCCGGATCACCGGCTGGAAGGCGTCATGACCGAAGGTGACGGCACCCAGCATGATCTCTTCGGAAAGCTCTTTGGCTTCTGATTCAACCATCAGCACGCCTTCGACGGTTCCTGCGACCACCAGATCAAGCGCGGAAGCTTCCAATTGTTCCGCGGTGGGATTCAACAGATATTGACCATCGACATAGCCAACTCGGGCCGCGCCGATGGGCCCCATGAAGGGAATACCAGACAGGGTCAAAGCCGCCGAGGTCCCAACCAGCGCAACGATATCCGGATCATTTTCCAGATCATGCGACAAAACCGTGCAGACCACCTGGGTCTCATTACGGAAGCCATCGGCGAACAACGGCCGGATCGGCCGGTCGATCAGACGGGAAACCAGGGTTTCCTTTTCGCTCGGACGACCTTCCCGCTTGAAGAAACCGCCAGGAATCTTGCCGGCAGCGAAGGCCTTTTCCTGATAGTTAACAGTCAAGGGGAAGAAATCGATACCGGGTTTTGGCGCTTTGGCGCCCACCACGGTGCAGAGCACTTTCGTTTCGCCATAGGTGGCCATAACGGCGCCATCAGCCTGACGGGCGATCTTGCCCGTCTCGAGCACCAGCTTGTGGCCGCCCCAGGTCAGTTCCTTGCGAAAGGTCTTAAACATAGACATAGGATGATTTTCCTTATCCCAATCAGGGCGCGGCCGAATTGCCACGTCCCTTACTTATCCGGATCCGGTCATACCAACAGGCTTCGCCCGCGCAAAGCCATCTCTGCGCGGGATCCAATCCGGTCGACCCTTTTTGTGTCGAAGGGTCTATTTGCGTAAGCCGAGACGGCCAATCAGCTGCTCGTAACGAGCATTATTCTTGGCCTTCAGATAATCCAACAAGCGTCGGCGCTGACCAACCATGATCAACAGACCGCGCCGCGAGTGGAAATCCTTTTTGTGATCTTTGAAATGTTCAGTGAGATTGCGAATCCGTTCAGAAAGGATGGCAACCTGAACTTCCGGTGAGCCGGTATCATTGCCACCGGTGGCATATTCTTTAATGAGCTCTTGCTTGCGCTCAGCGGTAATCGACATCGCAGACTCCGATCTTCTAAAGGTTCAACACACGCACCGAGCGAATTTCGTCGCCATCAATGCGGGCCAAAGCCACCAAACGCCCACCGGCCATGGCACGCAGGGTTAATCCGGCAGCATGGGTCGGCAGGTCTCGGAACAGCGCCAGCCGAGAAATCGACAGGGACTGCCCGCTCTGCAGGCGGCGGGCCTCGTCTTCCGTCAGGGCCAAGGCCGGGATGTCGTCCAGCGCGGTCTCAACAGGAAGCACAAAATTTGCAGCGGCGGCACTATGCCCAAACTCTTCCAGCTTATCCAGGGAAATCGACTGCGCTTGCCCAAACGGACCGCAGCGCGTCCGACGCAGGGCTGTCACATAGCCAACCGTACCCAAAGCCAAAGCAAGATCCCGGGCCAAGGCACGGATATAGGTGCCCTTGCCGCAGGAAACCTCGAAGTCGGCGCTGTCTGCTGTTGCCTCGAGCAAAGCCAGATGTTCGATATGAACCTGCCTGGGCGCCAAAACCACGGGCAGATCGGCGCGGGCCAGATCATAGGCGCGCCGTCCGTCGATCTTCAGAGCGGAAAAGGCCGGTGGCATCTGACAGATGTCACCAACAAACGCCGGCAAAGCGGCCTCTATTGCGGCCGCTGTCGGCCGGTGGTCGCTGGTGGCCGTCACCAGCCCCTCGGCGTCATCGGTATTGCGCTGTTCGCCCCAGGTAACGCGCCAGCGATAGGTCTTGGCGCCATCCATCACCAAGGACACCGTCTTGGTGGCTTCGCCCAGGGCAATCGGCAGCACGCCGCTGGCCAAAGGATCCAAAGTGCCACCATGACCGACTTTGGCGGCGTCCAGACAGCGCCGCACCCGCCCCACCACCTGGGTCGACGTCAGGCCGAGCGGTTTGTCGATCGCAATCCAGCCATGGATGGGCCGACCGCGCTTAGCCATCCGAGGGGTTGGGCTCTGGCGGGTCGCTTTGTTCAAGATCGCGTCGGACCAGTGGCGAATTTAACAAGGCCTCGATGCGGCTCGAGCGCTCAAAGGAAACATCCGGCGCAAAAACCAGATCGGGAACCACGCGCAACTGCACCATGCTGGCCAAAGCATGGCGAATATAGGATCGCACCCGCTTTAAGCCTTTGATCAGCGCCTGGCTGTCACCGCCCCCCAGCGGAACCACAAAGACTGTGGCATGGCTCAGATCCGGACTGACAGAAACTTCGGTAACGGTAATGGCCCGGCCGGCGACATCGGGATCCCGGATATCGTCTCGTTCCAGAATCGCGGCAATGGCGTGGCGCAATTCTTCACCGACACGCAATTGGCGCTGGCTGGGCTCACGATGGCCTCGGCTCATGGCCCGATTCCTTAAAGAATGCCGGCAACTTCCTCGATCTCAAAACATTCGATGACATCGCCGGACTGAATGTCGTTGTAATTCTCGAACGACATCCCGCATTCATACCCTTCGCGAACCTCGCGAACATCATCCTTGAAGCGCTTCAACTGGCCCAAAGCGCCTTCATGGATAACCACATTGTCACGCAGCAGCCTGACTTTGGCCCCGCGCTTGACCATGCCTTCGGTGACGAAACAGCCGCCAACCTTGCCCACTTTGGTAATGTTGAAAACCTCGCGGATTTCGGCATTGCCCAGGAAGCGCTCTTTCAGGGTCGGGGCCAGCATGCCGGTCAAGGCTTTGCGCAGATCGTCGGCGACGTCATAGATGATTGAATAATAGCGGATTTCGACGGCATCGCGCCTGGCCATATCGCGGGCCTGCGGATTGGCCCGCACATTGAAGCCAATCACCAGGGCATCCGACGCCTTGGCCAAAGTGATGTCCGACTCATTAACCCCACCGACGGCCGAATGCAGCACCCGAACCTTAACCTGATCGGTTCCCATTTTTTCCAGGGTCGCCACAATGGCCTCAACCGAGCCCTGCACATCGCCCTTGATCACCACCGGCATTTCCTTGGCTTCACCGGCCGCGATCTTCGAGAACATTTGTTCCAAGGTCCCGCGCGCACCGGCAGCCACCTTGGCTTCGCGCTCTTTGCGCTGGCGGTAATCCGCCACTTCACGGGCCCGCATTTCGGTTTCAACCGTGATGAAGTCATCACCGGCCGCCGGCGTTCCCTGCAGCCCCAGAACTTCGACCGGGGTCGCCGGACCGGCAGATTCGAGCTTATTGCCATGATCGTCGACGAGGGCACGGACGCGGCCCCACTCCGAGCCGGCAACGAAGACGTCGCCAACCTTCAGCGTTCCGCGTTGGACCAGAACGGTGGCCACCGAACCCCGGCCCCGCTCCATTTTTGCTTCAACCACAACGCCCTGCGCCGCACGATCGGGATTGGCTTTGAGGTCCAAAATCTCGGCCTGAAGAAGAATGGCCTCTTCAAGCTTGTCGAGATTCAGACGCTGCTTTGCCGAGACTTCGACGGCCAGCACATCGCCGCCCAGATCTTCGGTAACCAGTTCATGCTGCAGCAATTCCTGGCGCACCCGCTGGGTATTGGCGTCCGGTTTGTCGATCTTGTTGATGGCGACGATAATGGGCACGCGTGCCGCCCGGGCATGGCGAATGGCCTCAACCGTCTGTGGCATGATCCCATCATCGGCTGCGACCACCAGAACCACGATATCGGTGACCTTGGCGCCGCGGGCCCGCATCGCCGTGAAGGCCTCATGGCCGGGGGTATCGATAAAAGTGATCCGCTGGCCCCCTTGCAAAGTCACCTGATAGGCGCCGATATGCTGGGTGATACCGCCGGCCTCGCCCGAAACCACATCGGTGGCCCGAAGCGCGTCCAGAAGCGAGGTCTTGCCATGATCGACATGGCCCATGACCGTAACCACCGGCGGCCGCGAGATCAGGTGATCATCAACATCGACGTGACCGGACAGGCCGATTTCCACATCGGACTCAGCGACCCGCTTAACATTATGGCCGAATTCGCTGACCACCAGTTCAGCGGTATCCGCATCGATGACCTGATTAATCGTCGCCATGATGCCATTGCGCATCAGACATTTAATGACATCAACACCGCGTTCGGCCATGCGGTTGGCCAATTCCTGAACAGAGATGGTTTCCGGCACCACCACGTCACGGATGACTTTTTCGCTGCTTTTTTGCATCTGCTTCAGACGTTCGCGTTCCCGCGCCCGTTTGACAGCGGCCAGCGACCGGCCACGTTGACCGCGATCGTCCTCTTCCAACGCCGCCGTGATGGTCAGCTTGCCCTCGCGGCGTCGCGGCTCACTGCGCTTGGCCACCGCGATGGGCTTATGCGGAGCCGGTCGCCCGCCAGGGCGCTTGCCACGCTCTTCCTCGTCCTCGTCATCCAACAAAACTTTTGACGCCGTTCCGACGGGCTGGACAGCGATGCTGGGTTTAACGGGGGCGATCTCTACAGCCGGCGGCGCAACCGGCGCTTCGCCTTCCTGAGCCGGGGCAACAGCTTCGACCGGCGGCTCGGGCTCATCGGCACGAAGCTTCGCCGCTTCTTCAGCAGCCAGACGCCGAATTTCATCATCGGCGGCGCGCCGGCGTTCATCTTCGGCAGCGCGGCGACGCGCATCCTCGTCGGCCTTAAGCGCATCTTGCAAGGCGCGGGCGCGGGCGGCTTTTTCGCCTGTGGTCAGGTCATGAAGGTGATGCGCAGGATCCTCATGCGGCGGATGCACGGGCGAAGGCGGGGGCTCGAATTCAGGAGGGCGGGGGCCGTCCTTGACCTCGTGAAGCACCCCTCCGGCACCGGTGGCAAAGGTTCGCTTCTTGCGGACCTCAACCGTTACAACCTTGGAGCGACCATGCGAGAAGCTCTGGCGCACCTGCCCAGTCTCGACGGTCTTCTTGAGTTCAAGCTTGCCCGGCGACAGTTTCAGGGGCGTCTTCCGGTCATGGTCGTTGGACTCAGTCATAGGATCGTTTTACTCTCGCTTTTTCGCAGACGCCCTCGTCTGCACCCAAAATTACATCTTCGTTCTGAACCCAGCCAATCGCCCGGCTTCGCTCAGGAACCGCTCGGCCAATCGACCCGGCGCCATCAGCCCATGCACGGCATGATCGCGACCAAAGGCCGCACCCAGTTCCCGGCTGGCCAATTCTGTCACCACCGGCAACCCTCTGGCCAAAGCCAGAACCTTTTCGCGGCTGTCCGCGGCGCCATCACTGGCTGCCAGAACGACACGGCCTCGTCCGGCCTTCAATTCGCCACGCACCTTCTCAAACCCGGCCACCGCCTGACCTGCCCTTCGCCCCAAACCAATCAGGTCGATACAGCGTCCTAACAGCAAGCGCTCGATCAGATCAGCCAGATCGGGCTGAACCTCGACCCGCCGGCGGGCCGCCTTCGCGAAGAGACCTTTCCTTGCGGCCGTATTTACCACATCCCGATCAGCGCTCAACCATAAACCCCGACCCGGCAACCGCGCCGCCACATCCGGAACCACGGCGCCGTCGGGACTGATGCCAAAACGGACCATGCATTCCACCGGCCTTACCACAGCCGTCACAATACAACGACGGCAAGGCCCCGAGTCCTCTTGGTCCTCCGCCAGACCTTCGGCATCTGACTCTTGCACCGAAGCCGGGATCAGATCCCTTATGGTCAGGCGGTTTCTCCCTCGCCTTGGAACCAGTGGGCCCGCGCAGCCATGATCACCGCATTGGCCTGGTCTTCCGTCAAACTGTCCTTGCCCAGCAACTCCATCAGCTCGTCGCCGGCCAGATCGGCCAGGTCGTCCAGGGTTTTGACGCCCTTTTCGCCCAAAGTCACCAGCATCGCCGAGGACAAGCCTTCGATGGCGGCCATCGCGTCGTCAACCCCCAGCGCGCGGCGTCGCTCGGTATTGCGCTCGTCCTGTTCTTCAAGATAGGCGCGCGCCCTTTGCTGCAATTCCCCGGCAATCCCTTCGTCGAATCCCTCGATATCGGTCAGATCCTCCAGGGGGACAAAGGCCACTTCTTCCACCGACGAGAACCCTTCAGTGACCAGAAGATGGGCAATCACATCGTCAACATCCAGGGCGTCGATAAACATCTTCGAGCGACTTTTGAACTCTTCGGTACGACGCTCGGATTCCTCGGCCTCAGTCAGAATGTCGATATCCCAACCGGTCAGCTGCGAGGCCAGCCTGACATTCTGGCCGCGCCGACCGATGGCCAGGCTCAGCTGCTCATCAGGCACGACAACTTCAATACGGTTGGCCTCTTCGTCCAAAACCACTTTGGCCACTTCAGCCGGGGCCAGCGCATTGACGATGAAGGTGGCCGGATCACCGGACCACTGAATAATATCGATTTTCTCGCCCTGCAATTCGGCAACCACCGCCTGAACCCGGCTACCCCGCATGCCGACGCAGGCACCGACCGGATCGATACCGGAATCACGGCTGACCACCGCAATCTTGGCGCGCGAGCCCGGATCCCGGGCAACCGCCTTCAGCTCGATGATACCATCGTAAATTTCCGGCACTTCCTGCGCAAACAGCTTGGCCATGAATTGCGGATGAGTCCGCGACAGGAAGATCTGCGGACCACGCGGTTCCTGGCGAACATCATAAATAAAAGCCCGAACCCGATCG
>Ga0007854_10002052_pt1 | contig 12633 bp, 10 predicted proteins | sample CryBogCBH12Aug08_FD_60382 | JGI IMG/M metagenome (GOLD analysis project Ga0007854, IMG submission 60382) | Freshwater microbial communities from Crystal Bog, Wisconsin, USA - CBH12Aug08 | ecosystem: Environmental > Aquatic > Freshwater > Lake | place: Crystal Bog, Wisconsin, USA | collected...
GAACAGATTTCCACGGCAGGCAAAGAGGCATCTGGGACCGGCAACATGAAATTCATGATGAACGGTGCCCTTACCATCGGTACGCTGGATGGTGCCAATATCGAGATTCGAGAAGAAGCCGGTGAAGCTAATTTCTTTCTGTTTGGGCTGACCGCCGAGGAAGTCGAAGCCGCCAGAGGCAACTATAATCCGGGTGCCATCATTGCTGCGGACGATGATTTGCAACGGGTGATCCGGTTACTGGAGAGTGGGCACTTCAATTTGTTTGAACCGGGTATTTTCGATCCGATTATCCAGTCTATCTATAGTCCCAACGACCCTTGGCTGACGGCAGCGGACTTTCGAACTTATGTTGATGCCCAGCGGGAAGTCGCAATTGCATACCGTGATGCTGAACGCTGGACACGCATGAGCATTATAAACACGGCGACTAGCGGCAAATTTTCCAGTGACCGTACCATACTGGATTACAATCGTGACATCTGGCATTTACCTCAAATAGCCGCGAAACCGGTTAAATAATCATGAGAGTTCTATTCGTTACCTCTGAAATTGCTCCGCTCATCAAGACTGGCGGACTGGCAGATGTGAGTGCTGCATTGCCTGCTGCATTGCATGATTTGGGCGTCGATGTACGTGTGCTGCTGCCAGGGTATCCGCAAGTATTGCGGGCCTTACCCCATCTTGAACACGCTGCCCATTTTGTCGGTTCACCGGCTTATCCGGAAGTCAATTTATTGGCGGGTGTTTTGCCGGATGGTGTGCCGATTTGGGTGATTGATTGCCCAGAAATGTATAGTCGGGGGGGAGGTGCCTATCAGGACGAGCATGGCGTTGACTGGTTTGACAATGCGCACCGGTTTGGTTTGCTTTCAAAAATAGGTGCCTTGCTGGGTAGTGCCCATTCTCCGCTACAGTGGAGGGCAGATGTGGTGCATTGCAACGATTGGCAAGCCGGATTAACGCCCGCCTATTTGCGATTTTTGCCCAACCCCGCGCCCACCGTAATGACCGTACACAATCTGGCATTTCAGGGAGTGTTTCCTCCGTACAGGGTAAGCGAGCTTGGATTGCCGGGGGAATGTTTTCAGATCAATGGTGTGGAATATTTTGGCAACCTGTCATTTTTGAAAGCGGGCTTGTATTACGCGGATCAACTTACCACGGTAAGCCCTTCCTATGCGGAAGAAATTCAGGCAGACAAGTTAGGCTTCGGCCTGCAAGGCTTGCTCACTCACCGTCGTGCCGACTTGACCGGCATCCTGAATGGGGTTGATCCGCATGAATGGAACCCTGCTACAGATCGTAACATCGCACGCCAATACGATGCAAAAAATCTGAAAAACAAGGAAATCAACAAGCGAGAGTTGCAGAAACATATGGGATTGCATGTTGATCCGAAAATTCCCCTGTTTGGCTTGGTGGGGCGTTTTACGCATCAGAAGGGTTTGGATATGGTGCTTGATATTGCTCCGCAACTGGTTGCACTTCCTGCCCAACTGGTGCTGCTCGGAACAGGGGATGCCGGTTTGCAGCGCACTGCACTGGAGTTGTCGCATCAATATTCCGGACAGATCAGCACCTACGTAGGATTCGACGAGGGTCTTTCGCATTTGGTGGAGGCCGGCGCGGATATTTTTCTGATGCCCTCGCGTTTCGAGCCGTGTGGTCTGAATCAGATGTATAGCCAGCGTTATGGCACGCCTCCCATCGTGCATGCAACAGGGGGACTGATCGATTCCGTGGTGGATTGCAATGAACAAACACTGGCTAACAAAACAGCCAGTGGTTTTGTGTTCGCTAACGGCCTGGATACTGCAGGATTGTGGAATGCAGTGCAGCGTGCTGTGGCAACCTACCATGACAAAAAAATCTGGAAAGCATTACAGAAAAATGGCATGGGCAAGGATTTTAGCTGGGACAAAAGTGCTTCAGCCTACCACGATATTTATGAACGGTTGATTCGCCGCTCGTGATGGTTAATTGGACGGGTTACGAATGACTAAAAATACCTGAGAACATGAATTCTTTATGGAATGAGGCTGAAGCGTCGGCTTGCATCAACGAACTGGAACTTCGCGTTTACACCTCACGCCTTCTCGGTCAGGATAAAACTTTAGTGCTTCACGGCGGCGGCAACACTTCTGTGAAGATTTCCGAAAAAAATCTCTTCGGTGAAGAAGAACAGATTCTTTATGTCAAAGGGAGCGGCTGGGATTTGGAGACGATCGCTGCCGCGGGCTTTGCACCGGTTCAGTTGGCGCATTTGAGAAAGCTGGCAAAACTGCCCGCGCTGCCCGATCCGGAAATGGTCAATCAACTGGTGACGCATCAAACTCGTGCCTCGGCGCCGGTTCCCTCGGTAGAAGCCATTCTTCACGCCATTCTGCCTTACCCCTATGTCGACCATACCCACGCCGATGCCATTATTGCCATCACCAATACGGCAGAGGGCGAATCGCGGATACGTGAAATTTACGGTGACACCGTCGTGGTGATTCCCTATGTGATGCCGGGTTTTGATCTTGCAAAATTATGCGCTGAGTGTTTTGCTGCCGAAGCAAGTGAAAATACTCAGGGAATGGTGCTCTTGAACCACGGTATTTTTTCCTTCGGGCAAAATGCCAAAGAATCTTATGAGCGAATGATCACATTGGTGGGGCGTGCCGAGGATTATCTGAAAAGGCAGCAAGCCTGGGATGTCATACCCCGCTCCCACCGGGGGAGGGTTGGGGAGGGGGAAACTCGCTGGGCGGAGCCTATCCCTTTAAGAGCTGAGCAAGGAATGGATCTGGTACTCGAGCAAGTAAAACTGCGCTCCGAAATTTCCAAAGCGGCCAGTTTCCCAGTTATTGTGACTCGTCATTCCAATGAAAAAACCCTGACTTTCGCCAATCGTACCGATATTTCTGTTGTCGCACAGCAAGGCCCCGCCACTCCTGATCATGTGATCCGTACCAAGCGCTTGCCTATGCTGGGACGCGATGTGGCAGGCTATGTCGAAACTTACAAAGGCTATTTCCAGACTTACGAGCCGCAAGCGAAAGAGCGCAAATTCATGCTGGATGCGGCTCCGCGCGTCGTGCTGGATCAGGAACTGGGTTTATGCACGGTAGGGAAAAGTGCACAGGAAGCCGGCATTGTCGCGGATATTTATGAGCACACCATCGACATTATTCAGCGTGCTACTGTTTTGGGCGGTTACCGCGCGCTACCTGCCAAGGATATTTTCGATGTGGAGTATTGGGACTTGGAACAGGCAAAACTGCGCAATAGCGGCAAGCCGCTACCCTTCAGCGGTGAGGTAGCACTGGTTACCGGTGCCGCTTCAGGTATCGGCAAGGCCTGCGTCGAATCGTTGCTGGCGCGCGGCACGGCGGTAATTGCGCTGGATCTGGACGTCAAGGTCGTTGCGTTAAAAAATGGTGCAAATTATTATGGCGTGCAATGCGACCTCACTTCGGAGGAGCAATTCAAACAGGCACTGATTCAGGCTATTGAAAAATTCGGCGGTCTCGATATGCTGGTGCTGAATGCAGGCATTTTTCCCGGCGGTTGCCGCATTGATTCGCTTCAATCGAAAGAATGGCACAAGGTGATGGGTATCAACCTCGACGCTAACCTGATGCTGATGCGCGAATGCCATCCTTTCCTCAAGCTCGCACCGCGCGGTGGGCGGGTGGTGGTGGTGGGCTCAAAAAACGTCCCCGCTCCCGGCCCAGGTGCAGCAGCCTATTCCGCTTCCAAAGCGGCACTTAACCAACTGGCACGGGTTGCTGCGCTGGAGTGGGGGAGTGATAATATTCGAATCAATTCATTGCATCCGAATGCAGTATTCGACACGGGGTTGTGGACTGAAGAAGTGCTTTCCGCGCGTGCCAGACATTACGGTTTGACCGTGGAAGATTACAAGAAAAATAATGTACTGAGGACCGAAGTGACCAGCAAAGATGTGGCCGAGTTGGCAGCCGAATTGTGCGGAACCTTATTTGCCAAGACGACAGGCGCACAGATTCCTGTGGATGGTGGAAATGATCGGGTGATTTAACAAATCGTCTTTCCAGAGAAAGTTTTACGCTATTGTGTGAAGAGAAAATGAGCCAACAAAATTTCATTTTAGGCATTATCGGCGGTAGCGGTGTGTATGATATCGACGGCTTGGTCAACAAGCGCTGGGTATCGGTTTCATCTCCCTTCGGAATGCCCTCAGATGAATTGCTGTTTGGCGAATTGAACGGGCAACAACTGGTGTTCTTGCCGCGTCACGGGCGCGGACACAAGATTCCCCCGTCGGAAATAAATTTTCGGGCCAACATCGATGCCCTGAAACGGGCCGGAGTCACCGACGTCATTTCAGTCAGCGCGGTGGGTTCGCTACGGGAACATCTGAAACCTGGCATGTTCGTGATCGTGGATCAATTTATTGATCGAACCTTTGCGCGTAACAAGTCCTTCTTCGGTTGTGGGCTGGTGGCGCATGTCTCCATGGCTCATCCGGTCTGCTCACGGTTGGGCGATCATCTTGAAGCAGCAGCAAAAGAGGCCGGTATCGTTGCGTTGCGGGGCGGAACTTATATGGTCATGGAAGGCCCCCAGTTTTCCACCTTGGCAGAATCAGAGCTTTACCGCAGTTGGGGGTGCGATGTGATCGGCATGACTAATATGCCCGAAGCAAAACTCGCGCGTGAGGCCGAGCTGTGTTATGCCACCGTGGCGATGGTGACGGATTATGATTGCTGGCATCCGGATCATGATGACGTGACAGTCGACCAAATTGTAAAGGTGTTGCTGGCTAATGCGGACAGGGCGCGTTCGCTTTTGAAACACGTCGCTCCGAAGGTCGTAGGTGATGCCAGCGGCAGTGTGTGTTCCTGCCGCTCTGCCCTTGAATATGCCATTATTACTTCTCCCGATGTGCGTGATGCAGCGATGGTTGCCCGGTTGGATGCCGTCGCCGGACGGGTATTAAAACGATAAAACTCAGGAGCATTCGAAATGCCTATTAAATCCAGAATTCGCACGGTAGCGCATTATCCCAAGCAAGGCATCATGTTTCGCGACATCACCACTTTGCTCAAGGATCCGGTGGGCCTGCGGGTCACTGTGGACGAATTAGTGCGGCGCTATGCCGGCGAGAAAATTGACAAAGTCGCCGGTATCGAGTCGCGTGGTTTCATCATTGGAGCACCCTTGGCATATGCTTTGGGTAAGGGGTTTATCCCGATTCGAAAAAAAGGGAAATTGCCTGCGGAAACCATTGGTCACGACTATGAACTTGAATATGGCACAGACCGGATAGAAATTCATACCGATGCGATTTCGCCGGGTGAAAAAGTCCTGTTGGTGGATGATTTGATTGCCACGGGCGGAACAGCTGAAGCGGCGTGCAAGCTGATTCAGAATATGGGTGGGCAGATCGTCGAATGCTGTTTCGTTATTGATTTGCCTGAAATAGGTGGACGGGCGCGACTTGAAAAGCATGGGCATAAAGTGTTTGCTCTATGCGAATTTGAGGGTGAATAATGAGAGTTGAAACCCTGCGCTGGGTCAATAACAAGCTGGAAATGATCGACCAGCGGATTTTGCCCGCTGCATTTGAATACATCGCCTATGATTCCGCTGCATCCGTTGCGGAGGGCATACACAGCATGGTGGTTCGCGGGGCACCAGCTATTGGTGTGGCAGCTGCTTACGGTGTGGCATTGGAAGCGTTGCGGTTACGTGATTTTCAGAACGCCGGAAAAGAGGATTTCAGCAAGCGCATGGAAGCCGGATTTTCTGTGCTCGCTCAAAGTCGTCCAACCGCAGTGAATCTGTTTTGGGCTTTGAAACGAATGAAAGGAGTATGGGAGAGTCTGAAGGGGCAAAGTATTGCCCTGATTGCCGAACGATTGTTAGCCGAGGCACACGATATATTTGCCGAAGATATTCGCATCAATCGTTTGATGGGCGCATTGGGTGCTGAATTGCTGAACGATGGTGCGCGCGTGTTGACACATTGTAATGCGGGAGCACTTGCCACTGCGGGACATGGGACAGCGCTCGGAGTGATCCGCTCGGCTGTAGAAACGGGAAAAAAAATATCCGTGATTGCTGATGAAACCCGCCCAATTTTGCAAGGCGCCAGATTGACTGCCTGGGAAATGGTGCAGGAGAATATTCCGGTGATACTAATTACCGACAACATGGCAGGCTTTATGATGGCAAGTGGTGAAGTGGACGCGGTTGTGGTGGGAACTGATCGCGTTGCAGCCAATGGAGATGTCGCCAATAAAATTGGTACTTACATGGTGGCGGTATTGGCCCGACGACATAACATTCCGTTTTACGTCGCCTGTCCGTTGTCCACAATTGATATGAACACCGCCAGTGGCGCTGAGATTCCAATTGAGGAACGTTCTGTGAATGAAGTCAAAGGGTTTCGCGGTAATTATTGGGCAGCCGAGGGAGTTTCTATTCGTAACCCCTCTTTTGACGTGACACCTGCCGAATTGGTAACTGCACTGATTACCGAAAAAGGGGTAGTGAGGCAGCCTGATCGCGAAAAACTCGCTGCTCTGTTTAAATAAAAATTAAATGAATCCAAAAAGTATAATAGCGCACGAAAAAAATCTGGTCTGGCACTCAGCGCACGTTACTTTAGCCGACCGCATTCAAATGTTTTGTCAAATTCCTGCAACGGTATGGTTCACTGGGTTGAGTGGAGCGGGCAAGTCTACGCTGGCTTTTGCACTTGAGAAACGTTTGCTGGAAATGGGTCAGGCCAGTTATGTTCTGGACGGCGACAACGTGCGTCATGGCCTGAACAGTAATCTGGGGTTTTCACACGAAGACCGCACGGAAAATATTCGTCGTGTTGCTGAGGTAGCCCATCTCATGAACGATGCCGGGCTGATCGTTATTTCGGCTTTTATTTCGCCTTATCGCGAAGATCGTGAAGTGGCGCGACGGATAATCGACCCTGAAAGATTTCTTGAAGTTCATGTGAGCACTGCCTTGGCCGTCTGCGAAGAACGTGACCCGAAAGGAATCTATAAGCGGGCAAGGGCAGGTCAGATTGCAGATTTCACCGGAATCACTTCACCGTATGAGTCCCCTGCTGATCCGGTGTTAACTTTGGATACCTCACTCGCTGATGTGCCATCGTGCATTGAAAAGGTACTTGGAATTTTGATGCCAAGAACCAAGTTAACCGTTTAATGAAGGTGCTGGGCTCCCAAGCAAATAAATTTACCATTTGAGTAAAATTTTACCCAACCCTATCCCGATTATTCCAAAGACCAACATGGGTAAATAGTGCCACTGAATGAGATGAATGACAGAGTCGTTGAGTTCGTGCAATCTTAGCCAGAGTGCCCCCACACTGAATGAAGAAAGAAGGGCAATACTTCCCGCCAATCGTTGATGTGTACTGGCATATTGCCGAAGAGCATAAAATGTCCAGATAGCAGGCAAGATGGACACCATCATGATCCCCAATGTGCATTGAAAACTATGCATCGGTAACGGAGCAGGTGGAGTATCGGCATTCCAGGCGAAAAATATAACCGCCAGAAATACCATAAATACCGCAACGGGTGCATAGGTCGCACCGGGGTTCTGGTGCAGATCCGGAAATCCGAGCAAAGCGATACTGATTGATGTGGAAGCAAAGATTAGTATCAGGAGTGCAATTTCTGCAGCAAACCAGGAGGTATGCAATTTTTCCATCAAATCGGGGCGCAGACCGGAAATTGCTAACGACACGGCAAGATAAGCCGTCGCCGCCGCCATCAATTTAAAACTCAGCATAAACGGTGAAGCGGCTGGACGCACCGGAGTTGCATCAGTAGCCAGCATCTCAACCAGTTGATTGATGTCATTCATGATTGTTCCAGTTTCTTTCTCAACACTTTGTACGCACGATGAGCTGCAACCTTAACTGCGGATTCGTTCATACCCAGTTTCGCAGCCACTTCTTTGGCCGTATAGCCTTCCTGATGTATCAATTGCAAGATGACCGCTTGTTTCTCGGGGAGCTTTTGGATTTCTCCGCTGATAGATTCGTAACTGAGAGTGGATTCGGTTACATCTTCGTGCAATATATTTTCCAGCTCGGATAATTCCACAGAATGGCGCAACTGATCTGCATAATGTGCGCGCAGGTAATCTTGGAGGCGAAACTTTGCAATGGCGTAGACCCAAGGCGTGTAGGGGCGTTTCCCGTCATAGGTATGGCGTGCCTTGTGGATTGAAATTAGGATTTCCTGCAGCAAGTCATCTATCTCACTTTCAAAGCTCAAACGCTTTGACAGGAAAGGACGCAGCAGACGCGCAGTTTCACGCAGCAAGTTTGCATAAGCGAGTTGGTCGCCCTCCAGCGACTTTCTCATCAATGCGGCTAAATTATCTGAGAGATCGTTATTAGACAAGTTGTTGTAACAATTCTTCGCGTAATTCGGCGACTGCCTGTAATTGGATCAATTCCGCTCCGGCAATGTGGAAGGTATCTTCAGCCCGTGCGCCCAAAGTGTTGATCTTGGCACTGCGCAGATTAATGTGGTGGCGCGCCAAAACATACGCGATCCGCGCCAACAGGCCGGGACGATCACCTGCAATGATGGAAAGTGTATGCTGGCCTTTATTGTCGGCAGTAATGCTGACCTCCGGTTTGATCGGGAAATGTTTGAGTTGTCGGCTCACCCGCCCGGCTTGCTGGATAGTCAGAGGTTCTTTACGGATCAATTGTTGCGCCAGTTCATATTCGATGTAAGTCATTACGTCGCGGTAGTTGGTCTTGTTGTTTCCTGCTTCCATGACCAGGAAACTGTCCAGAGCATAGCCGTGCTCGGTGGTATGTATTTTTGCTTCCATGATGTTGTAGTGAATTCGAGCAAAAAATCCACAAATGTTGGCAAACAGATAGGGTTGGTCGGGGCAATATACCATGACCTGAATTCCTTCACCGATGCGGCTGAGCCGTGCCTTGACAACGGGCGTCTGGTTGTTGACCCGGTGCGCCAGTAAGCGGGTGTGCCAGGCAATTTCATCCGGTTGGTGGCGCAGAAAATAGTGTGCGTCGAACTGCCCCCATAATAATTCGTGACGTTCCGGGCCAATTGCATACAGATTGAGCACTTCGCGTGTCCGGTCGCGAATTTCTCCAATCTGGTCGGCAATTTTCCCACCCACCCTGTAACGTCTAGTTGCGTGGAACAGATCCTGAAGCAGCTTGCCCTTCCATACATTCCAAACTTTTGGGCTGGTACCCCGTATGTCGGCGACGGTGAGCAGGTAAAGTGCCACCAGATATCGGTCGCTGGGAATATTCTCGGCAAAACTTGCGATGACGTCCTGATCCGACAAATCCTGCGTTTGAGCAGTATGGGACATGGAAAGGTGTTGAGCTACAAGCCATACTACCAGGGCGCTGTCTTCGGTTGTCAGTCCGTGCTGTTTGCAAAAACGTGCTGCATCGGCTCGGCCTTTTTGAGCATGATCACCACCACGACCTTTTGCAATATCGTGGAAAAGTCCTGCAATATATAAAACTTCCGGCCGGGCAAAGTCTTTCATCAGCTGGCTGCACAAAGGATATTCATGTGCGTGTTTTTCCATGGCAAAACAGCGCAGATTATGAATGACCATCAGAATATGCTCATCAACCGTATACACGTGAAACAGATCGTGTTGCATTTGTCCGACAATGCGACCGTAAACGGGCAGATAGCGTCCTAAAATGTCATTTCGGCTCATGCGGCGCAGCACATGTGTAATGCCTTGTGGTTGACGTAAAATTTCCATGAACAGCGCTCGATTGCGCGGATTACGCCGGAATGCGGCATCAATTTTATGCCGGGTACGCCACATTGCACGCAAGGTAAGTGCGGAAAGCCCGGTCAAATTGGGGTGTTGCGCCATCAGTAAAAAACATTCCAGAATAGTGGAAGGTTCACGTTCGAACAGGGACTCATCCCGTGCGCTGAGCCGGTTGTCTCGTGCAACAAACCGTTCATTGATCGGCTCAATGATTACCCCCTCGGGAAATAGGTGGGTATGCAAATTTTGCAGCAACACCGCATTCAGCAGCAACACAGCCCGTTTGGTCCGGTAATAGCGCTGCATGAGGTGTTCGCTGGGCCGGCGAGTTTCCGAGGCAGCGATATGCATCTGTTCAGCCAGCTCTGTCTGGTAATCAAACAGGAGGCGATCTTCCCGTCGCTTGGAAATGTAATGCAGACGTATTCTCAGGGTTTGCAACAAAGCTTCGTGGCGTGCGATGGCGCGAGCCTCAAGCACGGTGATCAGCCCGGCATCGGAAAGTTTGCGCCATGATCCCCCAAATCCACTGGCACGACTGATCCACAAAACCGTCTGCAAATCACGCAAGCCGCCGGGACTTTCCTTGAGATTGGGTTCCAGGTTGTAATCGGTATCAACAAAACGGGCATGGCGCTTTTCCTGTTCCTGTACCTTGGCCAGGTAGAAGCTGCGTCGGCTGAGTTGATTGGTTAGAGCCTTGCGCATTTTCTGAAATAACCGCCGATTTCCGGTTATCAGGCGTGTTTCCAGCAAGTTGGTTTGTACCGTTACATCTGCCGATTCTGCGATACACTCTTCCACGGTACGAATGCTGTGGCCTACCTCAAGGCCGATGTCCCACAAAATGCCGATCAATTCCTGCAAGCGTTGCTGCAAGGATTCGTCCGGCTGTTCCGGCAACAGAATAAGCAGATCAATGTCGGAATGCGGGAATAGCTCTTCCCGCCCATAACCCCCTACAGCAATCAGTGCCAAGTCGGGCGGCATATTGAGCATTTCCCATACTCTGCGCAGATGCTCGTCCAACAATTTTGAATGGGCGCGTAAATGTCGCTGCGGTTGAGGATGTCCGGCAAAATCATTTTGCAGCGCGGCACGCGCGGCACGCAAACTTAAGCGAATGGTCGATGCATTTTCCACAAGTATTTTTTCGGGTAAATTTACAGCGCGGGAATGGGAGGAGAACCGGCAGAAACGGTCAGTACTTCGAAGCCGGTTTCCGTAACCACAATCGTGTGCTCCCACTGCGCCGACAAACTGTGATCCTTGGTGACAACAGTCCAGCCATCGCCTAATTGCTTGATTCCCGCCTTGCCGGCGTTGATCATCGGTTCGATAGTGAAAACCATACCGGCAGCCAGCTTCAGACCGGTGTGGGGTTTGCCGTAGTGCAGCACTTGCGGCTCCTCGTGAAATTTATTGCCGATGCCGTGGCCGCAAAATTCGCGAACCACACTATATCCCAGAGGCTCAACAAAACTTTGGATCGCGTGGCCGATGTCACCCAGATGAGCCCCGGCTTTGACTGCATAAATGCCGCGCCACATGGCCTGGTAAGTGATCTCACACAAACGCCTTGCCTGAATTGAGGGTTCCCCGACGTAATACATACGGCTGCTATCCCCATGGTAACCGTTCTTGATCGGGGTGACATCGATATTCACAATGTCGCCGTTCTTCAGTATTTTGTCACCCGGAACACCGTGACACACTTGATGATTGACCGAAGTACAAATCGATTTAGGATAGGGCGTATGGCCATGGGGAGCGTAATTAAGCGGCGCGGAAATACATTCCAGCATTCCCACCGTGTAATCATGGCACAGTTTATCCAGCTCACCCGTGGTGATGCCGGGTTGCACGAAGGGCTGGATATAGTCGAGCAACTCACTGGCCAAACGACCGGCGATGCGCATTTTTTCGATTTCCTGGGGGGTTTTAATACTGACAGCCATATCTTGATTCGTAAAAGAAGAAAGTTATGGTGCAAGGATAGAGGATAGCGGCGTGCGGTGCAATAAAATTGCAGGAGATTTTTGTCGACGAAAGAAGCAGGGGGCGCAGTGGGGTCTTGTGAAAATGAGCGGAAATATTGTTGACTTCAGTGCCTTTGGTTCATTTTTAACGTTATTATCTATACCGAAGGCAACGCACGGTTCAGAATGCATGTTGCCCTACACAACTCCGAAGAGGAGTAAAAATTATGCAGGCAATTAAATTTGAGACAACCGTTGTTCTAATTTGAAAGCGTAGCCATGCCCGTTCCGCAGGCCGTTCTTACCTTGATTGAAAACTTCGAGCGCAACCTTGATGCCTACCGCAACGGGCAATACAATGAAACTCAGGTTCGGCGCGATTTCATTGATCCATTATTTAAAGTGCTGGGCTGGGACATGGACAACAGTCTGGGCTATGCGGAAGCCTATCGCGATGTCATTCATGAAGATGCGATCAAGGTGGGTATTTCCACCCGTGCACCGGATTACAGCTTCCGTGTCGGAGGCCAGCGCAAATTTTTCCTCGAAGCAAAAAAGCCCTCCGTCAATGTCAAAGAGGATGCTGAACCTGCATTCCAACTGCGCCGCTATGGCTGGTCAGCCAAACTGCCGCTTTCGGTTCTCACCGATTTTGAAGAATTTGCCATTTACGATTGCCGCCAGAAACCCGACAAAAACGACAAGGCCAGCAAGTCGCGCTTATTCTACTGCACCTTCCGCGACTATGCGGAAAAGTGGGATGAGATTGCCGCGATATTTTCCAAGGATGCCGTACTCAAAGGCTCCTTTGATAAATACGCCGTCGGCACCAAGGGGAAGCGCGGCACCACCGAAG
>Ga0007854_10002055_pt1 | contig 12628 bp, 10 predicted proteins | sample CryBogCBH12Aug08_FD_60382 | JGI IMG/M metagenome (GOLD analysis project Ga0007854, IMG submission 60382) | Freshwater microbial communities from Crystal Bog, Wisconsin, USA - CBH12Aug08 | ecosystem: Environmental > Aquatic > Freshwater > Lake | place: Crystal Bog, Wisconsin, USA | collected...
GGAAAAGGCAGCGATACCGGCCTCAGCCGATATGGACTACTAAGCAAGTCGCAATGAAGCCCGGGGCCCCCTCCGGGCTTTTTTTCAATCACCAACGGAGTCGATATGTCAAAGCACCCATCCTTCGCGCATGCCGATGCGACGCGTCGGCACGGCATGCCATCCGTCATGGAATTGCCTCGTCCCCCACTGGCATCCGGAGTCATGCAAAGACTGAGCGCCTGGTTTTCGGGTCGCATTGCGCTGACCCGCGCAGAGGCGCATCGGTTGCTGGAGTGCATGGTTGAATCGGGCCAGATTGAGCAGCATCGCGCCGAGTTTGTTGCAGCCGTAAAAGCGTTGGCTGCAGGCCCTCACAGCTGGCACGACATGGGATACCGGCTGTTGCCCGACGACTGACTGAGAACCATCAGGCCATGTGGTTCTGATCTTGAAAATATTTTCCGCGACCTCAATTTATGGGTACCAGCCGGCAGGATATGGTTTCCTGCCGGTGCCATGCAAACATCGGAGGACCCATCATGTACGTTTCTTTGTGGAACCAGCCGGGCAATCTGTTCGGTCAATTTGAATCGCTGCGGCGTGAACTCGACGAAGCCTTTGGCTATTCGGGCATTCCGAGCAGCATCCGTTCGGTGGCTTCGGGATCTTATCCTGCCATCAATGTCGGGCGCACCCCTGAAAGCGTGGAGGTCTATGCCTTCGCGCCCGGGCTTGACGCAACTAAGCTGGACATCACGCTTGATCGCGGCTTGCTGCGTATATCGGGCGAGCGGCAGGCCGTTGCTGCCCAAAAGGAAGGAGCAGAAAAGGAAGCGCCCATGCATACCTATCTGCGTGAACGATCAGGCGGAAAATTTACGCGTGCGGTATCTCTGCCCGACGATATTGACCCGACGCAGGTCAACGCAACGTATCGCGACGGCGTGCTTCAGATCAGCATCGCGCGACGCGAATCGGCGCAACCCAAACGCATTGCCGTGCAGTGAAAAGTCTGCTGAACAATCCGCTGAACAAGGAGAATCATCATGAGCGAATCCAATCAGATTACACGTGCCAGCGCTGATAAAGATGCACAGCGCGCGGTCCTTCCAGCCGTCGACGTATTTGAAGACGCCAACGGCATCACTTTATTGGCTGATATGCCGGGCGTTCAGAGAGAGCAGCTGGAGCTGAAAATTGAGGGTGACGCGTTGCTGATAGAGGGCGAGGTGCAACCGCGTGCGCCGCAGGGGTTAGAGCCTGTGTATGCGGAGGTGCGCGTGCCGCGTTACCGTCGCAGCTTCACGCTCAGCCGGGAGCTCGATTCGAATCGAATTGAGGCCAGCCTGAAGGATGGCGTTCTCAATCTGCGAATCCCCAAGCAGGCACATGCGCAACCGCGTCGCATTGCAGTGACGCAGTGAAGCAGTGATTCATCGAAAGCGTGTCGTGCATCACCCGCGGGACTAGTTAGCTTAGCGTTGCGCCGCGAGCTTCTGCGCTGCGTGCTCCAACGCAACGATAGAAGCCTGTACGGTGTCGGCCAGCTCCTTTTCCCGCGCCAGTGCCTCGGTGATGACGCCGGCAACCATCGTTTCGGATGCGTCGGGCGTTCCGCTGCCTTTCTTGCAAAGCTGCTCAAGCTGCAGGGCCAGCGCAGAAAGCGCCTTGACGCCCAGCGTCGCAGAAGTACCCTTGAGCGTGTGCATCATGCGTGCGGCGTCCGCCACCCGTCCTGAATGCAGCGCGCCGCTGTAGTCGCCCACCACCTGACCGAGCTCGGTTACAAACTGGCGCACCAGATCCAGATAAAGATCGGTCATTCCATCAATTTGCCTGAGCGCCGTCTCCACATCCACATGCACTTCCACCATCGCCGTTGGGGCCGATGTACGAGGCCTGAAGTCGGTGGTCTGCAGCAGCACCTTTACCAGATAGTCGAGGTCAAATGGCTTGCCGACGTGGTCGTTCATGCCGGCGTGAAGACACTCTTCGCGGTCACTGGCCATGGCATTGGCCGTCATGGCAATGATGGGCAACTGCGTCAGCCCGTGTTCATTGCGCAGTGCACGGGTGGCGGTAAAGCCGTCCATGACCGGCATCTGTACGTCCATCAGGACGGCGTCGTAAACCACCGCGTCGCGCATGCCCGAGAGCAATGTCACCGCCGCCAGTCCGTTGTCGGCAAGGTCAACTTCGGCGCCTTCTGCTTTGAGCAATTCGCGGGCTACCTGCTGGTTCACCATGTTGTCTTCCACCACCAGCAAGCGCATGCCGTTCAGACGCGGTTCGGACTTTGTGGATTGGCGTTCCCGGCGGCGGAAATTGGTGTTGCCAGCCTTCGCGTCGAGCACCACCTCGCGCAGCATCGCTGCGGTAACCGGCTTCACCAAAAACGCGTTCAGCGTTGCCTGCTCCTGCGCGCTGCGCTGGGCCAGAGCCTGACGATTGTGGGACGCCACCATGATGCAAACGGGCGAGCCAAATGCGCCTCCTGTCTGCCGCAATTCAGACAGGGTTTGCCAGCCATCCATGCCGGGCATTTCCCAGTCGACAAAAATCGCCTCAAACGCAGCCTGTCCGGCGGCGGCGCGGGCGCGTACCAGTGCGAGCGCCTCAGCGCCACTCGCTGCGAGTTGAGCCCGCCAGCCCAGAACCTGCATCATTTGCGAGAACAGGCCGCGCGCCCGGGCATTGTCGTCAATCACCAGAACATCCAGACCAGCAGATGAAATGGGGGGCGAGTGCGGGAGTTCGGCCGGGCCAGAGACACCAGCGGAACCAGCGGCATCTGTGGAATCTGTGGAACCTGAATGGGGCAGTTCAATTTCAAAATGGAAGTCGCTGCCGTGTCCCAGAGCGCTGTCGAGTTTGAGTTCGCCGCCCATCAGCGCCACCAGTCGCTTGCAGATGGAGAGCCCCAGTCCGGTGCCGCCATAACGCCGCGTGGTGGACGATTCGGCCTGCGAAAAATCGCCAAATACCTTGGCCTGATTTTCGGTTGCGATGCCGATTCCGGTGTCGCGAACACCAATCCGCAAACGGGTGCTCGACGGTTTGTTTTCCAGCGCCCGAAGGTAGAGGATGACTTCGCCATCCGGGGTAAATTTGAGCGCGTTTCCACCCAGATTGATGAGCACCTGCTGCAGTCGCATGGCGTCGCCAACCAGCGTTGCGGGCAATGCCGGATCGACGTCATACAGCAACTCGACCGGCTTGTTTCCCAGATTGGCGGCCAGGATCACGGAGAGTTCGCGCAGTACCCGCTCGATTGCAAAGTGCTGTGGATCAAGCTCAAGCTTGCCAGCTTCAATCTTGGAAAAATCGAGAATATCGTTGAGCAATCCGAGTAACGACTGTGCTGCGCCCTCGGCCTTGTCCACATAGTCAAACTGCCGCGCATCGAGATCCGTGGCGTGCATCAGTTTGAGCATGCCGAGAATAGCGTTCATCGGGGTCCGAATTTCATGGCTCATGTTGGCCAGAAACTGGCCCTTGCTCAAGGTCGCCTGTTCGGCAATGTCGCGCGCTTCCTGCAAAAACTGTTCATGCTTGACCCTCTGCGTGATGTCCCGATAGCAAAACACGCGCCCTATGGTGCGATCGCGGTCCCGGGCCGGATGTGACACGCATTCCAGCACCCTGCCGTCGGTCAGGTACAGGGTTTCGAAGGTATCGGCGCCCAGGTCGAGCCTCAGATCAATGACCTGGCTCAGCTGCGTCGGGCCGTCGCTGGCGCCGGGATTCTTCAGCAACAGGCTCTCGATAAAGGCAACGATGCCGTGATCGTCGCGCTCGGCCAGCAGGTGTTCGGGCAGGCCCATCAGATTGGAAAATCTGCGGTTCATATTGAGGATGCTGCCCTCATTGTCGGTCAGCAAAATGCCATCGTCGGTGGCTTCCAGCGTAGCGGCGAGGTGCAGCCCGGTGATGTTGACCTCGGGCGCCGCGCGCTCCTTGCGCGCCAGTCGCACGCGCAGTTGGTAGTATTCATTGCGCTCTCCAATGAACTCGGCAATGCGTTTGGCAAATTTGCGCACTTCAAATACCGACCCGTCCTTTCGGCGATAACTGCTTTGAGCTTCCATGGCGGATTCACTGCTCGCCATTTCTTCCCAAAAAAACAGGTCCGATAACGAACACTCCAGTTCCCCGATCGGCATACCGATCAGTGCCTCTGCGGGATATCCCAGTTGGCGGCTTGCGGCATCGCTGGCAGCAACAATCTGCAACGTCTGCGTGTCAAGCAGAAGCAGGATTTCACTGGAGGCATTCAGCAGCAATGCGTCATAGTTCATGGCGTGGCTCCGGCCGATGAGCTGCTGCCATCGAAGAAATAGGTAACCCGTTTGCGCGGATTCAAATAGGCCGCCACCTTGGGCGACAACAGCGCCGGGCGGATCGATTTCAGGATCTGAATGTCGCTCTGCTCTTCCAGATTGATCAGAATGGCGTCGTCTTTGGGCACCGACTCATCGTAGACCAAAACCCACGGACGCAGGGGCTTTTTGGGGTTGACGGAAGTAACAACCGCAAACGATTCGTTTGACAATTGCACGATGGAGCCCGGTGGATGCACTCCCAGGCTTCGGATCAGCAGTTGCAGCGCACGCGCCTCAAATTTGGTGCGGCACTGCGCAAACATGTACGAAAGCGCTTCGTGCGGGGTTAGAGCTTTAGACGGATCGGTCGGATTGCACAGGTTGTCGTAATAGTTGACCAGTGATACCAGCCGGGCTCCCGGCGACATCTGCGCTTCTTTCAAGGCGGCTGGATAGCCTGTGCCGTCGGCAAATTCGTGGTGCTGCGCTATTACTGCCATAGCCAGCGGGGCAAGGCCCAGGCGCTTACCGATGTTGATGCCCAACTCCACATGCGTCGCACGAAAATTTCGCTCAGCCTTGGTCATTTCAGCGCTGGGCTTTTTCACCACCCGGTCCGGAATCTCACTCAGGCCGATGTCATGCAACAACGCACCCACGCACATGTCGCGCGACTGCTCGGCGTTGAAGCCCATTTCCTTGGCCAGCATCATCGACAGGATGGACACATTGAGGCTGTGAAAATAGACGTCTTCGCCACCCGCTTTTTCACCCATCACGTGCAGCGTTGCCTCCGGGCTCACCAAAAACGCCTGCACCATGTCGCCCGCCAGTCCGCCCAATTCTTCCAGCGTTTCCTTGGGGCGTGAATAAACGGTCTTGCTCAGATTCTTGACGATTGCCGTCGCTTTGGCGAAGGCGCGCTCAACCTGTTCCACATTTTCGCGCCGCTGGATGACCATGGCGCGTCGCTGCCGCTGGATCGCCTCGGCGGAGCGGGCCGCCGGGTCGGATTCAACGGGTTCTTTGGGCTCAGCGGGCTTTGCGGGTTGGGGGTCGGTTTGAAGTTGAGCCGAGTCAGCCAAGCCTGACGTAGCAGAGGTCTGGGGAATAGGGTCGCTGCGTTCCGGGTCGTATTCGTAACGCGGCAACTTGAGCGCGCGCAGTTCTTCGAGTTGCTCAGGCGTGCGCACCTTGAAGTTGTTCAGCGCAAAGGAATGCCTAAACCAGGGCAGATCGAGCCGTACGAAGGCACCGATGTAAAGTTGTTCAGCAGTCAGATAGGCCGAACCTTTAACGTCGGCTTCAGGTTGCGTCATTTAAATCCCTGTACTGGTCACTGTGCACATGTTTGTTGCTGATTATGGTGCATTGCGTGTAGGGCTCGTGTCAGCGGCGGGCATAATTAAGGTACCCTGCTTGCACTACTTGTCATCAGCCGCACTTGTCGGTAGTCAGGTTAACGGGTTGCATTGGCGTATAGCACTGGTGAATGTTCGAATAACGGTAAGCAAAAGCGCGTGAAAATTGTCCATAACAACCCTCCCGGGTCGACTCCGGCTGAGTCTCTGCCACTAGAACTGCAACACCAGTTGGCCAGCCTGATGAGTCTGAATTCCCGTATTTCGCGACTGGCTATCGGGCTTGGTGTGCCGCTGGCCCTCAACGAGGACGTGGAGGCGGCGCTCAACAACGCCCTGATCGGCGATCAGGGGTTGGCATCGTCAGGCGTCCGTGAAGGCCAGCCAAAGCGTCGCGAACGTATGCAACACGCCGAATTGCGCGCCTTGCTGGTGATGCGCTATTCAATGGCGCAACGCTGCGTGGCCCGTTATGGCCCCGAGATTGCCCGCGAAATGCTCAACCAGACCGAAATCCAGATGCAACGGCTTGGATTTGCCGAGGGCTCGGACGGGGTTCAGCTCAATCGACTGGATTTCCCTTCCTGAGCCACTGGCAGCGCATTTCAGGTCTTCGTTTTGCCGGTTTTTGCGGTCCTTGGCGCCTTTACAGGTGCCTCAGGCGTTTCAGGCGTCACAGCTTTTTCAACCTTTACAGCCTTAACTGGCTTTGCAGGCTTTTCAAGCTTGGCCTGAGGTGCAGCGACGTCCAGCAACTCTTCCATGCGCTGGAGCAATTCGAGCGAATGGGGCTCCATTTCTTCCCGTGCCCCGACAATGAATCGAACCAGATCGATGGCGTTTTGACGGTCGGATTGCGAGTGCAGTAAGTGTGGCAAAGCAGCAAGAGCCCGTTCGCGTTCAAATTCGACGATGACCGATTGCTCGTGAATAAGGGTCGCACGCCGCGCAGCGCCCATCGCCTTGAACGGTTCTCGGTGCGTCAGGACTTCGGCTGAGCGCTCCAGACGGTCGCGTCGCACGGAGCCACGCGAACCCGCCAGCAACACCAGCATGCGGATGATGGCCGCAGCAATGTCCCCGCCCTGAATGTGCGCCAGAATGTGCTGGACTTCGGGCAGATAACGCAATTCGTCCGGATCCTGGCGTGCGCGTTTCTTGGCGTGTGACTCTCCCAGCATTCGCATGAACGGGGCACCATAAATCGACAGAAAGGTCAATTCATAGCTGGCGTCGCGCAGGTCACGCATGGTGTCCATGCTGCGGATGAGGCTGTCGGCCATGATGACTTCAAGTTGCCTAAACGGGTTGTCCTCTGTGGTGGGTTGGCGTGAATTGGCCGCCCAGTCGGTCCAGGGGCCCAGAAAGCCCATGGCCGGGTTGCTGTCACCAAAAAGTTTGCGGCTCACGCGCGACGGATGGCTGTCGCGCAGGGCTTCGGCACTGGCCGGCGTAACCACGGTTTTAATCATCGGGCCCAGCGTCATGTCGTACACCGTGTTGCCCAGTTCGGACAAACGTGCCACGGCAGCAAAATCGTTTTCCTGCTCACGGTCGTTGGGAATGCAGTTCACGATGTCTTCGATGGTGCGATCGTGGAAGCTGACATAAAAATGCTCGTGTCCCTCGTCGCCCTTCATCTCGTCAATCTTCATCTCATACAGACCCGGCGCCAGTGCCTCGATGGTATTGAGGGTCGAGGTCATTTCGGTGTGCTCTTTACGGGCTATCGACGACGAAACGAATATTCCAAGGTGGCCCACTTTTTCGTGCAGCATGTAAACGATGCGTTGCCCGCGAATGCGGATTTCGTGCTCATCGGTAAACGTGTCGACAATCCAGTTCAGGGCCTGCTGAGGGGGCGTAATGTTGTCGCCCCGGCTGGCAAAGACGATGATGGGCGAGCGGATGGCCTTGAGGTCCACATGCACGCCGGGCTCGAGTTCGGCCTGACCGCGGGCCAGATGATTGCCAATGAAAAGGTGTTCAATGATCCAGTGGATTTCTGCTTCGTTGGTAAAGTGGTATCCGCCCCACCAGCGCTCAAAGTCCAGAAAGCTTTCTTTGCGTTTTTCGGGATCCGCGAAGAGATCGTAGTACTTGCCGAAAAAGTTGCGACTCGGGTTGAGCATTTCAAAGTTCGACACCAGATGGGCGCCATCAAACTCGCCATTTCCCAAATCTGATATTGCAAGTGCAGGCACTACCCCGCCCAGCAGACCACCGTTGTAGCGCATGGGGTTTTCGCCAATCTGCCCCGACCAGGTAGACACCGGTGCGCCATTGATGACCAGCGGCCCGGTGAGTTCGGGGTTGCAGGCCGAGAGCAGCAGTGTGGCCCATCCGCCCTGACAATTCCCCACCACCACGGGCAAGCCCGAACGGGGGTGCAAGGTGGCAATTTCCCGCAGAAATTCTGCTTCGGCGCGCATCACGTCAGACAGGGTCTGTCCATTTTCCGGATGTTGCCGGAAAACGACAAAATACACCGGGTGGCCGGCTCTTAGCGCCACCCCGACCTGGCTGTCGGGCTTGAAGCCGCCAATTCCGGCGCCGTGACCGGCACGCGGGTCGATGATCATGAACGGGCGCTTTTCAGCATCCACTTCAACGCCTTGCGGAGGCAGAATTTTCAGCAGGTTGTAGTTGACGGGACGGCGCAGATTGCGGCCATCAATCACCACTTCGTAGGGATAGTCCAGAACCGGCGGGGTTCCGGCATCTTCGTGAGCACGGTCGTTTTCGGCCCGCTGGCGCAATACATCAAGCGTGAGCGCCATGCGTTGCAGGGCGTCCACTCCGTAGGAGGTTGCGAGTTGCAGCCACTGGCCGCTCAGCAGCGCCTGACCCATCTGGTCCTGCGCGGTTGCCAAAGATTCTGTCAGCGCAGTTGCGTTCTCGCCGGCGGCCTGGCTGATTTTGGCCGCATGGTGTGTGCCGCTGGCCAGAATTCTCTCGCCTTGCGCTTGCAGCTTTTCAGAGGAGTCCGCAGTCTGACTGGCCAGAAAAGGGGGGACGAATTTGGATGGCATGGTGCACTTTCAATGAACGCGGACACGTTCCTGTAACAGTTGATTCTGCTCCCCAGTATGACAGCACTCCATTAAAGTTTTGTAGCGCTGCACAATCGGGCCAAAGTAGCGTCAGATTGCGCAACCAGTGCCTCGGCATATCCAATATCTCGACTGTCAAAGGGGCTAAATGAACCATCAGGGGCGATTCTTATATTGTAGAAACAAAATACCCCGTTGTTACCACCTTCGATTCTGTTCGCAGGAAGTCTTAACACGCTGGCCTTGACGCTGGAGTCGGGATCTGCCGTTTGCGGGCTGCCGGCAACAAAATATGCCGCGCCGTCGCACCCCAGAAGTTCCCGCCCGGCTTGCAAAACAATGTCGAGCGCGGTCTGATGGTCGGTTGTCTGCGAGAGGGCCAGGGTGGTTTGCAGCAGCCTCTCGTAATGCTGTCGCGCGTGGTTTAGCTCCGCGGCGTGGATATTGGCCAGCATCTGCAGCCGGTCGGCATAGCTCTGGAGTTGCAGTTGGGTGCGGATGCGCGCCAGCACCACCGGTGGACTGATCGGCTTGGTGATGTAGTCCACTGCGCCCAGCATGAGGCCGTGTTCTTCATCCACCGGATCAGCGCGCGCCGTGAGAAAAATGACCGGTATGTTTTCGGTCGCGGGCTGGCGCTTGAGTTCGCGGCAGACCGCGTAGCCGTCGATATCTGGCATGAGTACGTCCAGCAAAATCAGGTCGGGTGGGTTGGATGCGCGCGCAATTTCGAGTGCGCGCAGGCCCCCGGTCGCCACCTTGACCTGATAGCTGTCTTTGAGCAGGTCGCTGATCAGGGATAAGTTGGACGGCGTGTCGTCCACAATCAGAATGGTTGCTTCTCGGGTGTCGTAGTTTGTGTGCATCAAGGGATTTCCTGGATGGGGGGGACTGGTGCCGGTGAAGCAATGCCGCTTAGCGCGCGTGCAACCGACTCGGCCAGAGCGTCGGCGCAAACCGGTTTGATGAGAACGTCGTCAATGCCGGCATCCTGAGCCACTCTGAGCACTTCCTGACGTCCGAATGCCGTCACCATGATCATGCGCGGCGGCAATGCCAGATGTAGCGCACCGATGCGGCGCGCGACCTCGATGCCGTCCATGTCAGGCATTTGCCAGTCGAGCAACACCAGTGCATACGGTTGCAGCGTTGCGGTGGCCTGCACCAGCTCGGCCAGCGCCGCGTGCCCACCGTCGACCGACTCAACCTCCAGTTGCAAATCATTGAGCATGTCGTGAAGGACCAAGCGTGCGTGTTCGTTGTCGTCCACCACGAGCACCTTCTGGCCGTGCAGGTGAGCTAGCTGCGCAAGCTGTGAAAGCAGCGCAACGTTAACGGAGTCAGTGGGGTGTGGGCTGCCAGAAACGCTCGCCGGTACCTTGCCAAGGCGTGCGGTAAACCAGAAATTGGACCCCTTGCCGAGAGCCGATTCAACCCCGGCGCTGCCATGCATCAACTCGGCCAGGCTACGGGAAATGGCCAGACTAAGTCCAGTGCCACCATGCGGGACTCCGCTACCGGTGTCGCGGACATCAAATTGCAACGTTATGCTGTCTTCGGACTCGAGCAGCGGATAGACAACCATGCAGATTTGCCCGGATGGCGTGAACTGAATCGCGTTGCTGACGTAGTTGGTGAGTATTTGGCCCAGACGCAGGGGGTCGCCGCGCAGGGCGGCCGGTATGGCCGGGTTGACACTGACAATAAGCTCGAGGTTTTTGTCGTGCGCTTTTTCGCCCAGTTGCGCTATCACACTGTCAAACAACTTGCGCAACGCAAATTCGCAGTCCTCCAGATCGAGTTGGCCGGCTTCGATGCTGGAAAAATCCAGAATGTCATTGATGATGCCCAGCAGGCGTTGCCCCGATCCGTGTATTTTGCGCAGGTAGTTGCGCTGACGCGGGGCCAATTCGTTCTTGAGCGCCAGGTGCGAGAGGCCGATGATGGTATTTAACTGCGTCCGCATTTCGTGTCCCATGCCGGATAGATATTCCGACTTCATCCTTGTGGCGTCGTCCGTTCGCGGACTGCCATTTGCGGGCGTGTTAACGCGGCCGTCGTCACGGCGCCAGTAATGCCGTCCGTATTGGCGCAGCCAGGCATAACTCAAGCGGATGGAATCCCAGATCATGTGGCTTTGCAGGGGGTAAATAGAAATCCTAAGCGGCTTAACTGTTTCACTACGTCCGGTTTGTATGCATCGGCACATTCGGCGCCATGTAGCGCAATCTGTTGCAGGCCCAATCAAGTTTTGTCGGCGTATACAAGGCGCCGAAATATCAAACTTCCTGCCCTCTATGCCGTATGCATTTGCCGGGTATGCCTTTGGACCTGAAAGCGGCTTGCGGTGGGCCGGTCAGGACATACCTTTACCCCCCAAAGAGCGTGAACTGCTGCATTTTCTGTTGCTTGCGGGGGGGAAGGTAGTGGCCAAGGACGCCGTGGTCAACGCCGTCTGGCATGGCGGTATCGCATCCGACGAAAGCATTTCACGCGCCGTCTACAGGCTTCGTTTGGCCATGCAGGCAGCAGGCGGGCCGCCGGTCGTCACGACGGTCTACAACGGGGGGTTCCGTATATCCGCCCCCATCGTATTGCGTGCCGGGCCCGCCACAGGCGCCTGGTTGCTGGTGCAGAGCGGACGTGAGTTTGCTGCACGTCTGACGGCCCCCGACATCGCCATTGCGCTGGAGGCCGCGCATTGCGCTGCGGCGCTCGATCCGGCCAGTATTGCGGCCTGGATTGCAATCGCTGAGTTTCATGTTTTGCAGATCATGCGTGCGCTGGTTCCGGCGCGCCATACCGGACAACAGGCCTGTGCGGCGGCGGCGCGCGCGCTCGCACTCGAGCCCGCCTGCGCCCGCGCTCTGGCGGCGCGGGGCTGGGTACGCGCGCTGGTGGAAGGCGCCCTGCAGTCTGGGCTTGCTGATCTCGATCAGGCGCTGGCGCTCGATCCCCGGCGTGCCGGCATCCCGCTGCTCAGGGCCGGCGTATTGCAGGCCATCGGGCGCACGGCCGATGCGGTCGAGATGGCGGGCTGTTCGCAGCGGCTCAATCCGTTCAATCTGTTTGCTGTAGCGGCACTGCCGCGCTATCTGATGTACGTTGGTCGGACCGCGGACGCTTTGGACGAAGCGCGCGCGCAGGTGCAGCGATTTCCCGGTCTGGACGGCGTACATGAAATTCTGTCGGTCCTGCTGAGTGCCGGAGGTCGGCTGGACGAGGCGCTGCGCCATGCACGCCAGGCGGTGTTGTTGGGGCAGGGTGCGCCGCTGCTGCTGGGTCAACTCGCCTACGTGCTGGCGCGCATGCGGCGTACGGACGAAGTGCACGAGGTGATGCAGCGCCTGAATGAGCAACCCCAGCCGTTGCCTTTCGCCTGCGTTGCCGCCATCCAGTGGGCACAAGGCGAACGTCGGCTGGCACTGCAGAGCCTGCAGACTGCGAAGGCGCTCGGGCTGCCGCAGTTTTTCAGCATGCGTGATGATCCGCGTCTGTCGGGCTGTGCGGCGGATCCGGAAATTGGAAAATTGTGGCGTCAGGTGTGACACCAGATGCCTGCCCAAGCGTGTTCGACCGCAGGGTCGCCGCGCAGGGCACTCAGACGGGGGTCGTCGCGGGTCCAGGCAAATTGTGGAATTCCGCGCTCGCAGGCATCCAGCAGCGACGCGATGGCCCGGTCGCGTTCGCCCAGCGCCAGATAGACCGCTGCCAGCGATGCCGAAGGCGGCGGCAGGCGCGACGCTTCGATGGCTGCAAGCACCCGGCGCGCTTCGGTGTGGCGACCCGCTGCCGCCAGTGCCGCCGCCAGCGGAGCCTGCATCAGGGGCGTGTGCGGGGCCAGCAGCACCGCGCGGTGACCAAATTCGATCGCAGCTTCGTGGTGTTTGTGAACCGAACAAACGATGCT
>Ga0007854_10002057_pt1 | contig 12627 bp, 12 predicted proteins | sample CryBogCBH12Aug08_FD_60382 | JGI IMG/M metagenome (GOLD analysis project Ga0007854, IMG submission 60382) | Freshwater microbial communities from Crystal Bog, Wisconsin, USA - CBH12Aug08 | ecosystem: Environmental > Aquatic > Freshwater > Lake | place: Crystal Bog, Wisconsin, USA | collected...
ACCGATTAGGACTCCAGCGTAACCTTGCTGAGAGGCACTACTCAGGAAACCTTGATAGGTCTTGGTCTGTGCCTCAACATCGGTTGACTTGGACGTTGGTCCACAAGCCCCAATCAAAATTGTACGATCAGTCTTCAGATCTTTCGCGGGGGGTAGGGTGCCCTTGTCGTCGTAAATATGAAAATCGTAGAAATCGAGGTTGAGCTTCGAGAACCTGCCGTCTCGAATATTTTCCCAATTGTGTAGACCGGAACTAGCGGTTACCAGTCGAGCAGGATCAACCGCTTTGATGGCATCTAGTTCCGATTTCAGGAAGGAACGAGCCTGATCCCATGAAAGACCCTTATCCGTTCCATTGCCTTCCTTTCCTGCGACTTGTTTTTCAATCTCGCTAAACATGTCGAGCGCCATCACGCTGGTTCGACCTTTGAGATTTGAGGTGATGGGAGCAAGAACTTTCTTGAAGAATGCGTCTCGGGCTTGTACGTTGGTTAGCGGACTCTTTGCGGTGGCAGAGTCGTTCCATTGATCCAAAACGGTCACGTAGACCTGCATCTTGTTTGCTTCGGCTTTATCAAGGAGGTCCGATAGGTCTTTGAGGAAGCCATCCTCTAAACCCGTCGTGAGGCCATTTGAGTCGAATTTCAAGCCATAAAGATTATGGAAAAGGGCCACACGGACAACATTGGCGCCAGTTGTCGCGATATCTTCAAGGGAACCTGAGATGGACTTTGAAGAGTAAACAGGTTTCTTGTCAAACTCTGCAAGGGCCTGACCTGTCAAGGTTGGAAGGTTGATCCCGGCTACAAACGAATATTTGCCGCCTGAAAGCGGTAGGAACTTGCTTCCGAGAGTGGCTGCACCGTAGGAAGTAGCCGTGGACACGTTCGAGTTGTCTCCGTACCTGGAGCCTGCAGAGTTAAACCCCGACATATCGGTGGTTTGAGTACCACCGCAACCTACCAAACTGATGCCAACACCGAGTGTGATGGGAGCCAGAAGTCTCTTTGCGCCTTTCATGATTCTTGACAATCCTCTATGCCGTTAATGATAACTGCATTCCTCATTCTAGACGCTTGGGACCCATGCAATGTTCTTCAGTAGTGTCGCATGGCGGGTTGTTCTTGAACAATGAGAAAGGTTGCAAGGTCGTTCTGCTCCTTACGACTTCTTCAGCAGTTACGGCCCAAACTTTCTAATTTGAGTTTGGCATCTCAAATGGGAGTCCCGCCTATAAAACGTATAGGCGGGCTATACCACCAAATCTGGTTTGGCTCTTTAAGCCTGCTTGATGCCTGTCGCAACCAGCGTGTGGCTAACATTGCGCAAGTGGTGTTCCAAGCTGAAAAGCTCTTCGACTTGTTCTGGAGTCAATCTTTCCTTTACTTCAGGATCTTGGGCGACGGACTGCTTAAAGTCCGCTCCATCCCATGCCGCAGCGGCGTTCCTCTGAGCAACTTTGTAAGCCGCTTCTCGAGTCATTCCGGCATGAATCAAAGCGATCATGACGTGCTCTGAGAAGACCAAATCACCCATCGTTCTCAGATTGGATTCCATGCGCGCAGGGAAGACCTGAAGGCCGCTCAGGATCTTGGTCAGACTCTTCAACATGAAGTCCGCCATGTTACAGGAATCAGGGAATACGATGCGCTCCAGTGAAGAGTTAGTCAAGTCCCGCTCATGCCAAGTCGCAACACTTTCCAGCATGGCGTGAGAGTTGGCTCGAAGCATGCGCGCCAATCCACAGATCGTCTCAGAGTTCCATGGATTGCGCTTGTGGGGCATTGCGCTACTTCCAGTCTGTCCGGCTGCGAAAGCCTCTTGGACCTCTAGAATCTCTGTTCGCTGAAGGTTTCTGAGCTCGGTAGCGATCCTTTCGAGGCCAGCACCCAAGAGAGCCAGTACGTTTAGGAAATGAGCGTGTCGGTCCCGATTGATAATTTGGGTGGTAGCTGGATCTGGTCGAAGGTCAAGCTTCGTACATACGATGGTTTCCATTTCCGGCGAAGTAATAGCGTGAACACCCACAGCACCCGATACTTTGCCCACTGCCACGTCTTCTCTAGATTGCTTAAGGCGTTGAATGTTTCGGTTGAGCTCCGCATACCAGTTGGCACACTTAAAGCCAAAGGTTACTGGTTCGGCATGAATGCCATGAGTTCGACCAATCTCCACCGTGTGCTCATGCTCTAAGGCCAATCGCTTGATCTCGATCGCAAGTTTTTCTGCACTCTCTAAGAGAACATCGCACGAGTTCCTTAGCATCACTCCAAGCGATGTATCGATAACGTCGTAGCTAGTGACCCCAAGGTGAATGTATCGCCCATTGGTTCCGACTGTCTCGGCCAGATTGCGGACAAATGCCATGAGGTCGTGTCGTGTTTCAAGTTCAATCTCATCGCACCGCTTCAAATCGAAGGTCGCATTTTTTCGGATGTCTTCGAGTGCGGGTGCGGGGACAGCCCCGAGTTCACAATGGGCTTCGACGATGGCGACTTCAACCAGTTTCCAGACTTCATACTTGGCCTGGCGTGACCAGATGGCGTTCATCGCGGGAGTTGTGTATCGTTCGATCATTCAGTCCAATAGGGTACCCCCTCATCGTTCTTCTCCATCCGATATAGACTAGAGGCAATATGGGTCACGCACACTTAGTCAATCCGGGAAGTTCTGGACACCTTTCTGAGGTCGATCCTGATGATCACGGTTCACTCGAGAAAGAGGAGGCCGGATTTCGGCTACACGAAATCGGACTCAAACTCGAGGAGATGCTCGAACTTATGGCGGCCGCTGGTAAGCACAGTTTGCTGATTGTCTTTCAAGGGATGGACACGAGCGGCAAAGATGGCTCGATCAAGGGGATTCTCAATTTTGCGAACGTTCAAAGCAGTCGGGTCGTGAGCTTTAAACAGCCAACACCAATAGAGTTGAGCCACGATTTTCTCTGGCGAGTTCATGCTCAAGCTCCTAGACGTGGCGGCTTAACGATCTTCAACCGATCGCACTACGAGGATGTTCTGATTACTCGGGTTCACAAGTTGATCGACAAAGATTGCTGGAAAAAGCGTTACGACCAGATCAATCAGTTTGAGGAGTTATTGGTCGATTCTGGAACAATCATCCTCAAATTCTTCCTTCACATAAGCAAGGCGGAGCAAGAACAGAGGCTTCTGGATCGTGAGAAAGACCCTGACAAGTCATGGAAGCTTTCGGTAGGGGATTGGAAGGAAAGGGAACTTTGGAAGGAATATCAAGAAGCTTACGAAGATGCCATCCACCATTGCAGCACTCAAATTGCGCCTTGGTATGTTGTGCCAGCAAATCATAAGTGGTTTCGTGACTTGGCAATCATGGAAACCATAGAGTCAGCTATTAGTCCCCATCGTGATGAGTGGCATCATCACCTCAAGGAGATAGGTAAAGTGGCAACTCAAGAATTGGACAGCTTTAGAAAGAGCCAAGCCTCAGCCAAAAAACCTTGAGAGAGAATCTCCCAGAGCCTTAGCGGTGTAATTGACAAGGGGAATGCTTCGATCGTAATTCATTCGCGTTGGGCCAACCAACGCGATCACTCCAGCTTCCTGACCTGAAATATAGAAGCTCTTTCGTACAACAGAGAGCTGCTGGAGCTTGGCGTGTCGATTCTCGCGGCCGATGGTCACTGCCCGCGTCGGCTCATTGGGAGATACGGCTTCGTAAAGAACGTCAGTTTCGGTTAACTCCTCAATGAGCTGTTGAAGAGACGTGAGGTCCCTTTGAAATTCAGGTTGACCGTACATGAATTCCTCGCCTTCGGTGATCAATACACCGCGAGTCAATTCACGAGCAATGGCTCTAATGTTGGTCCACATGGTGCCAATCAGTTTGTCAATAACCGGATTGGTCCCCGTAGTGGGAGCCTTCAAACGGGTCAGAGCCTTGAGCTCCTTACCAATCAGGGCACCAGGCAAAATTTCGTTGGCAAGCCCAATATCTTCCAACGTCACACCAGGAGGAACCTCGAGCATTCGATTCTCTACTTGACCGTTGCTGAGTACGAGAACCAGTAGGGCCTTTCGAGGGCCAAGCGCGCTGATTACCGCATTGCGAACTGTAAGTTGTCCGTCACGAACGGTGGTGGCAACACCTAGCAGGTGGGTTACTCGGCTGAGAGCACGAACCGTATCTCGAAGCAAAACCTGAAGCGCGTCACCATCCTCGACAACGCTCTTGACCTTGTTTCGATCTGATTCATCGATGTCTCGAGCCAAGATCAGATGATCAACGTAATAGCGATACCCAAGGTCGCTCGGGATACGGCCGGCACTGGTGTGAGGCTGCTCCAAGAAGCCTAAGTCAGACATCTCCGCCATTTCATTTCTAACGGTAGCGGACTTCACACCCAATTCGTACTTCTGAACAAGGGCTTCACTTCCGATAGGTTCAGCGGCCGTCACATACTCGATGATGATGGCTTGGAGGATGGTCTGCTTTCTGCGATCAAGATCGGCCATGTCAATAAGAGATTTTACGCCCAAGATGAAGATTTAGTTGTTTCAAGAGTAAGCTGAATTCGGAATGGATGGCGATTTTGGCAATGATGCAATCACCACAATGGGCGTTCTTGGAGCTTTGACCAAAGAATACGCTTCAGATGAACAGGCATTCCTGGGCTTTTTGGCCTCCGCTCTGCGGTCGGCACTTGGACCATCAGTGACAATAACCGAGAAAGGTGGATTTCTTTCCAAAAAGCAGGTGACTGGGATTTCAGTTATTTTTGGAGAGGATCGCTTTACGCTTGAGGGGAACGGTTCTGGACCTCTTCAAGCAAAAGTGACGCATGTCGTTCGAGGAATAGCGCTTAAGACGGAGTCGATTGATGTCCGGAGCTGGCTAGCTATTGTTTCCGAATCTGTTGAGAATTCCGTGGCTCAACATGATCAGGCAAGACGAGCACTGAAGAGTGCGCTGGGTTTGGATTAAGATGGCACACCCTTGGATTGGAACCATAACGCCAAAAGAGATGGTTGCTTTGGCGGAAATCAAGATAGTCCCCATCGGTCAGGTATTTGGGACCAGTTTTCGATCTATCTCTACGCTCTATTTTCCAACCACCAGCTCTGAAGTTCGGAATGAAGTTGAGGCTTTTCAGATGATGCTAGAGGACAGCATGAATTCATTAAGAAATCAAGCTACTCAGATGGGAGCCAACGGTGTGATCGATATGAAGATGGTGCATACGGTACGCGTGGATCAGTCCGTCAATGGCTCTTGGCTCATGTCCACAACCATTGTCGGTACAGCAGTATCTGATCAATCTCGCCCACAGCCAGAACTGTTCACTGCTGGAATCTCATCAAACGATATTGTGATGCTAAGGCGAGCAGGATTTGAACCTTGTGGTCTGGTTGTCGGCAACTCCTCCTATTACAAGGTTGCGTGGAGGCAAATTCCGAAAGTCGGTCCACTTGGGTTCTGGGCGAATCAAGAAGTTTCGGAACTGACAGAGGGCCCCTATATAGCGAGAGAACTCGCCATGACGCGGATGGGAGAGATGGCCCGAGCGTGTGGGGGTTCTGGAATTATCGGGGTGACCACAGAATCCGAGGTGCAAACCTTTGGGACCCTTACCGCTGGGAATATGGCGGCATTTTGCCGGATGCGGCTGACCGGGACCGCTATACGTCGCAACTTAATTACTCAACCAGAAGTAAATATTCAGACAACGATTTCAGTCTCTTAGGAGTTCACATGCCATACACACAAGGATCATTTGAAGGTTTGCCGGAAGCCGCCAAGCAACGCTTGGTTGAAATGCGTGGAGGAACGGGCAAGAAGCCCTTGTTTACCAGTGACCTATCGGTCAACGAGTTCTTACTGTGTCAAGAAGCTGGTTTTGATCCTGTAGGACTCGTGATGGGATCGTCAATCTATCACATTGGATTTCAGTTGCCCAAGTTCTACCAGAGCCAAGAGATGGAGGTCCTTACCCAGGCTATGTATGAGGCTCGTGAATTGGCCATGACCCGTATGGAAGAGGAAGCAGATATTTTAGGCGCGGATGGGGTGGTTGGTGTGCGATTGGAAGTCACCCGTTATACATGGGGTGAAGCTATGGCCGAATTCAAAGCAATTGGGACGGCGATTAAGCACCGAGCGGGCGGCAATTATCGAACGGTCGATAACCGGCCATTTACATCGGATCTAAGTGGACAAGATTTCTGGACACTTCTTAAGGCGGGTTATCAGCCCCTGTCATTGGTTATGGGGTCGTGTGTTTATCATGTCGCCCATCAAGGAATGATGCAATCGATGAAGCAATCTGGGCGAAACGTCGAAATGGCGAACTTTACACAAGCAATTTATGATGCACGTGAGCTGGCGCTTTCAAGAATGCAGTCTGAGGCTGAAAGGGAAGGAGCTACCGGCATTGTGGGCGCAAGTGTCAATGAGAACAATCACGGTTGGGACAGTCATGTCATTGAGTATTTCGCAGTTGGAACAGCAGTCAAGCCTATTGAAGGAGCGTCTGCCGTTCCAGAACCCACGATGACAATTAGTCTAAACGACTGATTACTGCTTCGTAAAGCTAACGGTGGTATCCATTCCACCAGCTTTCTTGGAGATTCCCATGTGTTTGAAGTCAGGTTCCACGTTGTAAACCTGTGGCAATCCATGCTCCTTACCATCGACGACTCTCTGAAGAGATAAGGTCTTTGAGGTGCTGGACCAGCGGCCCCCCATTGGAGATTTGGGTTGCTTCTCTCCAGTTGTCTTAAGCAAGTAAGTGTTGTTACTGAGCAGTGTCAAAGTGATTTCCACTCGTTCCACTTGATCAAGTTGCTTAAGACGAAGTGTATTTGACCTCGGATTTGGTAGGTTGGGAAGCGTTGCGCGATTGAACCGAACACGACCCTTCCAGACTCCAACGACTGATGAATCTGCGAGAGCAATTCCCGAAACAAGAGGGATCAAAAACAATAGGCTGCCAGTTTTCTTCCAAAAGTTCACCTTATCGGTATACCTGTGGAAACGAAACTTGGCAGCCCTGATTTCTAACGACTATCGAGAATATGTAACGGTGATCGCACCAGCTTTACCTGATACAGGATCTGGAGCGGACATCGACATAACCTTTTGGCTCTTGGCGATCGTGAAAACGTCTGCCTTGCCCTCTGGCTTGCCGTTGATCGTCATCTGCAAGGAAACCTTGTTACCAGCGACTGACCAAGTGCCCGATCGTCCTGGAGGTGTTTCAGTGAACGTGTGGTCAGGCTTGAGAACAAGCACGATGGTCATGGCCTGAGCTCGTGCAATGCCTTGCATCATCTTTTGCTGCTGATCAGCCTTTGGAGCGTGCGTCAATTTACTGGCGTCGATCTTGACCTTACCCTTCCAAGTGCCAGAGAGATCTGCTGCGTAAGCTGCAACTGTGAGGGAAGCCAGCGCAATTCCAAAAACGCCAACCTTGAAGAACTTGTTCATGGATTTAAAATACCATGGTCTCAAGGTTGGCGTTTCTCAGATACACAAAAAAGGGACAGAACTGGGCCTACTTTTCTTTGGCGCCAGCTTTGATCCAAGCAGAGATCGTTGCAATGTCTGCATCTGACAAAGCACCGCGAGGTGGCATCAGGGGACGGCCATTACCCTTGAGGAATGCTGTGAGTCGACTGTTGTCTGGATCCCCTGGAGTGATTTCGCTTCCACCGCGACCGCCAGCAATCGTTGATGCGTAACTGGTTAAGTCCAGACCGGATCGAGGATTGTTGGAGTTATGGCAACCTGAACAGTTCTTGGAAAAGATGGGAGCAACGCTGTCCCAGTTGGCCGCGCTTGCTGCTGCGGCTGGATCAACCTTCTTCGCTCCATCTGGAACGGCAAAGGCGAAGTCCGCTTCGGTTCCGTCAGTCGCAGAAACGGCAAGTTCTTTGGCCATGATGATCACTTGCTTGTCTTCACCAGTCTTGAGCGATACACCGCGTGCCACACCGAGCGTCTGGTCAATGAATAGAGTAGCGGTGCGTTCTGGGGTGCCAGGCAGTGTCATGGAAACTTCCGTGATCGCCTTACCTTTCATGATGCGATTGGCACCAACTTTCTGGCCAGTTATTTCCTTAAAGGCATCCTTTTTATAGAAGGCAATCCAAGGGAAGACTTCATCCTTCTTCAGGAATGACTTTAGATCGGTATCTGATTGGTCTACCTGTGTGTAGGAGTTGTCGGCCTTTTTGTAGTCCCAAACGGTCTTGCCGTTTGCAACAATCGTCTCATCTGGGGTTTCCAGTCGGTACTTGCCCTGCTTTCCAAGCTTGAGCTTGTATTCGATCGGGCCGCCGCCAGGGAGGTTCTGTACGGTGTATTGCACATCAACGGTGTGCGAATCCTGCAACTTGGTGGTGTGCTTTTCGAGGAGTGTATCTGCCGATCCTGCCTGAGTGGCGACGACAGCACCTAAAATGCCTGATAGTCCGATAACAAATGGGATCTTCATAGTTCGACTCGGAAACGCCAATGGCGCCTTGACTATGATGCGGGACACATCTTAGTCGGTAGATAAGAATTCTTTAAATTGCGTCAGTTTGTAAAGGGAAAGGGTGAAAGTATCAACCTTTAGTTAATTCTTTCACCCTTTCTGCCATCTATGGCTTAGACGACCTTACTTGTCAGCCGTTACCTTAAGGTTTTGAATCGCTGCTTGTGCGGCAGCGAGTCGCGCGATAGGCACTCGGAATGGCGAGCAGCTTACGTAGTCGAGCCCGATTTCCTGGCAGAAGTAGATCGATTCTGGATCGCCACCATGTTCGCCGCAGATACCGCACTTGAGGCCGTTTCGAGCAGCTCGACCTTCCGTAACCGCACCGCGCATCAATCGGCCAACACCAACGGTGTCGAGCGTCTCGAACGGGTTTCGGGAAAGGATCTTCTGATCGACGTACTTGCCAAGGAACTTGCTCTCAGCGTCGTCTCGGCTGAAGCCAAACGTTGTTTGAGTCAAGTCATTGGTTCCGAACGAGAAGAACTGAGCGTACTGAGCGATCTCGCCAGCGGTGAGAGCAGCTCGTGGGATCTCAATCATCGTTCCAAAGGTGTACGGAATTTCGACGCCCTGCTCGGCAACGATCTTCTTCGCTTCAGCTTCCAACTGGTTCTGAACCACTCGAAGCTCATTAACTGTGCTGACAAGCGGGATCATGATCTCTGGATAAACCTGCTTTCCTTCCTTAATCAGCTTGGCAGCTGCTTGGAGGATTGCTCGTGTCTGCATAACGACCAAGCCAGGGAAGACGATTGAGAGTCGAACGCCTCGGAGACCGAGCATTGGGTTCGCTTCTTTCATGCCTTCAACAGCGTGGAGCATTTGAGTCTTCTCAGCGAGAAGTGCATCGAGACCGGTTTGACCGAGTTCGATCTTGGTCTTCAGCTCGGTGGTTTCTCGAACCAAGTGCTCATAGTTCGGCAGGAACTCGTGGAGAGGAGGATCGATGAGTCGAACAGTGACCGGGAGGCCCTGCATGACTTCAAAGATTCCTTCAAAGTCGCCCTGCTGGATGATCTGAAGCTTATCCAAAGCGGACTGTCGAACAGCCTCATCCTTGGTAAGGATCATTTCCTGAACGATCGGAAGTCGATCGGACTCGAAGAACATATGCTCGGTTCGGCAAAGACCGATACCTTCAGCACCGAACTCGATTGCTTGCTGTGCATCGCGAGGATTGTCAGCGTTGGTTCGAACCTTCATCGTTCGAGTGGCATCGGCCCAGCTCATCAATTCACCGAAGTGACCGCTAACTTCTGGTGCGATCAGATCGAGAGCGCCAAGATAGACGTTTCCGGTAGAACCATCCATCGTGATGATGTCGCCTTCACTAACCGTAACACCGTTGACGGTGAACTTTCGGTTGTGTGCATCAACGGCAAGAGCTTCAGCACCCGCTACGCACGGGATACCAAATCCACGGGCGACAACTGCCGCGTGGGAAGTCTTTCCACCGCGAGCGGTGAGAACACCCTGAGCAGCCATCATGCCATGAACGTCATCTGGATTGGTTTCATCTCGGACGAGAATGACCTTTTCACCAGCGCCGCCGTGCATACCTTGCTCAGCAGCATGGTCGGCATCAAATACTGCCTTTCCAACTGCGGCACCTGGAGAAGCCGCGAGTCCCTTCGCGAGAAGAGTTGCATGAGCGAGTGAATCTGGGTTGATTCGTGGGTGGAGAAGCTGGTCGAGGTGAGCACCTGTGACGCGGAGAAGGGCCTCTTCCTTGGAGATCAAACCTTCGTGAACCATGTCGACAGCAATCTTGACGGCTGCCGGACCGGTTCGCTTTCCACTTCGGCACTGGAGCATGAACAGCTTGTTGTGCTCGATGGTGAACTCGAGGTCTTGCATATCTCGGTAGTGCTTTTCAAGCTTCGTGGACATGTCCATGAACTGCTTGAACACTTCGGGATTCTGCTTTTCGAGCTCTGAGATGGGCACAGGTGTTCGAACACCAGCAACCACGTCTTCGCCTTGAGCGTTCATCAGGTACTCGCCGAATGTTTCGTTTGTTCCTACAGATGGGTCTCGAGTGAAGGCAACGCCAGTTCCGCAGTCATCGCCTGCGTTTCCGTAGACCATGGACTGAACGTTGACGGCGGTTCCAATCTCGTCAGGAATCTTTTCGCTTCGGCGATAGAAAATGGCGCGATCGTTGTTCCATGAACGGAAAACGGCTTCAACCGACAAAGCAAGCTGCTCATAAGGATCGGTCGGGAATTCTCGACCAGCATGCTCTCGAACGTGCTGAAGGAACAGGTTGCTAACTTCTTCAAGCTGATCTGCGTTCAAGTCGAGGTCGGTCTTCGCTCCAACTTTCTTCTTGTATTGGGCAAAGATCTCTTCATCAAAAGCATGCTTGCTCAAACCGAATGCAACATCGGAGAACATCATGATGAAGCGGCGGTAAGAATCGTAAACGAATCTCTTGTTTCCGGTTTCGGCGATCAGTGCAGCAATGGTAGTTGGGTTAAGGCCAAGGTTGAGAACCGTGTCCATCATTCCAGGCATCGAGAATCGAGCACCTGATCGGACGGAGACGAGGAGAGGCTTTTCATTGCCTCCGAAGGTTCGGCCCATCTGGTTTTCGACGTCGGCAATGGCAGTCTTAACTTCGTCCATCAACTCACTGGGGAGTTGCTTGCCGGAGTCGTAATACTCAGTGCAGACCTCTGTTGTAATCGTGAAGCCCGGGGGGACCGGCAGGCCGATGTTGGTCATTTCGCAAAGATTCGCTCCCTTTCCGCCAAGGAGGTCTCGCATACTGGCACTCCCTTCACGGAAGAGGTACACACGCTTTTTACTCATGTTTAATTAGGGTCTCCTAAATGGTGTTGTGCATCAGACACGACGACATTGGCGGTCCGGGTTTAAGACAAACAGCCAAGTTTACCGCCTACGGGCTCCGGCTTGCACTTATGCTTTGTAGAAGGCTTGGGGTTTGTTAAACCTTGATGAACGGTTCACAATGTTGCATGCGTCCGTGTTAAAGTGGATCAATTGGAGGTAGCCGGATATGGTTTCTTGTAGAAAGGCTGGATTTGCTCTTGTTCTAGGAGTTTTGACGTGCATATCGATGGCGATGAGTCAACGAGGGGATCAAGGTTCGCGGGTGACTTTTTCGGAATCTTGGCGGAAGGAAAGCAAGACTGTCTCCGAGGAACATCCTGGTGGATCCTCATCAGAAACGACAGAGGCAAGTTTTGCCAAATGGACGCTCAATTTTGAGATACCGATTACCGCTGAGCAAAAGTCAAAGCTTGAATATGGCACTCGACTTACGATTCAGTTGGGTTCTCTGGAATTCTCCTCCGTTCTGGCAGATGATTCCGGCTTTACAAAAGGGAAAACTTCCGCCCGTCTGTTCATGACAGACCGGAAGAACAAGAACACAAACGGCACGACTGATATTCTTGCCACCCTCAATCTGAAGTGGGACGGAGCCAAGATGGTGGGTCGGATGGAAGGCAAGGGGTTCAAACTCAGTCCACTTGTCGCCAGTAAGTACGAATCAGATTTGACGGGTGATGTGAAGGGTATTGCCGATGCTTATGTGATGGTTGGACCGGTCAATACATCGCAATCCGTGATCTTTAGTGGTAAGGTCAACCGAAAGACGGTAGACGCGGGAAGTGGTGGCCACCAGGTTTCTGGATTTGCCGCAACCGTTGATCTAAAGGGTGATTCCAAGGGCTGAATTGAGACTCGTTGACGGGGCGGTTGAAATTCGACCGCTCCAGATGCCAGAATAGATGTTCGCTAAGAAGGCAGCAACATGAAAGAAGGAATTCACCCAAAAACTTATCCGGTCGTCTTTGTGGACGGCGAGCATGAGTGGGTTGGCGTTTCGACCTACAAGACCAACAATACCAAGGTCGTTGATGGAGTCGAATGCTCAGTCATCCCAGTTGAAATCAGCGCATTCAGCCACCCGTTCTACACCGGCCAGAAGAAACTGGTCGATACCGCCGGTCGCGTCGAGAAGTTTATGCGACGTTATGGCGCTCAAATGGCCAACCAAGGCAAGAAATAACAGCAGTAATGCTGTCTCTCTGATTCAGGAACCTGTTTACGCAGGTTCCTGTTTTTGTTGTTGAACCCTT
>Ga0007854_10002058_pt1 | contig 12623 bp, 10 predicted proteins | sample CryBogCBH12Aug08_FD_60382 | JGI IMG/M metagenome (GOLD analysis project Ga0007854, IMG submission 60382) | Freshwater microbial communities from Crystal Bog, Wisconsin, USA - CBH12Aug08 | ecosystem: Environmental > Aquatic > Freshwater > Lake | place: Crystal Bog, Wisconsin, USA | collected...
GGACAGCGAGACCTCATTTGCGATCGGGGCCCGCCAGCCGGAACGGGAGGAGGCCTTCCGTCCCGCCGGTGTTTCCGACGCGGTATGGACGCGCCGGGTCGCCGAAGCGCGCGGAGACCTCCAGAATTTCGCCCTGTACAACGCGCCTCCCGGTACCAGCCAGCGGATGGCGGTCTATTTCTACCTCAGCGGCAAAGATGCGAAATCAACGCAGCCCGACGTGATGGCCTACACCCACGACGACGTCTACAAGGCCGTTCCGGGCTTTAAGGTGCTCGTCAGCCATTTCCATTTCCATCTCAACGAGCAGCTCTCCGACTCCGGCATGGACTACCAGCCGACCTGGCTGCCGACCTTCCGCGCACTCGGCATCAACATTGCGATTCTGGCCGATTTTCATAGCGATTCCCATCCCACCGACATCGGACGACTCCGTCTCGACGAGCAGAAGGTCTATTTTGAGGGCAGCCGCAGGTACTCGGACCGGGACTTTCTGCTGATCCCCGGCGAAGAGCCGGACGCGAACTTCGGCGGCCACTATATGTTCGTCTTCCCCAAACCCGTCTATTTCACGCATCTGCGGAAGCCTGCCAATGTGCCCCTGCAGCCGTTTGTGGAGACGATTCCGGGCTACGGGTCCGTGTACCACACCACAACGGCGGCGAATGAACTGGATCTGCTGAAGCGCGAGAACGGTCTTGTATGGCAGACACATCCGCGCACGAAGGGGTCTGCGGGCTATCCGGATGCCACGAAGGACACGGAATTCTTCAAGAGCGACCGGTTTCTGGGCGGATCGTTCCAGTCTCTGCCGGTCGATCAATCCGAAAAACGCATTTGCGAAGGCCGCTGCCTGAAGCTGCTTGACGACATGAACAACTGGTCCGGTCCGAAGTACATGATCTCCGAGGGCGATACGTACATGAAACACCCGGACGACGAGACCTACCCCCAGTTGGTGGTGAATTACGTCAAGCTGGACCGCGTCCCCAGATTTGACGAAGGCTGGGACTCCGTGTTGAAGGCGATGCGGGCGGGCGATTTCTACAATACGACCGGCGAAGTGTTGCTCCGCAGTTGGTCCGTGGAGGGCTCCGGGGCGCAAAGCACGTACAACGCGGAGGTCGAATGGACGTTTCCTCCGGAATTCGCCGAGGTGGTCTGGGGGGACGGCACTGCGGTGGACCGGAAGATCATCGACCTGACCGGCATGGCGCCTCTGGCCACCCGAAAGCTGCGGATCCCCTTCGATGCCACGGGCAAGAAGTGGGTGCGTTTTGCCGTGTGGGACTCCGCCGGCAACGGCGCTCTTACCCAGCCGGTGCACTTTCGGTAATGCGGGATCGGCACGAAGGTTACGCTAAGGCACCCAAAGCCGGTACACAACGTAACAAACCACGGTCCCGACCGCCGCGGTGGTGAAGCCCGAGACGCGCTTCTTTTTCACGAAGAACATCAGGACCATGCCTGTGAGGGAGAGCAGGGCCATCAGGACAGCGGAAAAATCGACGACGAGTGACCATTTCGGGCCGCTGTCCCGGCCTTTATGGAGGTCATTGAGCACTGCGACCAGGCCCAGCCGGGTTTCATTCAACTCATATTTCCCCGACTGGCGGTCAATGAACGCGTCCGCACTATATCCGGGGCCCTTGAAGCTCACGCTGCACTGGGCGTCATCCACCCGGAAGTCCGCAACGAAGCCTTTGACCCCGTTCGTCCTGCGCAGATATTCCACGATTTCCAGTTTGGCGACTTCTTTGCCGGTCAGCCATGCGGGTTGCAGGGACCCCTTGAACTGGGAGGTCTGCTGATGCTCGCCGAACCAGTCCGGGTGGTTGAGCGTCAGACCGGTCACCGCAAAGAAGAACAGGATGGCGAAACTCACCATCGAGAGGTAGATGTGCAGCCAGCGGCCCCAGATCGCCAACTGGCGGCTGAATTCCGATGTCCGGGGAGCCGGCGCTTTCGCGGCTCCCCGGGGTTTGGCAACCGGCTGCTCAGCGGCCGAGTTTGTGGTAGTCAAGCGTGGCTCCAGCAATTTCCGTGTTTCCGGGCAGTTGGGACTGCTTTGGCGTACCGGTGAAGTCGATCTCCTGATGCATTAACTGATAGGTCCCGTGTTCGCGGGCCACCTCGATCAGCACGTTGTACTTGCCGGCCTTGACCGGCTTGCCGGCGTTGTCCTTGCCGTCCCACTTGAGCGTGTACTTGCCGGGTGAGCGGGTGGCGCTGGAGATGGACTTCGAAATATCCGTTCCCTCGGCCATGGACCGCATGCGGTCGTCGCGGTACCATTGCTTCAATTCCGGAAGCCAGCGCGGTTTCTCGTACCACAGGGCAAGCGTTTTGACGGGGAACTTGTCCTGGTCCTCGATCCACACGGCCAAATAGGGACGCCGGGAGCGGAAGTCATCAATCCGGGCGATTTCCACCGCGACGGTCAACTCCATGGACGCATCCCAGCTGCCGGGGGCGGCAGCCGATTTGGCGGCCTGTGGAACGAATTGCGGAGCCAGGCGGTTCCAGTTCCGGCTCATCAGCCGGGTGCCGTCCTTTTTGACCAGCAGGTAGTCGACGCCCGGCATTGAGGCGGCCAGTTTCGCGCTCTCCGCGGGTGCCATGACAGAAAACGCCGTGGCGAGTGCGCCCGCGTCGGCCGCAACCGGTGCCACCACAGTGGAACTAATCACTTCCTGAGCGGTCAGACCGGTCCGCGGGTCGACGATGTGCGAATAGTGGGAACCGCCGATCTCGACACCCCGGCGGTAGTCGCCGCTGGTCGCCACGGCACGGTCCCGAATGGAAAGACGCGCGATGGGGTCGGCATTTTCCGCGTCGGACTTGGGGTCGGCAATGCCGACCGGCTCCACCATGGCTCCCCGGACCGCCAGATCGCCCCCGATATTCACAACGACGCCCCGGACTCCGCCGCTCTTGAGCGCAACACCCGCCGCGCGGTCCACAATATAGCTCTTGGTGAAAGAATTCAGCATCAGCGGGGCGTCATCCAGGTGCTCCGCGGTGCGCTGCGCGGGGTCCAGCTTCCAGTGTGCCTGCCGGACTGTCCGAACAGCCGCATCGAGTTCCGCCCGGGTGGGCATGCGGCCTTCGGCTGCCGCGGTTTTCCAAACGCGTCCGATGGTTTCCGCGGAAGCGTCCAGCGCGCCTCCGGTACGGTCCCGCCAGGTGTCAAACAGGTTCAGAACCTCCAGGAGTTCCGGGGAGACCGGGACAGCCTGATGCGAAGTGCGGGTCCAGCGGCTGAATTCGCTGGCCGGATTGTATCCGCTCAGGATGTTGGAGAGGCGCTCAATTTCGTCGACGGCGGCACTTTCCGCACGTTCGGCGTCTTCTTCCGTGGCGGCTGCAACCTTCACTTCAAGGGATGTTCCGAGAATATTTTCCCTGTGAAACGTTAAGCGCGGATCGATTTTGAGTGATTTTGACGAAGCAGATCCCAAGCCCAGCAGGACCAGCGCTGCAAGTGCGGTGATGTTTTTCATTGTTGTCCGTGTGTGATGAAATCTGTTTACTCAAAGGGCTGAGGCCGCTGGCGCTCGCCCTCGCCCGGGAAACCGCGGCCGCCGCCGAAGTTGGGCCGGAGCTCGTCTTCCGTCAACTGCCCGTCGCCGTTCTTATCCAGCTTCCTGAGTGCCTTGGTTGCGTTGGCAATTTCCTTGGCGGAAATGACGCCGTCGCCGTCGGCATCGAGCGCCTGCATGGCGGGGTCCATGGGCCTGCCGCCCCGACCGCCCGCACCTTCACCCCTGCCTTCCCCCCTGCCCTCGCCGCGGCCCTCACCCCGGCCTTCGCCGCGGCCGCCCTGCGGGCCCGTCTGGGCCGATGCCATTTTCAGCAGTTCGTCGCGCGTGAGGATGCCGTCCTTGTTCGTGTCCGCGCGGTCGAAAATCCCCTGCATCCGCTCGGGTACTTCGTCCTTGGTCAGTTTGCCGTCGCCGTTGCGGTCGAAAGAGAGCCATGTTGCGACCATTTCGTTCGCCGACGGCCCCTGCGCTTCGGATTCGCCGCCCTCGCCGCGACCCGGCCCGCGACCTTCGCCCCGGCCCTCGCCGCGACCGCGGCCGCCGAACTGCGGGCGCAGTTCGTCTTCGGTAAGCTTCCCGTCGCCGTTCTTGTCCAGAGTCTTCAGTGCAGCGGGCGCGTTGGCCAGCTCCGCAGCCGAAATCACGCCGTCGTGATCGGCGTCCAGTGCGGAAAGGATCGGGCTGAAGCGGATCATTCCGCCCCCCCTGCCGCCGTCCCTGCCGCCGCCTTGCGGTCCGGGACCCTGTGCGAATGCGGCGCCGGCCATGAAAAGAAGTACAAAAGTTTTCATCTACGGTACAGTATGACGCGCCTTTCCGGTGGATTGGTGCGTTCACGACCCGGATTTACCAAACTTTGCAGGAAGCGGGCCGGCAGCGGCCGGACGCCGGGAGCTAGGGTTTCTGCGGTTCCGGCTTCTCGCCCGGCCGGTAGAGAGTCGGGGGCTTCCGCGCGGGCTTGCCGTCCCCGGTGAGTTCCGCCTTGGCTGCCTCGGCTTTCTGCTCCTTCAGTTCCTGGGAACTGGTCATGCTCTCCAGTTTCTTCTTCTCTTCGGAGGCCTTCGCCCGAACGGATTCAGCGCGCTTGCCTGTGTCGGCCGCGGCTGTTTCGATGCTTTCGGCCGTCGTATCCTCCGCATCCTTGAGCGAAACCTCGTACATGTCGAGGTCATGGGGCATCGCGGCCTCAATTTTTCGCAGTTGGTCCAGGAATTTCCGTTCCGCCGAGGCTACAGCCACCAGGCTCTCGTCGATACTCTTGCCCCGTTTCAGCGCGTCGTCGGAAACCGTGTCGATGGCGTCAACGATCTGGGTGTAGTCTTCGAGCAGCTGCCGGACGAGCACGGAGCGTCCTTTGCGGTCCCGGGCTATCTGCTGGTTCAGCTGGTCGATCCGCTGCTTGGCAAACTGGACGTACACGAGCAGCCTCGCGTTCGGCTCCTGCGCCTCGCGGACCCGCTCGATTTCGTCGTTGGTCAGGAACTCGCGCTGGGCCGCAGCCGGGACGGCCGCCAGGACCGCGGCAACAACGCAGCGCGCAAGCCCTCTCATTTCTTCCTCATGATGCCATCAAACCAGGCATCGTGTATTTCCTGAACCCTGTTGCGGGGTGCCTCGATTGCGGTCCTCTCCTCGGCATCCATCCGCTTTTCCAGATCGGAGAGACGCACCAGAATCTCCTGGGTCCTGAGTTCGGCCGACTTGTAGGGTCCGGGATTCCTCATCGGCGTCTTGCCCGACTGCTCAAGGGATTTTTGAGCCAGTTCAATCCCGGCAGCCATTTCCTTCAATTCGGACGCGGTCGCGGCCATATTGCCGCCCGTATAGGCGGCTTCCGCCCTGCGCTCCGCCGCAGCGGCGCACTCCACGGCCATCTTCGCCCTGCGCTCGGGATTGGGCTCGGCCCGCACCTGGTCCATCGAAGGCGGACCGGGCTGCGCCATCAGGAATACGATCATCAACAGTGCAGCCATTTGCATCAGGAAACCAGCTTACTTCTTCTTCAACTCATTTTCGATGATACGCATCCGCTGGCGGGCCTGGAATTCCTGATCCTGATGGGCCCCCTGGTCGGCTTCGAGAAACTGTCGGTAGGCCGCCACGGCCTGCGGTTTCAGCTTCAACCGGTCGAGCGTGATGGCGCGCAAGAAGTAGTCCCCGGGGATTTCCTTGCCCAGTGCCCGGACACGGTCCAGCGCCGCCAGCCCCTCGGCGTAGTTTTCGTTGATGATGAGGACGGAAGCCAGTTCATTCCATGCCGGGGCGGAATCAGGCTGCAATCTTGCCGCCGTCTGGAACTGCTGCGCCGCCGGAATCAGCTTATGGGCATCGCGGAGGGCCCTGCCCAGAGCCATCCGGATCTCGAAGTTTCCGGGATCGGCATTGGCTGCCAGCTGAAGCTGCTCCGCCATCTTCTCCGGCTGCTTGTTCCGCCTGTAGGCGTCGGCGAGCGCCATTCGACCGGCAGTGGACGGATTCCTGCGGACGGCGTCCTCCAAATTTTCCACTGCGGCACTGGTGTCCCCTCCCGAATCCAGCAGCAGTTCCCCAAGACGCTGACGCGCCCCGGGATCCTCCGGGAACTCCTTGTAAAGCCCGATCGCCTCGGTCCTGCTGCCTGCATGCTCATAGGCCTGTGCGGCTTCCAGAAGGCCTTCCCGGGAGCCCGCCGCCCGGAACCGCGCCACGGCATCACCCGTTCTGCCCAGTTTCAATAGCGCCTTTGCCTGACCTAGGGGCGCCGCGGTGTTTTTCGGATCAAGCTCGGCCGCCGCCGCAAATCCATGCTCGGCACCCGCAAAGTCTCCGGTGTCAAAAAGCGCCTGGGCGTAGTAAAGATTGGGGCGGAACTCCTTCGGCCTCGCCTCCAGCGCTTCCCTCAGGGGACCCGCAGCGTCCGCAGGTTTCCCGTCCCGCAGCAGCAGGATTCCGAGGTTGAGGTCGGCCTCGTAAAGGCCCGGCTTCAACTCCAGTGTTTTCCGCAACTCCGCAACGGCCTCCGGATCCTTGCGCTGCAGGCTCAGAGCCAGCGCCAGGTTGAAGTGCGCTTCCACGTCCGCGGGGTCCGCCTCCACGGCTTTGCGCAACAGAGGTTCTGCCGCAGCAGGCTGACGGGCATCGAGAGCCTTCAGCCCCTCGGCAAGGTAGTCCTCCGCAGTCAGGAGGAACAAAACCGCAACCAGAATCCCGGGAACGGGCATACCTACGATTCTATCGGCAATCCGCGCCTATTTCTTTAGAGCCGTTTCGAAGAGCTTGAAGATCCGCTTGTACTCGTCCGTCCAGCTGGAAGGCTGCACAAAACCGTGGTCCTCAACCGGGTAGGATGCCAGTTCCCAGTTGTCCTTGCCCAGTTCAATGAGCTTCTGCACCAGCCGGACGGTTTCCACATAGTGCACGTTCGTGTCCACCATGCCGTGGGCAATCAACAACTGTCCCTTGAGGCCGTTGGCGAAGTAGATCGGGGAGGACTGTTTGTAGGCCTCGGGGTCGGACTGAGGCTGATTGAGGATGTTGCCCGTGTACTGCTGGTTGTAATAGGCCCAGTCGCTGACGGGCCGGAGCGCGGCGCCGGCCGCGAAGACGTCGGGCTGGGTGAACAGGGCCATCAGGGTAATGAATCCCCCGTAGGAGCCACCATAGAGCCCGATGCGCTTCGGATCGACGCCGTGCGCCGACACGAGCCATTTGGCGGCGTCGACCTGATCGTCGAGATCCTTTCCGCCCATGTGCCTGTAGATCGCGGTGCGCCAGTCCCGCCCGTAACCCTTCGAGCCGCGGTAGTCGATATCGACGGCCAGATAACCATGTTCCATCAGGAACTGGCTGAACATGTACTCGCGGTAATAGTTGGCCGACCAGCCCTTCGTCACTCCCTGTGCGTAGCCTGCGCCGTGGACGAAAATTACGGCCGGACCGCCCTTCCGGTAGTTCGCCGGCTTGAACAAACGGGCGGGCACCCTGGCCCCGTCGCGCGCCGGAATCTCAACAAGCGGCGCGTCGACGAGCGCAATCTGCCCGAACTCCGACGAGGGCGACGAGGTGAGTTTCGTACCCTCCACGCCCGGCGTCAGCGGCTGGACGTACAGTTCCGGCGGCTTGGTGGCGTAGGAATAGACATCGGCAATCCATTTTTCATCGGGCGACAGGACGCCCGCATGGCTGCCCTGCAGTTTGGTGATGCGGGTCCTGGCCCCTCCTGCGACGGGCATGGACCAGAGGTGCCGCTCGGCAGCGCCGCCTTCATTGGTTGTGAGGAAGAACCTCGACCTGTCCCGCGACAGAACCACGCGGTCGATCTCCCACTTGCCGGAAGTCAGCTGCCTTGGCCCGCCGCCATCGTACGCGACCGCGTACAGATGATTGGAACCGTCGCGCTCGGAGGTGAAATAGAACGTCTTATTGTCGCCCAGCCAGCCGAGACCGCCGCCGGGCCCGCCGATCCAGGCCGAATCCTTATCGGTGGAGAGAATGCGCGCCTTGGCTGTTTGCGCGTCGAGTGCAAAGTACCAGCAGGTCTTGTTGTCCTGGGTGCGCGCTCCGAAGACGCCCTTGGTGCCGTCGGGCGAAAAATAGACGGTCTGCCCGCCTCCGCCGAACGGACCGCCGCCTCCGCCGCCGCTGCAATTGGCCCCGTCTTCCACCTGATTGGCGGGGACGCCCACCTCGCCGTGGTCGACGTTTCGCACTTCGCCGGTTGCCGTGTCGATGACCACCAGATGGCGCTGGCCCAGCGAATCACCCACCCGCGCACGGCCGGGTATGTCTTCTGGGAAGCTGGAATCCGTGATCCAGTCCGGCACGATGGAGTTCTTGGAGCCGTTGGCGGTTTCGTTGAGCAGGGCCAGAACGTATTTGCCGTCGGGCGTCAGCTGCAATCCGGTCAGACTCTGGCGCGCCTGAAGGGTATAAGGCTTGCGGACCGCAAGTTTCTTGCGGCGGGCGTCGGCTTCTTCCTTGTACTTCACCCGCTCGCGGACGACCTCAAACATCTCCTTCTGTTCCTTCTTGAGGTATTCCTGTGCGTCGGTTCCCCGGGGCGTGTCGCCCGCCGCGCCCGCAGCTCCCCCTCCGCGTCCGCCGCGTCCGCCCCCGCCACGGCCGCCCGCCGGCGCAGCGGGTCCCGCCGGGGTGTCGCCGGCCGCACGGATGTCGGTCAGCTGTTCCAAATCGCCGTTTTCGAGGGACATCACGAACAGATTGCCGCCGCGCTGGAACGTGATCTTCCTGGCCCCGGCCACAAACCGCGGATTGGTCTCGGCATCAGCGGTTTTGGTGAGCTGGCGGCGCTTGCCGGTGGCGTTCTCGATCAGCACGAGGTCGCCGTCCTCGGAATAGATGCTCAGGCTCCGGTCTTCGCTCGTTTCCATGGCGGGCGGCGGCGCGGTCCGGGCCTCGTCTTCGGAGAGCTTGCGGAGGTCGGAACCGTCCCGGTTCACGACGTAGGTGTCGACGGGCGCGGCAATCGGGTCGGAAGCCCGCTTCCACTGGAAATAAATCTTGGAGGAGTCGCCGGACCAGCGGACCTGGGCCGGTTCCGTGCCTACCAGCCTCGGGCCCTGCATGATGCGCTCGATAGTAAGCGCCAGTTTTGATTCCCCCGCCGCCGAAAGCACAAGCGAGGTGCCGGTCAGGGCAAGAGCCGCAAGAGAGAGGGTGGTAAGTCCAAGCCGGGTGCGCAGCATATTTCCTGCATCATAGCGTGCCGCATCATAGCGGGCCCGGGGACTTGCGGCGGCATCCCGCTGCCGCGTGCAAAGGCATATGATGGGGTGCATGCAAAAGGTAATTACTGCCGCCGGCCTCGCTGCCTGCGGCCTTGTCGGTGCCCTGATGGCGCAACAGCGCAACGAAATCCTCGCCTGGGGGCCCAAGCAGATCACGCCTTCGGAGTGGGTTGGCAACAACCGCCCGCATTACGTTTACGCCGACCTCCTGGCGCAGCACAAGGGCCAGGCCAACTGGCATCAGGTCGTGATGGACGACGAGCACCTGAAGGCTGTTTTCATCTCGGAGGCTCCCGGCACCAAATCGCCGCGGCGGTTTCACCCGGATACCCGGGAATGGTGGGTGATTACGCAGGGGCAGATCCGGTTCACCATTGACGGCCAGGAACCGTTCGTCGCCTCGAAAGGATGGCTGGTGCAGGTGCCCTACCGGACGATCTACAGCATGGAAACGATCGGCGACACTCCTTCCATCCGCCTCGAAACGAACATTGCCGGTGTGAAGACCCTCTATCCGATGGACGTAAAGCCGCCCAGGCTGGATGGCTTTGAGTTTGTGCCGGTCCGGATCGCGGGGCCGGTCACCGCGGACTACAAAACCAACCGCATCCACGCCACCTACGAAGAGTTGGCGGCGGAAGCCGAGGCGACTCCGCGCAAACAGGCGACGCTCCGTTTTGCCCACGACGACCGCGGCACCGTCAACTTCATCTACGGCAGGGAGAGTGATCTGCCGCCGGTGAATCCCGCCGAAAAGGGCCACTTCCACCCGGAAGGCGGCGAGTTCTGGATCGTCCTTTCGGGCCACATCCGCTACAAGATCGAGGGCATGGACCCGTTCATTGCGGGCCTCTACGACACCGTTTATGTGCCGAAGTCGAAGTTCCATTTGGCGCGCTGGTCCGGCGAAGGGCCGTCCGTGCGCCTGGCAATGAACGGGTACTTCGATATCGCGCACCTGTTTGAGGCGCCCGCGCCGAAGTAGCCGGCAGGGAGGGGGTGCGGCTGCCTAGAGCAGCTGCATCCCGGAATCCACATAGATGACATTGCCCGTGATGCCCCGGCTCAGATTGCTGGCCAGGAAGGCGGCTGTGTCGCCCACTTCTCCGGCCTCGGTGACATGGCGCAACGGCGACATTTCCCGGGTTGCGTCGAGCATCGTCGAAAGGTCCTTTACCGCGCGCGCCGACGCCGTCTTGACGGCACCCGCGGAGATCGCGTTGACACGGATTCCCTGCGGGCCCAGATCGTATGCCAGGTACCGCATCGCGGCTTCCAGCGAGGCCTTCGCAACGCCCATCACGTTGTAGTTCGGGCGGACCCGCACCGCACCGAGGTAGCTGAGCGTCATGATGGAGCCGCCGTTTGTCATCAGCGGCGCAGCGGCCCGGGCCATGGCCACAAAGGAATAGGAACTTACGTTTTGGGCCAGGAGGAATCCGTCCCGTTGTGTTTCGACGAAGGGACGTCCCAAGTCCTCGCGGTTGGCGAAGGCCAGACTGTGCACAACGGCGTCGAGCGGACGGTTTAATTCCGCCAGACCGGTGCCGAGAGCGACAATCTCTTCGTCCCTGGTCACGTCGCAGGGGAGCATCTTAACAACTCGGAGGTGGCCGGTACATGCTTCGATGGTCTCGCGCTGCTTGTCGTTGACGTAGGTGAGCACCAGATCGGCTCCCTCGCGGGACAACGATTCGGCGATCCCGTACGCCAAACTCCACTTATTCGCAATACCGGCGACGACCGCCAATTTTCCTTCAAGCAATCCGGGCATGAATCTACTAGGTTACTTCAGAAGGCCGTTGCCGCGCAGCCAATTCGCCAGCAGCTTGGGCCATTCCGAGTTGGCCGCGTCGTCGCCGGCCAAACCGACCCCATGCGGACCTTTCTGAAAAATATGCATCTCCGCCGTGACGCCCGCCTTGCGCAGCGCGAGGAAGTACACGATGGAGTTCTCCGCGGGAACGCCGGTATCGGCATTGGTGTGGAAGATGAAGGTGGGCGGTGTCTGGGCGGTCACCGCGTTCTCGCCGGACAGGCTGCGCGCGAGGGCCGGATCGGGATTCTCGCCCAGCAGATTTTTCTTGGAGCCCTGGTGGGTCCACGGCTCGACCAGCGAGACGACAGGGTAGCCGAGGATGGAGAAGTCCGGGCGGCTCCCGGCCCTGTCAACGGCATCGGATGCCGACGCATTGCCGGCATCGAAGTGGGTCGAGGCGCTGACCGCCAGGTGACCGCCGGCCGAGAAGCCCATGATGCCGATGTGCTCGGGGTTGATGCGCCACGCGGCCGCATTCGCCCGCAAGGTGCGGATGGCGCGCTGGGCGTCGCCAATTTCGACCGGATGGTGGTAGCGCGGTCCCAGGCGGTACTTGAGCACGAACGCCGCGATCCCGAGGTTGTTGAAGTAGTTGGCAACCTGCCGGCCCTCATGGTTCATCGCCAGAGCGCCGTAGCCGCCTCCCGGGCAGATGATGACGGCCGTCATGCCCGCCGGCGTGTTGCGCGGGAGGTAGACGGTGATCGTGGGGATATCCTTGTCGTCCGTTCCCAGGGCACCGGGTGCCTGGCCCGGCCACAGCGGAAGGATCTGCCCGTCCTGAATCGGCATCGGCGGGAGAGGCGCTCTCCCCTGCTGCGCAAGAACGGCGGAAGCCATCAAAAAAAGTCCGGCGAAGATAGCAAGTTTCATGCCCAAGTTGCCGATCATATCAGCAGGGGCGTAGTAGAATCCAAGCTTGCTTTCGATTGTCCTCGTGATTATCGCTCTCATTGTCTACGGGTCGCTGTATCCGTGGAATTTTGTGCCGGTGCAGCTGCCGGCCAACCCGCTGTGGATTCTGCTCCACTCCTGGCAGTTCGAACTGAGCCGCCGCTTTTTCGCGGACATCATCGTCAATCTGGTGCTGTACATGCCGCTTGGCCTGTCGGCTTATCTTGCCCTCTACCGCAGCCGCCCGGCGATGCGGATTTTCGGGCCGGTCGCCCTGGGGACCGTGCTTTCGGCCAGCATTGAGATGGTTCAGCTCTACTTTCCCGGGCGCACCTGCAGCGGGTTTGATCTTGTGAACAACATTTTGGGAACCGGGCTGGGCCTCTTGGTCGGGATGGCGTTTGAACTGGCGGTCGAGCCCCGGGATCTGGATGACGCGCTGCAAAGGCTGACAGACCGTCCGGCCGTTCTGCTGCTGTTCTGCTGGTGCGCGTCCCTGTTGTTTCCGTTCTTTCCTGTAATGTGGCTCGGCGTCTACCGCGCGAAGCTGGAGGCCCTGCTCACCGGGCCTGTTTTTGCGCCGATGCCGTTCCTGACGGCGGTCCTATCCTGGTTCGTGGCGGGACAGATGCTGGACGC
>Ga0007854_10002059_pt1 | contig 12620 bp, 10 predicted proteins | sample CryBogCBH12Aug08_FD_60382 | JGI IMG/M metagenome (GOLD analysis project Ga0007854, IMG submission 60382) | Freshwater microbial communities from Crystal Bog, Wisconsin, USA - CBH12Aug08 | ecosystem: Environmental > Aquatic > Freshwater > Lake | place: Crystal Bog, Wisconsin, USA | collected...
ATCACTAGAGCGGAGAAGTGACAGGGCTTGAGCAGGAGACAAAATTTCAGGTTCGCCTTCATCCTCTTCCGAAATATCAACAGCCTTTGCCTCGTTGGATGCAGCCCAACCCATTTTCATGGCATAGCTCCATAGCGTCACCATGTCCCGCCGTACGGTGTTTCTGGTAGCAGGGGCAACTTGCAAGCCATTCAGGAATGCCTCAATTTCCCCATGAGTTATGGAAGCAATCTTTCTCTCCTTAAATGTGGGGAGCATCTTTTCGAGACGTTGTTTTAAAAGGGTGCAGTAGTAGGGGGTCTTTTTGGATGCCTTCTTCGAATCAACAAGGGCCGCGATTGCCTCTTCAACAGGTATGCTGCCTTTCTGCTTTTTGAGGTATTCCAGAGTGAATCTGATTGCCTGTTGAACAGTCCATCCGTAGCTCTCAAGTTTTCGATCATCGAAGGCAGAGTCACCTTCATTTTTTCTCCGAACTCGTGCCTGCGCTGCCCCTCCCTCTGCTTGTTCCTTGGTTTCAAAGAACAGCCTCTTTCCTCCTGTAGCGGTGCGAGTATCAACCATCCAGCGTTGACGGGATTCTATCCAACGGATGAAGGGCCATGCAGAGGTTTCATCCTTTTTATCAGAGCGTCTTGTCTTCATAGGCTTGGAATTTATCATTGGCACTTTATTGGCACAATAACAATTTCTCTCTGTCCAACTCAACCTTGCCAAGGTTGATGTCGAGGGTTCGAATCCCTTCGCCCGCTCCACTCCTTATAGTCAAGGAGTTACGGAGATTCAGAGGGTCAGAATGGGAAAGGAAGTGAGAAAAGGTCCTTCAAGGTTTTACAAAGACCACGGAAGTCATAAAGCGAAGGTTTCCTCCGTTCATTTTTTGGTGTGTCCTACCTTGACTCCAAGTTGGAACGGGTGAGGTTCTTTCGCGGGTCACTAGTCTGTCTCTCGATCACGAAAAGAAGGCAGTTTGCCAATATTGTTCTCCACGCATCTCTTATGGCATTCGATGAGCTTATGAACCTCCTCTTCGTTTATCGTCTTTGACCATTCATACCGTTCCAAGAGGGGCATTTTCCTGACGTCGTTAAGCGGACACTCTGGCAAGCCACTCCCATAAAACGGGCAAGCAAAAGACAGCCCTAGAATTAGCTCCCGAGCCATTTGTTCCCCAGCTTCCTTCATATATGCTGAACTAATCCACAGTAGGCCCTTTCGCTACTTGGCCGTTGGGTTTTTCTTCTTCTCTATTTTCTTTTTCGGTCGATTTAGGATTGCCCCTGACATCTAGAAAAGACCAGCACCACCTTAGTGTCTCCACGAGGAGACACCCCTTTGCTTACTCATTGTTTTTCAGGCAGTGGCGAACTTGGTGGTACGTAGGCTCTGACTCCGCTGACGTACATATGATACGGGAGTTTCTTCTTGTGAGTCGCCGCATTGATAATGAGGTAAAAGTGCTGTTTGACTCCAATCGGAGGTGCCTTTGCGTAGAGGGTCTTGACGCCATCCACATACCATGTCACCCAGTTTTTAATGGGATCATAGGATGCACCAAATGTGTGTTTGTCACGGCGACTTACTGCTCTGTTTGAGGCATTAAACTGGTTTTGGTTACTCTGATATTGCGGTGAAATTCCCTTCCAGTCATGGACGGTTCCGAGTTGTCCTGGTCCATAGCCTCCCTCGTCGACATCCAACTCCATCCATCGCTCAAAGTGTGGAGGATCGCCGGGATAACAATCCAGTTTCTTGAAGCAATGCTCTGAGGGCATCAAAAAGACAGCCGGAAAGTGGTCAGGATCGTTGTCCGACAGTTGAACGTCGAACTCGACGTAGAACCCCTTGTCACCCGGCAATAATGGGAGGAGACCGTCGGAGAAATCGAGAGGCGTACTAGCAAGCTTCCCACCCAGACTCAGGGTCAGGGCACCGTCGGTGGTGGTGTAAAGATCGGGGGAAGGTGGGGTGCTTATCCCATACCAGCAGCCGTTGAACCACTTGTAATTCCCATTTTGACCCGGCGCGATATCTGCAGCCACCGGATGTTCATTGATCACGCATTTGGTATAACCCAAGACAATTGCTCCATAGGGAATCGGATCAGCGGCAGCACAGAAGTGGAGGAAAAAAAAGACAGCAACCGCCTGTACGATGGAGGGCAGAACCATTTTCATAACCTAATCCGGGATTTCCCGTTTGGCTTTATGTTCATCGGGGGGCAGGTTTTTGAGATTTACGTCATGGCCAATGGCGCTAGCCGACAAGAAAGCCTGTCATTTCCACCATTTCCTGACATCTAAAAAAACTACCCAGCCAGAAGACCATCCGATCTAATCGCCGACGTTACTGGCGACGGAGCCCAAGCCCGTGGACAACACGGTGCTGTTCAGAACATGAACATCAGCCCACAAAGAACAGTCTTTAGGAGACCTCGGCGGTAAATTGCACTCTCCCGCTCAGGTCATTTTATTGACAATTCTCTTCCCGCTCTCTGGGATCTTTGTGGTGAATGGTCGATGTTTAACCCTTCTTGCTGCGATGTTTGTCTGGAGTGTCGTTCATCAACGGGCTCAAGCAGCCACCGAGGCGCTGAATTGGAAGACTGACAAGCAAGATATCCCCTACTGTCTCTATGGGGAGATCACCGTCCTGTCCACAATCCAAGGCATGTATTACTGCGGTGCTCAGTTTGAACAAGGTTACACCGGCATCCAGCATCTCGACCATAATCTCCATACGGCGCTTTTTTCAATTTGGGATACCTCCCCGAATTTACAGGCAAAGATCATTAAATCGGGGCCGGGGACACGGATGGGCCGCTTTGGCGGGGAGGGGAACGGGTCTCATTTGAACGTTGACGGCAGTTGGATGGCCGGCAAGACATACAGATTTTTTCTTCTTAAAAAGCCGGGTAAATTTCAGAATACCACGGATACCAGCTTTTATGTTGCCGCTAACTCCAGCAGCCGAGTTGTTGATAGTAGAAGAGGCAATTGGCGGCATGTCGCCACTATCACCACTCCCAACGGACCGAAGCATGTCGGAGAAAACTTCCATGCCGGCGTAAGTTCATGGATTGAAAACATCGGAGGAGGGGCGAATTTCAAAACTCCAAAGATCGTGCTGTATGACCTGTGGCTCGGCTCGAACCTCCACGAGATGAAACGCCTCACCTGTTCTGGAGGTCAATCTGGGTCCGGGCGATGGGGGCAATTGCACAATCGATACTTTCTCGCCGAGGGTAGCGCCCAGCGACTCAATGCTGCGTTTTCCAAAATGAGGAAGAAATTCGGCATGCCCATCTATGGCAAGGACGGCAAGGAACTTGCTCCGATTCCTGAAAAGCCCATCTCAACCAAGACAATTAGCGAACTGGAATCAGTACTCTGATACTTGGGGTACAATCCTGAGAGTTAAAACCCCCATCCCCGAAGCCATCCAACCTAATCAGCGACGTACCGGCGCCGGAGCCTAAGCCCGTGGATAACACGGTGCTGTTCAGGACGAGATCAGACCCCTAGAACCGAGCTTCGATCGACATGGACGCCCAGTTTTGGCTTGCAGGAAAAAAAGGATGGCAGGTTTCCATTGAAGCCTTACGAGCAATCTCAAATCGTCCACGAAGTCGCAGGCGCACAGAACCCACCAACCCTGTCCCTCCTGCCTCGCTACAAGGAAGGGAGATTTTCCTTAGCCTCAGGGGCTACTTACCGAGTTCGTAGATGGCGACGTTGTCAACGGACATGCCGTGATGTGTTGTAGGGTCCGGATGTGGGCCTTGATAAAAGCCTATATGCTCCCGGATCGTCCCTTCGCCATGAGGAAGCTCTCCAGTGGCATCAGGCTTGGCAGCATTGTCCTTATTGAAGGCGTATCCGATGGGACCGTGGTAGTTGATAATCGCGTTCCTGTCGTCGAGATCCTTCGGCAGAATGCTGTCGCTCATCATTACCATTAGATACCCGTTCTGATCGGGGCTGATCCTCCATTTCACGCGAAAGTGATACCAGTGATCGAGTTGGATCTTTTGCTCTGGAAAATCGATATGCTTGTATTTCCCGTTGAGGGTTTCACGGTAAATCATGCTCCAAAACAGGACATCCTTCGTTCCGTTTTTAACCGTCAATGCGAGAGGCGGTGATACCAGTGTCTGATGCCACTGATGGAGGCAACACCATTCGACCCCGCCATCTGGCCTGATCGTTCCAACTGGGGTGAATTCCTTGTCCAGTTTGATGCTGAATTCCGTGATAAACGGGGTGTCCATCTGCGACACGTATATATAGTGTTCCACGCGAGCCTTGTGTCCGTCGTGCTGTGATGTGCAGAGATAGTGGAGGACGCGACCCGTCGTTGATGTGGGATCGCTTACGATCGAATAACTCTCCGGGCTTGCCCCCTGACCTTCGATCCTAGCTCCGAAACGATGACCTTCTTCAAACAAACTTGCATTCTTAAGGGCGGGAATGTTTCCGATCCCGAATTTGAAGATCGTTTTGATAATGGAATTAGCGCCCACACTTAATTGCCGAGGAGAGGGGGTGGGTTTAAGGGAAGGGCTTGGTGAAGGTGTCCGCCTAGGGGTAGCAGTGGCCTGTTGCATCTGCCGCATCAGGGTCCGGGCTGCAATCTCCCTCAGGTTTGTGAGGTCGATCGGGAGATTCGTCGTGAAGCTATTGAAACTGACAGTAATTTGATTTGTCGAGAGATCGCTCACCTGCAAAGACGAGCCAGCGGGACGAGATACGGAACCCATGATCTTTCCGTCAACGACCAGCGGGAACTCCAGGCGCTCTTTCGTGATTACCTCGTGGGGCCACTGCTCCTTGTGTTCAAGAAGCCAGGCAACCTGGTCAACCGGATGAGGGTCGGATATAGCACCTGTGGGAGGGAGAATTCTTGTTTCTTCGGACTCCGCGCATGCAGCAATTGGAACGAGCAAGAGAATTGCTATTGAAAGCACTAGGAAAGGGCTCGCAAGGAAGGGAAGCTTCATGGGACAGTTCAATGATTCTGTCATCCGCTACTCCCCCCTGACATCTAAAAAAAGGGGTTGAGCCCCCCTTTTCCGCCTCTCCCACAGGAGAGGCTTATATCCCGTCGAGGACTGCCTTGACCTTTTGGTCGTAGAGTTCCTTGGAGATGAGTCCCTGATCCAAGAGATTCTTGAACATTTTTAGTTTCTCGGATTGGTTGGCTGCGCCACTTTCGGAGTTGCCTGCCGGCTGCTTCGGTTGGGATGACGGCCCACCCATCGTACCCTGTGTATGCGAAGCGCCAGAATAACTCTGGGAGCCCTGCAATCCACACAACATCTGGATTTCTTCCGGAGTCAGGGCGCGATCGAATAGCATCACATCACTCATCATCCCGTTGAAAGAGGCATCCACCTCACCAAGCTTGGGGTCTGGATTCGATCGATTCGCGCCAATTGTCAGGTCACAATCCACATCCCCCGGATAGTTCTTCACATGAACTCTTCCGCCAACCGGCATGCCGTCAACATAGAGGCGAGTATCGTTGCCGTCAAAAGTCCCGGCCACATGATGCCATTGGCCGTCCGCTACATGCACCCTGCCGGAATGATTCCAGCTTTCCGCCACTTCTATATCAATCTCCCCCTCAAACGATTTACCCTTGAACTCACCCCCCATGGTCAGGTCATAGCCTCGTTTCCAGTTCTTGTCGAAAATGCGCCGCCAGATCGAATCGGTGTAGGATGTCTTAATCCAAGCTGCCTCGGTAAATCGGCGGGGGTTTAGCTCCGTTTTGTTGGGGACAGTAATGTAACTTCCAGCCAGGCCAAAACAAGCCGCCGCACCCTGATGACCATTCTGGACAAACTGAACATTGACAGGCAGTCCGTCGTTGCCGTGGCCGCTTAGATCAAAAACTCTCTGCCCCTCCGTTGCGTTGCTGAAATCATAATAGAGGATCAGGTTCTGCCGGAGACCCTCGGGCACCTTCGCAGGGACATTCTGGGCGGCACAGTACGCAGTGCAAAGCAACCCAGTAAGGGTTGCCGTAATGGTGGAAAGTCTCATTTTCATAGGCATTTTTGCGGTTATTAGATTTCCCCATCCATTGACATGAACTTCTTGTCGTAGCTACTTGATCATTGGGTTTTTCTTCTTCTCCCTTGCATCCTTCGATCAAGGAGTCCCCTGACATCTAGAAAAGACCAGCACCACCTTAGTGTCTCCACGGGAAAACATTCAACCGCACTGCTATCCCTCGCAGAGCTGACGCTCTGGTGCTTGGGGCGGTAATTTGGCAATGTCCGCAGAATAAACTCTGATTCCCAGCTGTGCGCTGAGCCCATGTGCAAAGATGCTGAGCAATACTGTGACCATGGCTGTAAGGCGGATGGTCGATTCGCCCGGATGATTTGCCCCGTGCGCCAGATAGACCATTGCCAGCACGATGGACGCCAAACCACGCGGTCCGAACCACCCCATGAATAAAATCGTACTCCGGCTCAAATGTGTGCCGATAAGGGCTATCGCCACGGGCAACATTCGCACGATCGTCAGACTCAAAATGCCGTAGAGGACATGGAGCGCTGTGAATTGCTGCCAGTTTCGTGCGACCACCATACCGAATAAAAAAAAGATAGTGAGATTGAGGATTTGCCCCCATTCATCGGTGAATTCGACGCTGTGTTTTCCCGCCTCTTTGAAGCCAACTTGAACAGCCAGGCCGGCAACAAAGGCGGCGATGAACATGCTCGCCCCTACTACCTCGGACATGACAAGGCAGAGTAGTGGGAGTGCAACAATACCCATCTGCGACCATGATTCCGAGATGGTCTTGTTCCGATGTGCAAGGCCGAGCAACCAGCCGCCGAGCAATCCTATCGTAATACCTACGGCCGTTCCATAGCCAAGCTGCTCTAGAATAAACTGGTGCAGTCCCCCGCTCCCTGATGAATCCGGTCCAGCCAGCGCAATAAAGAAGAGTAAAAATGGAACCGAAAGGTCGTCGTTGAGCCCCGCTTCCACATTGAGCGCCTGTCTGACTTTCATCGGAACCAACGGGCTGTTCACAATGATCTGTCCGAGACTAGCATCGGTTGGCGCGAGGATTGCAGCCAGAATTCCGGCCTCCCAAATAGAGATCTGACGAAAAACAACCAGTGCAGCTACCATGCCTAGCAATAGGGTAAGAAGCATCCCCGTGCTGAGCAGGCGGGCGGGAAGTGCACGAATGTTCTGTAACACCCGAAGATTTGTGCGGCTCGCATCAGTGAAGAGCAAGAGCACCAGTCCGAGCTCGGCCATCCGCAAAAAAATTTCCTGGTTCCCCTTGTTGATGCCCAAGCTCGCAGCAACCAAATAAACCGCGATTCCGGCAGAGGTGAAGATGATGGGAGATGTCAGGATGCTCCTTTCCACGCAGTCTGAAACCAAGCTGTATAAAAAAAACAGGGCAATAAAAGTAACGATTAGAGTCATGGTAAGAGTAGCTCTCCGGAACAATTGTGGCCCTCAAACGGTGTTCCAGAGTATCATTGGACAACGTGGAGGCAGAAAGGCTTAGGGAATTCTTTGATTTAAGACCCCGAAGATCAAGAATAGATCAAAGACAAGAAGGTCTTGAGGTCCCTGACATCTAAAAAAAAGACTAACCCACACAGGAGCTGAAAAGGGGAGTCTCACCCCTTTTTTAGCTGTCAGGAGGCGGCGGATGATTACAATCCACTAAACTCAATCCCCATGAGAATCTCCCTCCTCGTCGGCTTGTTTCTATCAACTTTTGCCGCAGCAAATTGCGTCCTCGCAGGCGAAAGACCTAATATCCTCCTGATTCTCTCCGATGATCAAGGCTATGCGGACGCCGGCTTTCAGGGATGCAAGGATATCCCCACACCGAATCTGGATCGACTTGCAAGTGAGGGACTTCATTTCAGCAACGGATATGTGACGCACCCGTTTTGCAGTCCGAGCCGCGCAGCGGTGATGACCGGTCGGTATCAGCAGAGGTTTGGTCACGAGAACAACCCGTTCTACGACCCGAATGATCATCTTGAAGGCCTTCCGATGACGGAGAAACTCCTGCCGCAGTTCCTGCGCGATGCGGGCTATGTAACGGGTTGGATCGGAAAATGGCATTTGGGCGCAGCCCCCGAATTCCGGCCTGAGAACCGAGGTTTCAGTGAAACGTTCGGTTTTTTGGGAGGCGGACACCACTACCTCAATTGGATGGCTTCACCGGGGTTTGAGGGCCCCGAATATAACATTCCCATTGAACGCAACGGGAAACCGGTGGATGTGACGGATCACCTGACCATTGCCTTTGGCAACGAGGGGGAGGCATTTATCAAGCGGCATCAGAAGGAACCTTGGTTTCTTTATCTGGCATTCAACGCTCCCCATACGCCTGAAGAGCCGACACCCGAACGGCTCGCGCGTTTTGTATCCATCGCCGATCCCAAGCGGCGAGCTTACGCGGCGCAGGTGAGCCTGCTGGACGACGCTATTGGGAATGTGCTCACCGCAGTCAGGGAAACAGGCCAGGAGCGTCGAACGCTGGTGTTCTTCTTCAGCGACAATGGTGGCCCGATTGGGAAAAGCTGGAATGGCTCGTGCAATCTGCCTTTGCGTGGCGGAAAGGGGCAGGTCTATGAAGGTGGAATCCGCGTTCCCTTTGTCATCAGTTGGCCGGGCGTGTTGCCCGCCGGTCACACGTATGATTTTCCGGTAAGTTCCCTTGATGTTTTTCCAACCGCGCTCTCCGTTGCCGGCGTACCGATGCCGACGGACAAGATCTATGACGGTGTGAACCTGTTGCCGTATCTTACTGGGGCAAATACGAACGCCGCTAACCCGCAACTTTTCTGGCGCTCAGGCTCGAGACAAGAAGCCGTCCGCGATCACGACTCCAAACTTGTCCAGTCCGGCAACGACCCCCAAGCTCTCTATAATCTTAGCGCCGATATTGACGAAACCAACGATCTTTCCGCTGCCCGCCCCAACGATGTGAGTAGGCTCCGTTCAATGCTGGACGGATGGATAAAAACTCTCGTGCCGCCGGCCTTTCCTGGGCTTCGTGGCCACGCCGCAAATCCGAAGGATTCCAAACAACTGGTTGAACCATGACCCATTCGCGACATTGAACTGGCCCGATTAAGTAACTAATTAGCTCGGAGGGTTCTTGGCAGTGCCCGAAGAATGGGTCTATGTGCTAGTTTCCAGTTGAACGGGACCCCTTAAACTAGCCCAAAATGAGCAGGAGGAGGGCTCAAATCCCAAGCTCTGCCGATCGTGCAGTCAGTTAAGGTTTCCGTTTCAGTAACTGCTTCTGCCTTTGGGTGTTCTTTAGAAATTCTTTCAAGTGAGTGTCTTAATTCTCGGGAGGTTGATTCTTTCTGAGCATGCCTTTGAAAACAGCGTATGCATCTGTCTTACTGCCATATGTTCGGAAAAAAGTCTTGGTGGTGGAGATCGTTGACTTCCCTTTTCCGAGTGTAGATCTATTGCAACGGTGCTGCCTGAAACACTGATTTCTACTGCATAAAACCAATGCGATATGGAAGATTACGAGTATGTTCATTTACGGGAAGACTTCAGCGAATGCAATTGCAGTGATGAGTTACCTTGCCACTGATCCCACAAGACGCGCTGGATCAGCTGAGATTGCAAAATCACGTGGGATCTCAAAGGCATTGACGGCCAAGCTCCTGACTCAGTTGGCCGCCGCGCATCTCGTCAGAGGACAACCGGGACCTGGTGGAGGATACATGCTTGGAAAGTCGGCTTCGAAAATATCCCTGCTTGATATTGCCTGTCTGTTTGAGCAGATGGAATCACCTTCGGTCTGTCCCTTCGGGAACAACTGGTGTGGGAAGGGCGATCCCTGCCCGCTTCATGACACCATCGCCGAAATGCTATCTAGCAACCGTCGTTTTATGGAGAAAACCAGCCTTGCAGTGTTTCAGAAGAGGACCCCAAAAAAATTCTCCAAAGCCACACGGGATTCTTGCGGAAGGACATAGGTTTCAGTTTCGAACACCGCTTTGGTGATAATAAAAGATAAAACTATCTTTTTCTCTTGTGTTGCCATTCGGCCTGTATAACGATGCCTCAGATCCTAAACCCTAACCAAACCACCACATCCCCATGAGTTCCATGTTCTGTTATCAGTGCGAGCAATCCTCTCAGCGCACAGGCTGCACTTCCGTAGGCGTCTGCGGAAAAAACCCCGAGACAGCAGCCTTGCAAGATCTCCTGCTGCACGCCCTTAAAGGCATCAGTGTATTTGCTCACCGGGCAGCGGTGGAAGGAGCTCGCTCACAGACTCTGGAACAATTTGCCCTAGAGGCACTCTTTACGACGGTAACGAATGTGAATTTCGACCCTGTTCGGATTCAGGCAATGATTCTCGACGCTGGAAAGCATCTGGAGTCAGCGAGGAGCCTCTATACTTCCGTAAGGAAGAAATCGGAACCGGCATCATTCAATGGCGCTACTTGTTTCTCTCCGGCTGACACTCTTGACGACTTGATCCGGCAGGGTGAGGAAGTCGGTCTGGAGTCCCGACTGGAAAACCTCGGGGCGGATCTGCTCGGGTTGCAGGAACTGCTCACCTATGGACTCAAAGGAATGGCGGCCTATGCATGGCACGTGGTGGATGCCGGTGGAAAATTGAAGGGGACTTCCCTTTTCATCTTTGAGGCTCTCTCGGCAATCGCGCCGGGAGAAAAAAACTCTGTCGACCAGTTGCTCGGTCTCTGCATGAGATGCGGGGAGGCGAATTACCATGTGCTGGAAGCCTTGGACGGTATCCATACGCAGCGCTTCGGCCATCCGGTGCCAACTGAAGTACGCCTGACCCCGGTCGCTGGCCCATGCATACTTGTCTCGGGTCATAATCTCGAGGATCTGATGGCACTTCTGGAGCAGACCAAGGGAAAAGGCATCAACATCTACACCCACGGCGAGATGCTTCCAGCTCACGGCTATCCGGAGCTACACAAACACGCCCATCTGGTAGGCCACTATGGAGGTGCATGGCAGGATCAGGCCCGGGATTTTGACCGCTTTCCTGGCGCCATCCTCATGACAACGAATTGCATCCAGCTTCCGAAACAAAGCTATTTCCAGAGGCTATTCACTTCTGGACTGGTTGCATGGCCTGGCGTCAGGCACCTTGAGGGGCGTGATTTTTCCGCACTAATCAAGACTGCACAACGGTCTTCTGGCTTCACGGAGACACTGGAAGGGAAAACCCTAACGCTCGGATTCGGACACAATGCCATTCTCAACGTTGCCGGCCAGGTTGTTGAGGCGGTGAAGTCGGGGGCTATACGCCATTTCTTCCTTGTCGGCGGATGCGATGGGGCAAAGACCGGACGAAACTACTACACGGAACTTACCGAACAAATTCCCTCCGACTGTGTGGTGCTGACCCTCGGATGCGGAAAGTTCCGTTTCAACCGCAATGATTTTGGGGCCATCGGCGGCATTCCGCGACTCCTTGATTGCGGCCAGTGCAACGATGCCTATTCAGCCATCAAAATAGCCGCAGCCCTCGCCGAGGCATTTGGCTGCGGTATCAATGAGCTCCCCTTATCACTAAACATCTCTTGGTATGAGCAGAAGGCGGTGGCCGTCCTGCTCACACTTCTCCATCTCGGGGTGCGCAACATCCGCCTCGGACCGACACTGCCGGCGTTTGCCACTCCGACGATTGTCTCCGTCCTTCAGGAGAAATTCAACCTCATGCCGATCACGACGGCAGAAGCCGATCTGGCGGACTGCCTTAAAAAATAATAGGAAACTGCGTCCGCCGATAATTTCTAATATGAAGGAAGAACCTTTGATTCCACTAGATCGGGAGCTGGTTGTTTCATTGGAGGGAGAGACGCGCTTCACGGGGAACGGCATCGTGAGTCGGACAGTGTTTGCCGCACCTGCAATGCGAGTGGTGCTTTTCGGCTTCGCACTTGGACAGGAGTTGACCGAACACACTTCGACGCAACACGCGCTCGTGCAAATCCTTTCAGGCGAATGTGAATTCACGCTTGCTGGTCACGCTCGGACGCTGAAAGTTGGCGATTTGCTACACATGCCTCCGAACCTGCCGCACGCCGTCCGTGCCACCCAACAGTTTGCTATGTTGCTTACGCTGACCAAACCCGAGGAGCCTTCCCCTCCTCCAAAAACTGATTAGAAAGCATGAAAACAACTGTCATAGATGAAAGAACTAGGAGGCAGGGCGACGTTATGGATGTGCGCGAAATGCCCTGTTCGACCAAACACGGGCTTGTTTTTAAGGCCTGCATGAGCCTACCCGTCGGGGGACATTTTCTTCTTTTGAACGGCCACAATCCGCAAACACTGCTGAATCAACTAGATGATGGGTGGCCGGGAACGTTTACATGGGAACACTTGGTCAACACACCGGATAAATGCCTCGTCAGAATCACTAGGTTAAAAATCAATGGCGGGAATATGCAGATGCCAGCACCCCCAGAGTGTTCACACTAAAAAATAGAGGAAGGTTGCGAGTGCATCCAAGGCAGGGAAGAATTACCTTATGAAGGAGTTAATCTTTGAGGCGACCCAGGAAGCGGATTGCGGCTATGTCACCGAGTCTCTGACGAAGCCTATCGTGAC
>Ga0007854_10002060_pt1 | contig 12608 bp, 10 predicted proteins | sample CryBogCBH12Aug08_FD_60382 | JGI IMG/M metagenome (GOLD analysis project Ga0007854, IMG submission 60382) | Freshwater microbial communities from Crystal Bog, Wisconsin, USA - CBH12Aug08 | ecosystem: Environmental > Aquatic > Freshwater > Lake | place: Crystal Bog, Wisconsin, USA | collected...
TTCCCGTCAAACTGTTTGAATTCCAAGACCGCACATGGCAAAACCAGTAATGCATGTAACTTGATTCAAACACCCACGCGCTTTTTACTCCTGTATTACCCAAACCGTCAAGTGGTTATGAAAATATTTTTTCAGAATACACTTGAAAAAGCTGTTCTAATCGTCAAATATACACACTTGGATACTGCAACAATGGCGATAAGTAAAAAAATGGCTACAAAACAGCAAAACACCTCCCTGCTGGAAAGGGAGCTCAGCAAAAGCAAACCACCAATGCTGTACAAAGTGGTCATGTTCAACGATGATTACACAACCATGGAGTTTGTGATTGAGGTTCTAGAAACATTTTTTGCGATGAACCGTGAACGCGCAACCCAAACCATGCTCCAAGTTCATAAGCAGGGTTCGGCCGTTTGCGGTATATACCCGAGAGACATCGCTGAAACTAAAGTTGAACAAGTAATGGCATTTGCCAAACATCGCGAGCATCCGCTTCGATGTGAACTGGAGGAGACCTAACTCATGATCGCGCAAGAACTTGAAGTCAGCCTGCATCTGGCATTCGTTGAAGCACGCCAGAAACGGCACGAATTCATCACGGTAGAGCACTTGTTGCTTGCCATGCTCGACAATCCCTCGGCAGCACACGTATTACGTGCCTGCGGTGCAGATGTCAACGAGTTACGGACAGTCCTGATTGATTTCGTTGCAACTCACACCCCCACACTACCGGGCAGCGGGGATGTAGATACACAACCTACGGTTGGCTTCCAGCGCGTAATTCAGCGTGCGATCCTGCATGTACAATCCACCAACAAGAAAGAGGTTACCGGAGCGAATATCCTGGTTGCCTTGTTCAGTGAAAAAGAATCCCATGCAGTATTTTTCCTTAATCAGCGAGGGATCACCCGGCTGGACGTGGTTAATTATATTGCTCACGGCATCAACAGCACTGTCCAACCCAATTCACAAAAATCGGCTGAAACTGAAACTGAACAAGAAGTGGTCAATGAAGGAGCATTACATGACTACACGCTTGATCTCAACGCACAGGCTGTTGCTGGAAAAATTGACCCGTTGATCGGTCGCGAACTGGAACTTGAGCGGGTCATTCAGACCTTGTGTCGCCGCCGCAAGAATAACCCGCTTCTGGTTGGCGAGGCTGGAGTAGGTAAGACCGCCATTGCAGAGGGACTGGCCCGCCGCATCACTGAAAACAACGTACCTGAAATTCTCAAAGACGCCCATGTATACTCGCTCGATATGGGCGCGCTGCTTGCTGGAACCAAATATCGCGGTGACTTCGAGCAGCGACTGAAAGCCGTGCTTAAGGAATTAGCCGATGCCAAACACGCCATTCTTTTCATCGACGAAATTCATACATTAATTGGTGCAGGTTCAGCTTCAGGCGGAACCATGGATGCTTCAAATCTTTTGAAACCGGCACTTTCCAGCGGTGCATTGAAGTGCATCGGCGCAACGACTTATCAGGAATATCGCGGGATTTTTGAAAAAGATCATGCGCTGTCGCGCCGTTTTCAGAAAGTGGATGTGAGCGAACCGAGCGTGGAACAAACTATCGAGATACTGAAAGGACTCAAGCTGCGCTTCGAAACCCATCATGGTATCAAGTACAGCGCCGCAGCTTTGACCAGCGCCGCCGAGCTTTCTTCACGCTTTATTACCGATCGCCACCTGCCCGACAAAGCAATTGATGTGATTGACGAGGCAGGTGCTGCCCAGCGTGTCTTGCCAAAATCAAAACAGAAGAAGGTTGTCGGCAAGCACGAGATTGAAGAAATAATTGCGAAAATTGCGCGCATCCCACCACGTACGGTTTCTTCGGATGACCGCAATACGCTTAAGAATCTGGATCGCGATCTCAAAGCCACCGTGTTCGGCCAAAACAAAGCAATCGACATGTTGGCTCGCGCCATAAAAATGTCGCGTAGCGGCCTTGGCAACCCGCAAAAGCCTATAGGCAGCTTCCTGTTCTCCGGTCCGACCGGTGTGGGTAAAACTGAAGTGGCACGCCAGCTCGCCTATAGCATGGGCATGCCGCTGCACCGCTTCGACATGTCCGAATACATGGAACGCCATGCCGTATCGCGCCTGATCGGCGCACCTCCCGGTTATGTGGGGTTCGATCAGGGCGGACTGCTCACCGAAGCCATCAGCAAGCAACCACATTGCGTGCTGTTGCTGGATGAAATTGAAAAAGCTCATCCGGATATTTTCAATATCCTGTTGCAAGTGATGGATCACGGAACGCTCACCGACAACAACGGACGCAAGGCCGACTTCCGCAACGTGGTCATCATCATGACCACCAATGCCGGCGCAGAGGCTTTAAACAAGACCCAGATCGGCTTTTCCAAGAGTGCTACCGCCGGTGATGAAATGGCCGACATCAAGCGTATGTTCACGCCGGAGTTTCGCAACCGTCTGGATGCCATTGTCTCGTTTGCACCTTTGGACAAGGAAGTTATTCTGCGTGTCGTTGATAAGTTCCTGATGCAGCTTGAAGAACAACTGCACGAAAAGAAAGTGGAAGCGGTGTTCACCGATGCACTGAAAGATTACCTAGCCAAGACCGGCTTCGATCCTTTGATGGGCGCCCGACCGATGTCCCGACTGATTCAGGACACCATTCGTAGCGCGCTGGCAGATGAACTCTTGTTTGGCAAACTGGCAAGCGGTGGCAAGGTGACGGTGGATGTAAAGGATGAAAAAGTAGTTTTGGAATTTGAAGAAGAAGCTGTTGCAGTATAAATTAAGGGAGCCTGAATTTGTTTTTGAGGTTCCCTACAGCAGATGAATCCTGGCACATAATTCCAAGGAGATTAACCATGGTCAGCAATCCGGTTGGTTGGTTTGAAATTTATGTTCAAGACATTTCACGCGCGAAGACTTTTTATGAGTCAGTGTTCGACCTCAAATTAGAACGACTCAACAGTCCACTCGAAATTTGGGGATTCCCTATGACAAATGAAGGATATGGTGCCAGTGGCGCCTTGGTCAAAATTGATGGAGTGTCTTCTGGTGGCAATAGCACGTTGGTCTACTTCAGTTGCGCAGACTGTACTATCACCGCAAATCGATTCACTCAATATGGGGGGCAAGTCCACCGTGAAAAGATGTCAATTGGTGAATACGGTTTCATAGCTCTGGTAGTGGATACAGAAGGAAATATGGTTGGCCTACATTCCAGACAATGAGCAAATGTAGAGCGCAATAAACAACGTGCATTGCGCCTCATAATTTCATCCGGCGGGTTACGCTACGCTAACACGCGTTACGAAAAACAATGTCATCCTCAATTTATCGCGGGCGATTTGCCCCTTCCCCAACCGGTCCGCTGCATTTTGGTTCACTGGTCGCAGCCGTCGGCAGCTATCTGGATGCCAAACACGCTCAAGGCAATTGGCTGGTGCGCATTGAAGATTTGGATACCCCTCGCACAGTCCGGGGAGCTTCCGACGATATCCTGAATACGTTGGAAGCATTCGGTCTGCATTGGGATGAACCAGTGATCTACCAAAGCCAACGCACCGCAGCTTATGAGCAGGGATTCTCTCAATTACAGGCAATAGGCGCATTGTATCCGTGTGCTTGTACACGCAAAGAAGTCGCGGACTCAGCCTTGCATGGGATTGAAGGGCAAATTTACCCCGGAACCTGTCGTTCTGGAATTAAAAATGGACGCGAGGGGCGCGCATGGCGAGTTCGTACCGACTGCTTGCGTTCTCTTGACCAAGCTTACTTAGCTCCCATTAAATTTTGCGATGTTGTGCAAGGAATAATCTCCCAAAATCTCGAAAATGAAATAGGGGATTTCGTGGTCAAACGGGCTGATGGACTGTTTGCCTATCAACTTGCGGTGGTAGTGGATGACGCCTTTCAGGGGATCACGCATGTGGTACGCGGGGCTGACCTACTCTCTTCCACTCCAAGGCAAATTTACTTGCAACAATTGCTGAGCTTAGCTATTCCGACCTATTTACATCTGCCTGTTGCTCTCAATTCACAGGGCGAAAAACTCAGCAAACAGACTCTGGCTGTTCCGGTCGATTGCCAAAACGTTACCAGCACGCTGTGGCACGTATTTAAATTCCTGCATCAACCAGCTCCGGATAAGCTGCGATCCGGGGCGAAGGAAGAAATTTTAGCGTGGGGTATGGAAAACTGGGATGCAGCAAAACTGAAAAGCAGTTGAAAAAGGGGTATTGCTTCACTCGGCAACCGTTTTGTTTCTCCCACCCGATTTCGCGGCATATAGGCGCTTATCCGCCAATTGAATCAGCATATCGACATTCATCAATTCCCGACTCTTGTAAGCCAAACCAATACTGACGGTAATACGAATGTTCGGCACAGCATCACTGTGTATATTGCTTCCGGCAACGCTGAGTCGCAAGCGTTCAGCATATTGAAAAGCATTCTCGGGTGGTGAGTCTGGACAAATAACAAGAAACTCCTCCCCCCCCAAACGACATACCATGTCCTGTTTTCGCACTGTAGAACGCAAAACATTGGCCAACTGTTTCAAGACATCATCCCCGACATTGTGGCCATAAGTATCATTGATCAATTTGAAGTGATCAATATCAATCATCATGCACGACAAGGGTCGCCCTGTACGTTCGGCTATTGCCCATTCCCGGTCCAGTTGTTCATTGGCATTGCGGCGGTTAGGAAGTTCGGTAAGCACATCTGTCAGCGCCAGTTGTTGCAGATGATGGTTAGAAGCTTCCAATTCGGCGGCAAATTTTCTCAATTGTTGACGATCAAATTCCAGTTCTTCTTGCAACTGTACGACACGTTGTCCGGCGCGAAGCCTTGCTCCAAGCACCTTGAAATTAAGCGGTTTGTTAATGTAGTCATCCGCACCGGCCTCAAATGCCTCCACCAATTGTTCAGTGTTGACTTGTGCCGTCACAATGACCACATAGATATCTTTCGCTGCAGGATTCTGCCTAAGTGCCTTGCAAAACTCGATGCCGTCCATCTCGGGCATGACCCAGTCGGTAATAATCAGTTGCGGCTTGAAATCTGCAACTTTGCCCAATCCTTCCAAGCCATTTTTTGCCGTAACAACGGTATGCCCCAACTTTATCAAAAGATGTTGCAGTAACATCAAAATACTACGGTCATCATCCACCACCAGAATGCGCAAACTGGAAGAATCAGCAGGCTCCAAAAGATTCGCACTTTCTTTGTCCGAATCCGGTAGCTGCGGAACAGAACTGAACAGGTTAACCAGTGAAGGTACTGCTACGGAATGAATGCCAAATAACTTGCTCCACTCTTGCCATTCTTTCACTACCTTATCGCCCAATTCGGCAAGCTCATCCACTTCTATTTCTAGACTGCAAGATACCCACAGTAACTTGCTGGCTATATTCTGGCGGCGTGATTCATGAACTAAACATAATGAGGCCAGTAGGTCGGCTAAATGAAGCACATTTAGCAAACGCCAATCTCGATCTCCTTTTGTAAATCCTGCCAAACCGGGGTTCTTGTAGTGCATGGCAATTTTTTGAAACAGATGGGGAATTCCCCATTCCATTAATAATTCGGCAGTCAACTGATTGTGAGTCAACCCAAAGTCCGCAAACTCAAGATCGGTTAACTTTTCCTCTGCGCCATCGTCAGTCAGGACAACCTTCCCAAGAGTTACCGAATACTCCTGCGGATACGATGATGCCAGAGCCAATTGGCCAACTTGCCCCAGCAAGCCTAAAATAAAAATTTCTTCCGGGGAAACAAGACTGCCATGCAACACCAGTTGCTGCGCTGCAATGGCTCTCAGAAGTGAGTGGCTCCAGAAATACTGATAGTTAAATCCCTTGCAAGCACCTTCCTGATTTGAATCAACCAAAGAAAGGCTGAGCACTAATTGGCGCAAAATATTGAGCCCCAAAATCGCGACTGCATCGACCACGGATAAAATAGGACGTGTTTGATATGCCACTAACGAATTGGCAATTTTGATAACTTGACCCGCCAAGGCCGGATCGGCTTTGATAGCGTGGGCAATTTCCTGATTTGAAACATCACTTTTTTGGGTGAGACTAATCACTTGCAAGGCTACGCCGCTTGGGGAAGGCAAATTTCCAGCCATCTTAAGCTCCTCGTATTTTTGATTTTCCCCCATTTATGCAAGAACCTCTTCGCTCAAATTACTTTCACTTATATTACTATAACATTGAAATTATCAATTGGTTCAACAAAGTGCTTATTAACTGTTCTGTTTGTGATGCCGGGCAAACTCGCGAAGAGCGGGCAAGAAGGAAATAAGGACAATCACTAAAACCATCAGCGTAAGATTGTTTTTAATGACTGGAATATTGCCGAAAAAATAGCCTAGCGCCACGAAAGATCCTATCCATAAAATACTTCCCACCGCGCTGAACGAGAAAAACAAGCGGTAGCTCATCCTGCCAATACCGGCAACAAAAGGAGCAAAAGTTCTGATGACGGGAATAAAGCGCGCAAATATGATGGTCTTGCCTCCGTGTTTTTGATAGAAAGCATGGGTCTTATCTAGATGCTCGCGTCTAAAAAATCGCGAATTTGCTTGATGAACCAACTGGTTGCCAATCAACCTCCCAATCCAGTAGTTAGTGTTATCACCGGATAAGGCCGCCAGCATCAACAATGGCATCAAAATATGAAGTTGCATGGAACCCATGCCACACAATGCGCCCGCAACAAACAACAACGAATCTCCGGGTAAAAATGGGGCAATTACCAATCCAGTTTCGGAGAAAATAATAATAAACAGGATAACGTAAATCCAGTCGCCATATTGTTGAATCAACGACAACAGATGGATGTCCAGATGCAGGACAATATCAAGTAGCATGAATGTCTAAATTCTCAATTTTGGATCATAGCTTTCGTCTCCCGAGGTGAGTAGCTTGCCTTTACCCTTTCTCAAGATAAAACTATGAATATGAATCGGTCTACGGCAAAACTTCATCCGTTTTACTCTTTTCAGGTTTAATAAAATCTTCCCGCGAAACACCAAAAATCATCAATAACGGGCTGGCAACAAGCACTGAGGAATAAATACTGAACAAGATACCAATGGTTAGTGCCAGCGCAAAATAGTGCAGCGTTTCGCCGCCAAGGAACAACATCGCGGTCACCATTATTTGGGTACACCCGTGGGTGATGATCGTTCTCGACATCGTTCGTGTGATTGCGTTGTCGATAATTCCAGCCACTTCGGTCTTGCGCAACTTGCGGAAATTTTCACGAATCCGGTCGAACACCACCACTGACTCATTCACCGAATAACCCAGAACTGCCAGCACGGCAGCCAGTACAGAGAGTGAAAATTCCCATTGAAAAGCTGCAAAGAAACCTAGAATAATAACCACGTCGTGCAAGTTCGCAATGATCGCTGCAAGACCAAATTTCCATTCAAAGCGCATCCACAAATAGCAGACAATCCCAACCGAAACCAGCAATAGTGCCATCGCACCGTTATCGACCAATTCCTTACCCACTTGGGGACCGACAAATTCAACACGACGCATCTCAACACTGGCATCATGAGAATGCAGGGCATCACGAACCTGCTCGCTCAACTTCGAGCCGGAGGTGTTCTGCTTCAGGGGTACCTGAATCAGTACATCATGGCTGGTGCCAAAATTTTGTACTAGAGCATCTTGGAGTCCGATCGCAGCCAATTGATCGCGAACCTGGTTCAGCTCGGCAGGCTGGGCATAGTGCATTTCCAGCACTGTACCTCCGGTAAAATCCACGCCAAAATTGAGCCCGCGAGTTGCCAGAAAAATAACGGCGACAATAAATGTCACCAGCGAGATGCTGGTGGTGTAACGTCCATAACTCATGAACGGAATGTCTTGTTTGATGCGAAAAAATTCCATGTCTATTCCTTAATATTCCCCTCTCTCCAACTCTCTCCCCGAGGGGAGAGAGTGCTATCGTCCCCTCTCCCGCAAGCGGGAGAGGGCTAGGGAGAGGGCTAGCCTATGGCTACTTTGGTCAAACGCGGCTTGCGTCCATAAATCAAATTCACCAATGCCCGCGAAATCAAAACTGCGCTAAACATTGATGTCAAGATACCCAAACACAGCACCACGGCAAAGCCACGTATCGGTCCTGAGCCAAACATGAACAATGCAATTCCTGCAATCAGTGTTGTAATGTTGGAGTCAAGAATGGTCCCGAATGCGTGCTCGTAACCCGCATGTATTGAGGCTTGTGGGGTATTTCCGTTGCGCAACTCTTCGCGAATACGTTCATTAATCAGCACGTTGGCATCAATTGCCATACCCAGAGTCAATGCGATCCCCGCCATACCCGGTAAAGTCAGTGTGGCTTGCATCATCGACAACAGTGCCACCAGCAACAACAGATTGGCCCCCAGCGCCAGCACTGAAACACCGCCGAACATCAGGTAATAAATAATCATGAAGATCGAGATTGCAGTAAAACCAATCTGTGTAGAATGGAAGCCACGTGTGATATTGTCTGCCCCCAGACTGGGGCCAACGGTACGTTCTTCCACAATATCCATAGGTGCAGCCAACGCACCCGCCCGCAGGAGTAGCGCAGTGTTTTTGGTCTCTTCAGTCGTCATTCTGCCGGTGATTTGCACACGCCCGCCGCCGATTTCCTCGCGGATCACCGGCGCAGTAACGATTTCGCCCTTGCCCTTTTCAAACAGGATAATTGCCATCCTTTTACCGACGTTCTCACGCGTTGCTTCCTTAAATTTGCGCGCGCCTATGCCATCCAGATTGATATGCACTGCCGGCTCATTGTCACGGCTATCAAAGCCGGGTTGTGCATCACTGATACGCTCCCCGGTAAAGATCACAATTTTCTTAACCAGCAAGGGCGTGCCATCCCGTTCCTTGAACATTTCCGAGCCGAACGGCACCGCCGCGCCCTCGGCATAATGATGCTCTTCATCTACCAAACGCACTTCAAGCGTTGCGGTCCGTCCCAGAATATCTTTGGCACGGGCTGTATCCTGCACGCCGGGCAATTGCACGACGATACGATCGGCACCTTGCTGTTGAATGACCGGTTCGGCCACACCCAGTTCATTCACCCGATTCCGCAGTGTAACCAGATTTTGCTGCACGGCAGAATCCTGGATACGTTTTTCTTCTTCCGGCTTCAGAGTAGCCGATAGCAAAAATTCTCCAGCTTCTTCAGTTTCATTGAAGGCCAATCCACCAAAGCGCTGCTTAAGCTCGGCTTCACCCTTCCTGCGCGCTTCAGCGTCACGAAATTTGACTGTAATCAATTTAGCATCCCTGCTGACACCGGAATAGATAATATTCTGTTCGCGTAGCGTACTGCGAATGTCACTGGCTGCAGATTCGAATGCTTTATCCAGAGCGCCTTTCATGTCGATCTGCAACAAAAAGTGCACCCCGCCTCGCAAATCAAGGCCGAGATACATCGGAAGCGCACCGATATCGGAAAGCCACTGCGGCGACCGGGGTAACAAGTTCAGCGCCACCACATAATCTTCACCCAGATTGGATTGCAGGATATCTTTAGCCTTGATTTGGCTATCGGTATCGACAAAGCGTGCCTTGACACTTGTCGCATCCAATGAGATCGCATCGGGGTTGATGCTGGAAGACTTAAGAGCAGTTTCCACCCGCCCCATCAGCGCAGTATCCGCCTTGATGCCGGAACGCAATGGCGACACCTGTACCGCAGGTGACTCGCCATATAAATTGGGCAGGGTGTAAACCAGCCCCAATATGAATGCGACAAGAATCAGCAGATTTTTCCACAGCGGATAATGGTTCATTGCAATACCTTAGATCGATTTAATAGTTCCCTTGGGCAACACGGTCTGCACAGCGGCCTTTTGAACATTGATAGTTACGCCATCGGCAATTTCAAGACTCACATAGTTTTCGTCCAACTTGCTGACACGCCCCAACACCCCGGCGGCAACGACCACCTCATCCCCTTTTTGCAAGGCTGTAATCATGGCTTTCTGTTCTTTGGCGCGCTTTTGCTGCGGGCGCAAGATCAGAAAATAGAAAACAACAATCAGTACAAACAAGGGCAAGAACTGCATAAGACCGCCATCTCCACCTGGACTTGTCTGTGCATAAGCATCGCTAATAAAAAGGCTGGTGATTGACATTTCGCAAACTCCGGTAAAATCAAAGGCGCGCATTCTATCATGAAGCGCGAAACAAACCTCCCCCTCTTGCGCGCCGCCCTCTAACTACTGCATAGTTGTCCGGGCCTGCCTGAAACTCGCAACAAAAGCCTCGAATCGATTTTCGGCAATGGAGGCACGAATCCCCCCCATCAATTCCTGATAGTAATGCAGATTGTGTATGGTATTCAGACGTGCACCGAGAATCTCACCGATGCGGTGCAAATGATGCAGATATGCGCGGGTAAAATTGCGGCAGGTATAGCAACTGCATTGCTCATCGAGCGGGCGCATGTCGACGCGGTATTGCGCATTTTTAATCTTGATATCACCGTAGCGGGTGAACATCATACCATTCCGCGCATTGCGCGTCGGCATCACACAATCAAACATGTCTATTCCCTGTGCAACCGATTCTACCAAGTCTTCCGGCGTGCCGACTCCCATCAAATAACGAGGTTTATCCATGGGTAATTGCGGCGCGGTGTGCTGAAGAATGCGCCTCATATCTTCCTTGGGTTCACCAACCGACAGTCCTCCAATGGCATAACCGTCAAAACCGATACGCTCCAACTCATGCAGCGACTCATCCCGCAAATGCTCGTGCATCCCCCCCTGCACAATACCGAACAATGCATTCGCATTTCCCTCATGCGCCTGTTTGGAACGCTCTGCCCAGCGTAGCGACAATCGCATCGATTCGCCTGTCTGCCTCTGATCTGCCGGGTACGGCGTGCATTCATCAAAAATCATCACGATGTCTGAATTCAGGACTTTCTGAATACGCATGGATTCTTCCGGCGACAGAAAGCATTTATCACCATTCACCGGCGATTGGAACTTCACTCCTTCCTCGGTAATCTTGCGCAATGCTCCCAAACTAAAAACCTGAAACCCTCCCGAATCTGTAAGGATGGGGCCGTCCCAAGCCATGAACCGGTGCAATCCCCCATGCGCTTCGATCACATCCAAGCCGGGGCGTAGCCAAAGATGAAAAGTATTGCCGAGCACAATATGCGCGCCAATTTCTTTCAACTCAAGCGGGGACATCGCCTTCACCGTACCATAAGTACCCACCGGCATGAAGGCGGGCGTTTCAACCGTACCGTGTGCAAGTTGCAAGGTGCCCCGACGGGCGAGACCATCAATATTATGTAACGTAAATTTCATGCTTTTCTTTCAATCAACATCGCATCACCATAACTGAAAAATCGATACCCTTGCTCCACCGCATGAGCATAGGCAGCCAGCATTCGATCCATGCCACCAAACGCGCACACCAGCATCAACAGGGTGGATCTGGGCAAATGGAAGTTGGTAAGCAATACATCCACCACATTGAAATGATAGCCTGGCGTAATGAAAATACTGGTCTCACCCTCACCTGCTTTTATTTCACTGTTAACGCCTTCATCTGCAACCTCTCGCAATGCAGCACTTTCCAGCGCTCTCAGGCTGGTGGTACCTACCGCGATTACCCGCCCGCCAAGCATCCTAGCCTTACGGATTGCCTCCACTGTTACTTGGGGAATAGAGTATCGTTCACTGTGCATCACATGCTGTTGAGTATGTTCCACGCGTACCGGCTGAAAAGTGCCTGCCCCGACGTGGAGAGTCACGTAGGCTATCTGTGCCCCCTGTGAGCGAAGCACTGCCAACATCTCCTCATCAAAATGAAGTCCTGCAGTGGGTGCAGCCACAGCGCCCGGCTCTCGGGCAAAAACAGTCTGGTAGCGTTCTTCATCCCATGCATCGGCTGCATGGGTAATATAGGGCGGCAACGGCAACTGCCCATGTTGCTCGAGCAAGGCCTCCACCCCATCTGTGCTATCGAAGCGCAGACGATAGAATTCCCCTTCTCGTCCCAGCACGGTAACGGGAAGAATACCGGCCAGCAACAATTGACTGTATGATTTGGGAGATTTGCTAGCCCGAATTTGCGCCAGTGCCTCATGTTCGCCCAGAATCCGCTCGACCAACACCTCGACCTGCCCCCCACTCGTTTTCGTCCCGAATAAGCGTGCCTTTAACACTCGTGTATCATTAAAAACCAGCAAGTCATTTTCACGTACCAATCCTGGCAAATCGGCAAATTGGCGGTCATTCCAAGTGTTGTCAGATAAATGTAATAGACGACTGGCACCCCGTTTTTCAGGCGGAGTTTGCGCAATCAGTTTTTCGGGAAGATTGAAATCGAATTCGTCAGTGCGCATTGCAAAATGTTGTTAATTTGAAAACAATCGCTATTGTAGCTTGATGAAGAGGGCTGTTTCATGGATAATTCGCGGCTTCCTAGATCGGATGCTTCATGAGTTTGAATCTGGATCACCCGAAATTAAGCCGGGATGGCGGAATTGGTAGACGCGCTGGACTCAAAATCCAGTATCTGCGAGGATGTGGGGGTTCGATTCCCCCTCCCGGCACCAGACAATTT
>Ga0007854_10002061_pt1 | contig 12606 bp, 11 predicted proteins | sample CryBogCBH12Aug08_FD_60382 | JGI IMG/M metagenome (GOLD analysis project Ga0007854, IMG submission 60382) | Freshwater microbial communities from Crystal Bog, Wisconsin, USA - CBH12Aug08 | ecosystem: Environmental > Aquatic > Freshwater > Lake | place: Crystal Bog, Wisconsin, USA | collected...
CTTATAAGTAAACTCACTAACAGAATCAGGAAATTTTATGTGTGGAATAGTAGGAGCAATTGCACATCGCAATGTCGTTCCGATCCTGCTGCAAGGTTTGCAGCGTCTTGAGTATCGTGGTTATGACTCTGCGGGATTGGTGGTAGTTAACAACGGGCAATTGGAACGTATTAGAAGCACCGGGCGAGTGGCGGAGCTGGCTATTAAAAGTGTTGGCAGCTTGGGATTTTTGGGTATTGCCCACACACGCTGGGCAACACATGGGGTTCCGAGCGAGCGTAATGCGCACCCTCACGTTAGTAGTGAGATGATTGCAGTAGCCCACAACGGAATTATAGAAAACTATGAAGAGTTGCGTAGCCGTCTGAACGCGCAAGGCTACCAGTTTACTTCCGATACGGATACCGAAGTAATCGCCCACCTGATTCACAGTCATTACTCCAAAGGGAACACCTTACTAGCCTCCACCCAAATGGCGCTTACAGAGTTAGTCGGCGCATACGCAATCGGCGTCACGGCAGCCAACAATCCGAATCAATTGATTTGTGCACGCAAGGGAAGCCCTCTTTTAATTGGAGTAGGAGAAAACGAACACTTTTTTGCTTCGGATGCTTCCGCTTTATTGCAAGTCACCAAAAAAATGGTGTACTTGGAAGAGGGAGATGTTGCAGAAATTAATCTTGATAGCTATCGTGTTTTTAATGCAAAGGGTGAGCTTGTTGTTCGTCCGGCACATATTAGCGAATTAACCAACGAAAGTGTGGAGTTGGGTGACTACAAGCACTACATGCAGAAGGAAATTCACGAACAGCCCCAAGCGCTTGCAGATACTCTGGAAGCGGTATGCAATAGTCATTCACTGGTTCCAGGTATTTTTGGTGCAGAAGCAGCAGCAACTTTTGCTGATATAAACAGTGTACTCATTCTGGCATGCGGTACGAGCTTTCACGCCGGACTGGTGGCAAGGTACTGGCTGGAAGAAATTGCCGGTATTCCGTGCAACGTCGAAATTGCAAGCGAATATCGCTACCGTGTGAGTGTAGGAAACCCGAAAGCTCTGGTGGTAACAATTTCTCAGTCCGGTGAAACCGCCGACACTCAGGCAGCGCTCAATCACGCCAAATCGATGGGTCAAGAGCATACGCTGTCTATCTGCAATGTGCCGGAAAGCGCTTTGGTGAGAATGTCCAAATTACGCTTATTGACGAGAGCCGGTCCTGAAATTGGTGTGGCTTCAACCAAGGCCTTTACCACGCAATTAGCCGCCTTGTTTCTTCTAACGCTTGTTCTCGCTAAACAGCGTGGAAGATTATCAAAAGAAGCCGAGCAGCAGCATTTACATGAATTGCGTCATTTACCAAGCGCAGCCCAGGCGGTACTGGGACTTGAACCTGTTATTGCCAAATTAGCTGAGCGCTTTGCCGATAAACACCATGCTTTGTTTCTCGGGCGTGGCCTGCACTATCCGATTGCGCTGGAAGGCGCGCTCAAGCTTAAAGAAATTTCCTATATTCACGCGGAAGCTTATCCGGCAGGGGAACTGAAGCATGGCCCGCTGGCTTTGGTTGACAAAGACATGCCGGTGATTGCAGTCGCACCCAACGACATTCTTCTGGAAAAATTAAAGTCAAATCTTCAGGAGGTGCGAGCCCGGGGTGGTGAACTCTATGTATTTGCAGACGCTAACACTCGAATACCTTCGAGCGAAGGTGTCAACCTGATTCAAATGCCCGAACACGCGGGGTATTTGAGCCCTATTCTTCACACCATTCCACTACAACTGCTGTCATATTACGTGGCATTGCAAAAGGGAACGGATGTCGACAAACCCAGAAATCTTGCAAAGTCAGTTACCGTGGAATAATTCCACTAACCGTTTAAAAGACTTATGGGTTTGTAACTGACCGGCTTGCAAGTCAGCAAGCACTGTCGGGGCACAAATCATTTAGCGGGTTGCCCTGCACGCGTTCTCTAACCGTGAAGGGATTTCAAATGGCTGTTATTGCCGTATTCAATCAAAAAGGGGGCGTCGGAAAAACGACTACCTGCCTTAATATTACAGCAGCGCTGGCGTTAGCCCAAAAAAATCCCATTGCCCTGGATATGGATCCTCAGGGACATCTGAGCATTGCTTGCGGAGTTAAGAATGCAACCTCTCCTGATGAAAGCCTGGAAAGATTTTTCAAACATCAAACACCATTAACCAAGCTACTGCGCGATACACCGGCAGGATGGCAAATTATTTCATCATCACTTGGATTGGCTAAAGTGGATGCTCTATATGGCAGTGATCCTAAGGCGGCAACTTTGCTTAAACACGGCTTTGGAGTAGATTTGGGGCTAACAGGTGCGCCCATCCTGATTGATTGTTGCCCGATGTTAGGTGTACTCACGCTGAACGCTCTACTTGCCTCAGACAGGGTGCTGATACCCGTGTCGGCAGACTATCTTTCAATGCAAGGTGTGCATCGTCTGGATTCGGCACTTAATGTATTGGAAACCAAGTTAAAAAGAAAATTCGAGCGAAAAATCGTCGTGACCCGATTCGACTCCAGAAGGAAACTTTCGCAGGAAATCTACGAAAAGCTTAAACAACGATTTGGATCACGCGTTTGCAACACTAAAATAGGAGAGAATGTCGCACTCGCAACCAGTCCGATGCATGGAAAAGATGTATTTGCATTTTCACCCAACAGCCCGGGCGCTGCAGACTACAGGGCGCTCACACTAGAACTGGGGAAGAGTGGGTTTTTTGAAGCAGAGGAAATGGTTTGCCAGTAAGCATGGAGGCTATGCAACCTGATGTACATTTCAATGACCGTAATCTATCAAAAAGGTGAGTCAGATTGCAAGGTTAACGGCTGATTGTTAACAGGATCAGAAAAACACAAGCGACTTGCATGAAGAAACAAACGGTTCTCTGGTCGTCCTTTATACAAAGCATCGCCAAGAATAGGGTGACCAATGGCAGCCATATGCAACCTGAGTTGATGAGTGCGGCCAGTCAAAGGTTCGAGCACAATATGGCTGGTATCCGCTTCATTATCAAATGTCAATAAGCGATAACGAGTCAGCGAAGGCTTACCTGAATCCGTATCTATTTTATGCCTCGGGCGATTAGGCCAATCAGCCGCAATGGGTAAATTGATTTCACCCGATGGGGGTTCAACTTGCCCTGAGACAACTGCAACGTAGTGTTTTTTAATTTGACGATCACGAAACATCTGTGAAAGAAGTTTTTGCATTTCAGGGCCCCGTGCAAAAATAATCAGCCCGGAAGTTGCCATATCAAGACGATGCACAACTAGAGCATCCGGATAAAGGATTTGGATGCGTGAAGCTAAGCAATCCTGTTTTTCAGCTCCCCGCCCCGGTACCGAAAGCAAACCGGCAGGTTTATTGACTACGAGCAAACTCTCATCAAGATAAACTAAATCTGGATCAAAAATAGGCAAGTGAAGTTCAAGCCTTTTTTACAAACTCAGATTTTAATTGCATTGCGCCGATACCATCAATTTTGCAATCGATATCATGATCCCCTTCGACCAGTCGGATACTTTTAACTTTGGTTCCCACTTTAACAATCGAAGAAGACCCCTTGACCTTCAGATCCTTGATTACCGTGACAGAGTCACCATCGGCAAGTACATTTCCCACCGCATCGCGAACCACACGCTGGAGTTCAGCGTTCACAACCGTTGCAACCCTGGACCACTCATGAGCACATTCGGGGCAGACAAAATTGCTCCCGTCTTCGTAAGTGTATTCCGAATTACATTTCGGACATTTTGGTAAACTGCTCATGGCGTCTCCGGGGATTGATTGGGTAATGGTTGATAGGTACGTGAAAAATAGAGTGGAGCTACAAAAATCGAGCAACCATGCCCTTTGTCAACTCACCCTGCAACGGTATTTGCACACGATGTCCGCTACCCGGTGCGACAGTAAGCGTTTGACCTTCAAGATTATGCATTTCAGTCAGCTCAACTACGCGATTACCGGACGGATGAACAATTTCAAGCCGGTCGCCGACCTGAAATTTATTTTTTACATCGATTTCGGCGATGCCGTTCGCACAACTGATAATATCGCCGACATATTGTTGACGTGAACTTTCAGAGTGACCACGCAGGTAATTTTGTTGTTCGTGGGTATGGTGGCGCTCATAAAAACCATCGGTGTAACCGCGGTTTGCCAGCGCATCGAGCGCACCCAATAAACTTAAATTGAAGGTTCTACCCGCTACAGCATCGTCAATCGCTTGACGGTACACTTGTGCGGTTCGCGCGACGTAGTAAATAGATTTTGTGCGGCCCTCAACTTTAAGCGAATCAATGCCGATTTTAACCAGTCGTTCCACATGTTCGACAGCCCGTAAATCCTTGGAGTTCATAATATAGGTGCCGTGTTCATCTTCTAGCACCGGCATCAGTTCTCCGGGATGATCCTGGCGCGATATAACATATACATTGTCTGCCAGCGGGTGCCGAGGCTGATTCCCGCAGTCGGACAGTGCCGATTCACTCAATGCTTTGTCAAAATCGAAATCAATCTTATGAATATCGCCCGACCCATCTTCTTCCGCACGATCGACTTTGTAATCCCAGCGGCAGGAGTTGGTGCAAGTGCCTTGATTGGCGTCACGATGATTGAAGTAACCGGAGAGCAGACAGCGGCCGGAATAGGCAATACACAACGCCCCGTGAATGAATACTTCAAGTTCCATGTCAGGACATTCCTGGCGAATTTCTTCGACTTCATCCAGAGACAATTCTCGGGATAAAATCACGCGGGACAACCCCAGCGATTTCCAGAATTTGACTGCAGCATAATTGACAGTGTTCGCCTGCACCGATAGATGAATTTGTACTTCCGGCCAGCGTTCGCGGACCATCGCAATCAATCCCGGGTCGGCCATAATCAAGGCATCCGGCCGCATGGCAATGAGCGGTTCCATATCAGCCATGTAGGTTTTTACCTTGGCGTTATGAGGCATCAGGTTGCTGGCGACGAACAATTTTTTTCCCAGCGCATGAGCTTCCTGAATGCCAATTTGCAATTCTTCAAGCTGGAATTCATTATTACGCGCACGTAGGGAATAGCGTGGCTGACCGGCATACACGGCATCTGCTCCAAAAGCGTAGGCAGTACGCATTTTTTCAAGTGTGCCGGCAGGTAATAAAAGTTCGGGAGTTTTCATTAAAGTGGTGAGTTTTATATATCATTAAATGCCTAGTCGCCGACAGATTTCCTGCACCGGGCCGGCTTGGTTCAAGGTGTAAAAGTGCAGTCCGGGTGCTCCGCCAGCGAGCAATTTTTCACACAATTGAGTGACGACATCAAGGCCGAAACTCTGTACCGATTCGGTATCATCGCCAAAACTTTCCAGTGTTCTGCGCATCCAGCGTGGAATTTCTGCGCCACAGGCGTCCGAGAAACGTGCCAGCTGCGAGAATTTCACAATGGGCATAATGCCGGGCACGACCGGAACGGTCACACCCATTTTGCGGCAAGCTTCCACAAAACTAAAATACGCATCGGGATTGTAGAAATATTGGGTAATAGCCGAATTTGCCCCAGTCATAATTTTGCGCTTGAAATTTACAATATCTTCGCGCGGAGATCTGGCCTGCGGGTGAAACTCGGGATAAGCTGCCACTTCAATATGGAAATGTTCGCCAGTTTGGACGCGAATAAACGAAACCAGTTCATTGGCATATTGAAACTCACCAATACTACCCATACCCGATGGAAGGTCACCACGCAGAGCAACGATGCGCTTGATCCCCATGTCTTTATAAGTATTGAGTAGGGTTCGAATATTTTCACGCGTCGAACCGACGCACGATAAATGGGGAGCGGCATTGTAGCCCTCGTCCTTGATTTTACGTATGGTTTCAAGGGTGCGATCTTGTGTTGAACCGCCTGCCCCGAAGGTAACCGAGAAAAATTCCGGTTTAAGTAACGACAGTTGTTTTCTTGTGGCCGTCAGTTTTTCCATGCCTTCAGGCGTTTGTGGTGGAAAAAACTCAAAGCTGATTAAATTAGAGTTTGTCATGATCAATAGTTATGGGGCCATCATGGGGAGGCTGCTGATTGTTCTCATTTTTGGGAACCAGCAACGACAACAAATAAGAAATAATGCTGTAAAGCAATGCGCCCATCATTCCCACCCAGAGACCAGTTACATGGAATCCGCTCAACACCGACCCCGCGAACCAGAATAATAGTCCGTTGATGACGAGAATGAACAGTCCTAGTGACAACACAGTAACCGGAAGGGTGAGCAGGATCAGCAGTGGACGAATCAGCATATTGATAAAACCGAGCACCAGCGCCGCAACCAGCGCTGAGCCAAAACCGTCCACGACCACACCCGGCAGAAAATAGGCTACTGCCAGCAATGCCAAGGCATTACAGCACCAGATCAGAATGAGTCGCATACTAACTTCTTAGTAGCGATAATGTTCCGACTTGTACGGGCCCTGCTTCGACACGTTAATGTAGGCAGCCTGTTCATCTGTCAATTCAGACAATTGTGCATTCAGTGTCTTCAGTTGCAAGCGAGCCACTTTTTCGTCGAGGTGTTTGGGCAAGGTATACACGCCCACCGGATACTTGCCGGAACCCTTCTGCGATTCTGTCCACAATTCGATCTGTGCAATCGTCTGGTTGGCAAAAGACGAAGACATTACATAAGAAGGATGGCCTGTACCGCAACCCAGATTCACCAGTCGTCCTTTAGCCAGCAAAATAATGCGTTTACCGTCCGGGAAAATCACATGGTCGACTTGAGGCTTGATTTCTTCCCACTGATACTTTTCCAGCGAGGCAACATCAATCTCGTTGTCAAAGTGACCAATGTTGCACACGATGGCCTGATTTTTCATCTTGGACATGTGGTCATGGGTGATGACGTGGAAATTGCCGGTGGTGGTGACAAAAATATCGGCCTTGTCGGCGGCGAATTCCATAGTCACCACACGGTAGCCTTCCATCGCGGCTTGCAAAGCGCAGATAGGATCAATTTCAGTCACCCAAACTTGAGCAGACAATGCACGCATGGCTTGAGCAGAGCCTTTGCCCACATCGCCATAGCCTGCAATCACAGCAACTTTACCCGCGATCATCACATCCGTGGCGCGCTTGATGCCGTCAACCAGTGATTCACGGCAACCATACAGATTGTCAAACTTCGACTTGGTAACAGAGTCGTTCACATTGATGCCGGGGAATTTCAATTCGCCGCGTGCATGCATCTGGTACAAACGATGCACTCCGGTGGTGGTTTCTTCGGTGACCCCTTTTACGGCTGCGAGACGCTTGGAATACCAGGATTTATCGACTGCCAATTTGGCTTTGATCGAGGCAAACAAACAGGTCTCTTCTTCAGAACCCGGCTTGCTGATTAATGAGGCATCGCTTTCTGCACGTGTGCCCAGATGGAGCAACAGGGTAGCATCGCCGCCGTCGTCCAGAATCATGTTGGTATAACCGCCGTCCGACCATTCGAAAATGCGATGGGTGTAATCCCAGTATTCGGTCAGTGTTTCACCTTTGACAGCGAACACAGGTGTACCACCGGCTGCAATCGCGGCAGCAGCGTGATCCTGAGTTGAGAAAATATTGCACGATGCCCAGCGCACTTCTGCACCGAGTGCTACCAGTGTCTCGATCAGTACGGCGGTTTGGATCGTCATGTGCAGGCTGCCTGTGATACGCGCACCTTTCAGCGGTTGTGTCTTGGCAAATTCATCGCGGATCGCCATCAGGCCGGGCATTTCAGTTTCCGCAATAGCAATTTCCTTGCGTCCCCAGGAGGCCAGATTGATGTCGGCGATTTTAAAATCGGTGAAACCAGTTGTAACAGCGTTCATGCTTTCTCCATTCATGGTTAGTGAATAGGCGCCGTTGCAATGATTATTCCTCTCCCAAGCCTGACAGTTTTTTCTGCTGCAGCGCCCCTCGGAAAAGGGGCGCTATTCTAACACAACGCAGCATGAGCATATATATTGCACCTGCCAAGGCACCGTACAGATGGGATTCGCTTATGACATTACCCCCTATCAGGTGTGCCGTGAACTCCGAAGGTCCGTAGACAAATTCCATCAGCAATTTGATCATTAGCAGAAAAGCGCCGATCCAATAAGGAAGGCATGACCGATGAAACGGCTGAGATGCTTGCAAAAGTCCGAATAAGGCACAGCCCACCCATAAACCATGTAGCACTCCCGACAGACCGGCATAAGTAGCCAGTTCGGGATTAAGCCACCACAAACAGGCACTGATCACCAACCCTGAAAATACAAACAAACCGATACCATGTCTTAGAGGTAATGCTTCCCAAAGTAATTCGCAGATCAGCAGCATGCCAATCAAATTAAGGAAACAATGAGTCCAATTTAAATGCACCAGATGCGAGGTCAATAGTCGCCATATTTGACCTGATATAAGTGCTGTTCGGTCGTAACACAAATAAGACAATCCTTGATCCCAGCAGGCAATGCTTAGGGATGCCGTAGCAATTACCAAGCAAAAAAGCCATTTCATACGACTATTGAGGTTGCTTGAATTGACTTCAATTTACATCATGGCAAAACGTCTTCGCAACCCTAGAACAATTGCGAATAAGGCTAATATAGCCAAAATACTTATATCCATACTGCCGCCTTTCCCACCACTACTGATTGGGGATACGCTAGTGCTGGCTGAAATATCGATCGAGGTAGTTGCCGTACCAGTTTGACCGCCGCTGTCAGTGGCGGTCAGTGTGAATGAATAAGTTCCCGTGGTAGATGGAGCCGTAAAAGATGCGCTCGCAGTATTGGCGTTCTTAATGGTAACCGTTGCTGGTCCGCTTTGTTGTGTCCAGACATAAGAAACGATGCTACGTCCTGTTCCTGCAACTGCGCTACCAGAAAGTGTAACTACGGCTCCGCTTGTCGTTGTCGTAGGAATCGTCGTGTCCAAAGTAACCAAAGGTTGTGAAGCCACTACGGACGAGTTTACGACAATAACTGCAGTCGCTGTGCCGGTTTGTCCACTACTATCGGTCGCAGTCAGCATGAACGAATATGTGCCGGTGGTAGACGGAGCCGTAAAAGACCCATTGGAGGTATTGGCACTGGTAATCATAACGGTGGAGGGGCCGGTTTGCTGTGTCCATGCGTACGATGCAATGCTCCTTCCAGTACCTGCAACAGCGCTACCAGAAAGTGAAACGACGGTGCCGGTAGTGACAGGCGAGGGTATGCTGCTGCTCAAGGTGACAACAGGCGGCGGTATGGACGATGGATGTGCAGCGTTCAGTGCTTGATAAGCATCCAGCAACCCGGCACCGCACATACCTACGTTAGCGGCTTGTGTACAAATTGTATTGGCCGGAAACGTTCGGGCGGAAGATTTTAAATAGGATTCAATTTGCGCGGGCGTAAGCGATGAATTAATCGAAAGCATCAGCGCAACAACCGCGGAAACATGCGGTGTTGCCATACTTGTTCCAGCGTAGGCGGCGTAGATGTCTCCGCCTGGAGACGCAACCGGAGTCGTCATTCCGCTATTCAAAAGCGAATACACACTGGGATAATTAGCTAAATTTCCAGCGGTACACGGATTGATTGAATTATAGTTTGTCCCCCCGCAGTCGCCACCGGGTGCGCTGATAGTTGTTCCAGGACCGATCGTGGCGTAATAGGCATTGTCACCATCGATGGCGTTGGCGGTGACTGCTATAATTCCGTTAACCCCAGAAACGTTGGCGCAACTTGCAGGGGGACTCAGCGTAGATGTGCCATCGTTACCGGCGGCAACCACGATGACTGACCCTGCATTAATTATTTCTTGCACGGCACTGAGATAGGTTGCTGGGCAGCTACCGCCGCCGCTTCCTCCAAGACTCATATTCAGCACCTTTGCTGGGTGGGGGTTGGCCGGCACATTTGTTACCGGGAGGCCGGCTGCCCAGCGCATGCCGTCAATAATATCGGAGTCATAGCCGCCACATTTGCCCAGCACTCGCACCGGCAGTATACGAACATTTGGAGCGATGCCAGCAATGCCGATGCTGTTCATTTGGGCTGCAATAATTCCGGCAACATGGGTTCCGTGCCATGAACTATTGCTTACCCCACAACCATGAAACTGACCTCCGCGAGCAGAATTCTCTGCGGAAGTGATCCAGTCGCCGGGATCTTGTGCATCTGCATCACGTCCGTCACCATCATTGGCTGTTGCAACGTCAGTGATGAAATCGTATCCGGGCAATATTGCAGAGCCAAAATCTGCGTGCGGGCGATAACCGGTATCTATCACCGCTACCGTTACGGTGCTGTTCCCTTCGGTAACAGTCCAGGCATCGGGCATGTTAATGCTGCCAGGATTTGCAGCAGCAGGCGCAAATAAATTCCACTGGTAAGTTGCGTAATACGGGTCGGTAGGCGTAATTACAGAGGCGCGTTTGAGGCGATCCGGTTCCGCCAATTCAACACTGCTATCACCCATCAGTCGAGAAGCAATCGCACGCGCCTCGGACAAAGTGACGGGCTGAGTAAGACGAATGACGTGAGTATTTCCAGACATCTCACGAACAACTGACATCGCAACATTCGAAGATTTTACCAGTTTGCTAGCATCGTGTGCCCGGAGCGCTGCTTTCAACTTATCGCCGACCCGAAATCTCGGCTTCACCATGAGTTGAGTCACCATTTCTTCCTGAGCAGCACTGCCGGTAACCGCCATTGTAGCGACGCGCGACTCTTGATGAACAAGTTGGCTTTGATCAGTCACAATGGCGAATGCAACTATAGGAGCAAACAAGGAAATCAATATACTAGTACCAAAAGCTTTCCGAAATATATTAAAAATTTTCATGGTGTATTTCAGGTAAATTCAGTTAGTCATTCAAAGAAATTAAACTCTGCTCAAAAGTTCATGGCCAACCCGTTAGGTAAGTCTAATATCGATAACAGGGTAGTAGCTTGTCCTGTTTGTATCAACTTGGTGAATCTCTAAAGGACAGAGAAAAAAATGCACAGCACGATTCTTACATGGCTTTCTTTTTTAAATCCGGTTCCAGCCATTCTACGGCAGGATGTTTCCAGAGAAGTTCATTTGCTCTAACACTATCATTGGTGTCAACAGCTATTAGTTTGATTACACAAGCATCACCTGACATGGGGCGGATATATTCCAGAGACAGCTGCGTGGCCGAGGATAACAGGGCAATGCCTGCAATGGAACAGTCGAGAGTGTTGGGTCTGAATTTGATCATGAACTGGCGTGTGAGCGAGTTGTTAGAAGCAGTTTGGGGGTGGGGCGGAGAGGTTGATTCTGTCGTAACCGACGCAGCTTGGCATCCGGTCACGACAGCAACTGCTATCAAATTATTTAAAGCAAACAGAAATTTCCTGTCAAAAGGATAAGTCAATGGTACCTCCCTGCTTGACAGAGAATCAACCGGATTTACACCTTTTACAATCCGGCATCCGCGCGCAACACAGCCGCCTTGTTCGTTGCTTCCCAAGTGAAATCCGGCTCCTCGCGACCAAAGTGGCCGTAGGCTGCGGTATTCTGGTAGATCGGGCGAAGCAGATTAAGCATTTGCACAATGCCTTTAGGACGCAAGTCAAAATGGGTTCTCACCAGTTCGGTGATTTTTTCGTCGGATACTTTCCCTGTGCCGTAAGTGGTGACCATCACACTGGTCGGTTGGGCCACACCAATTGCGTATGAAATTTGAATCAGGCATTTGTCGGCCAGTCCCGCAGCGACAATATTCTTGGCTACATAACGACCGGCATAGGCAGCAGAGCGATCCACTTTTGAAGGGTCTTTGCCGGAGAAAGCACCTCCTCCATGCGGAGCTGCGCCACCGTAGGTATCGACAATAATTTTGCGTCCGGTCAATCCAGCATCGCCATGCGGGCCGCCAATTTCAAAACAACCGGTGGGGTTGACCAGATATTTGATCTCTCCCTTGATCAGTTCTTTCGGCAGCACGGGTTTGATGATGTCTTCAATGATCGCTTCGTGCAGTGCTTTCTGCTTTTCTGGAGGAGAAAATTCGGGAGAATGTTGAGTGGAGAGCACCACGGTGTCGATTGAATGGGGTTTGCCATGAACATAATTGACGGTAACCTGACTTTTCGCATCCGGGCGCAGCCAGGGCAGACGGCCATCTTTGCGTAACATGGCTTGGCGTTCTACCAGACGATGCGATAAATAAATGGGCAACGGCATCAGCGTATCGGTTTCGTTGCAGGCGTAGCCGAACATCAGGCCCTGGTCACCCGCTCCCTGATTCAGATAATCGTCTGAGGCGCGATCTACCCCTTGGGCAATGTTGGGGCTTTGTTGACCGTAGCAAACATGAACCGAGCAACCATCTGCGTCAAATCGCAAATTGGGATCGTTATAGCCGATGCGGCGTACCGCTTCGCGGGCCACTTTGGAGTAGTTAACCTGTGCGGAGGTGGTAATTTCGCCTGCCAGCACAACCAGTCCCGTGGTCACCAGAGTTTCTGCTGCTACCCGCGCATAGGGGTCTTGAGCTAGAATGGCGTCCAGTATGGCGTCGGAAATTTGATCCGCGACCTTGTCTGGATGGCC
>Ga0007854_10002065_pt1 | contig 12586 bp, 10 predicted proteins | sample CryBogCBH12Aug08_FD_60382 | JGI IMG/M metagenome (GOLD analysis project Ga0007854, IMG submission 60382) | Freshwater microbial communities from Crystal Bog, Wisconsin, USA - CBH12Aug08 | ecosystem: Environmental > Aquatic > Freshwater > Lake | place: Crystal Bog, Wisconsin, USA | collected...
GCAGCAGCATGGGAGCAGCACCAAAAAAGATTGAACACGGGGAACGGGAAGAACAGCAGATCCCGCGCAGGCACATGCTGGCGTGGTTGAGCGGCGTGGGAGTTGTGGGCTCACTGCTGACTGGCGTCTTCTCGAGTCTTGTGTTTTTGAAACCGCGCGCCACCTACGGGCAGCCGAACCGCTTTCTCATCGGCAGGCCCGAGGATTTCCCTCCCGGAGCGCGGATGGCAATTGACACCAAGCGGGTCTGCATTGTGCGTGAGGGCGACAAGGTAGCGGCCATCTCGACTACTTGCACTCATCTGGGCTGCATCGTGGCGCCGTCCGCGACCGGCTTCCAATGCCCCTGCCATGGCTCCCAATTTGACGTGGACGGAAACGTGACAGGTGGGCCGGCGCCAAAGGCACTGTCGTGGTTCCAGGTGACCCTGACTCCCAGCGGCGAGCTTGAAGTGGACAAGGATAACGAAATCCAGACGGGAACGTACCTGAGCGTATGAGCAACGAATCCAAATCCAGTTGGAAAAGCGTGGTGGACTTTCCTGCAAACGTAGTGAAATCCATCTTCCGCAACCCTCTGCCGTCCTCGGACCGCGGCCGGGCTGCAACCAGCTTTACAAACTTCTTCCTGCATATTCAGCCGGTGAGGGTCAGCCGACAGGCGCTGCGGCCCACATACACAATGGGCCTGGGACTGATCAGCTTCTTCCTGTTTGTCATCCTTACCGTGACCGGCATCCTGCTGATGTTCTATTACGTCCCGTCGACGACGCAGGCCTATGGACGGATGCTGGATTTGCGGAGTTCTGTCGCGTTCGGTGTGATTCTGCGCAACATGCACCGGTGGGCAGCACACGCAATGGTGGCCACGGTCTTCCTGCACATGTGCCGCGTGTTTTTTACCGGCTCTTACAAACCGCCACGCGAGTTCAACTGGAACATCGGTGTGGCCTTGTTTCTGCTCACGCTGCTCTCCAGTTTCACCGGCTACCTGTTGCCGTGGGATCAACTGGCCTTTTGGGCGATTACGGTAGGCACCTCGATTGCCGGCTATGCGCCGCTGATTGGCAAGGATCTGAAATTCATCCTGCTGGGCGACGCTACTGTAGGTCAGGAAGCGCTCCTGCGCTTCTACGTGCTGCATGTGGTGGTTCTGCCGCTGGTGCTCACCTTGTTTGTTGCGGTCCACTTCTGGCGCATTCGCAAGGATGGCGGTCTGGCTAAACCGGAAGAGGCTGAAGCTGCGCCCACGCCGGAAACAAAGATGGCCGTGATCGAAGGTGAGCCGGTAGTAGCGGCCGCTGGTGCGCAACCCGTTCGCAAGTTCAGCATTCAGGGACTGGTGCGCGGACCCTTTGTGAAGGTGGGCAAGCTGGAAGAAGATACCGTCTTCAGCTGGCCAAATCTGCTCATTGCCGAGTTGTTTGTTCTGCTGCTCACCATTGTGGGCGTGATGGCAGTTTCGTGGTTCTTCAACGCGCCGCTCGAACAGCCGGTGAACGTAATGCATCCGCCAAATCCGGCCAAGGCGCCGTGGTATTTTCTCGGATTGCAGGAGCAGGTGAGCTATTCGGCATTCTGGGGCGGCATCGGCGTACCGGGAATCGAATTGCTGCTACTCATTTTGCTGCCTTACTTCGACCGCGGCAAGGCGGGCGTAGGGCGCTGGTTTGCGCGCCAACGGATATTGGCAAATTCGCTCTTCCTGGTGTTCGTGATAGCGAACGTGATCTTGATCGTAATCGGCACATTCTTCCGCGGCGCGAACTGGCAGTTCGTGTCACCGTTCTGAGGAGTTCTTTCTTATGCGATTGGCGTTAGCCGTTGTGAGCCTGCTGGTATTGATCGGGAGTGGCGTGGTGGTCTATGACCAGTTCCACAGCCGCTGGGAAGATGACCAGAGGGCCTACTTCCATCAGGCGCTTGAACAGGCGAAGACTCCCGCCGAGCGCGCCTCGCTCGAAGGCCGTGAGCCCAAGATCGAGCAAACGATTGTGACCGCGTTTGGCGAGTCCCGCATTGACCGCTGCCAGAGTTGCCACATTGCCGTGGATGATCCGCGCTTTGCCGCTGCTAAGCAGCCGCTGCAGACGCACCCCTACTCGGCTGCGATGGGTGACGTACTCCACAACGGCCGCTGGGAGCGGCGCCACAAGTTCTCTGACTTTGGCTGTACTGCCTGCCATAACGGACAGGGACGCGGCCTGGTGGCTGCCGATGCGCACGGTGAAGACTCCTTTTGGCCTGATCCGATGCTGGGATACACCATCCAGGAAGGATGGGGCAAGGACATAGCAGGGCATCTGCGCGGAGCCGACTACATGCAGGTCAACTGCGCTCAATGCCACACCGGAAAAGACTTTGCGGGGACACCCCTGGTTACGCGCGGCCGCGAGCTCTTCTTCAAGACCGGGTGCTTTGGCTGCCATCGCATTGAAGGCCTTTCTTCAGGCACCATCGGTCCCGATCTGACAGAAGTTGGCAAGGAACGCAAGGTCGATTATCTGTGGGGGCATATCGTGAACCCACGCGCTTATACGCCCACATCGGTAATGCCGCAGTTCAAGCTGGGCGACGACGACAAGAAGGCTCTGGTCATCTTCCTGAAGAGCCGTCGCGGAACAACGCTGTCGACTTCATCCACAGAGCAGTTCCGGCTGAATGCCGCAACCACGGCTCCGGTTCCTGAGAGTGTTGCGGTGGTCTCGGCCAGCGCAGCGCCGGCAGCAACTCCGGCGGCGCGGGGTGAACAGTTAATCCAGGGCTACGCATGCCTCTCCTGTCACAAATTGGGCGATCATGACGGCGGCATCTCCCCCGATCTAAGCAATGAAGGCTTGGTTCGCGATCAGCCATGGCTCATGGACCACTTTATCAATCCGCGTTCGCGTGTGCCGGACTCGAACATGCCGGCCTTAGGTTTGCCGCAGGCTGACTTCGAGGCCATGGCAGCATACCTGCTCACGCGCAACACTCCGCCCGCGGCGATGACACCGGCAGAGATATTCAAGAACGAGTGTGCGCGCTGCCACGGGGAAAAGGGCGATGGACACGGCATCAACGCCATCTACCTCGATCCCGCGCCGCGCGATTTGACCAAGGCCGAGTTCATGACCACCAAGCAGGAGGAGCGCTTCCTCACATCCATACGGAACGGCGTCCCGGGAACCTCGATGCCGCCGTGGGGGAAGGTTCTGAACGATCAACAAGTACATGGCGTGTTCGATTACGTGTGGACGACCTTTGTTCGTGAGCCGCACCGTCAGCTGAAGCCGCGCAAGGTTCCTGAGCAGAATCCGGTGGCCATGTCTGCGGACTCTGCGCACCGCGGAGAGACCATCTTCCTGCAACGGTGCACTGGTTGCCACGGGCGCAAGGCTGATGGCCGGGGACCGAACTCGGTGGACATCTCGCCCCGTCCGCGAAACCTCAGAAACTCCGCGTTCATCCTGAACGCACCCGATCGCCGTCTGTTCGAGTCGGTCATGTACGGCGTGGAAGGCACGGCGATGCCTTCATGGATGGACTACGGTCTGACGCAGAACGACGTCGGCGACATCGTCAACTACATTCGCAGTCTGAACAAAACCGGGAAGTAAGAAGTAAGACCCAAAGAGGAGTGGAAAGCACTCCAGGAGGCTGTAATGGCATTTGAACCAGGCAGTGATTCTGCCGCTGCGGTAGCCACGCAGGACATCCACACCGACACCACGGTGAAGTGGTTCCTGCTGGGCGCAGTCGGGTACTTTGCGATAGTTGGCGTCGTGGCGCTGATCATTGCGGCCAAATTTGTTTGGCCGCAATTCCTTGGCACGATTCCTTACTTCACGTACGGGCGCATGCGTCCCTTGCACGTGAACGGGATGCTCTTCGGCTGGCTGCTTGCAGCCGATATGGGGCTCGCCTACTACATGGTGCCGCGGCTTTGCGGTGTGAAACTGTGGAGCGAGAAACTCGGCGTAGCCACATCAGTGCTGTGGAACATTATTATCCTTGGCGCGGTTGTGACGCTGCTTGGCGGCTACCAGAAGGGTCTGGAATACGCCGATCTGCCAACGCCAATTGCGGTCCTGGTTGTAATTGCCTGGGTGATGTTCGGCATTAATATCTTTGCCACGGTCGCCACGCGCAAGTATGAGCAGATGTATGTATCCACCTGGTACCTGATGGGCACCATCCTGTGGACGGCCTTTGTTTATCTCACCGGCAACTTTGCCACGCTGCTGCCTGGCATCACCGGCGTCAACCAAGCCAACCTGAACTGGATGTATACGCACAATGCGGTGGGCCTGATCTTTACGCCCGCCGGCCTTGCTGCCGCTTACTACTTCATACCCAGGGCATCGAATACGCCGCTGCACAGCCACAGGCTCTCGATGGTCGGCTTCTGGTCGCTGGCTTTCGTCTATGTATGGACCGGCGCCCACCACATGATCCATGGGCCCATCTCGCAGTGGCTGCAGACAATCTCAATCGTCTTCTCGATCATGCTGCTGATTCCCGTGTGGGCCGTAGTCTACAACTTCATCGCCACCATGAAGGGCCAGTGGCATCAACTGAACGACAATGTGTCATTGAAATTTCTGATGTCAGGAACAATCTTCTATCTGCTTACCTGCTTCCAGGGCCCGATGCACAGCCTGCGCTCGGTCAACGCCATCGTGTCGAAGACGGATTGGATTCCTGGCCACGCGCACATGGCGGTGTTGGGCACATTCTCGTTCTTCGCAATCGCGGGTGTTTACTACGTCGTGCCGAGGATATTCAACACGACCCTGCACTCCGAGGCGCTTGCCAACTGGAGCTTCTGGCTCTTCCTCATCGGCGGACTGGGCATGTTTACCGCCTTGTGGCTCGGTGGTTTCTGGCAGGGCTGGCAGTGGAACAACCCATCTATTCCGTTCATTGACACAGTGGTTGCATTGAAGCCGGTGTGGATTGTGCGGTTCTTCTCGGGAATCATGATCTTCACTGGGATCGTGCTGTTCCTCTTCAACATTTTGTCGACCGCACTGGGAAGCGGGCAGGCCACGGCCGAGCCGGCGCGCTCGTAGGCCGAAGGGAGATCGTATGCTGCACAAGACCGATTCCAATGCAATCTTATTTGTGGTAGCCGCTCTGGGTCTGTTCTTTATCGGCGGGCTGCTCACCACTGTGGCTCCGCCGCTGCTCGACAAGAGCTGGGGCAAGCCTTTCGAAAACCATGATGCCAGCAAGGGCCCCACCGGCAAGCTGGTGGCGTATACCGATCAGGAAAAGCGCGGTTACGACATCTATATCCGTGAGGGCTGCAAGTACTGCCACACACAGCAGACGCGGACACTCGAGTCTGACACCATTCGCTCCGGTTGGAAGGGCGTCCGGTCGCCCGTCTCCACGCCAGACGAGTTTGTAAATGATTATCGTCAGACCTTCGGAACCAAACGAACCGGCCCTGATCTCTCTCGCATCGGTGGTAAGTACAGCAAGGAATGGCACCGCGCACACTTTCGCAATCCACGGGACCTGGTTCCTGGCTCGATCATGCCGCCATTCCCATGGATCGCCGAGAATCCTGACGAACTCGACGCGCTGGTGGCCTACCTGCAGACTCGCGGGCGTGCCAAGGATTGGCGTCCGGATAACGACTATGAAAAGTGAGGCGAGGGGATGAGAGACTACACCTGGCAGAGCGTGTACTTCGCATATTTACTCTTCGTGTTGTTTGCCAGTGGAGCGGTGTACTTTTTTATCCGCTCCCTAAAGGGCGGTTATCTGGGCCCGAACAGCGAAGAGCCAAAGTTCCGCATGCTCAAAGATGATCCTCTGGACGATGTGAAACAACCCACCGGCGTCAATGTGGCGCGGAGGCAATAATGACCACAGAAAATCCCAAGTCCGATTTGAAAGAATATGCAGGCGGCTGGATTACGGAACGCAAGGGAACTCCTATTCCTGCATTTCTCAAGTTCGTCAGTCCGGCCATTGCCATCGCGGCAATTGTCTACCTGATCGTCAACATCAACGGCGAAGTCAATCACTCAACACGCGGTCCCTTTGTGCAGCAGCTCAACGCCGTCACCGGGTCCGCCAACGGCTTTATGTATGTAGTGGCGGGTTTGATTGCGGTGTATGTAATCATCCTGGCCGCCTTCCTGTTTAAAAAGTCGGAACACGAGGAATAGCAGACGCACATGGCGCAATCAGGCGGACAATTCGACACGATCGGCGGGGCAGGCTACTGGATGAAGATGGTCAAGTGCCAGGACGCCTGCCCTGTGCACACCGATGCGTGCGGGTATGTGAATGCAATCGCGGAAGGCCGCGACGAGGACGCATACCGCATCGCGCGCGCCACCAATCCGTTCGCCTCCATCTGCGGGCGGGTGTGCGGCGCACCATGCGAGGCGAACTGCCGCCGTGGCGATTTGGATAGCCCGGTCTCGATTCGCGCACTCAAACGATTCGTTACCAGCCAGTTTGGTCCAGAGAGCGGAGACTTCCGCCTCCACCATGAAGGCTGCAACCAGGAGATGCTGCCGCCGGGTCGTGGCGATTATGAACGGATTGCGGTGATTGGCGCTGGTGTTGCTGGGCTGACGGTTGCACATGACCTGGTGCGAGTTGGGTACAAGGTCACCGTGTTTGAGGCCTACTCCTCGCCGGGCGGCATGTTGACCGCCGGAGTTCCGGTGTTCCGCTTGCCGCGCGAACTGGTGATGGCGGAGATCAAGGCCATCCTGTCGCTCGGAATTGAACTGAAATGCAATCAGCGGCTGGGCCGCGACTTCACGATTCAGAGCCTGCGCGAGCAGGGCTTCAAGGCGATTTTTCTCGGCGTGGGATTGCCCAAGGGCCGCAAGCTCGATTTGCCGGGCGCAAATCTCAACGGCGTTTACGACGGCATGGATTTTCTGCGCGCCTTCAATGAAGGCAATCCTCTCCCTGTTGGCAAGCGCGTAATCGTCATCGGCGGCGGCAACGTAGCTTATGACGTGGCCCGCTCTGCAGTTCGTCCGCAGGATATGCTTGGCAACACCGAGGCGGGTGCGGATATGCACAGCAATGAATCCACGGCTCTCGATGTGGCGCGCTCGGCAGTAAGAATGAGCGGTGAGAAGGAAGTTCACGTGGTCTGCCTCGAAAAGCGGTCAGAGATGCCGGCGGACGAGATCGAAGTGACCGAAGGTGCCGAAGAGGGCTTGGTCCTGCATAATTCGCGGGGGCCAAGAGAGATTGTTGGCCAGGACGGCAACGTATTGGGGCTGCGGACCGTCGAGTGTGCCTCAGTCTTTGACGCGAATGGCCGCTTCAACCCCAGCTTCAATGAAGACAACATCGAAGTGATTCCTGCCGACACCATCATCTTCTCCATCGGCCAGTCATCTGATCTTTCATTTTTGCAGCCAGGAGACGGCGTCGAGTCGAATCGCGGGCTGATCAAGGTAGATCCAGAGACTTACCAAACTACTGCTCCTGATGTATTTGCCTGCGGCGACATTGCGCATGGCCCGCGCCTGTTCATCAACGCAATTCGCTCCGCGCAGATTGCGGCGCGATCGATGCATGACTATCTCCGCGGCACGCGCACTGAGGAAACAATTCGTTCGTCCTGGTCTGCGGCGAGCTATACGATGCGTGAAGGTTGGGATCAGCTTCGCCGCCATCACCCACCAGTGGTTGCGGCTTCAGAGCGCGCAACCTCCCTGCAGGTGATTGAGGACTCGTATCCATCGGATGCGGCGCGTACCCAGGCATCACGCTGCCTTCGCTGCAATGTCAACACGGTATTCGATACCGAGATTTGTGTTTCCTGTACGGGCTGTGTTGACGTGTGTCCTGAGAACCTGATTCGACTCACTGGCTTGGCAGAGCTCTGTCGCACCACCGAAGGCAGCGACTGGGTGGCCAGCGTACTTGCCATCAGCAAGGAAGAACTCCAGGCTTATAGCAAGGCGCAACTCGACAGCCTCGGCGGAGTGATGCTGAAGGACGAAACAACATGCATCCGTTGCGGCCTATGTGCGTCCCGCTGTCCATCCAATGCAATTACGATGCAGCGATTCGATTTTCGGCGCATGTGCGTATCATCTCCTGGCCCAAATCCAAAGTTGAAGCAAGCACCGCACGGTGCCCAAACACCAAACGAGGAGAGTGAAGGCCAAGCTGGATCGAAGAGCCAGCCCCGGGAACATGCATGAGCCCCAGCGACTTTTATCTCGTCCTGGCCTTCGGCTTTGTGAGCAGCCTTCACTGTGTGCAGATGTGCGGGCCGATCGTGCTCACTTACAGCGTGGCTGCCAACACAGCTGCTGCCAAGCGCTCGTTGCTTGCTCTGCATCTGGCCTACAACTGCGGCCGTACGCTTACCTACATGCTGCTCGGGGCGCTGGCTGGCCTTGCTGGCGGTGCCATGGGGTTCGTTGGACGTCTTGCTGGAGTTGAAAATACGGCTGCTCTTGCAGCTGGTATCGCCATGGTGATCGCCGGGCTAGTCCTCCTTGGATCCTCGCCAATGTTTAGAGGTTGGCGCGGCTTTGCGCTTCCTTCGCGGCTTCTCCGCCCTGTAGGGAAACTGATCTCGTCTCGATCGCCCGGCAGTAAATTCGCGTTGGGCCTGCTGATGGGATTTTTGCCTTGCGGACTCGTGTACGCCGCGTTGATGAAGGCCATCGGGGCGGCAACACCTGTTGGCGGAGCATTGACTCTGCTAGCGTTCAGCATTGGCACGAGTGTTGCGCTGGTGGTTGTTGGCCTTGGCTCTTCTGTTGCTACGCGTAAATTGGCCCGTTGGGGGACGACGGTTTCAGCCGTTACAGTGATGGCGATGGGTATTCTGTTGATTGTTCGAGGCGCCATGGCAGGGCCGGTAATGCACTGCAACATGCACAACATGGGTTCCATGTAAAAGGCGCAAGTATCATGGGGAATATCGAAACAAAATCAGGCGTCGCGGCTTCCCCGCGTATCGCTCTCCCGGGCACAAAGTTCCATCGTGTCCGGAGAGCGGTCCAGTCCATCTGCGTAATCATCTTTATCCTGCTGCCGCTGTTCGACATCATGCGCGTTGACTTGGTTCGCCAGCGTTTTTACTTCTTTGGGGCGGAACTGTGGATCAGCGAATTCGCCATTCTTTTTCTGACCATGATGTTCCTGTGGATTCTGGTTGCCGCCATGGCCATGATCTATGGCCGTTTTTACTGCGGCTATCTTTGTCCGCAGATGATCTTCAGTGAAGCTGCGAATACGCTTGAGAGGCGTATCACGCGCACCGTCAATCGCAAGCTCTCAAGGCTTGGTCCGCGCCCCCGGCGTACTCTTGCGCTTGCGCTCTTCTATTTGCTGCTTCTGCCTGCATCAGTCTTTATCACTTTTGTCTTCGTTTCATTTTTCATTCCGCCGGCCGACCTTCTCCATCGCCTGCTTACGCTGGATATTCGTACGGCGGGCGGTATCTTTGGCGCAAGCGTTACGCTGCTCACGTTTCTTGATTTCGCCTTTCTTCGCCAGGGATTCTGTACATCGATTTGCCCTTACGGATACTTGCAGAACATGCTGGCTGACCAGCACACCTTGCAGGTGTTTTTTCAGAGTGAAACGGGCAGTTGCATTCATTGCGAGAAGTGCGTGCGCGCCTGTCCAATGGGCATTGATATACGCGATGGCTCGCACCAGTTGGAGTGTACCCATTGTGCTGAATGCATCGACGCATGCTCTGACGTGCTGGGCCGGTTGGGCCGACAGTCGTTGATCCACTATGCATGGGGCGATCCAAGCCAAAAAACGGCCGCGGATCGTGCATGGTATCGCCGTCTCGGCTTCCGCGACGGCAAGCGCATCGCCGTCATCGTACTCCTGTTCATCTATGCAACGGGTCTCTCCATCGCCATCCACATGCGGCAGCCTGTGCTGGTGCGCGTTACGCCCAATCGCATTACACTCTACACGCGCGCGAGTGACGGTTCGATCCATAACCGGTTCAGGCTTTCAGCATCCAATCGCAGCCACGCCGGGGCCAGAGTCATCCTGTCACTCGCCGACCTGCCAGCCGCGCATATAGTTGGGATACAGGATGGGGTCACGCTGCAACCCGGCGAGACGCAGCAGTTTGAATTTGATGTGGCGGCGTCCAGTGCAGCCGTCACCCCCGGAGTGAATCATTTTCGCATTCTGACGCACGTAGTTCCGCCTCAGAATGACGACGCATTTGCAGAGACATTTATAGCACCCATGGAATCGGCTTCCCCTAATCTGCCGGCGGACAAGCAAACGCCAAAGGAGCATTGATGGAAATCACCAACCCTGAGGCGGCGGTGGCGGCAGAGCGCAAGCGCGTTGCGCCGCTCACCGTGCTGCTTGCCGTTGTGTTTGTTGCGTTCTGCGGCATTCTCATCTTTGTCTACGTAGCTACCAAGCGCGCGAATCCCGTGATGCTTGACCAGCAGGGCAAGCCGCTGGACCAGGGTGCCGACAGCGCGAAGCCGGGAGCGCATTGAGCATATGGCTTCAGGCGTGACATGCGGCCTGTGCGAACTCCCTTGCGGGCGACAGCCACTCATGCGTTTCTTCGCTGAGCATCAGATTGCTTTCTGCTGCATGGGATGCGCAAACGTCTACGCAATCCTGCTGGAGAGCGGCGTGCTGGCCAGTGGGCAGAATATCCGCGAGACGGAAGTATTTCGCCGCAGCATGGAACTGGGTCTGATCTCGAATCCTGAGGCAGAGCCGGAACCTGCAATTGCAATTGATCCGCAGGCGCCTACGCAGGAGATGCTGCTGCAGGTGAGCGGAATGTGGTGCTCTGCGTGCGCGTGGCTTATTGAACATGCCCTGCGATCCCTGCCTGGCGTTGTCTCGGCGGATGTGTTTTTTGCCTCTGATCTGGCCAAGGTAAAGTACTGCCCGCAGTATCTTCCTCCGGACACAATCTCCGCGCGCATCACGAAGCTGGGCTATCGAGCGGCTGAATATGGCGAGGAGGCCAATACCGCGAGGACGGAGGGGCGCGATCTGCTCTTGCGTCTTGGTGTTGCCGCTTTCTTGTGGGCTAATATCATGGGGTTCAGTACGATCCTCTATGTTGGCTATTTTGAACAGATCGCTGCGAGCGCCAGCAGGATACTCCCTTTCGTCTTGCTCTTTCTAGCGACGCCGCTGGTGTTCTACTGCGCGTGGCCAATTCTGCGCTCAGCGGCGCTTGGCTTCTATAACCGCCAGATTCGCATGGAGACACTGCTGGCACTGGGCATTCTGGCTGCGTACTTCCTGAGCGCAGCGCAAGCTCTCCGTGGGCAGACACGCGTGTACTTTGACACTGCGGCTGCCATCGTCACTCTTGTACTGGCTGGGAAGCTGATTGAGCGTGCGGCTAAGGACCGAGCAGCACGCTCGATAGGGATGCTCTACCGGTTGATGCCCAAAAAGGTGCGCCTGTTGAGCGTGGTGGGCGAACGCTTTGTCTCCATCGATGCCCTGGAGCCTGACCAGGTCTTTGTTGTGAAGGCGGGCGAGCGTATTCCTGCCGATGGCGTGGTGGTGGAAGGCGAAACGCATGCGGATGAATCGCTGTTGAGCGGAGAAGCTACTCCCGTGGCCAAGCGCGTGGGCGACAGAGTTGTTTCAGGCAGCCTGAATGCTGGTGGAATGATTCAAGTGCGGGCTATCAGAACCGGGGATGAGAGTGCGTTGGCACAGATCATCCGCTTGGTTGAGCGTGCATTGAGTAGCCGCGCTCCCATTGAGCGGACTGTTGATCGTGTAGCACGCAACTTTGTTCCGGCCGTTGTTGTGCTCGCGATCATCAACTTTGCGGTTCTGCTTGCCAGTCATGCCAGCGTTGCAGATGCAATGATGCGGGCGACTACGATTCTAGTGATTGCCTGCCCATGCGCGCTAGGGCTGGCAACTCCGCTGGCCATAACTGCCGCAGTTGGAGCAGCTTCGCAGGGCGGCCTCCTCATCAGCGATAGCAGTGTGCTTGAGACGATGGGCAAGATCGATACAGTTGTTCTGGACAAAACAGGGACTCTTACCCGCGGCGATTTTTCCCTGGTTGAGTTCGTCATGCTTCAGATGAATACGGAAATGCTGGCCGTGCATGGGCCAGGAACGGTGAATGGGACTGGTGACATGGTCCTCAATGCAGAAGATCAGTTTATTGTTGAGTTGCTGCCGCAACTAGCCGGTATCGAGGCCTACTCCGAGCACTTGTTAGGCAGAGCCCTGGTGCAATACGCTCGCGATCGCCACGTCGAGGCATCCGATGCGCGGGCAATCAAGATTCATAAGGGTGAGGGGATCAGCGGGCTTGTGAACGGCCAGCGCATCTCCATAGGTAACCGGCAGTTGATGACGACTGTTGCCCACACAATGGATGATGCCACTGAAAAGCGCGCGCAGCAGTTGCAGCAGGCGGGTCGAACGGTGGCGTTCTTCGCGTGGGAGGGTGCGGTACGCGGACTGCTTGCTTTTGGCGATCAAATCAAGCCTGGCGCCATTGAGATGATCGATAGCCTGAAGAAGCGTGGAATCAGCATCAAGCTTGTGTCGGGCGATGCCTGGCCGACCACTGCATTTGTTGCCATGCAAATCGGTGTTGAGGACTTTG
>Ga0007854_10002073_pt1 | contig 12568 bp, 10 predicted proteins | sample CryBogCBH12Aug08_FD_60382 | JGI IMG/M metagenome (GOLD analysis project Ga0007854, IMG submission 60382) | Freshwater microbial communities from Crystal Bog, Wisconsin, USA - CBH12Aug08 | ecosystem: Environmental > Aquatic > Freshwater > Lake | place: Crystal Bog, Wisconsin, USA | collected...
AGGAGCCGTTTGACGCCGTCTTCTCCAACGCGGTTCTGCACTGGGTGCTGGAGCCGGAAGCAGCCATCCGTTCGATGGCGCGCGCACTGAAGCCGGGCGGCAGGCTGGCACTGGAGTTCGGCGGCCAGGGCAATGTGAGCCGGATCATAGCCGGTCTGGAGAGCGTCCTTCGCCCGGCCGGATATAAGGCCCTGCACAAGTGGTATTACCCGGGAATCGGAGAGTACGGAACACTGCTGGAGCGCAACGGCTTCCGCGTGTTGCTGGGCCACAACTTCCCCCGCTGGACGAAACTGGAGCACCCGGAACGCGGCCTGCGCGAGTGGATCGAAATGTTCTGCGGGGCTTATTTCGAGGATGTGCCGCAGGCGGCGCGCGAAGCGCTGGTCCGGCGGGCGGAGGAAAAACTCCGCCCGGAACTTTATTGCGACGGCCGCTGGTTTGCGGACTACCGCCGAATCCGGATCCAGGCGGAGAAACTGTAAAGCGGGGGCGGAGGAGCCCCCGCCCCGCCAGGGGCCGCTCTAGGCGGCGACGCAATCGGCCAGCGCGGCCATCAGGCGCGCCCGGCGCTGGAGTTCCGCCGCAGGCGCGGGCATCGGAACCCGTGACAGGATGATCTGCTGTGCCTCCACGACACCGCCGGAGCCGAGATACACGCCGGGCATCAGGCGGAATTCCGTGGCATTGCCGTCGAGCGCTCCGGTAATCACCAGGGCGAAGCCGAAGCCGCGCCGCCACATGCGCCGGGTATCAGTGCCCTCGCAGCGCTCGCGAATCGGCGGCAGAAGGACCGGAATCAGCGACAAAGGAAGTTCCCGGGCCGTCAGTTCCGCCGCAATCTGGTCTTCGCCGCGCACCCGCGGCACGGCCCGCAGAGCCGCCAGATCGGCCGAGGAGAGGGGTCCGCGCTCCGTTTTCTTCAGAACCTGGCGCATCGCCCGGCAGTTCATGTCCGTAAAGCTCTCCGTCAGCGAATCCAGAAGGCGGATCGCCGCGCGGCTCACGGGCTGGATCACCCGCGAAAACAGCAGCGGGTCCGCCAGCACCGCAAGCGGCGGGCACGGCAGCGCGGCCATGGCTCCGCGCGCATCCGAAGACCAGACGCCGGGGTCGGCCAGACGGCGGGCGACATCGGAACCGGCCATCGAGGAGTTCACGATCTCGTCGCACGCCCGTTCGGCCAGCAAGCGGCCCAGAGGCACCCCGTAGTCATTTTCGATGAGAAGGCGGTGCTGTTCCGGCGTCAACTCGGTCTCCGGAACCCACTCCGACTTGGAATCGTTGTAAACATGGCACTTGCCAATCTCCGGCGGAGCGGAACTGGCCCAGAGATGGACATGGAACTTCGAAGGCAGCGAGCAGAAACCGCCCTGTTCCTCCAGACCCGCCCCCCAGCTCAACTCGGACCAATTGAAGCCGGCGGAGATCCGGTCCGCCGCGCCGCGCGCACTCATGAACCCGGCGGCCCGATGGATGGCGCGGAACATCTCGTTGCCCTCCTGGGGGTGGAGGTAGCCGGCGTCAGGGACGTACCGGTGCGGTTCCAGGTTCACAAACATGGCGTGGAGCGCACCGTAGGAAGCGATGGGGGAGACGATTCCGGTCTTATGCGAACCGGAAAGGAATTCGAGGATAAGTTCTTTGCGCATCAGGTCGGTGGTGCCCTCAAGATCGAGAGAACCTGCCGGAGTGATGCGGGCGCCCGGAAACTGGGGACGCAGCGGCGTGAGCGGACAACGTGTTCGGTAGACGTACGTGGTCATTTCTTCCCTCAACCGGATGGATTCCGGTTAGAGAGAGTATGTGCAGAAACCCGGCCCGATGTCGATGAAACCTGGCGCGGCCAAACCGGCCCGGTTCAACCGGCGGAATGGACAAAGGTCATCCGCTTTCCCGGCTTATTTCGCGGCCCTATTTTTCCGTCCGTGATATTCTCCGGGAAGGTTTCGGAAATCGTGCTGAAAAAGGTCCACAGAATCGCCTACCCCATCGCAGCAAAAACGGACAAGGAAAAAGCGGACGTACTGAGCGGCGACGAGTCCGGCCACCATTCGCGGGCACGAAGCAAGCTGCACTGGCTGAGGGACGGCGACGCCGGCGCGTTTTATGCAAACAGGCTCGGAGCCTGCGGCTACAGTTTCGGGCTGGAGCTGAATCTGCGCGGGACCGGAGACGACCCGGAAAGAGCGGTCAGCGCCGAGGGGCGTCTCAAGAAGGGAGACCTGCTCCTCCTCAACACCCGGCCGCCTCTCAGTCCGGATGACAATCACCTGCTGGCACGGATTCCGAAGAGCGAGAGCTGGATTGAGAACCAGGTTCTGGGCGGTCTTGGCAAGGTCTTCCAGAAATGCTCCCGGGACGAGGTCGCGCTGCATCCGGAGCTCGCCGCATTTCTGTCGCACGAGAACTCCGCCCGCGCCCGCATGAAGTTCAAGACAAGGGCCGAGGCCGAATACTCGCACGGGGCGGCGATCCGCGGGGAATATACGGAGCTGCACACACACCGGACGGGCGGGTACCTGATTCACATGAAGGAACTCTGGCCGAACGGCCCCGACCTGATGTGCTCGTTCGCGATGTCCGGCCCGATGAACCTCGCCTGGGCCTATTTGCTCGCTGCCCGGCACCCGGACTTGCTGGTACCGGGCGACAAGGAACGCTTCTTCTGGGCCGACATTGTCCCCGACGACCACAGGCCCGTCTTTCCGCCGCAACCCGATGCGCTCGATTTCCTCGACCGCTGGCGGCTGGACCCTGTCCTGCACCGCACCGCCCCGAACCTCTGGCTGGAGAGCGAAGAGCCCGGCGCGGTGTAAAAAAAAAACGGCAGCCCGCGCGATGCCCGCGTGAACCGCCGTTTTCCGTTCGTTCTTGCGCCCGGGGACTATTCCCGGAGCTTCTTGAACGCGTCGAGCGCGAACTGGAGGTCGTCTTCCGAGTGGGCCGCGGTCACACAGAGGCGGAGGCGGGCCGAACCCAGCGGCACAGCCGGGAACAGAATCGGCGTGACACCGACGCCCATAGCCCGGAGCATCGCCGCCGCAACGGCGCAGTGTTCCTCGTTTTCAAAATTGACCGGGATGATCGGAGTTTCCGAAAGGCCCGTGTCGTAACCCAGTTCCTGCAATCCGCCCCGCAGGAAGACCGCGTTCGATTGGAGCTTGGCGTAGCGCTCCGGCTCGACGCGCATGATCCGCAGGGCCTCGCGGACCACAGCCACCGACGACGGCGAAAGCGCTGCCGAGAAGATGAACGGGGAGGCCGCATGCTGGAGGAAAATCAGCAACTGCTGCGAACCGGCCACCCAGCCGCCGTTGGAGGGTACCGCCTTGGCGAACGAGCCGGTCCAGATGTCGATTTCATTCGTCGGAACACCGAAATACTCGTCCGAGCCGTGGCCGAACTTGCCGAGAACTCCCATCGCATGCGAGTCGTCGATCATCAGAAAAACGTTGAAGTCCTTCTTGATCTGCACCAGTTCGGGCAAGGGGCACATGTCTCCGTCCATGGAGAAAACACCGTCGGAGATGATCAGCGTGCGGTTGGCGGGCGGGCCGCCGGCCAGTTCCTGGCGCAGCGAGTCCATGTCGTTGTGCTTGAACCGCTGCACCTGGACACCGGCCATTTTGCAGGCGTCCACCACGCTGCGGTGGCAGAGCGAGTCCATCACCACGCGGTCCTGGGCAGAGAACAGGCCGGCGATCACGGCGAGGTTGGCCAGATAGCCGGAGCTGAAGGTGAGTACTTCCGGGGTCCCCTTGAAATCAGCCAGATCCCGTTCCATCATCTTATGAAGGTCGAGCGTGCCTGTGAGGAGGCGGGCTCCGCCGCTGCCGGTGCCGTACTTGCGGATGCCCTCGATGGCAGCCTCGTCGATGCGGGGGTCGCCGATCAATCCGAGATAATCATAGGAGGAGAGCATGAGCAACTCCCGGCCCTCGGCCCGCACCCAAGGGCCCGAGCGGGTCTGGAGCGGAAGCTGGAAGGGGTATACACCCGCTTCGCAGGCGCGTCCCATCATGTCGAACACGCGCCGGGCGCGGCCGTCCACCAATTGGTCCTTGCGGAAATTCCATTCCTGGCCGGGTTCGAAGAACCCGTTGAACAGTTCGCCGGATCCAACAGAGCAGGCGGTGGTCACGGTTGAGGTTTCACGGTTTTGTATCATTGGCAATCGCCGGAGGTCACTACATTATAATGCGCAGGCAGGTTTGGAGAGAAGCAAGGAAAATGGTCGGGCTGGCGGCGGTGGTTCTGCCGCTGATTTGCAGGGCCGCCGGACCCCAGGGAACAGTTGCCCGGGAGGCACCGGGAAGCGCCTCGCCGCTCGGGATCTGGAGAACGGTCGACGATAAAACCGGGAAGCCAAGGGGTACGATCCGGATCTTTGAGCGCAACGGGGAACTGGCTGGCGTGGTGGAGTCCAGCGCCGATCCGAAAGAGGCCAACGATGTGTGCGACAAATGCTCCGGGGAGCGCAGGAACCAGCGCGTCGTCGGCATGGAAATCCTGCGGGGCATGAAAAAAAAGGGTGACGAGTACACGGGTGGCGAGATCCTCGACCCGGATACCGGGTCGGTGTACAAGTGCCGGATGGTGGTGGAGGACGGCGGCAGACGGCTCATGGTGCGCGGTTATATCGGAATCCCGCTGGCCGGGCGCACCCAGTATTGGTACCGGGACCGCTAGGCGGCTTTCGGCTCAGAGCGGAGTGCGCGGCCGCGCGTCCGACCCCACCCAGACCGGCGCCGAAACCATCTGGTCCGGCGGCACGGAAAGCAGGTGGGGCCGCATCGCGATCAGCAGCACATTCCGCTCCTTGTCCGTGGACGTCTGGCGGAACAGATATCCGAGCATGGGAATCCGCGCCATTCCCGCCGTCCCGGTAACGGCCCGGGAATCCGTTGTCCCCATAATCCCCCCGATCACCGCCCACTCGTCCAGGCCGAGCCGGACCTGGGACTTCAAGTCCCGCCGCCCGATCACGGGAATGTTATTGATGGACTGGCCCGTCAGTACCTCGAAACTTGTTTCCACGGTCAGCGAAACCTCGCCCATCCCGTGCACAAACGGAGTCACCTTCAGTTCCAGCCCCAGATTTTCATAGGTGAAGGACGGAGGCGGCGCATATACGGTTCCCGACCCCGCCGCCACCTTCCCGAAATAGCCGCCCGTGAGCACGGGATACTTTTCGCCGATGTGCAGGGTCGCCGGCATTCCCGCAAGAGAGCGCACCTGCATCCGGTACAGCGAATTCGAAAGGGACAGAGTGTCATTGAAAAGCGCCTGGGCCTGCGCCACGCCCAGCCCGATCAGCGTCCTGCCGCCTCCGAAGGCAAGCAGGTTCGCCGCACCGCCGAGCGACGGCACCGCGCTGTTCAGCACCCGGCCCAGATAATAGGCCGAAAGCGAGTTCGTCACGTTAAAGCCGTAGTTCTTCAGGTCGCTCTCGGCCACCTGGATGAACTCCAGTTCGATCATCACCTCGGGCCGGTAGGAAAGCAACTGCCGCATCAGTTCCACCGCGGGGACGACACGCGAGATCCGGTCCCGGATCACGATCCGTCCTCCGGCGGTATCCCACGCGATTTTCTCGAACCCGGAAGCCTGCCGGATCAACTGGGCGACCTCGGTCAATTCCTGCTGCGTGGTGAACTGGGGCACCGGAATCGAAACCGCCATCGACTGTTCCAGCTCATTGCGCTTCTGCTGGGTATCCCGCGCCACCATAAAGACCTTGGATGAGATGGGGATCACGAACGAGGAGGTGGCCGCCTCCAGGCCGTTCAGGGCACCCCGGTAGTCGACGCCGGACATCCTGAAGTTAATTCGGGTGCCCACCTGGGGATAATCCCCGTCAAACACCGGCTGGAGGCCGAAAGCTTCGGCAATCCGGGCGAACAGCGCGCGCGGATCGCCCTCCAGATCAAAACTCTGCGTGCCCGGACGGGCCTTCAGCATCGGATTGGGCAGCAGCTCGCGCGCCTGGGAGAGTTCCCGCTGCGTTAGGCTGTCGAACACCTCCTCGGGCGCATACTCGTGTTTCGGCTCCAACGGAACGGCTCCGTCAGCGGGCGCTTCGGCAGGCTTGGCGGCAAGTTTCGGCTTGGACTGCTGGTTGGCCCGCGTCTGGAGCAGCAGCATCCGGTTCCGGTAGCGGGAATTGCGCGGCTGGAGCGCCGCCGCCTCGGCGTAGTAAATGTAGGCCTGGGCGGGCTCTCCGGCCTTCTCGGAGCGGGCGGCCTTGCGGGCCAGCAGCATGGCCAGTTCCTTCGGGGAATCCTGCGTGTTTGCAGCCGGACAGGCGGCCGCAGTTGCCAGAAGGCACAGCAGGATGGAGCGAAGGCGGATCAAGCTGGTTTGACGCGCGGCGGGGTCAGTCCGTTGAACTGCTTCCGGAGCACAGGCCCTTCCGTGTGAGAATATCGCCTTGATGGCCACCGGGCAGTTGATTCAGTTGCTGAAGTTCCTGTCGGATGATCCCTCCGCAATCCTGATCCCGCTCGCGGTGTTCGCCGCCATCATCCCGCTCGCGCTGCTGGTCCGCCGGCTGCTGTTCGACGCTTTGAACGCGTGGTCGCGCCGTACAGACAGCCACATCGGCCCCCTGCTGACAGAAACACTGTACGGGCCGGTGGCCGTGTGGGCCGTGATTCTGGCGGCGCATATTGCCTCGCAGAACTCCGCCATCCCGCCGCGCTTTCTCAGGTTCTTGCCGCTGACGCTCGATGCGCTGATTGTCTGGTCACTGACGATTGCCAGCAGCCGGCTGGCAGGCAGGGCCGTGCGCTACTACGGCGGCGTTGTCACCGGTGTCCAGGCGGTGACGAGCCTGACACAGAAGCTGGTGCAGGTCGGGGTCTTTGCCATCGGCATGGTGTGGCTGCTGAAGGTGGTTTTCGATATCAACCTCGCGCCGATCCTCACCACACTGGGCGTCGGAGGCATTGCCGTGGCCCTGGCGCTGCAGGACACGCTGTCCAATCTGTTTGCAGGCTTTTATGTTTCGATTTCGGGTCTGGTGCGGCTGGGTGATTACGTGAAGCTCAGTTCGGGGGAAGAGGGTTACGTCCGGGACATCAACTGGCGCTGCACCACGCTCCGCACCATGGCCAACAATCTGGTGGTGATTCCCAACAACAAGCTCGGCCAGGCCATTTTCACCAACTACTCGCTGCCGGAGGACCGGATGGGCATTTCGGTCTCGGTCAACGTCGGCACAAATTCCGATGTGGACCGTATCGAGGCGATTCTGCTCGAAGAGGCCCGTGCGGCGGCGGCGGACGGACAAGGCGTGCTCGCCGAGCCCGAGCCCAACATCCGGTTCCAGCCCGGGCCCACCGACTGGGCGCTCGCCTTCCAGGTCAACGTTCAGGTTTCCCGGTTTGCCGACCACCTGCTGGCACAGAGCGAACTTCGGAAACGGATCTACAAGCGCCTCCAGCGCGAGGGAATTCCGCTGCCGTATCCGACTCGGACGGTGATCCTTGAACAGACTCCCCGCCCATAGTCCCCCGGCACCGGAGCTTGCCGCCGCGCTGGCGGAGCTGGAGCCCGGCCGCGCGCTGGATCTGGCCTGCGGCGGCGGCAGACACGCCCTCTGGCTGGCCGGGCGCGGCTGGCAGGTCACAGCAGTGGACCGGGAAATCGGGTCTCTTCCGGGCATCCTGTGCCTCCAGGCCGATCTCGAAGACCGGGATTTCGGGATCTACCCGGATTTCTGGGATCTGGTCGTCTGCTGGCTCTATTGGCAGGAAACGCTCCTTCCGGACATCGCTGCCGGTCTCCGGCCCGGAGGCGTGGCCGCGCTGGCGGGGAAGACCTCCGGACGCTTTGCCACCTCGCTCGCCGGCTACCGCGCGGCGTTTCCCGGCTGGGAAGAAATCGCCGCCGGCGAGAGCGGACAGACAGCCTACTGGATCGGCCGAAAAGCGCTTTAAGCACCCGCCCCCCGGGCTAACGGAGCGGGGCCTCCAACTCCTCGACACACTTGGCCAGCGCGGCGGCCAGCGGCCCGGCCTGCGACGGCTCCTTCCCGACCCGCAGCAGCATCTCGTTCTGTCCCGGCGCGACCGAGCAGCCCGTGCCCCTCCGCCCGCTCAGCACATGCCGGACCGTGTCGGTGGGCAGCAGGGACAGCGCTTGCCGGAGGCGGCCCAGCGCACGATCACCGGCCAACGGTTCGTGCGGCGCGGAAACGGAGGGCCCCGCAGCTCCCGGCGGTGCCGGGACTTTCGGGGGGCGCGGCATCCACAACCCGATTCCCAATGCCACCGAAGCAAACGCCGTCACGGCCGACAAAGCGCCGAAGATCCGGCGCTCCAACCTGCGCGAACGGCTCGCTTCGGCGTGCGCGGCGCGGGCCTGGTCCAGATTCCGCCTGAGTTCGCCGGCTTGCACCGCGGCACCGGCGGCGTCGCGGCTGCGCGAAGCCTTCTCGCCCTGCAGTTCCCGCTCCAGTTTCTGCAACTGTTCGCGGAACCGCGCCGCCTCGGACTGTGCCGCGGCCGCGTCTTTGTCCGATTGCGCAGCGGCCGCGATGCTGCGGCGCAGCATCCGCTGCTGGTCGGCGAGGAGCCGGCGGAGCAGGTCGACTTCCGCCCTCGGATCGGTCACGAGCTTCGAAGCCGGACTGGCCAGAAGCGTTTCCACCGCCTGGGTCGGATCTTCCGCCCCCGATACCGGCTTTCCCGGCGAAGGTGCGGCGGCGCGAGGCTCCGAACCTGTGTATGCGTGCGTTGCCGGCTGCGGCATAGTCACCCATCCCCCATGTTGCAGAAATACAGGATTTGTTGAACGGGGAAGATCGGCAGAACACGGGGAAAACTTTAGAGCCCCGAACAAAACTTTTTCGGCATTTCCCGCGCCGGTTGTCAAAGTAAACTGGGTCATGCGTCCGATCCTCCTTTCCGCTGCCGAGCGCGCCTCCCGGTACCTGGACCAGATTCAGGAGCGCGGCGTAGCGCCGTCCCCGGAAGCTGTCCTGGCGCTGGACGCCTTTGCCGAGCCGCTGCCTGAAGACCCTTCAGCCCCCGGGGATGTATTGCGGCAGCTCGATGAGCTGGGTTCCCCGGCCACGATGGGCATCTCCGGCAGCCGCTTTTTCGGTTTTGTGATCGGAGGCTCGCTTCCGGCCGCGCTCGCCGCGAACTGGCTGGCCACGGCCTGGGACCAGAACGCGGGTCTGTTCGCCGCCACGCCTGTCTCCGCAGTACTCGAGGAAGTGGCAACCGGATGGCTCCTGGACGCCCTAAAGCTTCCGCCCGGCTGCGGCAGCGCCTTCGTAACCGGCGCGACCGTGGCCAACTTCACCGCGCTCGCCGCCGCCCGCCATGCCGTGCTCGGCAAGGCCGGCTGGGATGCGGATGCCGACGGCCTGTTCGGCGCACCGCCGGTCCGGGTGGTGATCGGCGACGAGGCGCATCCTTCCGTGATCAAGTCGCTGGGAATGCTCGGCTTCGGCCGAAAACGCGTCCACCGGGTGCCGACCGACGGCCAGGGCCGGATGCGCGCCGAACTGCTGCCGGACCTTTCGGGCCCCACCATCGTCTGCGTTCAGGCCGGCAACGTCAACACCGGCGCCTTTGACCCGGTCTCCGAGATCTGCGCCCGGGCTGCGGAGACCGGCGCGTGGGTCCATGTCGACGGGGCCTTCGGAATCTGGGCGGCCGTCAGCCCCGCTCACGAGCACTTGACCGCGGGCTGCGAACAGGCCGACTCCTGGGCCACCGACGCCCACAAATGGCTCAATGTCCCCTACGATTCCGGTCTGGCATTTGTGCGTGATCCGCTCCATCTGCGCGGTGCGATGTCGCTCACCGCGCCGTATCTTCCCCAGGGCGCCCGCCGCGAACCGCTGATGCACGTGCCGGAACTCTCGCGCCGGGCCCGGGGCATTGATATCTGGGCGGCGCTCAAATCCCTCGGACGCTCCGGCCTGGCGGAACTGGTGGACCGCAACTGCCGCTGCGCCCGGCTTTTCGCGGACGGGCTTGCCGCAGCGGGCTACCGGATACTCAACGACGTGGTGCTGAACCAGGTCCTGGTCTCCTTCGGTCCCCCGGAAAAGACAAACCGAATCATCAGCGCCATCCAGGCCGAAGGCACCTGCTGGTGCGGTCCGAGCCTCTGGCAGGGTCACACGGCCATGCGGATCAGTGTTTCGTCCTGGGCCACCCGGGAATCCGACGTCGACAGGAGTCTGGAGGCCATTCTGAGAGTGGCGGCTCAGGCCTAACCCCCGGAACTTCCCCCGCCGCGGTCCGGTGAATGATAATACCCTCATGTCCGTGATCGACAGGCGCTCGTTCTTGAAACTGATTCCGGCAGCCGCGGCGTTGCCGGCCGCCGCCCAGGGGGGCCGCAGGCCGAATTTCCTGGTCATTGTCACGGACGACCAGGGGATCGGGGACGTGGGCTGCTACGAGCACCCCGAGGTCCGGACCCCGAATCTCGACCGACTGGCGGCCTCGGGCACCCGCTTTACCCAGTGGTACTCGAATGCGCCGATCTGTTCCGCCTCGCGGGCCGCGCTGATCACCGGCAAGTACCCGGACCGTGCCGGAGTCAAGGGCGCGCTGCCTTCCGAGCCCACCTGGGACGTGAAAGGCCTCCGTGCCGGTGAAACCACGCTGCCCCGCGAACTGAAGGCCCTCGGCTACAAAACCGCGGCTTTCGGCAAATGGCACCTGGGCAGCGAGGAAGCCAGCCGGCCCTACAATCAGGGCTTTGACAGTTTCTTCGGCTGGTATTCGGGCTGGCTGGACGCGTACTCCCACCGCTATTACCAGCTGGGCGGGCCTCCCGGCAAAATCTTCCACGACCTTTGGCGGGACCGCACCGAGGTTTTCGAGGAGCCGGCCTACATGACGGAACTTCTCGGACGGGAGGCGTCCGCCCATCTGGCCCGGCAGAAGGCGGGCGAGCCGTTTCTGATGTACCTGGCCTTCGGCGCGCCGCACTACTCGATGATGGCGCCCAAAAAGTATCTCGACCGGTTTCCGGTAACGATGGACCGCGACCGGCGGATGCATCTGGCCATGGTGGCCGCCGTGGATGATGTGGTCGGCCAACTGCTGGACCAGCTCAGGGCGCAGGGTCTTGAAGAAGAAACTGTGGTTTTCTATGAGGCCGACAACGGCGCCACCCGCGAGGTCCGTGCGTCCAGCGACGGGAAACCCTACCACGGGGGCAGCAACGAGCCTTTCCGCGGCTACAAGCAGGGCCTGTTCGACGGCGGCATGCATGTGCCGGCGATCCTGCGCGCCCCGGGCTACCTGAAGCCCGGCCAGGTGTGGGACCGGCCCATGATCACGATGGATGTTATGCCCACCCTGCTCGCCCTCGCCGGAGCAAAAAAGGCCCCCGAGGGCGTCGACGGCCGCAACTTCCTTCCCACCCTGCGGGGCGAACAGGGCGACCACGAGTTCCTGTTCTGGAGCTATGAGCAGTCCCGCGCCGTCCGCCAGGGCGACTGGAAGCTGATCCTGAATCCTCCCCAGTTCCCCGGAGATCCGGTTCCCGACAAGATTTGGCTTTCGAATCTGGAAGCCGACAAATCCGAAAGAAAGAACCTTGCCGGCCAGGAACCCGAGCGCGTCAGGCAAATGCTGGAGAAGCTGCGCGAATGGGAGAAGGATGTAAAGATTCCGGCAGCCCCTTAGACCGCTGCAGGCGGCACCGGCCCGCCGGGAGGGTTACAGTATCATTTACTATTAGGAGTTCCCGCAGCCATGCTGACGTCCGGCAGGCAGTTGAATCCGAGAGAACGCGAGATCCTGCATTTGATCGTCCGCTCGTATATCGAGTGCGGCGAGCCTGTGGGATCCCGTACGTTGTCGCGCATGCGGCATCTTTCGCTCAGCCCGGCCACGATCCGCAATGTAATGGCGGATTTGGCGGACGAAGGCTATCTGGCCCAGCCGCACACGTCGGCCGGCCGGGTTCCCACAGACCGCGCGTTTCGTGATTTCGCATTCTCTGTGGCGCCGGTCCCGCTTGCGGCCGAGGAGCGCGCGCAGATGTTCCAGCGGATGAGCTCGGCCGATTCGCTGGAAGAGCGTGTGGCAATTGCATCCCGGATCCTCACCGAGATGACCGGCAATGTGGGGATTGCCGCGGCCCTGCCGTCGTCGGCCCAGGAACTGGAGCACCTCGAACTCGTCGGTCTTTCGGGCAAACGCGTGCTGATGATCGTGGAAACGCGCGACCGGATGGTGCGCAACCGCGTCGTGAGTCTGGAGCGGGAGCTGACGCGGCTGGAACTGGACCATATCCGCAACTACGTGAACGTCAACTTTGCGGGCTGGACGCTCGACCGGGCCCGCGCGGAACTGCTCCGGCGCATTGAAGAGGAACGGGCCGTCTACGACGCCATGCTCCAGCAACTGGACATACTTTGCCGGAAGGGTCTGCTGGAAGTGGACTCCGCGCCGCAGGTCGAGATGGACGGAGCGTCGTATCTTGTCGGCCTCGACCTGCATCTAACAAGGGAGAGGATGCGGGAACTGTTCCGCGCCCTGGAAGAGAAGCAGCACGTGGTGGCTATGCTGGACCGGTTCCTGGG
>Ga0007854_10002074_pt1 | contig 12565 bp, 11 predicted proteins | sample CryBogCBH12Aug08_FD_60382 | JGI IMG/M metagenome (GOLD analysis project Ga0007854, IMG submission 60382) | Freshwater microbial communities from Crystal Bog, Wisconsin, USA - CBH12Aug08 | ecosystem: Environmental > Aquatic > Freshwater > Lake | place: Crystal Bog, Wisconsin, USA | collected...
CAGCCGCGCCGCAAACAGGGCATTTCATAGTCATAGCTCCTTGAAAGACACGATCAACACGTCATCAATGACCGTCAGCTTCAGGTACACGTCGCCCGCCTGCGTGTTTGGGCGGTACACGTCCTGCCATACCGTGTGATCGGCATGGGTGGTCATGCTCTTGTAGAAATCCGCTGGCGTCAGTGCCATCACCACGTCCAGCATGTCGGAGAAGGTAAAACCCAACTCATTTGCGCCACTACGCGCCCCGTGCGTGGTGCGTGGTGCGCACCTAACCAGCCTCTACCAAGTCTTTGACGACTGACAGCTTGCAGTGCGGGGTTCGTTTCTGCATTGCTGCATTCTAACCTAGTTGGTTTATTTTGGCAAGTTGGTTAGTGCTAAATTTTCGGCGTTTCCGGCTTACTGTACGATTTTTCCCGTTTTCTGAAGCGACCCCTTGTTGCATTGAGGTGCGTTAAAAAGCCGACCAGCTTTTTGCGGCTAATCGGCTTTGGTGAGAATTTGAGAGTACGGTGCGTATTCCAGCACACTTGGACACCACCCCTGAAAAACGCCGATAACGCCAGAGGTGGTACTAAGCTCCATTGAGTTGCTAGAGGGAAATCAACTCAGAGCCATGGTCGCCATCCATATCGCTTGCGCTAAAACCCTAGGCGTTGACCTTTTTGTTTCCGCAGATCACCGTCAACGACGTGCCGCCGATCAAAGCGGATTAAAAACAGGGGACGGTTCCTGACAGGATGTCCCAAAATACCATCGTCATCCTACCGCCAACGACCTTAACAATTTACGTTGTATCTTAAACCGTTGGCCAATCAAATACGGCTATGCTCTCGACGTGAGCGGTCTGTGGAAACATATTAACGACCCCCGCGCTCGTACAAACATAGCCCGCATCTTGAACCAAAATCTGAGCATCTCTTGCTAAAGTTGCTGGATTACAGCTGACGTAAACAATGCGTTTGGGTGGACGCCAAGTAAAGACGGGACTTTGTGAGTTGAAGTCTTGAGCCATCTCGTCAAAATTAGTCTTATTAATTTCATTAACTTTCTTGGTGTGATCTGAGCCGTTGTTAACTTCACTGACACCGCCCCCCGCACTGGCACTCGTACTTGCACTCGTACTTGCACTCCTGTCGCTGCGTACACTTGGCAACTGACAAATCTGTGCCAAAGCTTTAACCAAAGCCAAACAGCCCTCTCGGGGTGGATCAACCAACCACTTATCATAAAACCCATCTGCCCACAGCACCTCAGGGGTCATCTCAAAGAGGTTTCTCATCACAAATTCAGTCGGACTTAAAGGCTTAAAAATTACATTACCCTCGGAGTCCAGCAAACTCATCCGTCTTTTTTGGTTGTACTCATAATTCTCACCCGCACGCTGCACCAGTATCTCACTGCCCTCTATACCTAGCACTTTGGATGCGATGCTTGCCAATGGCAAGGTAAAGTTACCCAGTCCGCAAAACCAGTCTACAACGCTCTCACCTGATTTAAGTTGTAGGTACTTAATAGCTTTAGAGACCAACACATCATTGATATGGGGGTTAACTTGGGTGAAGTCTGCAGGCCTGTAGGGCATTCTTACGCCGTATTCATCAATGCTGTAAGCCAGTCTTGAGGGTACGCTCTCATCCATGAGATGTATCGAATCAGTGCCACTAGGCTGCAACCACCACTGAACATTGTGCTCAGCGGCAAAGCTCTTTAAGTGTTCAATGTCAGAGGGCACTAGAGGCTCTAAATGCCTTAATACCAAGGCCGTCACCTCGTCCCCACAAGCTACTTCAATTTGGGGACAATTTTCTTTGGCTTGCAAAGAACCAATTAATGCTCTCAGGGGCAACAACATGTCGCTGATGTGAGGGGGGAGAATTTTGCAGGAGTGAATGTCTGCGATATACCTGCTTTGTCGCTCATGAAAACCCACCAAGGCATGCTCTCTTGCCCGGACATATCTAACCGACAAGCGCGCCCTAAATCTGTAGCCCCACTGAGGACCTTGAACAGCCCGCATGATCTCTTGTGGTTTGACTCGACCGATGTGCCATAAATTGTCTTCAAGAACTCTTTGTTTGATTGCTATTTGAGCCGTTCCGTGAAGGTGTTGCATCTTGCACCCACCGCAGTTGGTTCTTTTTAGCCCAAAGTAATCACATTCTGGCTTGACGCGTTGTGAGGACTCTTTGAGTACTTGAACACATACACCCTCTTCGTATTTTGGCTTTCGAATATTAATTTGCGCTTTAACGGTTTCAAAAGGCAATGCACCTTCTATAAAAATGACTTTGCCGTCTTCGCGTCTGCTCACCCCTCGTCCCTCAAGATCAAGAGATTCAATAAAATAAGAGGGTGCACTCACATAAAAGGACGGATCCAATGCGTCACTCTCGCTTGAGACAACACCTTTCGCTCTTGATCTAGATTTATGTCTCAACGTGCGGGCAACCATTTAAGTGGGTCAACGGGTTTGCCCAATTTTCTGATCTCAAAGTGAACCAACGGCTGCTCGGACTCACTGCTACCGAGTTCAGCAATCTTTTGCCCTTGTTTAACCATTTGGTCTTCTTTGGCTACCAAGCTCTGGTTGTGTGCATAGGCAGTCAAATAAGTGTTGTTGTGCTTGATGATGATTAGATTTCCGTAGCCTCTTAAACCTGCCCCTGCGTAAACAACCTTGCCGTCCGCTGCTGCGAGTACAGGCTCCCCCGCTTTACCAGCGATGTCAACACCTTTGTTTTTGGCCTCATCAAAGTTAGCAATCACTTTCCCCGGTGATGGCCAAATAAAGGATGGAGTCTCGGAGGAGTTGTCAACGCTTGCAGGTGCAGTTCGGGCAGGAGGCGCTGGGCTTGAGCTACAGAAGGCGTTGGGGCCGGCAAGGGGGCTGGGCTAGAAGTAGCCGTTGAGTTGGCATTAAGGGGCGGTGAAGGCAAGGCCCCAGGCACACCAGAGACTGCATTGGCGGCACTTACAGCAGGAGCCACTGCAGCAACTGGGGCAACAGGTGCAACGGGCGAGACGGACACAACAGTTAAACTTCCCGTTGAAGTGGTTGGGTTGTTTTGCGATCCAACGGGTCTCACAACAACCCCCTCTGTACTCACGTTCGATTCAGGTGGAAGTACGCGCAGCACCTTCCCCACCTCAATCATGTTGGGATTTTCAAGATTGTTCCACCGCGCAAGATCTTTCCAGTTTTGACCATTATCTAGTGAGATGTGATAAATGGTGTCACCGGGCTTTACGGTGTAATAACCAGGTTTGTTCGAACTCTCTAAGTTAGCCGTGGAAACCTGAGGGTTTGCCGAATTAGCGGGCGCAACCCGTGGACTGGATTCACGACCGCTTTCTCTACTGTCAGTTTTATTTGGAGAGTGGTCAATTACAGGCGCTGGGATGCGGATGTTGTTGGGGCTCGAACAGGCACCCAAGATGAAAGCCAAACTAACACACACAAGTGCACCGCGTTGGTTGCCAACGCAGTCTTTGTGTGTATCAAAAAGGGATTTAAAGGCTGTCATCAAAAGTCTCCATGCCGAACTAATTAATACCTGATTTTAGAGGCACAAAGTGAACTGGTTCAAAATAAGTTTTTGTGAACCCTTGCTCATTTTTATCAATGACGACAAGTACTTGCGTTTTGTTTTGAATCACTACGGGGGCTACGATTCGCCCGCCAACGGCTAATTGGTTCAACCAGGCCTGAGGAACGTCCTCTCCCCCCGCTGCTGAGATGATCGCACTATAAGGTGCGCCCTGTTCGTAGCCAAGCATCCCATCGCCAAAAATCAAATGCAAGTTGGGGATCCTAAAGGGCCTAAGATTTTCTTTGGCTTTGTCAAATAGACCCTTCAAACGCTCGATGCTGTAAACTTCCCTAGCTACCAAACTCAACACTGCGGCCTGGTATCCACATCCTGTACCGATCTCAAGCACTCTTCCTAATTTACCGTTAATACTCAGGTTCTTACCCCTCCTTAGTAACTCAATCATCCGAGCTACGACATTGGGTTTGGAGATCGTTTGACCCAGGCCTATCGGTAAGCTCGTGTCCTCATAGGCTTGGTTGACAAGAGCAGTGTCGACAAATTTATGTCGCTCAACGTTTAGCATCGCACCAAGCACCACTTCGTCCTCAATACCTTGCTCCGCTAATTTTCTGATTAAATGCTCTCGAACAGCGGCCGAGTCCAAGCCAACGCCCGTAGGGCTTTGGAAAACGCTTGCGACGGGCTTGCCCGAGGTCCCAGTGGTTTTGGAGTTTTGGACGATCGATTTTTTACCTACAGAAGCGGGCGTTTTGAGACTTTTCTTGGACTCCAACGCATCTAGCTTTAGCGGAAATTTTGGCCGTTCATTGCTCATTCAAAAGTATGAAGAAAATAAGATTAAAGATTATTCGAAAATTGATAACTCAGAGGACTTTAACAATCAGTGAAGTTTGTCTAAGAGCCAAGAACTTTTTCCCAAGCATTTAATTGTGAATACTCTGTTAAGTCGATTTGCAATGGGGTGACTGATATATGTCCATTGGCTGTTGCATGAAAGTCTGTATCACTGGCGTCGTCCTTGGCAGGACCCGCTCCTCCAATCCAGTACATGACCTCGCCTCTTGGACTCGTCTGGGTAATGACTCGCTCAGCGGCGTGCCTTCGACCCAGGCGGCAAATCTTGTGGCTTTTGAGCTGATCAAGAGGTAAATTAGGGACATTTACATTCAAAAGCCAAGGTTTAGATCCAAGAATATGATTCTCACTAAGCTCCATCACCAAAGATCTGGCCTTGGCTGCAGCTGCCTCGATATGCTCCCACCCTTTTTTTACCTGAGAGAAAGCAATTGATGGAATCCCCATCAAATAACCCTCCATTGCAGCGCCAACTGTACCTGAGTAGATCGTATCGTCCCCCATGTTCGCACCGTTATTGATGCCCGACACCACCAAATCCGGTTTATAGCCCAGGAGCCCAGTCAGCGCAATATGTACACAGTCTGCAGGGGTCCCGTTGATATATCTGAAGCCATTAGAAGCCTTTGTAATGTACAAAGGCGCATTCAAAGTGAGCGCATTGGATTTTGCACTGTTGTTTTGCTCTGGTGCGACCACCTCAACTTGTCCCAAATCTTTTAATGCTTCATAAAGGGCAATAATGCCTGGAGCTTGGTAACCGTCGTCATTGGAAACTAATATTTTCATAAAACCTCAAAAGTTATCTAATTGTAGAGTCACTATGTGATCCGCCTGTGAATGTAGCCTCGTTTTAAGCAAAATTGATTGAAATTTTGCAACTCAAAGAGCAACTGAGTCAATCTGTATCCATCATTTCGGACGTATCATTAAACCTATCTCTATTAAGGTGCCAAAGGAAAATAAAATGCAAGCATGGTTTTGTGAACAAACGACAGGTGTACAAGATTTAGTTTGGAAGGAGGTTCCCACACCAACTCCAGCAGAGGGTGAAGTATTAATAGAGATAGAGGCAGCAAGTCTTAACTTTCCAGATCTCTTGATTGTTCAAAATAAGTACCAACTTAAACCGCCCCTCCCCTTTGTACCAGGCTCAGAATACGCTGGAATCATTCGCGGCGTTGGCTCTCAAGTAGATCACTTAAAAATTGGAGACAGGGTTGCTTGTTTGAGTGGTACAGGCGGATTTGGTACACACACCGTAGCTCCAGCTAAGTTGTGTTTGCCACTTGCTGATAAATTCACGCCAGAGGAGGCGGCGAGTTTCATCATGACCTATGCAACCTCACACCACGCTTTGATTGATCGGGGGGGCTTAAAAGCGGGAGAAACCGTATTGATTTTGGGTGCAGCTGGTGGGGTTGGCTCAGCGGCCATACAAATTGCAAAAGCTATTGGTGCACGCGTGATCGCTGCAGCCTCAAGTCCCCAGAAATGTGAAATCTGCAAAGAATTGGGTGCGGATGAATGTATTGATTACTCTTCTGGTAACTTTAGGGAGCAAATCAAAGCACTCACCAACGGATTGGGTCCCAACGTTATTTACGACCCAGTGGGGGGCGATTTAGCCGAACCGGCCTTTAGATCTATTGCTTGGAGGGGAAGATATTTGGTCGTTGGATTTGCAGCAGGCTCCATTCCAAGTCTGCCACTTAATTTGACACTGCTCAAGGGGGCATCCATCGTAGGCGTGTTTTGGGGGGACTTCTCAAGACGAGAGTATCAAAACAACAGGACAATGCTGAAAGAGCTCTCCAGTTGGTATGTTGAGGGGAAAATCAAACCCCTCATTGACACCGTGTACAACATGAGTGAGTTGAAGGATGCTTACGCCAAAATGAGCACCCGGGGTGTGAAAGGTAAACTTGTGATGATCAACAAGCTAGCAACCTAAATAAATCAGCCTCAATATCTCAGCCTCAATAACTAACTCAGCCAAACGAACTCAGCCCATGCAAGAGCTCTCCTCACCCGTCCTTTTCATATCGGTCGCTTTCATTGCGGTTTTATTTGCCGTTGTAATGGGAACAATCATTAGCAGATTTATTTTTAAATCTAGGGACGACACAGACTCATCCATTTCCTCTGGTGAATTGATCAATCAAGCCTTAACACAAGAGAGACTCCAAGTACTTGAACGTGAGCGTGAGCAACTCAATACGCGCATCTCAAATTTACAGGAAGAACTTAATAACACTCAACGTGAGCTTGGTTCCTGCAAAGAGGAGCGAAGCGCAGGTCTTGCCCAACTCAGTGCAGAGAAAGAGGCGCACCTACAAACCAGGCTCAATTTAGAAAAGCAAACGCAGTCTCTAAATGTAACCAAAGAACGCTTGAGCGAAAGCCATGAGTCCCTTGCTGAGTTAAAGGTACAACTAGAACATGAAAAATCTAGTGCAGCAGAAAAAATCAATCTGCTAATCCAGGCCAAGGAAAGCTTAACTGACCAATTTAAAAATTTAGCACAAGAAATACTTGAAGAAAAATCTAAGAAATTCTCTGACGACAATCACCAAAGACTAACTCAGTTGCTTGATCCTTTAAAGACTAAGATCACCGAGTTTCAAGCGAAAGTGGAGGATGTTTATGTCAAAGAGGGCAAGGACAGATCTGCTTTGGCTGAACAAGTCAAACAACTATTGACGCTAAATCAAAATTTAAGTGAAGATGCTAAAAACCTTACCAACGCACTCAAGGGTTCAAGTAAAACACAAGGCAATTGGGGAGAGTTGGTCCTTGAGCGAGTCCTTGAGGGATCTGGCCTAAGAAAGGGTGAGGAGTACGTAGTACAGGCCAGTCAAAGCAGGGAGGACGGCTCCAAAGCTCAGGCAGATGTTGTCATTCACCTGCCAGAGGAGCGATCATTGGTTGTTGACTCCAAAGTATCCTTAAATGCTTACGATGAATTTGTGTCTACTGAGGACCCAGAGACCAAACGCTCAGCGACTAAAAAGCACATCGACTCTGTCAAAAATCACATCAAAGACTTATCAAGCAAAAACTACCAGGCTCTTTACGGAGTTAAGTCTCTTGATTTTGTGTTGATGTTTATACCCATCGAACCGGCCTTCATGCTGGCCATCTCCAACGACAAAGAGATATTCATGGAGGCTTGGAAGAAAAACGTTCTTCTTGTGAGCCCCTCAACCCTGCTTTTTGTGGTGAGAACTGTGGCACATTTGTGGCGACAAGAGGCTCAAAGCAAGAACGCACAAGACATAGCCAACAGAGGAGCAGAGCTGTACGATAAATTGGTTGGTTTTGTTGAGGACTTAGAGGCACTAGGGACCAAGCTCAAACAGGCCCAAGGCAGCTATGACAATGCATTCAACAAACTAAGCCAAGGTCGAGGTAACGTGATTAGACAAGCCGAGATGCTAAAGGCTCTTGGCGTCAAGCCCACAAAAACACTGCCCCCACCCTTGCTTCAAAAGCTTGATGATGAAAGCTTAGAGGAGAACAACGGTGCTGATGTGATCAAATTCCCACCCCCCTTAAGCAATTAATAATAAGGAAAATTTCGTGTCCTCTAAAGCTCTTAATGTATTAGGCTTACCGCTTGTGCCTTGCTCACTAGACCCAGTGACGGGATACTACAGGGACGGGTGCTGTAATACCGACCAACACGATCTGGGGTCCCACGTCATTTGCGCCGTTGTGAGTGATGAGTTTTTAAGCTTCTCTAAGATGCGCGGAAACGACCTAAGCACTCCTCGCCCTGAATACAACTTCCCCGGACTAAAAGACGGTGACCAATGGTGTTTGTGTGCACTGCGCTGGAGAGAAGCTTTCTCAGCAGGTATTGCACCAACTGTCAGACTTGAATCCACGCATCAAAGAGCACTTGATTTTGTGAGCATTGAACAACTCAAAGAATATGCTGAATAGGTTTTAAGTTTTTTTCTACCAATTAGGTATCATCTCCAGGCTCCAAAAGATTCAGGCACAAACTTTTAGTCATTCAAAATGAAACTCGCTGAGAATCATAATGTGTATGTGATCGAACTCTCAAAGGACGTTTTGAGGGAACGTCGTTTCATAAAATCCAACCCAGATTACAAAAACTCAATGCCTTGTGTTTACGTTGGAATGACTGGGTTGGATCCCGATATAAGATTTGACAAACACAAAGCAGGTATACAGTCCAATCGGTTCGTTAAGGAGTACGGACTTTGGTTATTACCGGATCTATATGAGGAGCTCAACCCCATGCCCTATGAGGACGCAAGGTATATGGAGGTGGATTTGGCAATTAGACTTAAAGAAAATGGTTACGGAGTATGGCAAGCCTGATGCGTTTTAAGACCTAAGGAAAATAAGAATAAGAATCCATGAGTAATAAAAAATTTACCTCCTTTTTCTGCTGCATCATCCTCTCACTAACTGCGGTGGTAAACCTTACAGCTCCTACTTTTGCTCAGCCTGCTGAAAATGCATTACGAACACCTGCAGGCACAAACGTTAAAAGAGCAACGCCAAGTTCAATGGCCTCAACTACTTTGCCAATCGTGCCTACTTTGCCAAATTGGCCCACACATTCGGTTCGTATATTGGTCGGATTTCCAGCAGGCTCAACTCCAGACATGATTGCACGCGCTATTAGTGAGCCTTTGGCGAAAGAGCTGGGACAACCAGTTATTGTTGAAAATCATGTCGGTGTTGCAGGGAACTTGGCCGCTCAAATGCTCTCAAAAGCAACGGACGACCATACCCTTGGCATTTTGATCAACGGTAATTTAACCACCGCCAAGCTCTTATATCCGTCCCTTGGTTTTGATCCATTGTCAGACTTTACACCCATCTCCCTCATTGCCAGTAGTCCCTTGATATTGGTGGCACCTAATCAGCTCCCCTCTGGGCGAGCTTTCTTTCAAGCCGCTAGGGAAGCCTCAACGCACTGGAATTACGGATCTGTGGGCACGGGATCAATTGCTCACTTAGGGATGGAGGCTCTAAAAGCGCTACTTCCAGGAACAGAGCCAGTTCATGTTCCCTATGCTGGGAATCCCGCCGTGCTCGGTGCAGTGATGGCCGGGGAAATACAAATGGCATTGGTCCCCATAGGAGTGGCAATGCCGTTGGTGAATAGCGGTAAGATTCAAGCTATAGGTATAAGTGGCAGTAAAAGTACTCTGGCACCTAATATACCCAGCTTATCAAGTCTAGGCATAAAAGGATACGCATCTGACATGCAGGTTTGGGACGCGCTTGTTGGCCCCAAGACCTTAAGCCCTCAGGCACTTATCAGACTCTCTAAGGCGGTGTCCCTGCTGAATCAGAACCCAGAGCTCAGAAATCAATTGTTTAACCAGGGCTGGCAACTGAGATCAACCGACGGCGAAGGTCTAAAAAATGTGAGTGTCCCTGAGTATGAATTGATGAAAAAACTAATCAAACAACTCAACCTTAAGATAGATCCCTAAGAGACAAGAAAACGGTTGCCCCCAAAAAAATCTACTAAGCTCAATCAGAACATGATTTCTTTGATCTTCTCTAAACGACTCAAAGGTTCGGTTTCCAATAAAAGTTCCAACTTCTCTGCGCGCTCCAAATTCAGCAACTCAGCCCATCTGTTTGCAACCCAACCACACTCATCGAGTCTAAAAGGTTGGGAGAAGGGGAATTCATGGAGCTTTAGTCCCTGCTCTTGATTATGAGCGATAAATTTTCCAAGCATATCCGCAGTTTTTTGAAGCTCAGTCGGGATAGATACCTCCTCATCAGGCTTGATTAGCGCAGCATCAACGCGCTCTACACCGGCGACTGCGGGATGCCTTTTCGTAATATTAAATCTTTGCATCCCCAGTCCTCTGATCCGAAAAAGTGCGGGTTGCAATTCCTCAAAATGGATAATTTTTGCCAACGTCCCTCCAGATGCGATAGAGGTACTTTGCTCAGGCAAACTGACCTCAAAACCTTGGAGTAATGTGACCACTCCAAATGGCTCACCGCTCAAGTGATGGCGTTTGATCATACTCAAGTATCTAGGCTCAAATATATTGAGTGAGATAATTCCCTCAGGAAAGAGAGTCATCCCCAAAGGGAATAGTTCTAAATTTTCGATGCTTGAGTTCAAAATTAATTTTCTATTTACGGTTACTAAGAGGAGTAGAGTATCAATCGGAATGTTTAATGTTTTAGATTTCTCAAATTTTAATTAAACTCTGATACTGTAAAAATGTCCTATGAATGAGAAATCTCAAAGTTATTCACCAAATACTCAAACCTATGTTGAGCCCTGGGTGATTGAGCTTGCAAATGCTTGCAAAGATGAGCTTTTTCAAAATGATACGCTAAAAAACGATTCTCCATATTTATTTGTCCCCTCAAGCGGGCCGGACACATCCTCACAACATTCACTTTCCTCATACTCATCAGATTCAGCACATACAGAGTTACTCAAGTGGGTTGTTAAATGTGTTAGCGAGCGGACTGTCCAAAACCCCGAACAATTTACAAGCGTAGATTGCATACTCTACAAATTGCTTGGTGCCTTTCTTCATTTATCACACCCTCACCTTGCCCAAATTTGCGGCAACTTAATCGTGCACCTAGAAGAGAAAAGGGAGGTACTGAGCAGCGAAATACTTTCTAACGAAAAACTTTCCAACGAAATACCTTCCATCGATGCACTTCTATTGTTGGCAAACTACTTTGAGGACAAGGGTATGTATCTCAGAGCGGTACAAAATTTTCAAAAAATAAAAAAAATCGATGAATCCCGAGGTAAATCTACAAGTAGATCTAAGGGTAAATATCACAGCGAATCATACAACCGGATTGGACTTATTTTTATGAAGCTAGATCAGCACGATCAAGCTTTGATGAATTTTCAATTGGCTCTGAAATCAGATCCTTATCTCACTCAAGCCATTCTAAATATGGGAGTTGCTTACCAACACCTAGGTAAATTAGATCAGGCAACAGAGTGCTTTGAGCGGGTCCTTAAAGACGAGCCAGGCAATGCGTTTGCCCATTACAACCTTGGAGTCTCGCGTTTCTCCTATGGCATTGTGGACAAAGCCGAAGATGCCTTAGAGCGCGCTCTTGAGCTCAATCCGAGTTGGGCTGATGCGCTCTATAACCTTGGGGTCATAAAGAGTGAGTTGAAGGACTACTCTGTGGCGCTTAACTTATACAAAAGAGTTACGTATTGCAACCCAACCCACCTTCTAGCTCATTACAACAGCGGAGTATGTTATTTTGAGCTTCTAAGGTACGAACAAGCGATTAAAAGTTACTCAGCAGCTTTGCAATGTGATCCACAACATGTGCGAACACATTGGAACATTGCGCATTGCTATTTAATTACGGGTGATCTGGCAAACGGCTTCAAACATTATGAATGGAGGTGGAGACACAATCAATTAGAAAACAAACAAAAGCAAAGAACGTTTGAGCAACCCCTTTGGATTGGACAGTCCATACCCCCCCCCGCTGTGCTTTTGATTCATGCAGAGCAAGGGTTTGGCGACACACTTCAATTCATACGTTATGTAGATGGTTTGGTCAACAAAGGCTTAAAAATAATTGTTGAAGTGCAGCCTGCACTTAAGTCCCTGATCAAATCATCTTTGCCAGAGATCGGTATTTTTGCAAGGGGTGAACAACTTCCAGATTTCGATTTTCACTCTCCCCTGATGAGCCTCCCCCTTGCTTTGGGTCTCACTTCAATAGCGCAAGTAACCTCACCAAGCGCTGGTGTACCAATACCTTACTTAAGAGTAGATCAAAATCTAAGTATCTACTGGGGACAAAGGCTTGATGCATTGTTGAAAACCAAGCGCAAAAGAATTGGACTTATCTGGTCCAGTGGCTACAGGCCTGATCAAGTAGACACTTGGGAGCGCAACAAAGAACGCAACATTGATTTGAAATTATTTAAAGCTCTGAGCGAACTACCAGTAGATGTTGTAAGTCTTCAAATTGGTGAAATTCCTCGTAAAGAGTGGGAGAGCTTGCCTAAAGAGGATCAATTTTTGATGTTGGATTTAAGCCAAGAAATTAAAGACTTCTCGGATACAGCCGCAATTGCTCAACACTTAGATTTGATCATCTCAGTAGACACCTCAACGGCTCACCTGTGTGCA
>Ga0007854_10002075_pt1 | contig 12554 bp, 10 predicted proteins | sample CryBogCBH12Aug08_FD_60382 | JGI IMG/M metagenome (GOLD analysis project Ga0007854, IMG submission 60382) | Freshwater microbial communities from Crystal Bog, Wisconsin, USA - CBH12Aug08 | ecosystem: Environmental > Aquatic > Freshwater > Lake | place: Crystal Bog, Wisconsin, USA | collected...
ACCCGCCAGTCCACGCCCACGACATCGGCCCCGGATCCGGCCATGGAGGAGAGCAGCTCCCCGGTGCCGACGCCGAAGAGGATCCTCGGCACCCCGAGGTTCGCCACGGCGTCCAGGATCTTCATCGCCGCTGGGCGTGCGAAGCGCTCGTACTCCGCGGGGCTCAGTGCACCGGCCCAGGAGTCGAACAACTGCAGTGCCGAGGCCCCAGCGCCGACCTGGGCGGTGAGGAAGGTGATCGACAGGTCGGCGAGCCGGTCGACCAACCGGTGCCAGAGCGCCTCGTCGCCGTACATCAGCGCCTTGGTCTTGGTGAACTCCCGGCTCGGGCCTCCTTCGACGAGGTAGCTGGCGACGGTGAACGGGGCGCCAGCGAAGCCGATGAGCGGGGTGCCGTTGAGTTCGGCGACCACCCGCTCGGCAGTCTCGATGACGTAGGAGAGGTCTTGGTCGGGGTCGAGCGGCCGGAGTCGATCGAGATCGGCGGCGCGGGTGAAGGGTTCGGCGACCACGGGACCACGTCCAGGGACCACGTCGACGCCGAACCCTGAAGCGTGGACCGGGACCACGATGTCGGAGAACAGAATCGCGGCATCGACGCCGTAGCGACGGACCGGTTGCAAGGTGACCTCAGCGGCGATGGCTGGATCAGCGATCGCCTCGAGGATTGAGCCCGAGCCGCGCAGGGCGCGGTACTCGGGCAGCGACCGACCGGCCTGGCGCATGAACCAGACGGGGGTGTGCGGGACGACCTGGCGGCGACACGCGCGTACGAAGGCCGACTCCGGCGACGTGGCCATGGATCTCCTCTTCCGAGCCTGGCCCCACAGTGTAGGCGTCTCCTGACACAGGTCGGCGTGGACGAGGTCGATGGCGGGGAGAGGGCGGTGCGACGGCAGCGTAGACTCGTCTCTTCCAAATCCCCTGGCGAGAAGGTAGGGGCAGCCGCGTGAGCGACCGCAGAGACCTTGAGGAAGAGCAGGCGTTCTTAGACCTCGCGCTGGCGAGCCTGGAGGCCATGCGGGCCGAGGCGGCCGGGCTGCGAGATGCGGTGCTCGATCTCGGCCGGGGAGGGACCTTCCAGAGCCGCACCGAGCGCGACATCGTCGTCCGGACGTCGATGGCGAGACTCCAACAGCTCGACATCGGCGACCAGGCACTCTGCTTCGGCCGCATCGACGCGATGCCGGAGCCCGGGACCAGCGTCGGTGAGGCCTTCCACATCGGCCGCGTGGCGGTCTCGGGAGCCGAGGGCGATCCACTGGTCGTGGACTGGCGGGCGCCAGTTGCCGAACCCTTCTACCAGGCCACGGGTCGAGATCCACGGGGTCTGGCGCGGCGGCGGCACCTGCACATCAAGGGGCCGACGGTTCTCGGCGTGGAGGACGAGTACTTCGCCGATGACGCCGGCCAGCTCCACCTCGCTGATGGCTCCACCGAGGCCGCGACGGGTCCCGACGGTTTGCTCGATGGGGGCCACGCGCTCGGGGGTCCAGCGGCGCTGCTGGCAGCGCTCGGGCGAGCCCGCTCAGGCCAGATGGGCGACATCGTCGCCACCATCCAGGCCGAGCAGGACGAGATCATCCGCGCCCCGCTCTCCGGGGTCCTCATGGTCCAAGGGGGTCCGGGGACCGGGAAGACCGCCGTCGCGCTCCATCGGGCGGCCTACCTGCTCTACACCCATCGGTTCCCACTCGAACGCCAGGGCGTCTTAGTCGTTGGCCCCAACCCGCTCTTCCTGCGCTACATCGACCAGGTGCTGCCCTCGCTCGGGGAGACCGGCGTGACCCTGTCCACGATCGCCGGGCTCGTGCCGGAGATTCGCGTCACGGGTTCGGAGCCCGCCGAGGTTGCCAAGCTGAAGGGTGCTCCGGTGATGGCCAAGGTGCTCGCCCGTGCGGTGCGATCCCGGCAGCGGACCCTCCGGGCGCCAGTCGAGGTGCCCCTGGGTGCCACGGTGCTGCGCCTGAGCGTCGAGGAGTCCGAAGAACTCATCGGCCGGGCTCGTCGCCGACCCGGCGTGCACAACCTACGGCGGCGTTTCGTCGAGACCGAGGTGGTGCGGGTACTCGCCCGTCAGTTCCAAGCCCGCCGCGGCCTCGATGATGCCGAGCTCGACCTGCGCGAGTTCACCGGGCAGCTCCGCCGCGTGCCGGAGTTCCAGCAGCTACTCGATCGACTGTGGCCGCGACTCAGTGCCCATGAGCTGCTCCACGACCTCTTTGGCTCCCTCCCCTTGCTCCGGGTCGCTGGTCGGAACCTGCTGAGCGACGACCAGTTGCTCTTGCTCCACCGACCACGTTCGACGGCCTTGGAGCAGGTGGCGTGGACGCCTGCCGACGCCGCGCTCGTGGATGAGGCCCGAACCCTCCTCGGGCCCCGCCGCACCGGGCAGCCGAAGCCGAGGGCCCGCGCTGGAGCCGAGGCGGGGTGGCCCGAGGGCCTCGATGGCCGGTCGTCCCGAGAAGGAGAGCTCGACGCCGAAGAGCAGCGGTCCTTCGGCCACATCGTCGTCGATGAGGTCCAAGACCTCTCGCCCATGCAGCTCCGGATGCTCCAGCGGCGATCGCTGTCGGGCTCGATGACCGTGGTCGGCGACATCGCGCAGGCCACGGGACCCTGGAGCTTGCCGAGTTGGGACGAGATCGCCGGGCACCTCACCCCCCGCCGTCCCGCTCGACTGGTTGAGCTCACCGTGTCCTACCGCACCCCCGCTGAGGTGCTGGAGTTGGCCGCCGAAGTCCTTGCGGTGGCTGCGCCGGAGATTGACCCGCCCCGCCCGGTTCGCCGGGCCGGGGTGCGCCCCGTCGCGCTGCAGGTTGACCCCGGTGACCTCATCGACGCCGTCCTCGACGCGGCGCAAGCCGAGGTCGCGGCCATCGGCGACGGGCGGGTCGCCGTGCTGGCGCCGCTCGAGTTGCTGCCCGCCCTGTCGACTCGAGCCCTCGAGCGGTCCCTCAACGTGGTGGATCCTCGACTCGACGCTGCGGGACTCTCCGCCCCGTTGGTGCTGCTGGCCGTCGACGAGGCCAATGGCCTCGAATTCGACGCCGTCGTGGTGGTCGAGCCCGGTTCGATCGCCACCCGTGGGTCTGAGCTCGATGGTGGGGCGCGCACTGCGTCGACCACCAGGGGGCTGCGCACCTTGTACGTCGCCCTCACCCGTCCCACCCGGCGACTGGCGGTGGTGTCGAGCGCGACGGCACCCATCGACCTGTCGCCATGGCTGGTCGAGCGTCGGGCGATCCTGCAGTCCCTGGAACTCCCGCAGTAGCATCGTCTCCGACCGTTTGGCACCGCGATCGTGTCATCAACTAGAAAAGAAGCCGTGACCGTCTCGACGACCACAGTGACCTCACCTGCCCCCACCGGCAAGATCGTGCACGATCGTCCGCCGATGCTGGCCATCGGCATCATGATCTGGCTCGGGTCGGAGGTGATGTTCTTCTCCGGGCTCTTCGCCGCGCTGTTCACGATTCGAGCCCATATCGGGGTGTGGCCGCCGAAGGGCACCGAGCTCGACGTGCTGCAAGCCGGGATCTTCACCTTGCTGCTCGTGGCTTCGAGTTTCACCTTCCAGATGGGCGTGTTCGCGATTGAGAACCGCCGCCGCCAGGTGGCCAAGTACTGGGTCTACGCCTCGATGGTGCTCGGCACCTTGTTCCTCGGGAATCAGATCTACGAGTGGACGCACCTCACAACCCGGTGGTACACGAACTCGTACGGTTCGGTGTTCTTCATCACGACCGGGTTGCACGGTCTCCACGTCTTCATCGGCATCGTGGCCATGGTGTTCCTCCTCGGTCGGCTCCGGGGCCGCATCGGCGGGGACCCTGGTGAGCTGAGCGCCTTCCAGGGCGTGAGCTACTACTGGCACTTCGTCGACGTCGTGTGGATCGGCCTCTACTCCTGCCTCTTCCTCCTCAAGTGATGGGTATGCGAACTTCTCCCTTGCGGGCAGTTGCCCGACTGGCCTCCCTCTCCATCGTCGGCGTGGCAGGCCTCAGTTGGCTGGCGCCGATCGCCGATGCCGCGGACACGTCGACGGCGTCGACCACGTCGACCACGGTGGCGGCATCGCCGACGATCGTGGTCGTGAAGACGCTCACCCCTGCCGAGCGGGCCCTGTGCCCGACAGGCACCCGGGCGACGCCAGGGACGCCCGCCGAGGCGAAGGCGCTCATGAACGAGAACGGCGATACCGCTCGCCAGAATGCGGGCACCGCCTACTCCACGGTCCAGTGCTTCAACGCCAGCGGACAACTCGTGGCCTACGGGAACCAGGCGATCATGTACCACCTGCCGCTCACGAACTCAGTGACCTTGGCGCTCGGGCAGCAGCTCTACCTCGCCCACTGCGCGTCGTGCCATGGCGTTGACGCCCAAGGTGACCCCGCCGCCGGCCACGCGGGGAAGTACCCAGACCTCACCGGTCTTGGTCCCGCCACGATCAACTTCTGGATCACCACGGGTCGCATGCCGGCAGCTGACCCCACGGACGTCCAAGCCATGCGCAAGCCACCGAAGTTGACCGGTGCCGAGGCGGCAGCCATCGCGGCCTGGATCAACACCCTCCAGCCCGCGACGCCCTTCGTGCCCTCAGTCAACCTGTCGACGGCGAACCTCGCCGACGGGCAGAGCTTGTTCGCCCTCAACTGCGCGGCCTGCCACACCATCACCGGTGGTGGCGATGCCTTGGCCAAGGGCACCTACGCCCCGACCTTGCACTGGGCCACCCCGACGCAGATCGCCGAGGCGCTGCGCACCGGCCCGGGGAACATGCCCCGCTTCACGGGGAACCTCTCCGACGCCCAAGTTCGCGACATCACCGCGTATGTCACCTCGACCATTCAGCACCCGTCGAACATCGGCGGCCTCGGGACCGGTGGACTCGGCCCCGTCGCTGAAGGGTTCATCGGCCTCGCCCTCGGCGTCGGCCTGCTCATGCTCGTCACCTTCTGGGTTGGAGACCGCCAGTGACCGACCAGCACATTGGTGGCGCCGACGACCACGGCGCCCTGGATATCACCAAGGTCTCTGCTGACGCCCCCCAGATGCAGCCGTTGGCTCGGAACCCCGAGTCGATGGAACGTTGGATCGCCCTGCTCTTCATCGTCGGCATGGTCTGCTTCGTCGGCTTCATCGTCGCCTACTGGCAGAACTTGGCCTACTGGACCTACGGCGCCTTCCTCGGTGGGGGAATGGCCGCGCTGGGCGTGGGGCTCGTGGCCTGGGGCAAGTACCTCATGCCTCGCGGTCCCTTCGTCGAAGACCGGCACCCCTTGGCCTCCAGCGCAGATGAGCGCTCAGCCTTGGCGGCCGCACTGGTCGAGCGAGGCGGCGGCACCGTCAAGCGGCGCAAGGTCCTCGGCGCGCTGCTCGGAGGCGGCCTCGGACTCTCCGGGCTGGCCATCTTGGTGCCCTTCGTCCGCTCGCTCGGACCGCTCCCTGGGGACACCCTGGCCCAGACGGACTGGAAGGCCGGGCTCCACCTGGTGGACATCAACGGTCGGCGAATCCACCGCGACGACCTGGCGCTCAACGGCGCGCTCACGGTGTACCCCGAGGGGTTCGAGCACACCGACAACGGCACGGCCGTCGACCAGACGATGCTCATCGCCCTCCCGCAAGGGCAGAACATGCCTCGGCCTGGCCGAGCCGGTTGGACGGTTGACGGGACCTACACCGGGGTCACCTTGATCGCCTACTCCAAGCTCTGCACCCACCTCGGCTGTCCGGTCGGGCTGTACGAGACCAAGTTGCAGGCCCTCGTCTGCCCCTGCCACCAGTCGATGTTCAACGTGCTCGACGGTGCTGAGCCCACCTTCGGCCCCGCACCGCGCCCCCTGCCGCAGTTGCCGATCGCAACGGATGCAGAGGGGTACCTCATCGCTCAAGCCGGCTACGACCAGCCGGTCGGACCTGGGTACTGGGAGCGTCCATGACCGCAGCGCGAACCCGACGGCAGCAGAAGGCGGTCGCCGGCCCCTACGGCAAGGTTGGCCAAGCGGTCAACGAGCTCGATGACCGGCTCGGCATCGCCAAGGGCGGACGGAGCTTCCTCGACAAGATCTTCCCGGACCACTGGTCCTTCATGCTGGGCGAGATCGCCCTGTACTCCTTCGTCGTCCTGCTGCTGACCGGGGTGTTCCTGACCCTGTACTTCGTCCCCTCGCAGGGCCTCGTGCAGATCCCGAAGAACTTCACCTACCGGCCGTTGCGCGGCCAGTGGGTCTCCCAGGCCTTCTACTCGACGGTCAACATGAGCTTCAATGTCCGCTGTGGCCTGCTGATGCGGCAGATGCACCACTGGGCGTGCGACATCTTCGTCGGTTCCATCGTCGTCCACATGGCTCGGGTGTTCTTCACCGGAGCCTTCCGCAAGCCTCGTGAGACGAACTGGCTGATCGGTGGGACGCTGCTCATCCTGGCGATCACCAATGGCTTCCTCGGCTACTCGCTCCCCGACGACTTGGTCTCGGGAACCGGGATCCGGATCGCCGACTCGATCATGCTGTCGATCCCGGTCGTGGGCTCGTACATCAGCTTCTTCGTCTTCGGGGGGAACTTCCCTGGCGACATCGTGATCTCGCGCTTCTACACCCTGCATGTGCTGCTGATCCCGGCGATCATCGTGGGGCTGGTGACCTTCCACCTGATCCTCCTGGTTCGCCAGAAGCACACCCAGTTCCCCGGCAAGGGTCGCACCGAGACCAATGTGGTCGGCAGCCCGATGTTCCCCGTCTTCATGGCCAAGACCCAGGGCTTCCTCTTCATCACCATCGCCCTCACCGCAGCCCTGGGCGCCTTCGTCCAGATCAACCCCATCTGGCAATTCGGTCCCTACACCAACATCTCGGACATCTCCTACGCAGTCCAACCGGACTGGTACATGGGCTTCCTCGATGGCTTGCTGCGGATCTTCCCGGCGTGGGAGTGGAATGCCTGGGGTCACACCATCCCGCTCGAGGTCTTCATCCCCGCGGTGGTCTTCCCCGGCATCGTCTTCAATATCGCCCTGCTGTGGCCGTGGATTGATCGGAAGTTCATCGCGAAGGACCACGACTTGCACAACCTGCTCGACCGACCTCGCGACGTTCCCCGCCGGACGGCGTTCGGCGCGGCCTTCTTCGCCCTCCTGGCGATCCTGTTCATCGCCAGTTCGACCGACGTGCTCGCGAACTTCTTCCATATCTCGCTCAACACCGTCCTGTGGGCGATGCGGGTGCTCACCATCGCCGTGCCGCTCATCACCTACCCGGTGGCCTACGCCATCTGCGTGGAGATGCAGTCCGGTGGTTCACTGATCGGCAAGCGCAAGACCGCCAATGTGGTCATGCGGACCGCCGAGGGTGGCTACGTCTCCGTGGCCGCGCCCTACCGGGCCGAAGACCAGCACCACGAGCTCGACGCCACGCCGGTGCCGACCTTCATCGAAGGTGACGAGCCAGCCGTCGACGAGCTCGCGGCGGCGACGCCTGGCGTCCGCACCGTCGAGCGCTAGCACCCCCACCGAGGGACTCGATGCGTCGTCGACGCTCCATTGTGGCGGGGATCGCGCTCGCACTCGTGCTGGCGGCGTGTGGGACGGCCGGAGTGACCGCACCCTTCTCCGCGTCGGCGGTGCAGTTCAGCCTCCCGGAGCCCCCCACGGTGCCCGTGGCAGCTCCGGCGTTCGGGTGGACCCCCATCTCGACGGCCTCGAATGGCGTGGCTGCCGAGCATCGGGTGAGCCGATTCCCCGACGGGAATGTGATTCAGGTGGTGCGCTTCCGTGCCCAGACCACCACCGTGCACCTGCACATTGGCGCTACGGATCCGGCGACCAACCTCTCGCTGCTCCCGCCAGGTGCCGGGTCGGCAGTGAGCGCTGCTGAGCGCCCGCTCTACATCGCTGCGTTCAACGGCGGCTTCAAAGAGCCCGCAGCCGAAGGCGGGGTGCTCGTCGACGGCCATGTCGTCGTGCCGCTCACCAGTGGGGCAGCCAGTTTCGTCATCTACGCCGATGGCTCGATCGGTATCGGCGCCTGGGGCCATGGCGTACCCGACCCCACGAAGAAGGTGGTCTCGGTTCGCCAGAACCTCCAGATGCTGCTCACCAATGGCGTGATCGCGGCGAATGCCGGAACCTGGACCGACTGGGGGCTGACGCTCCATGGGGTGGCGGCACCGGCGCGATCGGCGGTGGGGGTGGATCCCTCGGGCAACCTCTACTTCGCCGGGTCGATGCAGGCGCTCCCGATCGACCTCGCGGTCGCGCTGAAGGCGGCGGGAGCAACCCAGGCGATGCAGATGGACATCAACCCCTTCTGGATTCAACTCGACGTGGCGCCGCATCCCGGGGCCACGCCCGTAGCCTCCGTGCCGGGGCAGCTGCACTGGGCCGGGCAGTACCTCGAGGGATGGAGCCGAGACTTCTTCGTGGTGGTGAGCCGAGGCGGGATCGCCTGCACTGCGCAGGTCACCGATGGCTCCGCGCTCAACGCGTTGCGGCAGCGTTGCCACGCGTTGACCTGACCGCTGCTCGTCGGCCACCATGGGGGCCATCATGACCAGTCCCCGTCGCGTCGTCGCTGCGGCGCTGTCCCTGGTGGCGACGGGCCTGGTCCTCGCCAACACCCCTGCTGCCCCGGCCGCAGCTTTCACCCCGTCCATCACCGCGGTCCACCCCACAGTGGGTCCTGCCGGGCGACCGGCGGTGCTCACGGTGACCGGGACCGGCCTCGGAGGTGTGCAGACGGCCTGGTGCGGGACGACCAGGGCGGTCGTGCTCTCGAGCACACCAGGGCTCCTCAAGCTGCGATGCGCGACTCCCGCGGCAGGTGCCGTCGTCCACGTGTGGGTTCGCACTGCGGCGGGAACGTCGACCGCCACGGTGGCAGACCTCTACCACGCGTTGGTCATCCAACCAGCCGCCGCCGGGTGGGCGCCCTTCACCATTGGCCGCTTCGGGGTCGACGCTGAGCGGCGGATCGTGACCACCGCAGGTGGTGCCACCGTCTACCTCTTCCGGTACCGCACGCCGAACCTCATCTGCCAGCTCCACATGGGTTCAGTGGAGCCTCCTGGTGGGGCTGCGCTGGCACCGGCGAGCCTGGGGCCAGCGCTCACCGCGCCAGAGGCAGCCACGGCCGTGGCGGCATTCGACGCGGGGTTCAAAGCCGCGGATCTCCCCGGTGGGGTGGTCATCCACCGCCGGACGGTGCTGTCGCTGCAACCTGGGAAGGGCGCACTCGCCGTGGATGAAGATGGCGCCTGCCAGGTCGGGGTGTGGGGTGCCGACCTCCCGGGGAGCGACACCCATGTGGACTCGGTGCGGGAGAACCTGGCGCCCATGGTCCAAGGTGGCGTCATCGCCCCGGGAATCTCGAACTGGCAAGCCTGGGGAGCCACGCTCGGCGGGGTCGCCAAGGTCGCCCGCATGGCGCTCGGGACCGACACCCGGGGCTTCTTGGTCTTCGCCGCGACGCCATCCGGCTTACCGGTGGACCTGGCCCAGGCACTCCTCGGCGTTGGGGTGCAGGACGCGATGTCCCTCGACATCGGGCACTACTACTCGGTGATGGCGGTCTCACCCGTCCATGCGGGCCAGCCCCTCGTGGCGGGCTTCCCGAATCAGCAGGTGTCTCCCTGGGTCTACCGCACTGGGTGGAGTCGAGACTACGTTGCGCTCCTGGCCCGCTAGGGCGTCTGGATCCCGAGCCGGTAGCGGCGCTCACCGGCGCTGTGGTCGTCGTAGGGCTCGGTGGCCTCGAAGGTGAACCCCCGGCGCTCATAGCACGCAGCGGCCCGGGCATTGCCGGGGGTGACCCAGAGCACGAGGCTGCGTACGTGCTCAGCTCGGGCCGCGTCGACGACCGCGTCGAGGAGTTGGTCGACGACCCCGGTGCCGCGCCAGGCCGGTGCGACCCACATCGAGAAGATGGCCCGCTGGTCCGCCTCGAGGACCGGCTGACGACTCAACTGCACCAAGCCCACCGACGCCTCGGCCACCGTGGCGAGGAAGAAGCGCCCCGACTCGAACCGGCGGCGCCACGCGTCGCCGTCGAACGCCGCCTCTTCTCGCAGCGTTGAACCGTAGGCCGAGGGAGCTTCGGTGAGCGCGGCGAGGCGAATGGCCCGGAGGCTCGTCCACGCTCCCGCGTCGAGCTCTCGGACCGTGGATGGTCCGAGCGGCGGTTGGCTCAGTGCTGCTCGCCGCCGCGTCGGCTCTCGGCCGTGCCGCCAGCGAGCGCCACCACGATCAGCGCGATGCCCGGAACGGCGAACCAGGTTCCGAAGACCAGCGCCATCACCATGAGCCAACTGCCCATGCCCAGGACGAAGGGCCAGATGGAGCTCCCCGGGAAGGTGCCGACGACGCCAGCCCCATCGGGGATCATGGCCTCCTCGGTGTCCTCGGGACGGTGGCCCATGCGCTTGTGCCAGAAGGCGTAGTAGAGGCCGGGGAACAGGCCCAGCAGGCAGGTGCCCACCAGCATGACCCCACCGCCGTACTCACCTGACCAGATCAGGTAGACGATCGCCAGGATGCCGACGAAGACCCCCAACCACAGCAGCAGACGGGATTCGACCTTCATGCCATCGCCTCCACCTTGTTGCCCGGCACATGGGTCGGGTCATGGTCGTCGTGGTGCAGCGCCGGCGCGTCCGGGTGGTTGTAGTCCCAGGTTGGGCGCTCCGAGCGGATGTTCGGCAAGGAGTAGAAGTTGTGGTGCGGGGGCGGGGAGGTGGTGAACCACTCGAGGCCATTGGCATCCCAGGGGTTCGGACCGGCGATCTTCGGCGAGCGCCACATCACGATCACGTTCACCACGAACACCAAGGTGGAGATGGCGATGAGGTAGGCGCCGACGGTGGAGAGCTCGTTGAGGTGCTGCCACTCCGGATTGAGCACGTAGACGGCCATGCGACGCGGCATCCCCTTGAGCCCCAAGAGGTAGCCGGGGCCGACGAACACCATCGAGCCGATGAACAGCAGCCAGAACTGCAGCTTGCCGAGGCGCTCGTTGAAGAAGCGTCCGGTGATCTTCGGGCACCAGAAGTACATGCCAGCCATGCCACCGATGACGAGCGCCATGACCACCGAGTGGAAGTGGGCCACGACGAAGTAGGTGTCATGGGTGAAGAAGTCCAGCGGCGGCGACGCCAGGATGATGCCGGTGATCCCACCGATCAGGAAGGTCAGCAGGAACCCAATGGAGAACAGCATCGCTGCGGAGTAGGTGATCTGCCCACCCCACATGGTCCCGATCCAGTTGAAGAACTTGATTCCTGTCGGGATCGAGATCAGGTACGTCATGAAGGAGAAGAAGGGGAGCAAGACCACCCCGGTGGTGAACATGTGGTGCGCCCACACCCCAACCGACAGAGCGGCGATGGCCATCGTGGCGAACACCATGCCCTTGTAGCCGAACAGCGGCTTGCGGGAGAACACCGGGATGATCTCGGTGACCATTCCGAAGAAGGGGAGCGCCAAGATGTAGACCTCTGGGTGGCCCCAGAACCAGAAGATGTGCTGCCACAGCACCGGCACGCCACCGGCGGCCTGGTGGTAGAGGTGCCCGCTGATCGTGTAGAAGTTCGGCCCCACGGTGTAGATGTGGGTCCCGAAGTGCCGGTCGGCGAAGAGCATCACCAGCCCAGCGGTGAGCACCGGGAAGGCGATCAGGATCAAGATGCCGACCACCAACATGTTCCAGGTGAAGATCGGCATCCGGAACATCGTCATGCCGGGAGCACGGAGGTAGAAGATCGTGGCGACCAGGTTCACCCCGGTGAAGATGGCGGAGAAGCCGGTCAACATCAGCGCGCCGATCCAAAGGTCCGCCCCGGCACCGGGTGCGTTGATGGCATCGGACAGCGGGGCGTAGCCCACCCAGCCGAAGTTGGCAGGGCCGCCAGCGGTGGCGAAGCCGAGCAGCATGGTGATCGACCCGGTGAGGTAGAGCCAGTAGCTGAGGGCGTTGAGCCGAGGGAAGGCCATGTCCGGAGCACCGATCTGGATCGGGATCAGGTAGTTGGCCAGTCCACCGAAGGCGAAGGGGCCGGCGAAGAGGTAGATCATCACCGAGCCGTGCATGGTGAACAGCTGGTTGTACTGCGCCAGGTTGACCAAGGTGCCGTCGGGGGTGGCGAGCTGGGCTCGGATCATCATGGCGAAGGCGCCGCCGATGACCAACATGAGCACCGAGGTCACGAGGTAGCTCATCCCGATGACCTTGTGGTCGGTGGTGGTCAGCCAGTTGAGCAAGCCGTGGACGGCGTGGTGCTCTTCGTGGTGGCCATCGTCACCGTGGCCCACGTGGTCGTCATGGGCGTCGCCGCCGGCAGCAGCGGGACGCTCGAGAACATCAACCATGGTTGCTCACTCCGATGTGGTTGGGGCCAGTCCGGAAACTCTGCTTGGTCGGGTAGCGCACCTGGTTGGTACAGGTGAGGAACGCCGTCCCGCTCGCCGCGCTGTCGAGGCAGGAGTGGTAGATCGCGGCCGGCACGACCTTGAACTTGAAGAACATGAGCGAGTGGTAGAGCCCGCAGAGCTGGGTGCACTG
>Ga0007854_10002078_pt1 | contig 12545 bp, 13 predicted proteins | sample CryBogCBH12Aug08_FD_60382 | JGI IMG/M metagenome (GOLD analysis project Ga0007854, IMG submission 60382) | Freshwater microbial communities from Crystal Bog, Wisconsin, USA - CBH12Aug08 | ecosystem: Environmental > Aquatic > Freshwater > Lake | place: Crystal Bog, Wisconsin, USA | collected...
GCACTGGCAATCTTGCGGCGCAAGCTTGCGGAAGTATCACTCATGACGCCTTTCCGAGCGTTACCTCAGGCATTATCTGAAAATTTACCAGCGACAGACTGGCGATAGTGATAATGGCTGCCTGATCTTCGCCGCTCAATTTTTTGGCGCTATCGAATCGCGCGCATATTTCTGCCGGAATCTCTATCGCTGCTGCAAATACGGCGCGCTCGGCATCCGACATCCGCTCAAGCGGTACGTTGTCGAAAAGTTTTGCACTCAAAGCCAGTAATACGGCTATTTGTGCGGGAACGGAAACAGGTGAAAATTCCTGCTGTTTGAGGCAGGCGCGGATGCGGCGTCCATGCTCGATTATCTTTTGGGTAGCGTCATCCAGCCGGGCACCGAAGCGGGAGAATGTTTCCAGTTCCTCGAACTGGGCGTAGGCCAGTTTGAGGTCGCCTGCCACGGCACGATAGGCCGCCCGCTGCGCCTTGCCGCCAACGCGCGAAACTGATTTGCCGACATCGACTGCGGGCAGTACGCCCAATTCAAACAGTGACGGCGAAAGGTAAAGTTGCCCATCGGTGATCGAAATCAGGTTGGTCGGTATATAGGCGGAAATATCCTGCGCTTCGGTTTCTATGATTGGCAGCGCCGTCAGCGAACCGCCGCCGAGTTCGTCGAGCAGATGGGTTGCCCGTTCCAGCAGGCGCGAGTGGATATAAAAAATGTCGCCTGGAAACGCTTCCCGCCCGGGTGGACGCCGCAGGAGCAAAGACAGTTCGCGGTAAGCGCGCGCATGATGCGTGAGGTCGTCGTAAATCACCAGCACGTCGCGGCCTTGTTCCATGAAATATTCCGCGATACTGGTCGCGGCATAGGGTGCGACATAGGCGAGGCCGGGCGGGTCATTGCCTTCGGTGACGATCACAACCGTGTAATCCATCGCGCCATTTTCGCGCAGGGTTGCAATCACTTTGGACACTCCGGATGCACGCTGTCCGATGGCGCAATACACGCACAGCACATTTTTGTCGCGTTGATTGAGTATGGTGTCAAGTGCAATGGCGGTCTTGCCGGTCTGCCTGTCACCGAGTATCAGTTCGCGCTGTCCACGCCCAATGGGAATCAGCGCATCGATGACTTTGATGCCGGTTTGCAGCGGCACGATGACCGGAGCGCGATCCATGATGGAAGCTGCCGGGCGTTCGACCGGCAACCGCGCGGTGGATATCAGCGGGCCATGGTCGTCCAGCGGCCTGCCCAACGGATTGATGATGCGACCGATTAAGCCCTCTCCCACGGGCACATCCATCACATGCCCCCTGCGTTCGACCTCATCGCCCGCATGTAGCAGCCTGTAATCACCCAATAAAACGACACCTATTTCGTTCTCGTCCACGTTGAATGCAATGCCATACACATCGCCGGGAAATTTTAATACCTCTTCAAAACTCACTCCGGGGAGGCCGGAAACTTTTGCGATGCCCGTCGCGATACTGGTGATCGCCCCGACTTCCTGTGGTCTAAGTTGAAACGTGTGATTTTCCAGCGCACGGCTTATTCCGGCAAAGCTGCTGTCCAACACATTTTGGAGATTCTGCATTTTCAAGTTAATAAGCTATGTATCTTGGGGCTTGGATGCTGCCGATATTTCAGGAGTGACCTTCACTCCCAAAACATCGCGTACACTTTTTTCCAACACCAGCAGATAATCGGTAATACTCCATGCCAGTTTTTGTCCGTTCGCAGTTAGTTCCAAGCCGCAGACCAGATTCGGTGCAACTTCAAAATGAATAGGGATTTGAGCCGAAAAGGTGTCATTGAGCAGCTGTTGTAACGCTCCGCATTGAGCTTCAGACAGTGCAAATGCGCTACGCACCCGAGCGGGGGCGGCAGCCGCCGTAAGTGTCTTTCCCAAGTCTGCTTTCGTCTGTTCATCCATCTCGTGCAAATGACGGGTGAATACCTCAATCATGCGTTCTTCCAGGCTTGTTCCGGCAAGATCGCACAGTGCTTTTCGCGCGATGGAAAAAACTTCCTGTTGCGTCAGGTGGTTGATCGCCCGACTTAAGGTGTTGGTCTCGTTGATCAGACTTTCCTGCCGCTTGACACTCAACGCATCGGCTGCCTGACGAGCTTCATCCAATAGTCGTTGATACTCGACTTTTGCCTCGTCTCTGGCTGCTTTCATGAGTTCGGCACGCTGCTGTTCCAACTCCTCGTTTTTACGCTTGAACTCGGCACGCTCTGTTTCGGCTTCAGTCATTTTAAAAGAGGCATCTGCCAGTTCTTTGGCGATTTTCTTCTCGCGTGCATCAATCGCGTCTAGTATCGGATGGTAAAGAAAACGCTTCAATAACCACACAAGGATAAGAAAGTTGACGGCTTGCGCACCGACGGTAAACCAGTCAATTAACATGGCTACTTGGCTGCTGCCAACGCGATGACGTGATTCCAGAACGGATTGGCAAACAGAAGAATCATCGACACCACGAAACAGTAGATCGCAACAGATTCGACCATCGCCAGGCCGACAAACAAGGTCCGCGTAATGGTTGCAGAAGCATCGGGCTGTTGTGCCAGCGCAGTCAAAGCCGTGGCGACCGCGCGCCCCTCTCCCAGTGCAGGCCCGACACTGCCGACGGCAATCGTCAATCCGGCGGTGACAATGGAGGCCACCGCGATAATCGTCATGCTATCCATGGTATTTCCTTTCTTTCTGGAAGTTGATTTTTCAATGTTGGTTTCCGGCTCATGTTTGGGTGCGCGTAGCAGCCGCGATGTACACTGCGGCAAGAACACTGAAGATGTAGGCTTGCACCATGCCCGTCAGCAGTCCCAGCACACTCAAGGCTATCGGAAAAATGAAGGGCGTGATGGTCAGTAAAATGGCGAGTATCATGGTGCCGCTCATCATGTTACCGAACAGGCGCGCCGCCAGCGCCAGGGTGCGCGAAAGTTCGCTGATGATATTGAACGGCAACATGATCACCGTCGGTTTCAGGTAAGCTTTGAGATAATCGCCCAATCCGTTCCGCTCAATGCCAAACAGCGGCACCGCCACAAATACGCAGAGCGCCAGCGCTGTCGTGGTCGACAGCGAGCCGGTCGGTGGCTCATAGCCGGGAACGATGGTAAAAAGACTGGCCGTTGCGACAAACAGAAACAAGGTGCCGAGAAAGCCGAGATATTTTTCGGGCTGGCTCAGACCGACTTCTTCAATTTGATTCACCATACCGCTGACGACAATTTCCAGCAGGTTCTGCCAGCGGGAATGTTGCAGCCCGCTTGAAAGATTTCTCGTGACCAGTTTGGAACCCAGCGCCAGCAAGGACATCAATCCCCATGTGTAAGCAATCGTGGCATTGAATTTAAAAAAACCGAGTTGCCATAAAATGATTTCGTCGGGACTAAGGTGCATGATCGGTCTCCTGCGCCAAACTGGTGAACTGGGTCACGCTGAAACGCGCAATGACGAACCCAAACAAACCAGCCAGCAGGCGCACCCAGCTATCCCCCAGAACATAATAGAACCCCGACAATACAATGCCCGTGCGCAACACCATACTGCCGAAAAACCACAACGCCGGTTGCCTGGACGAGAGACCCAGGCGTATCGTCCACCACAAACCGCCGAAAAATACTATCCCCAGCAAAACTCCTGTTGCCAGCGCGAATGTCAGCGTCAACGTTTCATTCATGTGCCGTTCCCCTCTTGCGCGTGTATTTCCCTGTCTTCCTTCTCCACCCAATGCCAGGCATTAAAACAACCCAATCCCAAACCGATCGCCAGCCACATAAGCGTCCAGGAATGGCTGCCAGGATAATGCTTGTCCAGCCAAATCCCGAACGCTGCTCCGAGCAATGTGGGCACCGCCACCGACCAGCCAACCAGCCCCATCATGCCCAGACCCGCCCAGACAGTCTGTGTGGCATGACGTTGCGCCTGAAGCTTGCGCACCGCCTTTTCACCCACCCGCTGAATGAATTCGTTCTCGCCTGCCGCAGACTTTATTTCCGGTTCTTCATTCATGATGGAATGCCGCGAAACCACGGATAAATCCGCTTTCCAGTCTGGCCAACACGGAGCGTACATTGGTTTCCTGCTCGTCCAGATTCATGAATTCCTGTTCCACCTTTGCGCGCAGCTTGCCGAGATCGGTTCCTCCTATCGCATTGCGTACTGAGACCAGCACATTGCTGCCGAACTTGACCAGTATCCCTTCATCGACAGCGACACAAATTTCACCTTCCGCTTCAGTCTCGTAAACCAGTATCCCGGGCGCGAGTGAGGCAACGCAATCAAGCCTGAGTGGCAATAGCCCGAACGACCCCTCGCGCGATTCCGCGACTATGCGTTTTACCCCATATTTTTCCGCGAAAATCTTGAAAGGGAGGAGAATCTTAAGATGCATCTGCGCTGGCTGCATGTTCGACCTCAGGTTGATTTTTCTGCGCTTCGCTAATTGCCCCTATCATGTAAAGCGCACTTTCCGGGACATCTTTGAATTCATCGCGCAAGATGCGCTGACACCCCTCCAGCGCGTCCTCCAGGCTGACGAGCCTTCCTGTCAGGCCGGTAAATTGTTCGGTGGTAAAAAACGGCTGGGTCAGAAAACGCTCCAGCCGCCGTGCGCGGCCAACCACGTTTCGGTCATCCGGCGACAGTTGCTCCAGGCCCAGCATCGCGATGATGTCTTTCAGATCGTCGTATTGTGCGAGAGTACGGCGGATTTCCTGTGCAAGGGCATAATGCCGCTCGCCGATGATGCCGGGCGTGGCCATTTTAGAACTGGACTGCAATGGGTCGATAGCCGGGTATAGCCCCTCGCCCGCGCGTTTGCGCGAGAGTACGATGGAGGCGGAAAGATGCGAGAAAGTATGTACCGCCGCCGGATCGGTAAAGTCGTCCGCAGGCACATACACCGCCTGGATCGAAGTGATCGCACCGCTGTCTGTATTGGCGATGCGTTCCTCCAATTGCGATAACTCGGTACCCATGGTCGGCTGATAGCCCAAACGCGACGGCATCTGCCCCATCAAGCCGGACACTTCCATACCCGCCTGTATGAAACGAAAAATATTGTCTATCAACAGCAACACATCGCGGTGCTCGTCATCACGAAAATACTCGGCCATCGTCAGCGCGGCATGACCGACACGGAAACGTGCGCCGGGAGGTTCATTCATCTGCCCAAAGACCATCACCATGTTCTGCAACACGCCTGCTGCTTGCATATCGCGATAGAGCTCTTCCCCTTCGCGGCAACGTTCGCCTATTCCGCAAAATATGCTCACTCCCGCTTGTTGTCCAACCATGTTGTGGATCATTTCGGTGAGCAGCACCGTCTTGCCTACTCCCGCCCCGCCGAACAAGCCCGCTTTGCCGCCGCGTTCCAGTGGCATCAGTACATCAATAATTTTGATCCCGGTTTCGAACAGAGCGGATTTTGTGGAGCGTCGCGCCAGCGGCGGCGGCGCGTTATGGACGGAGCGCCATTCGACATCCGGCGGTGCCGGCAGACGATCTATGGTGTTGCCGAAAACGTCAAACATGCGCGACAATATTGCCTTTCCTACCGGGGCTTTTAACGGGCCGCCCGTATCTTTCACCGCCATGCCGCGAGCCAGTCCTTGCGTCGGAGTGAGCGCAATCCCGCGCACGCGATTGGTATCGAGTTGTGTCAGCACCTCGATGGCAATTTTCCCGTCCTTTCCCGTGTGAAGCAGCGAAGTAATAGATGGCAAACACGTATCAAAATGAATATCCACAACACTGCCGCGCACCGAGACTATCGTGCCCAGGTTCGGCGTGTTGGAGGGGCTATTCATTTTTTCTCGCCATTTTAGTTGTTATTACTTGAAGCGTACGTGAGGCTCAAATTTCATGCTCAGATCAAGTCAACACGATACGCCGCACATTCATAGCGGTACTGTGCATTAGCGCACCGACAATCAATTCCGAAGAATGCATAATTTAGACGCGGTTGAGAACGACTGACAAATGCAGATTAACGCCAATATAAAATGGAATGGAGCGAAAAAAAATGAATGATTTACTTCCACCAAACGATCCGATTGATGCACTGGGTGAAGCTTATGAGTTGTTGCTGGAGAAGTCGCTTCAGAATGCACATAAAAGCGGTGCCTTCGTTCATGACATGATTGAAAAAAGCCGGGATGAAATTTTGGCGCTGAATAAATTTAGCGAAGATGAAATTGTAAAGCTGGCAGGATTTTTGAAACGTGATCTGATCGATGCAGCGCGCTATCTGGGTAAAACAGAAAACGCATTAAGCTCAAAATATCATAGCGGCGAAATTACCGGACTCGGAACATTGGAATGTGACCAGTGCGGTGAAAAAGTGCATTTCCAGAAACCATCCAAAATTCCAGCTTGTGCCAAGTGCAATGGTACAGTTTTTCATAGACAGAAATTTTAAGCAACGCCATAGAAGCTCCAACGAAAGCCGCTGATCAAGTACACCACCGGATTGAGCAAGGTGACTTTTTTCCACAGCGGTGGAAGCATATTAATTGAATAGAACCCGCCAACCAAGAATGTGAGCGGGGTAATGATCAACAGGTATGGGCGATGAATTAGGTAAAAAGACCCACCATATATGACAATTTGCGACAGTTTCAAGCTAAAACAATTCGATTCTTGCACATCCATTTTCTCCAACTTCAGTTGTATTCCGGATTTCGGAAATCGCCGCGTCAATTGCTGAGATGATATTCTGATTGGCTTTCTCCATACTTTCAAAAACAGAAACATCCTGATTTCCTGAGCGGACCGAGTCGACAGCAGCATTAATAGAACTCAGCAATGTTTCTGCCAAACTGTAAATTCTGCCCCGATGTGACTCGGGCAGTTGTGCAGTCAGAGCATCAATGCTTCCTGATGATAACGTAGAATGATTTTCTTGTTTATGAGCAACACTGTATGCAACCTGTTTCATGGCAAAGCTGTCTAACTTCGCGAGTGAGGCAACGGTGAGCGATTTCGCAAGATGCGATGAATTGCTGGAAGTCGATGCTGAAGAACTCACCATGTCGAGTTTTTCCTTCACCCGGTAAGTCATGTTCAAAGAGTTCTGGGTAGCTGCGTTCATAGCTTGGGCTGCCTTCTGCATATGACCTGCATCGTTGGCAACTACGGTCAACGAATTGCGGATATTATTGGAAAAGACAGCGGTCATTTCAGACAGTTTGCGCACTTCGTCGGCAACCACCGCGAAGCCCCGCCCGTACTCTCCGGCTCGGGCTGCTTCGATCGCCGCATTCAGCGCAAGAAGGTTTACTTTCTTGACGATAACATCTATTTGCTTTGTGGCCTCAAGTGCCTTGTTACCTTCCCCGTGAAGATGATTAACGGCCTGTTCCAGCTCGGCTGACTGTCTGGCCAAGTGTTCAATCTGCTCTGTTGCCTGCCTTGATTCGTCAGTACCCTCTATGGCTGCTTCTGCCGATTGGGTTGCGAATGCAGAAAGGCTGTCCACCACTTGCGACACATCTATCAGATCTTCATGACTGTTTTCGAGATTAACAAGTAATCCGGAACTATTGATACCGTCCAGCCTACCAAGGAAAAGATCGTCCGCCAATTTTTGTTGCTGCGAAGTAATCAAATGGAGCGCTGTATTGGTGCGGTTAGCGGATTTACGAAACCCTCCGTGCAATCCACTTTCTTCAATCATGCGAAATTTTCCGCCGCCAGATATTTTATTGAATGCCGCAATCTGTTCACGGAACACGGATTCAAGTTGATCGAGAAGATCATTGACAGCCCAGCATGCCTCGCCCAGATTTCCGGAAGGATCTATTCCGACAATCCTCGAACCAGTGCTGCCAACACCAGCTTCGCGCAACACTTCGTTCAACTGTTGGAGAAGTTGTTCTTCAAGTTTTTGTTGTTGCTCTATCAAAACAATGAGTACTGCCACGGCGAAAATCAAGCAACAGCTAATCCATACTGAAATAAAGAGTGCAGGTGCGGAGATAAGCAGCAACGCAATACAAAGTTTGTTAGATTGAGAGGATGAAATCTTCATAGGTCAATCCTTTTTCATCCAGCACTTGTTTCAGAAGTCTAAGCGAGGCTTCTGGCTGTGCCGCCGATTTGACTTTAGCTTCCTCAGCCAGCATGCGCCGGTAGATATCTTCCATGGTTTTTACGCTCTCACGACTTGGAGCACGCCTAACCGAGTAATAGCCTATCACTTTTTCGGCACTATCAAATGTAGGTGTCATGGTTGCAAACACCCAGTAGAAGCTTCCGTCAGCCGCCATATTTTTTACATAAGCGAGCACATCATTTTTCTTGCCGAGCTCCTCCCATATAAATTTGAAAATGCCGCGTGGCATATCCGGGTGGCGAACAATGTTGTGGGGAGCGCCAAGAAGTTCCTTCTCCGAGTAACCGGAGAATTCCTGAAAAATTCGATTGCCATATGTAATACGTCCCTGAGTGTCGGTTTTAGAGACAATAAAATCTTCATCTCGCATCAACTTTTCTGTTTTGGTCGGTTGAGCACTGAATTTCAATGGATATTCCTCAAAATTTTTCTAAATAATGAAGCAAGTTCCCGACCTAATACAACCAAGTATTGCACTTGGGTGGGAGAATGCAAACAATGCTCCGCTTAACAAGCAAATTCTGTGCGGTAGCAAACAGAGCATTTCTGGTTGAGCGTGAATATTTGCCACTTATGTGGGGTAGCGTACTGATAGCATAATGTGGAATCGTTTAAATCTTAAGCATGCAAGAAACTATCAAAATGATTGACACATTAGCTGTCAAGCAAGTTTTGCGCACGGCTATTAAAAACAACGAATTGTCGCCTCCTTCTCAACCTATTGTAGGTACAGAGAATGGGCACATTATAAAAATGCGATTGATCAAGGGATTAAGAAATGGGCGACAACAAGGCACTTATTCTAGAAAATGAGCAGCGTCTGCTCGATATTCTGAACGTTAGCCCAATCGCTGTGAGAATCGCTGTCAGACAAGGCCGAGAGGTAGTGTTTTATAATCCGCGCTATGCCGACATGATCAAAAACATACATACCACGGGTGACGACCCAAGTAAATATTATGTTCATCTTGCAGATTACGAGGCGGTATTGGCTGAAATGGCCTTTGGTAATACCGTCATTAACCGACAGATAGAGTTAGTCATTCCTGACGGTTCGACAGTGTGGACTCTGGCCTCCTACATGCCGATGACTTACAAAGGCGAAGCTGCGGTTCTGGGTTGGTTTTACGACATTACCGAGCGCATGGAAACTGAAGAATTGTTGCTAAAACAAAAACAGTTCTCCGATGACGTCATCAACTGCCTGCCCGGTATCTTCTATATGCTGAATCAGCAGGGATGTTTTATCCGGGTCAACCGGCAATTCCATGAAGTTTCCGGCTATTCACATGACGAACTGGAAAGCAAGTTTGCACTGAGCTTTTTCGAGGGGAAAGACAAAGGCACTGTCACAAATATCATGCAGGAAATAATCGAACAAGGCGACTCATGGTTTGAGGCTGAATTCATCACAAAATCCAACCAAAAAATTCCTTATTATTTTTCTGGACACCGTTGCACCATTGACAACCAGTCGTTCATCATCGGTTACGGGGCCGACATTTCTGAACGCAAGCGAGCAGAAGAAATGCTGCGCGAAAAACATCAGCTGTTAATCGAAAGTGAAGCTCAATATCACGAATTACTGAAGGGCTTGCACACGGCTATTGTTGTCCATACACCTGACTCCCGTGTCATTTTTTGCAATCAACGTGCTTCAGAATTATTGGGACTTTCGTCAGACCAAATGCGAGGCAAGAGTGCTATAGACCCAACCTGGTGCTTTATCAATGAACAAGAAAATGTGATGCTACAGGAAGAGTATCCGGTCAATAGAGTGATTTCCACTATGGGGCCGCTCAAAGCATTGGTGCTGGGTGTCAAAGTGCCCCTCTCCCTCAAGCCGGTTTGGCTTTCTGTAAATGCATTTCCCGAATATTTCCCGGATGGAATCCTGAAGCAGGTGGTGGTGAGTTTCGATGACATTACCGAGCAAAAAATAGCGCAGGAACGATTACGTGTTGCTGCGGTAGCTTTTGAAACACAAGATGCCATTATGATCACCGATGCCGGTGGCAACATCATCCGGGTTAACCGGGCATTCCAAGAGATCACGGGTTATAACCCGGAAGAAGTGTTGGGTAAGAATCCGCGCATCTTGAAATCGGATCGTCACAATAATTGGTTCTATGCCGACATGTGGCAACAACTATTGAGGAATGGCTGTTGGCGCGGTGAGATTTGGGATCAACGGAAGAACGGACAGATCTATCCCAAGTGGTTAGCGATCTCGGCAGTCAAAGACAACTCTGACAGAACAACAGAGTATGTTGCCATGTTTAGTGACATCACCGCACGCAAACAAGCCGATGAAGATATCCGGAATCTGGTTTTTTTCGATCCGCTGACCAATTTGCCGAATCGACGCCTGTTGATGGATCGGTTACATTCGGGACTATCGGTCTCTTCGCGCAGCAAACAGTATGGTGCTGTCCTGTTTCTTGATTTGGATAAGTTTAAAACGATTAATGACGTTGTTGGACATGAATCCGGCGATTTGTTGTTAATTGAGGTGGCCGGGCGTCTTCTGTCATGTGTGCGGGATATTGATACTGTTGCACGTTTGGGAGGCGATGAATTCGTCGTTCTGCTTGTGGAAATCGATGATCACATCGAAGGTGCTTCAAAGAAAACAGCACTGATTGCCGATAAAATACGTACTTCCCTGACAGTACCTTACCTGCTCAAAGGTAAGGAGTTGCACAGTTCACCCAGCATAGGTGTCAGTTTGTATCAAGGCAATGGGGAATCCGCAGAGGTCTTGCTCAGGCAGGCAGATATGGCAATGTATCAGGCTAAGGATGCCGGACGCAATACATTGCGCTTCTTTAATCCGGCCATGCAATTGGCAGTGGAGATGCACGCTGCACTGGAGGCGGATTTACGCCATGCAATACCCGACCAACAACTATTTTTACACTACCAAATCCAGGTGGATAGTGATCTTCGTCCATTAGGTGCGGAAGCACTGGTGCGCTGGATACATCCCACACGTGGCATGGTTTCTCCCATGCATTTTATTCCGGTTGCAGAGGAAAGTTCGCTCATTTTTGATATTGGTGGCTGGGTCTTGAATACGGCATGCCGACAGCTTGAAAAATGGGCTACTAGCGGGCTGACACGACATCTCATAATGGCGGTAAATGTGAGTGCGAAGCAGTTCAGACAAACTGATTTTGTGGATATAATAGCCACAGCACTAAGCCAACATAGTGTTAATGCATCGAGATTAAAACTGGAATTAACCGAGAGCGTGGTGCTAAACGATATAAGTGACGTCGTAACCAAGATGTATACATTGAAAGCACTCGGGATAAGGTTGTCAATGGATGATTTCGGAACAGGATATTCATCACTGTCGTATTTAAAGAAATTGCCAGTCGATCAGATCAAGATCGACCAGAGCTTTGTGCGCGACATCGTTACTGACCCTAATGATGCGGTGATGGTGAAAACCATCATCGACTTGGGAAAAAACTTCCGTCTTCATGTCATAGCTGAAGGAGTGGAAACTGAGTCACAGCTGGCCTTCCTGAAACTTCATGGTTGTATGGCTTATCAGGGCTACCTGTTTGGCAAGCCTGTGTCTATTGATGAGTTCGAGGCAACGCTGAGGCAAGACTGATTTGCCTTAAAAAATAGCCACCTGATACGTAGCTCCACCCGATAATCAGGAAAAATGCGGCTAATTTTTAGACACGTTTAAACGCGCAAATTGAGCTATTAAAATTCAGATTTAAACCACCACCAAGAATTGCTATCGATCCGCCGAATTAGTGGATTAGTAGCTTCCAACATTCTATGCTTACAGCTCAAAGTCCCATTTGAAGACAACCGACGAATGACGCAAATAGTTTTAGGAAGTAATCGGCAATTCCGCGCTGTTAATTGATTTCTGTATAGCAATTCGCTTGGATAAGTTAATTATTATAGGAGATTTAAAATTCGCCAAGATACCACTTTGTTCAGCAATGTCATTCTTCTCCTGTTGCGACAGCAGAAGAGTGGTCTTCAATCCATCTCCAGCTTCAAGTTGTAATGTATTATTTTCTTCATCAGTCAGTGTTAGATCGTAAGTTACCTTAAGTAAATCAGGATCTGCCATTGAAAATTCAACGGTTGGATCGCCTAAAAACTGTAACCGTACAATTATGGGACTTTTTTCTGAATCAACGATTATGAATATACGTCTCTCTTGTTTAATAAATATACATTTCAAATAAATTAATATTCGCAATTCGGTTTTATGTGGAGCGATCCATAAAACCGAGTTATCGAAGGTCATAGCGCTCTCAGCGATGGTCCGATTGTGGCCCAGACTGTGTGAAAACTCAAAAATTGCACCAAGCGCGCAATAATTCGAATGTTAAGGCACATAGCGATGGTTACAAGCTCTCTTGGCAGCTCTCGGAAATTTAAAAT